>Ga0315276_10007238_pt1 | contig 10254 bp, 17 predicted proteins | sample YL17G05_0_MG_FD_204542 | JGI IMG/M metagenome (GOLD analysis project Ga0315276, IMG submission 204542) | Sediment microbial communities from Yellowstone Lake, YNP, Wyoming, USA - YL17G05_0 | ecosystem: Environmental > Aquatic > Freshwater > Lake > Sediment | place: USA: Wyoming | collected... | reverse complement strand
GTCCTCATCAGCGAACTCCTTCTCTTTGACTTTCTCACGCAGCATCCGAAGCGTTTGCTGAGAGCCTAGCAGCACCATGCCATCCATATCTTCGAGTCTAGTAGACTTAAGCGCCATGATACCGGTGGTAGGGTCATCGAAGATAGGGTCGTGGAAGATTAAACGGTCCTCTGCCTCAGCGTCTGGATTGAAGTACATCGACTGGTACTTGGCTTCGGTTGCCATGGGTTCCCTGCTATTAAGGCTGAATAAAGAGAATAGCTGTCTTCTCGGGCCGTACTTGAAAAATAGGCATTGGCGCCTCGGCAACTTGACACCGACTAACGCATTGTGTTAAAAAATGCTTTTTGAGCACTAACGCTCAGTGTGAGGAGTTTATGACTATCAGACAATACCTGGTCACTGGTCACGGCATCACCCTTGAAGGTAAAGGCGAGGCCGCCACTCTGACGGAAAAAATCCGTACGGAGCTGGTTGAGAAGGCGAAAGAGACGCCCTCACTATTTGGCAAGTCCTTTCGGGTCAACATCACCGAGGGTGACAAGAACGTCGGCGCCTGGACCTTTAAGGCCAAGCCCCGTCGTGGCGCCAAAGGTGGCAAAGTCCTCGCCGACGCCATCAAGACGGGCTCGTTTAAGGCGAAGCTCTCGACGGCCAAAAGGTCGCCAAAAGCCAAACGCAAGAAGGCCCCAGCGACCCGAGGCACGCGCCGGAAGGCCAGCTAAATGGGGTACTGGAAAAGCAAATTGGACGACAACGAGTACTTTCGTCTTTACTATTGCAAGTTTTGTGGTGCTGAAGTTGAGTGCCTTGATAAGGAGTCGTTCAACCGGATGGTAGAAGACCGTCGTTGCGATCGCTGTACCCACATGCTGAGCAAAGACGATTAATGAATCCGCCCTATTTGGAGGAAGTGTCTTATGAGCACCGATCAGAAAGAAAAAGATCGCCGGGACCGGGAACGCAAAGAACGCCAACAGGCGTCGGATCGTAAGGCTCAAGAGGAGCGCGATAAGGCGGCACACAAGTCAGCAGACTGGTGAAAACACGAAGTGGCGAGACGATATCGTCTCGCCACTTTCATATGGGGGCCATCGTGGCGGATATCACTCATATCATGACGAAGATGCGTAAGAGGCAGATGAGCGAGTTTATCAAGGGGGCGGACGATATTGAAAGGATCGTGAACTTCTTGGAAGACAACCTGTCTACCGCCACTATTGCAGCTGCCGCGTCTTGGCTAGGAACCAAGATCGGTCAAAAGGTTATTGACAAAGCCAGCGTTATAAGAATGGTAGATGACCTGCAAAAAATAGAGGAAGATTATGAAAGTCCTTCTTAGCAAGCCCATGAGTCCTACCTGCAGCCTGGAAATTGGCCTGTCTACCTGGGACGCCAACGAAATGTCGATCCGACTGCGGTTTGACGGCGACGACGGTCGGTTCGATCCGAGGTCGTCCAGCGAAATTCCGATGCTGTCGCTAGTCGATATCGTGACTTACGCCATCAAGTGCCACCAGGTTAGCACCGCCGATATGGCCAAAATCATTGAGGCTGCAGGCGCGGAGGTTGACTGGCAACTCAAAAACAAAGACATGTCCCTCGACCAGGTCGTTGCATCCGTCAAGCAAGACGAATCCGCCGCACTCAAAGGGAAATAACATGTACACCAGAACTCTGCGTAATCCTCAAGGTACGTTCGCCGCTACCAAGAAACTGCTGCTGCAGGCCCAGCGGTGCAACAGGAACGAGGTCGCTGTGGTGATTGTTGCGGCCGCTGGAGCCGTGGCCGTCTGGGAGGTCGGAAAAGCTCTATTTAGGAAACTGGGAGAAGGCTAACATCGGGACGGTCTCCATCATAAAAGATAGGGTTAGACCTTAACCTTTAGGAGGGAACCGTGAAGCGCTTTCTGGTTTTGGGAGCATTGCTCTGTGCGTGTAGTGGGCCACAGTTCGAGCGTGAGACTCAAGTCCATTTGAAGAACGGTGCTGCCGGAGCTGCCGGAGCCAAAGGCGACTCAGGTGCACGCGGTCGTGATGGCGACCAAGGGCCAATGGGTCCCCAAGGTCCGTCTGGACAACAGGGGCCAGCAGGAGAGCCTGGCAGTGGACCCCAAGGGCCGGCCGGGCGCGACGGACAAAACGGACACGATGGGCAAACCGGTCAGCAGGGGCCGGTGGGTCCTCAAGGAAACGACGGTCCTGTTGGCCCGCAGGGTCCATCCGGACAGGATGGCCGCGACGGTTCAACAGGGCCTCAAGGCCCAGCAGGACATGATGGCCAAGATGGGCACAACGGCCAAGATGGCCAAGATGGCCAAGATGGGCATGATGGACCAGTCGGCCCTCAGGGCTCTGGCTGCACCGTTACCGCTGGAGCTGATGGCTCTGTCGTTATCGACTGCGGCAATACCCAGCAAACTGTCCCTGCAGAACGCAGCATCACGATCTGCGTTTGCACCGGGAACGTCTTCGAAACCAAGACGTTGAAAGCCAGCGTTTTCATCGCCGACTATTTCGGTAAGACGCAGTACTACGTTGGCTCCTGCTGGGGTCACCGGCGGTGACCCCCTCCAAGATCATTCTCATCCGGCACGGCGAGTCTCTGGGCAATGTGGACAAACGCGTCTACCTGAATACACCAGATCATCGCATAGAGTTGACGCCTAAAGGCAGGGAACAGGCACGTGCTGCCGGTGCCAAGCTGGATGAGATGATAGGGACGTCGTCGGTACTCGCATCTATTCGCCCATTGGGCACGGCCAGTGTTCAGTTTATGTGCTCAACACATAGGCGGTCGCGACAGACATTGGACGAGTTGGTGAGCGGCTGGAAGCGGTCGTTCAACGTCGGATACGACCCGCGACTCCGCGAACAGGAATGGACCGGCTCTTTTGGTAAAGATATAGGTGCCATTAAGGCTATCCAGGAGGAACGGTACAGGTACGGCACATTTCACTACCGGTTCCCCAATGGCGAAAGTGGTGCCGACGTTTATATGCGAATGGATAGCTTTATTGGGGCGCTGTGGCGTGATTTCCGGAAGCCGGACTATCCGGAAAATCTGGTGATCGTGGGCCACGGCTTCCTTAATCGCATGTTCCTGGCTCGCTGGTTTCATTGGAGCCCAGACTACTTCGAAACGGTTGACAGTCCAGAGAACTGTGGTATGTACGTTCTGGATCAAGCGGCTCAAGGTGGTGGGTACACGCTCAACACAGCTCTGGACTTCGATCCGAAGATTGCCAGGGTGGACGATCACTTCGGTTTCCACAAATAATAGGGGATATCATGCGTTGGTTACTGCTTCTGGCTCTCTCTACTCCGGCGTTCGGCCAAGTTGATACGCCGCCTCCGGCCGCTCTCAAAGATGGAAGGATCGAGGTCCATCTGAAAGACGGCAAACAGTACGATTACAGCGAGAACGAGTGGAAAGTCGTTCCGCGCTCGTCGTCCAGGAAGGTTCAGGCTCTCATCGACAGTCTGCGTAAGCAGTTGGCTGAGTGCCAAGCCAAACTAAAGGCAGCGGAGGCCGCCGATACCCCGCCTACGGGTCAAGTGGCACATCATCGGAAAGCCCCGGAAAGCCGTGATCGGCTCACTTTCCTGGCAGGGGTAGGCCCGGATGGGGTCGTGGCCAAAGAGGTCAACGACGGCCAAACCGTTAGCTCCAGGACATCACCATTGATTGGGATTGGCTACGCCCATAAGTTCGGCGAGCACTGGTCTTTGGGCGGCGAGCTGCTGCGCGGTATCGCCCCTGAGTCCAAGACCTACACCGGTATGGCGGCGTTGGGCTACGATCTGTGAGGCACGGCCAGCAGATGCTTCGGACTGAGAACAGACCTAGGCACCTGTTGAATGGTGTGCTGTTCAAGAAGTTTCGAGAGGAAGTTCTAAAGACAACTCTGAGGGAGTGCGCTGACCTGTTGAGCGTCAGCCACTCTCATTTGTCTAGGATCGAGAACTCAATCAACGAAATCAGTATCTCAGCGGCGTTTGCTGGACGTCTGACCAGGCTTATCAAAAAGCAGGCCACCGTAGCGGCATATGCGAGGCAATCTCGGAAAGACGACTCTATGGAACTGAGATGATGGCTGACACGTAATGTACGATGGCTTCCTGTTCCGCCACAAGGACAGCATCGAGTTGGCCTTTGAGGTCGTCAAGCAGTTCTTTGTCAAAGAGTCCCAAACGTACTCTCTCAAGGTCCGCTGGTACGCAGTTGGCTCGCGCCACAGCCCACGCGACCTGCGAATAGTTGAGCGTATCAAGCTACCTAGGGCCGCATTCAAAGACTGGGTCCCGATGCGGTACGGCAGAGTCCCTGAAGACGTCGCTATCAGTTACCGCACATCGCTCCAGCAATCTCTAACAACTCTGCTCTCGCCGCTGCATTCTCAGACTCAATGCGATAAGCCCATCTAACGTGTGGCGATAGTGCCGGCTTCCACGTTATCCAGCGGGACCCAACTCAATATGAACGTGGCCATTGTCCACATCCATTTCCTGTTCATCTTCATAGAAGTAACCGACTTTACCGTTCCAATCAATCCAGGCCAATAGAGCAGTTCCCGGTTGTTTGGCTAATGCGTCACACATTTGTGTGACCGTCATCGGCTTTGGTTTTCCATTAATCGCCTTCGCCAAGTAATCTCCATTTTCTATCCGCTGACTCAACGGCTTTAGCCAATGCTTCAGCTAAAGCGGTTTGTTGGTAGTTTTCAGACTACCGGAGACGCCCACATTTACGTGGACTGGAATGGCGGAGACACTGGTTGATACTGATTCCGCGACGGGACAGTGCGTGCCAGCTGAATCGATTTCATCCCAAGTAAACTGGCGACCATCTTTGGTGTGCATGGCAAACTTGCCGTCAACAGACCCAGGATAAACCTCCAAAACCTCGCCAGTTTCCTTAACTTTCACTTTCACTGTCTACCTCTTTGGCCGGCTGTGCTGGCGGCGCTGGCTGTTCTACCAGTGACTTTACAACAGTGTCAAAAATTTCACCGACCTTCTCTTTTAGCTCGTTGAACTCGCCAACATAGCGGCCCATAGCAAACCCAGGCTTTCCTGGCGAATGAAGGGTCATGACCAGGACTGGCCTATCTCCGGCTACAACATTGACGCCTGAGATATCAAATGGATGACTCACAACATGCTCCTTTATTAAAAGCTAGACTCAAACTCAGCGTATTTTCTATCCCAATACTCTTTAGACATCCTTTTTGGCCTGCTTCTAATTTTGTCAGCACGCTTAAGCATGAGATGGTCAATTTCAGCAGCTAATGCGCAGAAAGGAACCAGTGCTAGAACTAACAAAGTTTTGGCTACGTCCATGCTGAATCGGCCCTAGGTTGAAAACAGATCGGCACTATAACCGCATTGTATTTTTTACTGAAGATTTGACGGGTGGTGGATGATAGAATCCAGAAATGGCCAGCGTCGGAGTTTGGGTGTAAGATTACTGTTTTGCCAACAATTTCCTGTTCATAGAATCCAGGAATTAGTTTCCTAAGTTGTGTGTCGGGGTTTTCAACCTTTTGAAACGGCTTGAGAATGAAAGCCCCATGATTGCGGTCTGGTTTGATCTCTTTCTGGATTTGACACACCCAGACTTCCCGGTCCCCTACTAAATCTTTGGTGGAGTTTTCAAGAATACCAAATTTGCCAAGCGTCCTACTGACCGACTTAATAGAGCCATCTGGTGCTTTGGAGAGGTAGAACTTGGCGACAATAAACAACCCTTCGAACGGTGACGCAGTAGTGCTCATTTTTCAGCCTAGACTATGGGTTACACTGGCAAGTTGTAAGGGTTAAGTCCAATCGCCTGCAGCTTAATGGCCTTGCCAACCGCCATCTGCATTTGTAGTTGAATATAAATCAGAGAGTTTTGGTTCTGAATTGCTGATTTTGGTATAGAAATTTCGTTGTATTGCAGAGCCGGGGCACCAGTGAGTGGTGAGCTAGTTAACACAAACGAGGTCCCCATAGAGTCAACGAGCAATGGATTCATGGTTGTACTGATGTCAGTAGACACAATCATCTGCAGAATGGCGTGCGGGATGTCGTTTACTTTGAACGGCAATGTGAGAGTAACTGACCCTGTTGATAGACCGTTGTTTTTCATGCTTAGATACATGCTAGAAGTTGGGACGTCAAATACATCAAGGAATGTAATGGCCCCACCACTAGTGCTGGTCACCAAGTACCCAGTGCCTTTGATAGGTATTGTCCAACTGGAATTGAACCTTGTCGGGGCTGTCACACCAATTGATAAAGGCTGTGATTGGACAAAGAATGCAGCGGAGAGGGGGGCAGCAGCACCAGGGTAACGGATATACCCAAGTATAACACCTGCCACAACGTCGGGGGTTAATAGGCCAGGTTGTATCGTTAAGACTGCTGGCGAGCCACCAGATACATCTTGGTCTATGTGGGCGTAATAAACGGTGTAGTCAACCGGGTTCGACGTGTTGACTACTTGAAGCGTCTTGAATTCGTCCTCAACAATGATGACGCCTTGATTAGTTACTGCTTTCCCCGGGTTAATCCTTACACGATCCGCAGCGTCAACCTCGAATTGCATGCCCTGCAAAATAGAAGATGTGACCAATGCTTCAATTACATTCTTTAATGACTTGGCTGCAATCGGTGAGCCGTAATCCTGAATTCTAGACTGTGTCATACCGCACCCTCATACAGGGAATATCCGCTACATTTTCCAAACAACTCAATCTGAACTTTGGTGACGCCATGAGGCTGTAATGATGTAAACACCGACCCATCATTAGTAATAACCTGCCACGGTTGCCAGGCACCAGAGGAGTATGCAACTCTAATTCTCAACTGAACAGCATTGTACGGAGGCTGAACACCATGAACTAGAACCGTAACACGTGGACCACCCCCAAGTGGGATGGCCCTAGAGATGTATTTTCCTTGCACAGAGGTGACATCATAAGTGCTAGTCGGAGGTAAGACAGTATTGAGCGTATCAGCGTGACGTGGTAGCTTAGACTCACCGAACGTGTCAATACCACCCACCGCGTCCGTAGTAGTGACCGCTGTAGGAGGAAACACAAGAGTTGTCCAAACAACTGGACCATTCCCCCTCGCACCAATAGTCAGTGCCGTTAGATCAGCCTCACCAGTATTGGACACACTGCCAATTGCTGAAAACCCAGATGCAAAGGTGATATCATTAACGGTTAGGACTAAGTCGTCCCTAGTGGTTTGGTCAGACGCTGATACTAGAAATTGACCAACGGCTCTGTTTGGAACACCAGAGATAACTGGTGTCAACGTCTTGGGGGTTGGAAATGATGGAAGTTGAATAGTATCGCCAGGCTGAATCGCCGTATAATCGTTGATAGTAATAGTAGCTACCGCTGGAAACGATACATCGGTTCCGTTGGTAGTGTCTTTGTACTTTGGGTCTTTCAAGTCCTCTGCGAATACCCAAGACAAACTGCCTGAGCCGCCGAGACCATAAAGATGGTCCTCCAAAAATCGATTGTTTGGCTCAGGGATAATGTGAACGACCTTACGTTGGTCTACCAAGTTGATAAGTGTCGTTCCGTCCCAAGTGACAGACGCTGCACTGGCTAAATTGTTGAGGTTCTGAGTGACCTCAGTTTGCAACTCAGCAAACAAAACAACTTTAGACAGAGGGCCGTCGTTTGTGCGGCTTACAACCTGAAGTCCAGTAACACCATAGAAAATGTTAGATGACACGACGGACTGTGTGGGCGTTTCTGTTCCGGGGATAGATACTGGTGTCCAAGTAAGTCCGCTAAACGCCAAGTCCTCGGTTAAAGAGTTTCCATTGATGTCCACCCCATAGACTCTGATTACGATGGACATTGACGAGACAGAGTTGGCATCCGCCAAACCCAACGACATCCTTGAAGGACCAAAAATTGTGAACGCGATTGCTTGGAAAGCTGTGCCAATATTTTCTAACATCAAAGTTGGTACAATGATTTGTGGTGTTGGCGTCATGCCGCCAGAACCATTCATGAAAATAGAATAGTTCCTAGGAACTGGCCCAGCCCCATCAAATGGAATTGATGCGTTGACTACCTGGGAGTGTGAAATCCCACCGCTGTATATAATTTCGCTAGTAGAATTCGCTTGGCCAAAAATTAATGTATTAGATATAAGCGCTGCAGGTGGCTCTAACGCCTGAGTTGCTGTGTATTGGATTAGTGCGCCGTTAGCATCAACGTACTCTGGCGCAGGGATAACAACGTATCTAGTTCCCCTAATCCAGTCAAAACACAGGGCTCTGCCTTTGGCGTTAGTCTGGTAGAATCCTGTGACCAGCACCGGATACCTGGACAACACTATGTATTTAGCACCAACTCCTCCGAATCTTGACCCAGCCGTTACTACCCCAGAGAAGTCAGTTAAGACTCTTGCTTGGGATATGCTCTCACTACACAGCTTACCAGGTACACCTTTGACGTCGTTATCCAACGCTTGGACTAAACCGTATTCAAGCAATGTGGTGTAGAGAGTGAATACACCGTTGGTCAAGTCATTAAACGAAAGAGCATGAGTATTTGAGGTGGTCTGAATACCAGACCCTAGATAACTTCGATGAACTACATCAATTGGCGAAAACCACGGTCTGTTGAATGAGTAGTTACTGTTGGTATAGTCCATTTGTAGCTGAAGACCAGAAGTGGTATTCGCCACTTTAATTACTGCCAGAACGACAATGTTATTCAGCCGATTTGGTGGAAATAGAACGGGGTTAGCATAGTCGGCGATTAAAGCAGAATTAAGCACTGCTGGACTTTGTATCCGCCTAACAGGCTGCGCAAATCCAAATCTGGTGGCTCTAACAGGTGGTGCATCGACAATCACATTTTCAATAAATACCACTAAAACGTCGTTTTCCAACGTTCTAACTAGAGCAAAGTCTTCCAGCAGCGCTGGATTAGCAACAATGGCTCCGCCAAGAGTAACAACTTGCCCCGGTGTGACGTTAATTAACAGAGGGTTTAACAAAGAAGTGTACACTAACAATGGACGGTCAGTATCAGTAGATACTAAGTTGGTGGGGTTGATGGCATCTACTACTCCATACGCTGGGTTTGTTAGTCCACCCCCAAAAGTCAGCTTCATCCTAGACAGGATTGCTACTTCATTTACATCTGCCTCAAATTTGAGGTCGTCAATTGACAGCTTGCTGTCATAGTTAAGCCCAGGCAGGTCTCGCGCCATTTTATACTCCAGAGCGAACTTTCATTAGATCAAGTCTAGCTTTAGGAACTTGGAGACCGCCAACCATGGTATATAAAAGCAGACCTTGGCGCTTGGCCTCATACACACCTTGATGGATGGTGAGATTCCGATTTTCGCCTGATAAGATGCGCTCCAGTGTCGAAAATGCGTGGTCAATGTGCGATTGTGGCATCACACCAAGAACACTGTCAGGAGCGCACAAAATTGCCGCGACATGACTAGCAGTGCTGAGGTTTACCTCAGCCAAGAGTGTCTTGTTTAGGTTTTTCCAGATGCCCTCGGCGATGTCGTTTTCGTGACTATAAGCATCAATCTTCGTAGCCCCAAAAATGATTACACCAGAGTCTAGAACGGACTGGTAGTCGGCGCGATCGAAAGTCACATAGGCAGACTGTTGTTTGGCTAGCACATTGAAGATATCAAACAGGCCTGCCACATTCTTGTTGACTGTGGACCAGAACGTCTTGGCGGGGAGGTTCGGGAACATGTTATGTATGCATTCGTTATCAACCATTACGAATGGGCTGATTTCATGTGAATCAGCCATTGGCGCCAACATGTTTAGAACCTTGTAGGCATTAGCCTGAACTTTGCCACCCTCAGATTTGCGCGGCATCGACACTACCATTCCAACCTTAGCCTCTTTGCCAAGCTGTTGTAGATAATATCTGGCTAGCTTGACTAAGCCGAACGCGAACCCGGAGCCTGTGCCGCCCCCCATGCCAGCACAAACCACAATCCGGTCCACGTCTTCGCCGAAACATTGACGCATAAAAGCGAGCGCGTCTTCGGACGACTTGGACAGAACTGATGCCCCCAGCTCTGGATCTTTGCCAGCGCCGCCCGGAGACTCTAGGACCTTCTGATTGTTGGCTGGCAAAGTCAAACCAAGGAAGTCCTGGGCAGTCGTGTTGATAGCGCAGACGCGCCGATAGCCAATCTGATAGAAAGAGTCCGCGATTCTCGATCCCCCCTGACCCGCGCCAATAAAGCCAA
>Ga0315276_10007234_pt1 | contig 10255 bp, 8 predicted proteins | sample YL17G05_0_MG_FD_204542 | JGI IMG/M metagenome (GOLD analysis project Ga0315276, IMG submission 204542) | Sediment microbial communities from Yellowstone Lake, YNP, Wyoming, USA - YL17G05_0 | ecosystem: Environmental > Aquatic > Freshwater > Lake > Sediment | place: USA: Wyoming | collected... | reverse complement strand
CCAGCGCTTGCAACTGCTGCACCACACTGAGGCCCAGGATCGGGTTGCCCCCGGCAGGACCGTTGTCGATCACACAGACCTGCCCCATCGGCGTGATGAGGACGGCACCGTCCCCCTGCCCGACGTCGAGTTGGATGATCTGCAGCCGGCCGGGAATGGTCGTCACGGCCCGGGCCGGCACGGCAAGCAGGAATGCGAGAACGCCGACGGTGAGCCATGCCGGGCTGAAGCGGCGAAACGGGGGCATCAGTCCTCCGGGGGCCCGGGGACGCCAAGGGTGATTCGGCCGGTGCCCGATGCAGTTTCTGGTCGCCGCGTACCCCCGCCTGGCGGCACGATTGGAAGCCCGGCGAGTTTCAGGTGCTTCCGGCGAACACCGTGGTATCCGCACGCGCGGACACCCACGGTCACGCCGAACCAGGATGCGGACTACGCGACGTACTACCTATAGAGAATCTTGATGGCGCCCCAAGTCGTGGCGTTCACCGGCACGATGCCGCAGCCCATGGTTGAATTCTGCGGATCGCTCGGAGTCTTCACCTGGAAATCGCTGGCGTTGTCGTCCGTGTCCTGACCACTCCCCGAGGTTCCCCCGGGCTTGCGCTCGTAGCTCCGGTTCAGGTTCCCGGTGAGCGCCGCGAGAACCGTGCCCTCCTTGTACGCGGACCCCGCGCTCATCCCAACCGCATCCACGATGGTGGTCCCGTCCAGCAGGCCGATCCCGCCGGTGTCAGTGATCCCCGTGCTGTAGGTCTGGTCGCCCAGGACGCTGCCACTGTAGGGACCGCCGCTGGTTGAGTTGTTCGTCAGCAGGTATTGGCAGTGGGACTGGAGCACGACCCCAGCCGTGATAGTCGCTCGCGTGGTGGTCCCGGCGGACGAGTTCGACCCTCTGACCAGCCAGCCTCCGATGGCCACAGGACCACTCGAAAGGTTGTAGAGTTCGATGAACTCGTCGTTCCCTCCATTCGGCCCGTTCGTCCGGAACTCGCTGATCACGATGGTGGTCGAAACAGCGCCCGCAGGCGCCGACAGCGCGACCAGTCCCGTGAGGGTGAGGAGAGCAAGAAGCACGGTCGCAACACGCATGGTGACCTCCTGGGGTGAGCCGCCTAGACGTTGGGAACCCGGCGGCCCTGAGTAGTGCCGGCAGCTTACCCGGCTGTTTGCAATCTCAACTCACCTCTGAACCCGCCGAATTGGCGGCGGTCTGACCTGTGTCGGCGCAAGTCGGCATGGAACGCGACCGTTCTTCCAGTCGAGGGCCTCCCCCACAAGAGTGAAAGAACCACGTCATTGTGCAGATAGTGAGCCGCCTAGATTCTAGCCCCCCCCGAGTGTTCTTGCAGCAACAAAATGCGGAGGATCCGGGGGGGCAACCCGACCCCGCCAGGAACGCGGGTTGCTCGATGGGGGGCAGGCGGACCTGCGACGTCGCGACCCACGGACGTGGGAACGCGGCGCCCGCGCGCCCGGGCGGCGTCTGTCAATTGAGCAGCTGCCTACTCGGCCGTCGTCTCAACGCCCGGTCCGACTCTCCCGAGCGTGTGCCCAAACTGTGACCACCTCAGAGTCCATGACAGGGTGCTTCTGTCCACTTCTGGCCACCCAACAACGACGAACCCCAACCGGGCTAACCCGCTGGGGTTTCACGCATCTCGTTGGCTTTCAACGTCTCTCGGGGCCACGGCGCTGTAGGGCTGCGAACGGCTTTCGTGTCCGTCTTCTTCAACCGCTCGAGCACCTCTCCGGCGCGAGATCTACACGACTTACGGGGGTTTCCGCAAGTCGGCGGAAGGAGCTGCTACAACCCCTGCTACAGTCTGTCACCCGAAAGCCGCTCGCTCCATTTCTCTCCGCACCAACTCGTCGCTGATCCGAGCGTACTGCTGGGTCATCGTCACGGTGCTGTGCCCCAGCAACTGCTGGAGCGCAGCGAGTGAGACTCCCGCCTCCGGCGAACCCCGTTCCCCCACGGGATCGGCACAACGGTGCCGATAGATTGCGAATGGGGTGCTATCTTGCAGTCTCGGCGCCGGTCGATACGCCGCTAGGACCGGCCCCTGCTGTTCCAGGGCACTTGCGATTCGGGCACCTTCATCAGAGGACGTGAGATGACGATTCGAGCATGGACGTGTCGGGTGGCTGCAGTTGCGGCCATCGCGGCGCTCTGCGGCCTCGGCATTCCGGAGGGACGGGCCCAGGAGCGGACGGAGACGGTCTTCCGTGAGGCGCGCGACTACACCGTGCGAATCCGCACGCAGATTACGACGCCGTTCCTGGAGGACGAGCGCGGCTCGTTCAGCGGCGCCGGTTTCCTCGTAGACAGCACCCGCGGCTGGGTGCTGACGAACGCGCACGTCGTAGGCCAGTCTCCGGCCGACATCACGGTCGCGTTCGCGGGCGGCACGTTCCGGCCCGCCCGCAAGATCTACGTTGATTCGTTCACCGACGTGGCCGTCCTCGAGGTGCCCGCCGACGATCGGCGACATCCGGTGGCGCCAATCGACTGCGACGGCGTGCCGGAGGTGGGCGAAGCCGTCGGGGCCTTCGGCCACCCCCTCGGGATGCCCTTCACGGGAACCCGCGGGATCGTCTCTGGGAAGACCGACCAGTTGCTGAGCGACATGCTGCAGATCGATGCCACCGTGGATCCCGGCAACTCGGGCGGACCCGTCATCGCCCTGCGGGATGGGCGGATCGTCGGCATCGCGACGGCCGGAGCCGGCGGGTCGAAGGTGGACCGGCTCAACTTCGCCACTCCCATGAAGGACGTGTGCCGCATCCTGGAGTTGCTTCGGAACGGCGTTCCTCCAGAACCACCTCTATTGGAGTTCTCGTTCCTCGTGGACGAGGACGGACGCCGCGACCTCCGGGTGGGGGCGACGCACAACGCGGCCCGGTGGCCCTTCCAGTCTGGCGACCGCATCGTGAGCGTGGGCAGCGAGCGGGAGTCCGTCGCGACCGTGACCCAACTTCTCACGGCGATGCGGGGGCGACCCGAAGTCGTCCCGATTCGAGTCATCCGCGCGGGGCGCGAAGTCGAGATCCTGGTCCGGCCGAGCCGGCGGCCATCCGTGATCGGGCGGCGGGCGGTGAGCATCGATGGAGCCCTGGTCGCACCGATCGCTTTCGAGGACATGACTGCGCTCAGCGAGTCCGCGCGGCTGCTCGTGCATTCCGTGGAGCCAGGGTCCAATGCGGACGGACTCGACATCGGCCCCATGGACATCGTCGAGAGCATCGATGGCCGCCGCTTCGGCGATCTGGATGCCCTTCTCGCGTATCTCCGCCAGCATCAGGCCGGCGCCCCGCTGCACGTCGTGTTCCGACGATTCAGCGAGAGCGCCAACTGCTGGTTCGAGTTCCACGTTCGGGATCTCCCGGGCCAGGAGGTCCAAGTCATCGAACCCGAACCGCACGTTCTCACCAGCGCACCCTAGCGAGGAGCGAGGGTCACGCCAGCATCCCCGCGAAGCGCGGTCACGACATCACTTCACCAGCGCCATCCTCCGGGTTTCCTTCCAGCTGCCCGCTTCCAGCCGGCAGAAGTAGATACCCGAGGCGCAGGGGCGGCCCTGTGCGTCACGCCCGTCCCAGGTGAGGGTGTGCAGGCCGGCGGCGCGGGGGCCATTCAGCAAGCGAGCGACCCGGCGGCCGGTGGCGGAGTAGATGGCCAGCTGGACGCGGCATTCAGAAGGCAGAGTGAAGTGAATGGTGGTGGCCGCGCGGAAGGGGTTGGGGCGGTTCTGAGCCAGCAGGAAGGCGGCCGGCGACGCGAGTGGGACAGCGGTCACGTCGCCGTCGATGCGCAGGGCCGGGTCGCCGATGAACCTCATCCGCTCGGTGAACCAGTAGACCCAGGACCCGTAGCTGACGTCCTGGCCCGCGCCTAGGGCAGCGGCCTGGTGCTGGTAGAGGGCGGCCGCGACGGTTTCGCCGATCGTCTGCTGCCCGCGGGACTGGTAGAGCAGCGCCTCGGCGTAGGCGTAGTTGTAACCATAGCCCCCGGCCACGGCGGCACCGGTGGAGGCCGCGGAGCCGACCCCGCCCAGGAGCAGGGTATGGCCCAGCGGCAGAGTGTGGGAGTAATCGTCGTTGAAGCTGCAGCCGCCGGAGAAGTAGAGCCACGGCCGGTCGAAGTTCGTCAGCAGACCCAGGTTCCCGGTGTGCAGGGGCCAGTTCTCCACGAAGCTGCCGTGCCCGTAGTAGAAGGCCATGGCGACCCGAGAGGTGTTCAGGGCCGCGATCAACTCCGCCTCGGTCGGCGTGTAGAGGGTCGTGACGGCGTAGCCCAGGCTGACGGCCAGCGCGGAGTCCCGCGTGGCGACGAAGCCCATCTCCGGCAGGTGGCCGAAGAAGACGACCCGGTTGCGCTCGCCGTATCCGGCCTCGAAGCGCTGGATCTTGTCAATCGCGGCGGCGAACTGCGCCCGGCTGTCGACCGGGAGGCGTCCGACGACGAGCTGCGGCAGGTAGCTCCCCGGGAAGTCGGCGTTCCGGTAGGCGTAACGCAGATCGCTGAAGAAGGGCTCACCGCTATCCGGGGATACGAAGGGGAAGGAAGGCAGCAGGGAGACGCCGCCGATCAGGGCCACGAAGCGCAGGCCTGGATTCGCCTCCCAGAAGGATTCGAGCCAGGCGTCGATCGCATCGGCGGTCGGCGCGCCGGCGACGACGTCCGAGAGTTGTACCACGCCACTGGTCAGGCCACGCGCCCGCCGGTACGCCGCAAGACGCTCCGCCTCACCCGCCAGGCTGTCCGGACAGAGGACGAGATACTCGATCGCCGCAGGCGCGCCCATCGAGATGGCGTCGAAGTAGATCCCTTCCACCGCGACCGGTGCAGCGGCCCAGGCAATCCCGGCCTGCTGCAGCGGTATCGGCTGGGCGACGATGACGGGCCAGGTGTCGGCGGTGGCTGGCTGGTCATTGACTGCGAGGCTCGGGGACCAGTTCGCGGTCAGCGGCAGGTCGGCCCAGGTGTGCCGGATCTCCCCCTCCCGCCAGTAGGTCGCCTGCAGGCGACCGGTCTGGGGAGAGGCGACGATGGACGGCCGCCTCTCGTCCGCGCTGGTGTAGGGCAGGTAGTCGTAGTTCCACGTCGAGCCCTGGTCGGAACTCCAGAAGCACTCGATGTCGCAGTTCTGGGGCGCGTAGCGGCGAGCGAAGGTCACGATCAGCAGGTCGCCCGAGGTGGTCGCGGCGAGCCGGGGCTCGAGCTCGTCGAGACCCGCGCCGGTCAGCACGATCGGCGGCTCCCAGGTACCCCCGAGATCGCGGCTCAGCCGGAGGCGCAGGCTGGAATCGCCATCGTTCAGCGTGTAGGCGATGGCCAGGGTCGTGCCGCCGAAGTCGATGTCGGACCAGTCCTGGAGGGTGACCCCGGTGGCCAGCGTCGTGGACGGTTCCCAAGTCACACCGAAGTCGAGGGAACGGGTGAAGCAGACCGCGTCGGTGTCGATCGACTGCACCATGGCGACGAGGTATGGGTACCAGAGCGAGTACTCGGGGCTGTCCACGCAGATGCGCGGGTGGGTGATGGCCAGGCCGGGAAAGGACAGGGCGGTGCGGAACTCCGGGGGGCCACCCTCGAGATCCTGCACGACGACCATGACGCACGAGTAGGCCGTGCCGGAACCCATCACGAAGGCGACCAGCAGGCGGTCCGTGGTCCCCTCCCCGATCGCGAGGCACGGCTCGGTCAGAGACGCTTCCGAGATGATGTGGAACAAGTATTGCCAGCTCGCGCCGCCGTTCTGGGAGCGACAGACGTCGATGCGACCGGCCCCCGGCTGCTCGACGGCCGCGAAGAGCGTACCGGCGGCGGCGCAGACCATGGCTGGCCGGGTGGAGGTCCACGCCGGGTCCGTCACCAGAACGTCGTCGCCCCACAGTTGGGGCGCCGCCGGGGGTGCGCCCCGCTCGATCCGGATCTTGCCGGCCAGGGACGGCAGGAGCTCATTGGAGGCCGGGACCGCCGCCCGGGCGGGCGACGAGGTGAGCCGGGTGGCGAGCGCGCGGGCCGTCGTCTCCTCGCCCGCCGCCTTGGCGGCGCGGAGGGCCTCGACCAGGTCCTGGCGGGTCGCATCCACCGCCACCGCGGGCACGCGGATGGCAGCCGGCACTGGAGCGGGCTTGGCCGCGACCCGCGCGGCTGCGGAGGCGGGCCCCAGGACCAGGGTGGCCCCGCAGGCGAACAGCAGGACGAGAGCGGCAGGCAGAGTCCTCATGACCATCTCCTCCGAGAGGGAAGCCCGGTGGGGGACCGACCGTGCGGAGGAGATTATGGCACCGCTCGCCAGTCCGGCGATACACCGATTCCGGACGCCGGTTCGCGGGCACTCGCGTGGCGGGCCGGGGGTTTCCTGCAGGACTTCAGCGCCCCTCCCCGACCACACCCTTCACCCAGCGAGCGACCGTCGCGGGGTAGTCGCGCGGGGCGCGCGGGATCCCCGAAGGTGGGAACTCGAGCAGTTCGTGGCCCACGCCGGGAAGCACGCGGACCTCGAACGGCGGGGCGCCCGCCCGGGCGAGGCGCTGCCTGAAAGGCCCGCGCCGTCTGCTCAGTGGGCGTCGAGCGATCCTCCGCGCCGAGCACCGCGAGCAGCGGGCAGCGCAGTCGCGCGAGATCGGGCGCGGGTTCGTAGCTCGAAAGCCGCTCCCCACTGGCACGGGCCTGCTCCACCGATGCATAGGGGCGCTTCAACTCGAGCCATCGCGTCCCGCTCAGCGACTCGGCGACCCGCACGTGGCGATCCCGCGAACTGTCGCCGGGCGCCACCGCGTAGTGTAACTGGACCCAGCCCAGCGCGCTGTCCACGCTCGCGGGTGCGGCGCCCGCGGCACGCAACTCCTCCGCGACGCGGTGCAGCTCCTGCCGCCACGGAGACACGCCTCCACCCACCTGCGCCACGACGAAGCACACCTCCTGGGTCTCCGCCGCCGCCATCTCCGCCAGCCAGCATCCCTGGCTGCGCCCATCGAATCCTCCACTCTGCGTCTGCGATCGCCCAGGGACCAGAAGCGCCTCATTTCAGCGCCAGCACCAGCTCCGCCGAAGCGTCCCCGCGCCGCACGGTGAGCGTGAGCGGCGAGGCCTTCAGGGCCGTCACGCGATCGTCGACCGAGAGCCCCTCAACGGGCCGGCCGTTGATGCGTGTGATCCGATCCCCCGCGCGCAGGCCGCCCTTCTCCGCCGGCGAGCCGGCGTCCACCAGGACCACCTCGGGCGGATTCGCGTCGAGGGCGGTGAGCTGCAGGCCGTAGTGCGGCTTCTTATCCTCCAGAGCCATCAGGTGGCCGTCAGCCGGGCCGGCCAACCGCAGTCGGGCGTTCGCCGGATCGATCGTGATGGCGAGCCCGCTCAGCATCGCTCCCCCCATGTTCCCGACGCCGCGGGCCATGTCCGAGAAGACGACCTCCGGGTTCTCGAGGGTGTAGCGACCGAGCGTGAGGACGCCCCGGATCCGCCCGCCCCGCACCGCCATCATCTGGTCCACCGTCTTTGCGAACCCCATGTCCTTGAGCGGGCCATCGAACGTCAGCCGGCTCTGCAGCGCGATCGGGAGGCTCAGCCCCCTCGAGGCGCCCGTATCCAGATGAACCGAGAGGGATTGCCCCCCGATCCGGATCGGGATCTGCGGCAGACCCTGAGCGCGATTCCAGCCGAACACCTCGCGCTCATCCGGCTCGGGCAGCGCGCCGCGCCGGAAGACGAGCCGCTGCCCCGGATAGTCCACGGTGATGAGCAGCCCGGCCATGCTGTAGGGCCCCAGGACGCCGCGCGGCGAGGTGGCGGTGCGCGGGAAGGGCAGGCCGTCGAAGGCGATGCTGGTCAGCCCCCGCAGGGTGAGACCCCCGATCTCCAGCCGCTCGATCGAGACCCGATAGCCCGGCCGGCCCCCGCCCCCCGGGCTGCTCACCGTGATCTCCTGGCCGAGCTTGAGGCCCTGCTCGCGGGCGAACGCCAGGTCCATCACGCTGCCCTGGGCGCCGGTGTCGAAGAGGAACGCAAACGGTCCTTTGCCGTCCAGCATGGCCTGGACCGTCATGCGCCCATCCACCATCTGCAGGGGAACCATCACCGAGTCGGCGGCCAGATCGAACTGGACCGGCGACTGGTGCATGTACATCGGGCCGCACGCCGCCGCGGCGGCGGTCAGAGCGAGGACAGCCACGATCAGGGGGAGAAAGCGGGACATGGCGATCCTCCGGAACGGGAATCGGGCGTGGAACAGGTTGGTAGGATAAGATACGAATCGTACTTGACTTATGTTTCTGGTCTTGAAACAGACGCTGGGGCGGCAGCGCCCAAATTGTGACCACCTCAGAGTCCATGACAGGGCGCTTCTGTCCACTCCTGGGCACCTAGAAACGACGAACCCCAGCCGGGTAACCTGCTGGGGTTTCACGCATCGCGTTGGCCTTCAACGTCTCTCGGGGCCACGGCGCTGCAGGGCTGCGAACGACTTTCGAGACCGTCCTCTTCAAGCGCTTTCAACCGCTCGAGCACCTCTCCGCCTCTGTGTTTACAGCATTTGGCGGGTTTGGCGGAAGGCGGCGGGTGTGCGCTGCTGGGGTCCGCCACGGACGGCTGGACTCCTCAGCACCACTACGCTCCAAGACTCCTGCCCCCTCCGAGGCAAGATGGCCTGTTCACGATCACCGATCCAGGTGTTCACGATCCCGATCTGGCTGTTCACCATGCCGATCCAGGTGTTCATAATGCTCCGATGTTGCTGTTCACGATGGTCCGAAACCAGCCACCTACCGCTCCTCGAGCGCAAGCCGGGGCCGAATCGCCGTCCTGCCAGGTCTTGCCGGAGTCCGCTCCCTGCAGCCCGCCCTCCGCCCGCGAGCCACGCCGTTGCCCGCTCACTACCCACTCACGGACGGGCGTCTTCCGGCAACCGTGCGAGGACTGCCTCGAACATTTCCCTGGCGATCACGAGCGCGCGTTCCGCTTCGTCCAGCGTCGCTCCCTCATATTCTCCGGGATAGCGGGACTTCCACGCGTACTCGGTCAGCGGCACGGCCCGATCCACCAGAGGTCGAAGTGTGGAGTCCAACCGCAGGCACGCTTCTCCGAGCGGCTCGAGGTTATGGGTCTTCCCGAACGGCTCATCGTGCCACGTCAGCAGGCTCTTCATCGCCTTCTCCACGGCCTGCTGGCAATGGAATACCAGGTCGTCCAGCACCGGAGGATCGGCAGCAAGGTCGATCGCCGCTGCGCGCAGATCCGTGGCGGCCCTGGTCAACCACGCCTTTGTGTCGGCTACGCGCGCAGGGTCATGCGGCATGGAGCAGCCTTCCCTCGCGAAGCACGGTCGCCGGCAGCGAGGCTCGCAGGTGAACCCTGGAGAAGAACCAATCGTGCGAACATACGAGGGCGTCCACCGGCGTCCCGGTGCCTCTCAGCACTTCGTAGGCGAGGCGGCTCCGCCGACGCTCTGCCGGAGCATCGTTCGGCACGATGATCAGAAGGTCGTAGTCGCTTTCAACATCGCCGTCGCCTCGCGCAATCGACCCGAAGAGATAGATGCTCTCAGGCTGATAGGCCTCGACCAGCCGCCGGACGACGTCATCGAGCCTGGGGTCGCGTCCAAGGATTGACTCCGCCATCAATCGATCTCCTGAGGGCTGGTGACGAAGGGGCAGTGAGTGACACGGCGACGGCACCGATCATCGCACGGGCTTTTCTGGCCGAAACGCGAAGCGCGCGGGTCCACCGGCGACTCCTCGTGAAACACTGCCGGACGATGTGTTCCGCGCGCCGGCAACAGTCGGTGGCCCCGGATTTTCGAGACTGCTCCGACAGGTCTCCTTGGCCGTTCTTAGCACCATGCCAGACAACGCGCAAGCCGACCTGTGCGCAACTCCTTCCCAACCACGTGGCGCGGGCCCGCCACCGAGGCCTGTGACCAAACCGGGACCACCTCAGAGTCCATGACAGGGCGCTTCTGTCCACTCCTGGCCACTTGAAAACGATAAACCCCAGCCGGGCTAACCCCCTCTCTGCCAACATGCGTGAGACACCGACCCCCCGGAAGTTTAGTGTAGAGGGCGAGGCAGGAAACGAGGATGTCCACGATGGTGGAGGGTGTGCCGGTGGCGCTGGAGACCGAGGTGGTAGCGAAGGCCCAGCGGCGGCGGTTCACGGCCGCGGAGAAGCTGCGGGTGCTGCGCCAGGCGGACGGGTGTGCGAAGCCCGGCGAGGTGAGCGCGCTGCTGCGACGCGAGGGGCTGTACTCCT
>Ga0315276_10007233_pt1 | contig 10256 bp, 5 predicted proteins | sample YL17G05_0_MG_FD_204542 | JGI IMG/M metagenome (GOLD analysis project Ga0315276, IMG submission 204542) | Sediment microbial communities from Yellowstone Lake, YNP, Wyoming, USA - YL17G05_0 | ecosystem: Environmental > Aquatic > Freshwater > Lake > Sediment | place: USA: Wyoming | collected... | reverse complement strand
GTTTTAATGGATTTTCTTCACTATAACCAGAAATAGGACTAAATGCAATAACTAAATTTAAAGTCAAAACTAGTGTTATTATGCAAAAGCAAATTATATTTTTATTTGTTTTCATTTTATGAATCATCTAAAGTAAGCACCCATGTTCTTGAGCTATTATAATCTTGTGAACTTAATGGTGTTGGAGTACCTGATAATGAAGTTACACAAAAAGTCAAGTTTGTAGTCATTCCTATATCAGCCACTGCTCTTAAAGCAGTAAATCCAGAAATTGGTACATCATTATCTTTTATTAAAACAGATGAACCTGCAAAACATCCATTACCATTAAATCTGCTGCTTGGTATATATTGAGAAGGTGTAATAGTCCCATTTAAATCAGTAGCATTTACTACAACACCTAAATAAGGCACATTTCCATTATTTTGAACAGTAATATTATTATCAGATAATGCATTAACCGATGCTGTAGTCAATGGAGGAGTTGTCCAATTTAAATAATTAGTAAGTGCTTCTGCTGCAAAAGTTGCAGCAATATCAAAAGTTTTTGTAGTATTATAACCATAACCAGGACTAGAAGCTTTTACACTAACATTCATATTCCATGTTCCATTTCCATCATAATATTTCATAGGAACAGTACAAGAAAAATTAGCTGCAGTACCTGTACCTGCACAATAAACACCTCCCCCACAAGAAACTATCCCCATATAATTACAAGATGAATTCCCTCTATTTAATTCTCCAGTTCTAGTAAAATTTACTCTAGAATTAGTTCCAGGCAGACTAAGATCTCCAGGCCCATTACCACTTAATCCTTGTTGTGCAATAAAGAAAAAACTAACTAAAGTATCTGCTCCTCTTGGTTTAAGTTTTACCAAATTTAATCCCCCGGTATCTGGTCCATTACCAGTAACATTACTAACATAGGTTATATTAGGGACAGAAGTGTCTGAAATCTTTAATCTTGCAACAGCAGTCTCAGGCAACTCTCCTTCTAAATCTTCACTTTTATCTCCAAATCCAAACCAATCTTTAATTCCAGCACTAACTAATCCAATAGAAACAATTAACAATAAACTTACAATAATCACACCTATCACTCTTTTACCACTTTTCATAAAAAATATAATATTTCCCCCTTTATAAATATTTCGCGAGTAAAATATTTATAATTCTTCATCAATTTATAACAAAAAATTATATTTAATCTTAATAATCACAAATAAATAAGAAAATAATTCTAATAAAAGAGAGATTATACTTCTTACTTATCTTTGTTTTTTAATAATGTTAATAATAAGAATATTATTAAGATGAAAATCAAATCAGGAATAAGTGAAGAGAGTTTGCAAATCTTGGATATCCACCCAACTTATTTACTGCTCTTACATTTCTCAATCCCATCTCAATTAATAATAAATAAATATTAGCTATTTCTGTCCCAGACTTATTTATTAATAAAAAAATCATTCTAATTTTTTATTAATTCTAGAAGATAAAGTCCCAATAACCCTTTGGTCTTTATTTAATATATCTGCTATCTCGCAATTTCTCCTCCCGCTCTTCTTTAGATAATTAATAATTACTTCTGAAACACTTAATCTTCTATTAGTAAATGCTTTAATAGATATTGTTATTTCATCTTCCTCTTTAATTTTCTTAATTCTTTGATTTACGTTTCTATAATTCATCCAAACAGTACTATCCCCTCTATTGGTTAATCTTGCTATTTCATTAAATCCTAAACCTATATTTTCTCTTAAATATTTATATAATACCCCTGAACCACCATATCTAAATATTTTAACAGGAACTTCAATTTCTTTTTTCTCAATTAACTTTCTTTTTAATTTTTTCTGAACTCTTAAATATAAAGTACTAATATTTCTCTGGTCTTTATTTAATAATCTAGCAATCTCAATATTTCTAAAGCCTTTTTCTTTCAGATATTTTATAATAGATTCTAAAATACTTAATCTTCTATTAGAGAAAATACTAATATCAACAGACAAATCTCTATCTTCTTTAATCTTCTCTCTTATCTTATTAACAGCATTCTTATAATTAATAGAAACACTAGATTTATTTCTATTAATCAATTCTGTAATTTCTCCAACACTTAATCCTTTATTTTCTCTTAAATATTTACACAATACTTCTGCAGGAGCAATCTCTAAACTAAATATGCTTAGGGGGATATTTATTTTTTTCTTTTTCTTTTTTGAATTAATAGAAATAAGAACAGCAAATCCTATTACCCATGGATAATTTGGATCAGTCTGATAAATCAATGAAGGTAAACTATAAGGAACTTGTTTTATATAAAAATAAAGACTAATTATCCCACTAGAAGTAGAATTTTTTGAAGCTAATGAAGAATTATATACTTCAATTGCTGAACCATTTATTAATGAAGTTCCAGCTCCTCCACCATCACTAGTATTAACAGAAAAATTACTTGCGTTTATGAAATAAGCCCCATTAATAAGATTACTTCCATTTATTTTAACAACAGGAATATCAACATTACCTGTATTATTTGCTATAATTGAATTAGGATTAGCAGGTTTATTTAAATCTCCTGGGGCTAAAGCCCCCCAATCCAGAAGATAGGAAGCATCACTAAGTGCAGTTAGATAATTATAATGAAAACTAGTAGAATCATTTACTCCAACAGATTTATCATTATCTTCAATTGAAACACTAATATTCCAATACCCGCCCTCATCAAAATATAACATACCAATAGTACATGAATAATTTGCATAATTCCCAGAACTTTCACCAACAATTTTTGAACAACTCATATTAACCCTAGATTGTTCATATCCTATTTTTGAAAAATTAGCTTTAGCACTACTGTCATTTAAATTTGCATAACCATTTCCATCATATGCAGTAAATTTAAAAATTATATTTTGTAACCCGCCCGTAAATGGATCAACACTGCTTATGTTCTCAACCCAAATTATTTTTGGGGCAACCGCAACCCCTAAATCAATCTCATCAAAAATCAATCCTCCAAATCCACCCATGCCACTATTGTTAGAAGCTAAAGTAACATTCAATTTATGACCCTCAATTAAACTTCCATTTGTCATATTAATTGTATAATTAGAATAATAATTTCTTGTTCCATTATTTACATAATCAATTATTGTTGTTATGTTTGTATAACCAGTTGAATTAGTTGTTAAATTAAACTGCCATCCTGCAGGAATTCCTGTTCTATTATAAACACTTAAATTAGCATTATTAATAGGCAGTCCATTATAACCCACATAAGCCTGATAATACCATTTTCTTATTAATTCAGAATCAGAAGAAACATATTCTTTTGATGAATTATAACTTACATTTAAGAAAGTGTTGTTAAGAGAAATTGAGTCTATATTAATATCATTTAGAGTTGAATTATAAACCTTACAATTCATAAATTTGTTGTTTTTTGAGTTTGAAACAAGATGGATTCCTTGATTGCTATTATTATATGATAATATATTATTTAGATTGTTGTTTGAGCTTGAAGTAAGATAGATTCCATCATAAGAATTTAAACTTGCTATTATGTTTGTAAAAGTGTTGTTTGAACTTAAAGAAAGATATATCCCATCAGCCCTACTAAAATTTACTATTATGTTTGTAAAGGTGTTGTTTGAGCTAAGACTATGATAGATTCCATTATAAGAACTATTAGTCACATTTATGTTTGTAAGAAAATTATTTGAACTTAACAACAAATAAAGCCCATAATAATTTGAATTCGCAGTATTATTCTCTATTTTAGTATAAAAAGTCTTATTTAAATACAATCCATTATATTGATTATTCAAATTATTATTAAAAATATAAGAATTATTTGCATTAAATAAATAGATTCCATAGCCTCCATCACTGCTCATACTCACATTGCAATTTTTTATTGTTGTATTATACTGATTAGAATAAACTCCTGAATAAGCTTCATTAATTTTAATATAATGCCCTTCACAATCTAAAGTTATATTTTGAACTGTAATATTTATACAATTGCCACCCCTTCCACTAATTATATTATCTGCAAGAAAATAAACTGCATTTGCTTGATCAAGATCTTTACATTCAGTAATATCATTTGTTGGCAGTTTAAAAGTAAAAACATCAAACACCAACCCTCCAAATCCAGATTTCAAACTTTCAGCAGTTACATTTAATTTATGATTTAAAAAATAAGTTTTATTATCAGCATAAATTGTATAATTAGAATGATAATTTCTTGTTCCATTATTTATATAATCAATAATATCCCTCACAGGAGTAAACCCGCTTGCATCTGTTGTTAAATTAAACTGATAATTCCCAGAAACATTATAAGCAGTTACATTTGCATTTGCAATATTATTTCCAGCTGTATCATTAACTTTAGCTTGATAATACCATTTTCTGATTAGTTGTGAATCAATTGAAACATATTCTTTTGATGAATTATAACTTACATTTAAAAAAGTGTTATTTGTGTTTAGGCCAAGCTCTAGATTTACATCAAAATTTAATGAATTAAAGATATTGCTATTAATAATTCTATTATGTGAACTTTGTTGCGTGTAAAATCCGTGTTTATTATTATAAGCTACAAAATTTTTTAATTCAGTGTTGTTATTCTGAATAAACATTATCCCAAACCAGATATTATTGTTAGACGTGATATTTATAAGAGTATTATTTTTTGATCCACCAATATTAATACCTGAATATTGATTTAAATTTGTTATAATATTTTCTATTCTCATACCATAGGTCCCCCTTGAATACAATCCGTTATATTGCCCATTCAAAGTATTATTAAAAATATAAGAATTATTTGCCCCATACAAATAAATTCCATAACCCCCAGTATCTTTTTTCATGGTTATATTACAATTTTTTATCGTAGTATTATACTGATCAGAATAAATTCCAGCATAAGCATCATCACTCTTTATATAATATCCCTTACAATCTAAGGTTATATTTTTGGCTGTAATATTTATACAATTAGTCAACAAATTATTATCTACAATATTATTAGTTAGCACATAAACTGAGTTTTCTTTATTAAGAACTTTTCCGCATGAATTAATTTCTTCAAGTGCAATATTTACTTGCCTTGTTTCAGTCATATTTACATTCCCAGCAATATCTTGAACATAAGCTTTAAATGTATGATTACCAGCTGACAAACCAATAAAATTAACTTCAAGAGATTTAGTTGAAGAATTTGCATAAAGTGCAGCAACTTCTTCTGCATTTAAGCTTCTATTAAAAATCATAACATCATCTAGTGTTCCATTAAAATAAAAATTATTAACATCATTATAAGCTCTTCCCATAATCAATCCAATACCACTATCATCACCAGGAGAAAAACCAGTAAATGAATCAAAAACACCATTATTATAAAAAATAACATTTGTTGAATTTACAACAACTACAACATGATTCCACACATTATCATTAATAACAATATTTGAATCTCTATAAACTCCATCATAAAGAGAAATTCTATTATTCGAGCCATTTACAATTGCCCATCCTCTATTAGTTGTACTATCATTTCTATGAGAAAAATATCCTGTAATACTTCCTGCACTCTCTCCTTTTTTATTAACCCAAAAAGAAACACTAAAACTTTTATTTAGATTATTATACTTTCTTGAAGAATTAACTAGAATATAATCATCCACTCCATCAAATTTAAATCCTTGTCCTAAAAATCCATTATATATTTGTGTTGCACCAATAGCAAGTCCATCATTTCCATAACCTGAAGTATCTAAAACATTTTCATCATAAACACCAGAAACATCATCCATTCTCCACCATCCAACTAAACTTTTATCAAAATCAATAAACACAGAAATATTTTGTGAAGAACTATTTGCACTTACATTAACAACAATCTCTCGATTATATTGAATAAAATTGTTTGCGGGAGTAGGGGGTTGAGTAAAATTTATGATTGGTGGCCCACCAGCAGCCGCAACAGCCCATGAATAATAAACACCTGTAATATTAACTCCTATTGTTCTTGGTTTTGCTGCACTTGCCTCACTACTTCCAGTTATATTTCCATTTGCAAAAATCTGCCATGAGCAATTACCTTGTGAAAAACCAGGGCAATTTGTATTATTAAATCCATCCGAATAAGTAAAATTTATAGTTTGAGGAATAGCAGTGATCCCTCCTGGGCAAGCATTTGCAGTAGTTGTAGTTTCATTAAAAACACGAGATTCATTATTATTACCAAGCTGTGTATCACGGTCAACCCACCCAACAATATTTGTAGCCTCTCCGATTTTTGGGAGAGTATTACAATATTTAATATAAAATTTCACATATTCAATATATGCGTTTTTACCTTGCATTTCTGCAGGAACAGAAAAATTATATCCACAATAAACAGAACATTCTATAAATGTACCACTAGTCATTGTATTACTACAACCACAATAATTAACCTGCCCTCCTTGCTGAGGGTCAACTATATACTCAATCTCAATACTTCCATTAATAACCCTTAAATCAAAAACATCTTGTTTACCTTTTAAATCTGTTAAATAAACTTTATTATACTCATTACTTTTAATATCACTAAATTCAGCAATTTTTTCAATACCTTCACTTTCATAAACTTCAATTCTTGGCTCTCCAGAAATAATTCTTGGATAAATTGTAATATCCTTTGTATTATCTAATTTTTTTTCAAATGTAACTTTCACATATTCACTTTCATTTATTGTTTCACTCCAATTTCCATCTAATTCTTTTACTTGTTCATAAATATCAGAAATAAGTCCTTTAGTTGAATTCAGATGTTCTGCTTTACTAATCTCAATAATAATATATCCTTCCCAATCACTTAACCCAGGAGTGAGCCATTCAACTTTATCATATAATCCATTTTCATTAGTATCATATAATATAAGAGAGATTTGTTTTTTATTTTCTATTCCATCTTGTTTTGTCTGGTATAATCTTAATTTATATTCTTCTCCAATTTTTAATACTTCAGGAATTTCAGCAAAACTCAAAACATTTTCATAATGCACATCATCAGGCCCTATAATTTTAATATTAGTTTTTACTCCTTGTTGTATTGCTTCAATTTCAGGCCCAGGTGTTTCATATTCAATTTCATATAAAATTAATTCAGAGTTAGTATCAAAAATTGCATTTCCTGTTATGCTTTTTTTGCTTAATCTTACTTCAACTGCTTTTTCTCCAAAAATAAGAAACTTTCTTTTCTTATTTATTTCTATAATCCCCGTTATATCCTTTCCAGAACTTTTAATTTTTATATTTTCACTTCCTTTTGGCAATTCAACACTAAACCCAGTTATTGAATCTAATGTAAATTGTTTTTTCCATTTTACAGGTTTCCCTAAAACAGCCTGATATTGAGTCAGCTCTTCTCCACTTATATTTATTGATTCATCTTCTAGATTAACAGCAAGAGTTGGTTCTACAAATTCACTAACAGGTGCAACAGCAGGAACTTCAGGAACTTCAGGAGCTTCTCCAGCCAAATAGCTTATTGTTTCTGAAACCTTTTCTCCAATCTTACTAAACACAGTTATTCCAATTGGTTTTACATCAACAAAAATAGAGATAATAATCGCAATTAAAACAATCCCAATTAAGATACTTAAAACAGGTGCTAATCTTCTTTTTCTTTTCTTGCCTTCCCATCCACTATAAATTGTTATTTTTTCCTTTTTCTCTTTTTTTTCTAATCCTTCTTTTTTCTTTGCTTCATTAATTAATTTATCACATAATTTAATCTGATAATTATAATATTTAATATAATCATCATAATACTTAATCCATTGTTCAGCTGTTCTTTTATTTAAAACAGAATTTAGTTTTTCTTCATACTCTTTTCTTGTTATTCTCCCAGAATTAAGCTGTTTTACAAGCTCCTGAACAACTGAAATTATCTTTTGTTTTTTGCTCTTTGTATCTTCAATTGCCTGCAATAATTTTACTTTTTTTAATTGAAGTTTTATTATTTCTTCATTCATTTTTTCACTCATTTTAATAAGCTTCTAGAAATCTGGAGGGCAAGCCTGATATTGTGTGTGAGATAACAGAACTGCCCTCCAAAGATTTAACTAGAACATTAGTGAAAGAAAAATTCTGATTACTATTATTAAAATTGAAAAAAATATTATAAAATCTTATTAAAACAAAGCTAACACTAACCAAACTTCCAGTTATAATCCAATTTAGGCTAAATTCTGCCATCCCACACACCTAATTTGTATGTAAAATAGACTTTTAAACCTTGCTGTTAAATCTGTTTTAATTTGTATGTATTAACTAGAAAAAAAAGCCCCTATAAAAAATATATCTCAAAAGGAGAATCAAGAAAAAATCATTAAAAAAGTTAAGGATTAAAATCAGGGTAAGTACAACTCTACAAGAATAGGCAGTTAAGCGCTCCCCTAAGTCAAATTTTCAATTCTTTTATTATTTCTCTTAGGAATAGATTAAAATCTTTTACAAATTTAGGGAAACCTTTGTCAATTGGTGCTAACATTAAAACTTCTTCTTCACCTAAGATAAACTCTTCATTAAGTTGGGTCTCTTTATTCTTTATGTTTAAACTATCTTTTTCAAACTTCAGCATATCACTTATTTTTTCTATTATTTCCTTCTTAAAATCATTTAAGCATAATTTATCTTTCTTAACTATTAAAAACACATCAACAAAGTCTCTCACTTTAATTCCTCTTCTTGTTAATATCGCTCTAACTTTTTCTATAAGAATTTCTTTTAAATCATAAGCTTTAATTTTAATTGGCTTCAAAAGAATTTCTGCATCTTCAGCTGCTATAAAAGAAAAATCCTTTTCAAGATTCTTTGGAACAATAAATCCTACATTTAATTCTCTTATAGAATAAATTATTTTCTCAATATGATTCACTTGAATTTTAACAAATGTCTCTTTTTCTGACTCTTTAGAATTATACCAAATTTTAAAGGTTACAAATGCATTGCTTCCTCCAAATTGAAAATATCTTTTGTTTTCTTTTGCCATTTTAAAATCCAAATCCAACTTTTTAGCTATACCTTCAATTAATTCTCCTAACTTGTTAATCTTGTCTGACATTATCTCTCGAAGTTTATTTTTTGATTTTCCAGCAAACTCTTTTTGATTCAAATAAGTAAAATCCATGTCTTCAGAAAACCTATAATAACCAAAATAGCACTTTGTTAAACAAGTTCCACCCTTGAAAGCATAATTTTGAAAAAAATCTTTATTTTGAGTTAGATAAAAAAGCATTTTGCTAATTATAATATCTTTTTCTACCAAATCTCTTCTGGCTATGTTTAATCTCTTTGAGATAAAATCAGTTAACTCTTTGTTTATCATTTTAGCTCATTTACAATGCCTATAACTCTTTTATTATAGTTCTTTGCATATTTAAGCAGCTTTGTTTTTGATAATTCTTCAGCTATTTCTTCAAATTCTTCTTTAGTATAATGTTTTAAATATAACAAATCAAGCAAGGTTTTTTCTGAATCAGAATAATTAACATTTTTCTTTACTATTCCAAACCAAAACAGTCTTGGAGATAACTTATAGAATTTTACTTTTCTTCCCATTATAGTTATTGGTTTAGCCCTAAAGAGTTTATCATTAAGAACATAGTCTATAGTAAAGTATTCGTGTGTTAGATTATTATATTTCAAGCCAGTTTCCAAGCCAAAATACCAATTCTTAACCCCTTTGATTTTCAATGCTTGTTTTAAAATTTCAAAAAAGTTCATTTCAGATTTGCCCAGCTTCCTTTCTTCAATAGAATAGACATAAAATATTCCTCTAAATACTCTTGCTAAATACTTATTGCGAAGCAGATATTTTATTGTTGGAAGATAATTAAGAGAGAGCTTTCTACAATAATCTTTTATTTCACTGGATAAAATAAACTTTTTATTATCCCTTGCTAACTTTTCTACAATCAATTTCAATGTCATTTTTACTCCTATACACAAATATCATAAAGATACAAAATATGTAACCTTTTAATACTTATAAATATATCTATTTTCAACTTTTTAGTTGAATTATAATAAGATTTTTTACTCCTATTATAAGGATATAAACTATCTAACATTATGATATCTATCCTTTCTTCAAGCGTAATATTATTATCTTTAAGAATTAAATATATTAGATTATAATACTCTACTATAATTATTCTCCCTTATAATTGTTTATACAACAAAAC
>Ga0315276_10007232_pt1 | contig 10256 bp, 8 predicted proteins | sample YL17G05_0_MG_FD_204542 | JGI IMG/M metagenome (GOLD analysis project Ga0315276, IMG submission 204542) | Sediment microbial communities from Yellowstone Lake, YNP, Wyoming, USA - YL17G05_0 | ecosystem: Environmental > Aquatic > Freshwater > Lake > Sediment | place: USA: Wyoming | collected... | reverse complement strand
CGGGGTTGTTTTTATTACTGCAGGTTTATGTATCTCCATATTCAGGGCAAAGGCATTGAATGCTCTGATGCTTGGAGATGACCTTGCCCATAGCCTTGGATTCTCTGTGCACAAAGAAAGACTCCTGCTGTTCATCTCTGTATCGCTCATGACCTCTGCATCGGTATCACTCGGCGGTACAATCGGTTTTATTGGCCTGCTTATTCCTCACATTGTGAGGTTTATTACCGGAGCAGACAACAGGATTTTGATACCTCTATCTGCTGTATGTGGCGGAGCCTTTCTGTGTATTTCAGACCTGATCGGGAGATCAATTGTCTCTCCAATGGAGATCCCTTCAGGCATTATTACAGCTATCATCGGCTCACCTTATTTTCTTTATCTTTTGAGGAAAAAAGATGTACTCGGAACATAACCCTCCTATCCTTGAACTCGATAGTCTGGGATTCCGGTATTTTAAGGATAAACCCTTTATCAATGACCTGAGCTTTTCTGTTGGCGATGGAGAACTTATCGGGCTCCTTGGCGCCAATGGTTCAGGCAAATCCACTATCCTGAAACTTGCAAGCGGAATATTAAGACCTGCAGAGGGTCAGATAAAGCTCTGGGGCAAGCCGCTGCATTTGTATAAAAATAAAGACAGGGCAAAGCTTCTCTGTTATCTCCCTCAGCTCCTCGACATAAACCTGCCTTTTAAGGTAAGGGAACTCGTCTCAATGGGACTTTATCCATATGACATACCCCCTGAAATAAGGGTTGATGAGGCGCTGGAAATGGTCGGGCTTCTGGAAAAATCAGAATCAAACATAACCAACCTGAGTGGTGGTGAAAGGAGGAGGGCTTTTATAGCAATGACCCTGATCCAGGGAGCAGGGCTGCTTCTCCTGGATGAACCCCTTGCAAACCTTGATATAAAGTACCAGCTGGAGATTCAGCGGTTACTCAGAGAACTGCGCGTAAAGAAAAATATCTCGATCATTATGGCATTGCATGATATCAACTTCGCTTTACAGTTTGATAAAGTGATGCTGCTTAAAGAGGGAAGGCTTCTCGGCATCGGCAAGCCTGAAGCAGTTTTAACGAACGATTTATTAAAAGAGGCGCTTGATGTGAACCTTGAGATAAAAAGACAGGATTCCGGCGGGACGTTTATAAGTTATGGAAATAATTTATAAGTCACTTTTCTAATTCCATCATTTCATCTTCTATTTCACAGATTAAAGATTATCAATTTTATTGATTGCTTCATCAAACTCGCGCGCTATGTATTTACCACTGAGCGAATAGTACAGACACAAACAACGGTTTTTGTGATGAGAGTTCTGATATCACTTGCTCACAGAAAGAAACGCTTTCCACGATCCTAATGATGGCGCTGGTTACGAGCAGAAATTCTCACAGCTAAATGCACAAAAGTAAGCCTGACCCCGCGAGGTTACTCGCAAGCCTTTCGCTCAATATGGTAGGTGAGAATTAGCGATTAAAACGAATATTAAAGAATAACCGGAAGCTAAACAACCGTGGGTTCTTCTCAACCTTTATCAGCATATTAAGTTTGCAAAGCCACATGAGGAATAATGGCATATTTTCGGCCTGAGTAAGTCAGCGAATGGAACTTTTTATCCTGCTTCTTATAGATGCTTATTATCTCATTGGCTATGTAAAGTAATTTCTTATGCTGTTCAACATTGCCGCAAGTACAATTAGCTTCATGTTGTGCAGGAATCCATTGATTTTCCATTTGATCAAACTGAAATAGAAAACCCATTGCTCCTTCAAATATTAAATCTTGAGCATCCGATTTTTTCCGCAGAAATGCTTGAACCCAACAATAACTGTCTTTTTTAACCCACCAAAGAGAAATTAATTGGGAATCTCCATCAGATAATTTATTTACATCGCAAGTAAACTCTATTAGATAATTTTGACTATCATTATCACTATTTAATATAATTTCTCCCGTCAATGATTCAATAATGCCTTCTGAACATAATAACATCACAGATTCTTTTCCTTGGAATATTTTGCCATCTATATCTATGAGAATTTGATTGCCTTCATTATCAGCTACTTCAAGTGCACCGCTTTCACTCAAGATTGGTTTTGCCTTTCGCAAAGCTGCACGGCTTATGCCTTCGTGATACAACATTTCGGTGGATGGCTGATACAATCCTTTTTTGGGATGATTTTCTAAGAATTCGTGGTAGGCAAGCAGTAACCGATCATCATTTTTCCCTTTCATCCTAAAATAATATTTTAATCTCATTAAGGCATCGAGTAATGTTTCTTCTTTTTTTTCATGCTCTGCTGCGGAAATCATTTCTATTAAATATGATTTTACCTTATCAAACAATCCAAGCCTTATAAGTAATGTTGTTAGGTTTTGGAGCGTTCCAGAAATATTTAAGCCTTTTATCTTTTTCATTTTTAGAGCAAGAATTAATGGAACAATTCCATCTTCGTCTGGCTCTTCAACAAAGACTGCGGATACTCCATAGTTATTTAAGGAAAATGGCAGGGTACTATGCATATATCCAGCTCGGAGCGCAGTATCAACTCCTCGTTTGAAAAAATGAAAAGCATTTAAAAACTGTTGTCCTTCTAAGTATATTTGTCCAAGCATTGTTGCAGCCAAATATGCTATTTCAGCAATATTATACTTTTCAGCAATAACAAGTGCTTTCTTGAGTAATACATCTGCTGATTTGTAATTCTTCTTATTCAGAGCTATGCTCGACATATTGAGATACGATCTGGCTAAGGCAGATGTATTCTTAGCAAGTTCAAATATCTCTGTAGCCTTTTCAAAGTCAGCTTCTGCCTTTTCTATTAGCCCCTTTTGTAAATAACATACACCTCTATTTCCAACAATCTCCGCAAATTGAATAGAAGGCTGATCATTATTAATTCCATCGAGAGCTTGGTTGTATTTTGAAATTGCTTCATCAACTTTATTAGTCTGTCGTAGCACGCTTCCAATATCATTGATAATTCCAAGCTTCCAGTATTCATTTCCTTCTTGGGTAAAGATATCTTCCGCTCTCTGGTACCATTTCATTGCATTATGAAGATCATTTGCATATTGGAAATAACGACCTTGATATACTGCAAAAAGAGGGTCAGACCAACGTATGTCAATGCTTAACTCTTCTAAGATATTCTTTAGCGAAGGATAGGCAGATAGCTCATATAAATATTCAACCATTTTGTGAGAGGCTTTTATAATTCGCTCAGAATCTTTTGTTTCTTTTGCATGATGATAAGCTGCCGTAGGTATCCCCTTAGATAAAAAATGATCGCAAGCCATTTCATGCAGTCTCTTAATAACCGCAGGGCTGAATTCTCTTGAGAGTCTTTCATGCAGAAATGATTTGAACATATTCTGATACATAAACAAAGCATTACTAATTCTTATAACAAATGGAAAGTCATGTGTGAGAAAAGACCAATGAAGTCCGATATCAATATCTGGCAAAACAGCATCGGCATCCGATCGGTCAAATAACGTATAAATTGATGTATTAAGAAGAATACTTTTGAAAAGGTCCTCAAAATTATTCCAATACCCTTCAAGCAAGTAATCATAAAGCTCATTTTGAGGTATTTCTTGTAATTCGTGCATTATTGATGCAATATTATGAGTTTCTTTTTTAATTTTTTCTCTTAAGAGAGATAGCACTATCGGCCAGCCACCTGATATTGCCAGAATGTCCTCGTAAATAGTGGAAGGGAAACCAGGTCGATCGGCAAGTTCTACCTCACTAAAAAATATTTCTATGTCCTCAGTATTAAAAGCGAGCTTTGTGTGGTCTATAATTCTAAGCAACCCACCTGCTTCAAGTTTCTTCTGCTTTTTCAACTTAAAATTAGTGCCAGCGAACACTACACTCACTTTATCTTGCTGGCATATAATTTCGTGAAGAAACGATTGAATTCCTGAATCAATTTTATCTACATGGTCAACCAACAAATGTAGCCTCTTATCCGACTTAATCCCGACAATATTATTGAGCATACTGGCCAATTCTCTTGGGCTATCAGCAGATATCTGATAACCATATTGTTTGATAGTAAAAGTATTGATCAAATACATGAACCTGTCAAAAGTGCTATAGTCTCTTTCACAATCAATCCAACACTTTTCAGCGCTTATATCTGATTTTTGAATCTGACTGAGTAAAATAGATTTTCCATATCCTGAAGGAGCATAAATATAGATGCTTGATTTTTCGTTTAGGATCGTAGAAGATAGCGATATCAGTCGGTCTCTCTTGATTAAATTTTTACCATATTCAGGAGCGGTAAAAGAAAGACTATTTAATACATCCGCGGAACTTTTGGGCGTTTCTTGAGTCCCATCCGCCGCATGGAAAACAACAGAAAATGATGACTTGTCGTTAAGTATATTAACTGTTTCTAATATCTGCTTCGTTGTTTTGTTTAGATCATCGATTCCACTTTCTACAGCTTTAGACCCAAGTCCGAAAAATGGGTAATGTTTATTAAGAACCTTCTGAAAATCTTCTAAGCCATTCTTAATATCCTCCCAAGCCCAAATGTAGACGGAGAAAAGTTTATGCTTTAAATGCTCCTCCGTAATCTGCCGAGCCAATTTTTGGATTTTCTTGTCTTTAGGACCTGTTGTGGCAATGATAAAGTGAGAAAGTTTTGGAGTAAATGATTTGGCTTTTTCAACTTCCATTAGTACTTCCTGCTCGCTTAAGGACTTATCGGAATAACTATCTCTCCCTTTGCATTGGATGCCAGCCCATTCTGTACCTTGATTCGGTCTCCCGAAAATATCAACGCCATTCTGTGGTTGCCCTTGTCTTCCATTTTTCTGTGTATTCGGATCCTGCCAAATATTTTTCCAAAGATCGCAACAAAGGCTTTCAAAGTCTTGCCAATTTGAGGGAGGCGGTAGTTGTAAGCTAGAACAACTAAGCATTTCTAATTCTACCTCAAATAGAGCTTAAAAAAATGGTATACTTTTGGGGATGGTCCCGGAGGGTAATCTTGAAGAACTGCCAGTCAGCTTTGATTTTTTGCTGATTTTTTGGAGGTTATATGGGATATTCAGAATGGATAAATATATCCGAACCTTCAAATTGTAATGAGCCAGCTGTTTATAAGATTCGTTTAACAAATAATGAAGGGAGTTCCGGGGACACCATACTTAATTCTCCTTGCCCTTTGTCTTTGGGCCGGGTTTTCGACGCCGTAACGATCTGCCCGAGACACTCTCCAATCTCTCCACAAAACTGACGTCGCCCAAAGGTCGCCCTGTACATTCATGGCGTCGTATCTCTTTTAGTCTCTTATCCTCGATCTCTGCACTTAGGACCCCCGCCCAATCGTCTACCATTTCAAGAAGAGGTGCAACTTTAACGAGCTTATCATCTCTGCCTGACAAATGGGCAGATGCACTGCTCCACGGGTAGTCCTCAGGCTGTGATACAAGTTTCGCCCTTACAGGATTGAGTTCCACATATCGTGCAACAGTGAGATAATAGCTTTATCCATCGGAAACGAGTGAAATCGCCCCTGCCATAGATGTCCACGCCAGCCCTCGCGGAAATTTACATGCCTTGTATACCTTCGATGCGCCTCACCGATTGCGCGTCGCAGACCATCTTCCGATCTCGGCACAGCAACAAGATGAACATGGTTCGGCATCAAGCAGAATGCCCAGACCTCGACAATATGATTATTACACCATTCTGCCATAAGGCTTCGATACAACCGGTAGTCTTCGTCTTGAAAAAAAGTCTTCTGCCTGCGATTACCACGCTGAGTTATATGATGCGGAAGGTTGGCTGCAACAATCCGTGCGATTCTTGCCATGCGGTTATACTATGGATTACTAAGTACCAAGTCAAGAATTAAGTATGGTGTCCCCGGAATTACGGAATGCGATATAGTTCTACTATTTTTATGTTTAGCGATTCATTCCTGGTGCACTCTGCTGAAGAATCTTCCCGCCCTTAAAGGTTATTTTTGTACCGTCCTGTAATTCCACCATCTGGTCTTGAACCGCCATCTGCTTTCCTGCTTTTGTACGGATGAACACTTGGCCACCGATTATTTTCAGCATGTCACCATTCTTTAGAGCTTTGCCATCGAGTTTATTCATTAGCGATTCCGAGCTTATGTCCGGACTGATGTTCCTCGGATCTGGGCCTGGTTGCATAGATTTAAGTTTATCTTCGATGTTGACGACAGGCGTCGTTATGGCTTTTTTGAAAGTATTTACATCCAGTGTCTTCCCTATTGTAGGTGTACTCAGTCCGTCAAAAGGCAGCTTTTGTATCATGTCCGTTTGGTCATCAAACCCGGACTTGCTGCTTGGCGGGCCGAAGCCGAAGGGCTGGAAAAGAGCAGTCCGCAACTCTGGTGGTAAATCCTTTCCCTTTATATTCCAGAGCAGCGGATCATCCGTGGGCACAAGCCATGGAGGACCATTATATTTCGAGTTCAGAGTGGCAACGGCCTGGTTGACTTGGCCCTTGAGGGTCTGATAGTCATAGGCCTCGGTCACTTTACAGTTCACTAATTTCGGCAAAACGTGCGCCTGACATTGCTTCCCCTGCATCGGGCGTTTGCAGTCAAAGATACCCGGCATATTCGGCTGGTTGGAATACGTGCGATCGCATGGAATCAGTGAGCCTCTCGTCTTGAAATAAGAATCAACCTCATCAACAGCCTGCTTGGCAACATAGGCAGTAAAGCCGCACCGATTTGATTGATTGAAACAACCCATGGTCTGCAGGCAAAACTTGTAATCATCAAGCGATGAACACAAGCGCATCTGCGTCTGGCTGTCTACCGGACATTTGTTCTGCATGACTGCAGGATCAAAGCTGCACTGATTTTCTTGACCGACCGATGCCATAATCTTCTTGCAATCATTAAAATATTCACACGATGAACAAAGAAACATCTGACCCCCTGTATCCTTCTTGCAGTTCAAAACAGGAGGTACCAACCTCCAGTAGATGATGTTTGTATCGCCCTTTGGGCCTTTCAATTGGATCGGATATTGCCCCGGAGTGGCTCGCAGCGCTTGGGGCACGGAAAATCGATGCATTATGACATCTGGGGTCTGTGCCTGAAAAATGTAGTTAGAAACCTGTTGTCCATTGAAAAAAAGCTGGCCACCTGCGCTACCGTTTGTAAAGACCTCAATCAGGAACCAGAAATCGCCCGCGCCAAGAGCAGTGCTGTCTGGTTTGATGGAAATGATCTTTGGCGGTCCTGAGGTGTTGATGACGAAAATCGGAATCGTGTAAACATTGGAATCGACGCCCTTCACGACAAGTTTTACCTTCATCCCGGGTGCCTTCCCATTCAACCACGGGGTTTTGACGGTCAGGTTCCCGGTGCCCCAACCTTTACCGGGAATAACAATTGATCCTTGTTTCCACCCCGATCCGTCATCGAAGTACACCTTCACATCCTGCGGCAACGTCTGAAACGTCGACCCGGGCGGTATCAGATCGTTTCCCAGCAGTTCGAGGTCGATTGTACCGGAAGCCGCATACTCGGCGTACTGGTAGGGGTCGGTTGATTTGATTTGCTGAGCCTGAGCATGGACAGCCCATAGCGCAAAAACCAGAATCCAGATGGTCGGGAAAGTCTTATTTGTGAACACTGCAAGAAAATTAAAGGTATTTTTTCTCATTATATACCTCCCTCAATATCAAAAAGATATGCTTTAGAACTTGCACTGTTAATAAATTTAGTTGCACTTTTATACATATTCTACATTTACTTACAAGACTATTCCTTCATGGGCAGATTGTCAATGAATTTTAATGAAACCGGGGCAACTGGATGCTTAGAATTCTATATAATATTCATCCGGGAATTCCGGGGACACCATACTTAATTCTTGACTTGGCACTTAGTGATCGGCAATGCTCAGCGTGAGACTCGTTCTCTTCATTTTTCCAGCTCCCGCCTGAACCCAATCGGTTTTTTACTCTTCGTCTCATCCGGTTTCATAAGTTGCCTTATCGCATCAAAGACAACTTTGAACTGTGTGTCGTATTTCTTTTCCATGTCGGCGAGTTTCCGGGCAAGGTCTTTATGGGTCGAAAGCATCTCCCGAAGCTTCACAAACGCCCGCATGATCTGGATATTTACCTCAATCGCCCGGTCGCTATTCAGCACAGTGGAGAGCATTGCAACTCCCTGCTCGGTGAAGACATAGGGATTATAGCCTCCAAGATGTTTGCGAGATGGTATCGCATTTTGCGATACCATGGAATCAATCTCCTGATCATTCAGTTGAAACATAAAATCGTCCGGAAATCGGTTCATGTTCCGCTTAACCTGCTCTCTTAGCCGAATCGGTTTGACATCGTAAAGAGATGCCAAATCTTTATCAAGCATGACCTTGTGGCCTCGAATCAGGTAGATTTTTCTCTGAATTACCTCGACGGTAATAAGTTCTTTCATTTACCCGCCTTGTCTCCTGTCATCCAAATGCCTCTGTAGTAAGAAAAGCGCCTGGCCAAAAGCGGTAAGAAGGAGGGATATTGTGGTCAGCCTCTGCTGATAAATAGGAATGATAAACTACTTAGGCTTCTTCTTGAGCAATATATGCACTTTGGTTCTTAACGGATCAGCTTTTTAAATTCCCTGAATGATCTCTTCTCTATCTCCTCATGCAGACTTCTGCCATGCGCATCCATTGTCACTATTGCAGGAAAATCTTTTACCTCTAATATCCACATGGCTTCGGTCATGCCGAACTTCTTAAGCTTCCATACACCGGCAACCCTTTTAACCCTTTCAGCAAGATATGCAGCCGCACCGCCAATGGTATGCAGGTAAACACACCCATTCTCTTTAAGCGCTTTCAGTGTCTGCATTCCCATGCCTCCTTTGCCCATCACACCTCTCAACCCGTATTCTGAGATTATCCTCTGCTCGTACATCTCAACCCGCATGCTTGTAGTCGGGCCTCCTGCAACAAGCTTGAAGCCTTTGGTTGTCTTCTTTATAATAGGGCCGCAATGGTAGAGTACCGTGCCTTCAAGATTGAATGGTATCTGTTCCCTAAGAGGTTTTTTATCGAACAAATATTTATGCAGCTTGTCCCTGCCTGTTACAATCTGCCCATTCACTAAGACCATATCTCCTACCTGCAATGAGAGGACATCAGCTTTTGTCAAAGGAAGATTTATTCTTTTGATGTCTTTCACATTCATAAAATCTCCCCTAACCCCTCTTTGCTAAAAGGGGTAAATATTCCCCCTTTGGCAAAGGGGGATGAAGGGGGATTTTTCATTAGTCTCAAATTTTGTATTTTTCATTTTGTATTTTCCAGATGAGTCTTGCCCTTCTATCCGCCCAGCAGGAGACCGAAACGTCAACGAAATAGGATGCAGGGTGTCTGTGATTCGCACCGATCTTAACACCAAGTGCCGTTGTCTTTCCGCCGAAACCGAGCGGCCCTATTCCGAGCTTATTTATATCATTCAAAAGCCTCTTTTCAAGCTGCGCTAATACCTTCTGCTTATTGATATCATCAAGATTCCTCATGAGCTGCTCTTTGGCAAGCCGTGTTACCTGATCTTTTGTTGCGCCTATCCCTATGCCGATAATATAAGGCGGACATCCTTTTCCCTGGGCCTTATAAACTGTATCAAGCACACATTTTCTTATCCCTTCTATATCCCTTTCTGCCTTCAGATCCGCTATCGGTAACTTGTATAGCTGCCCGATGTTTTCAGAACCAGAGCCTTTCAGCATAAGGTCAACAGTAAGTTTTTTGTCTTTCGTCTCCTCGATGTATATCACCGGAAAACCAATGCCTGTGTTGTCACCGGAATTTTTGTCAGTAAGCATATCAACTGCGTTAGGCCGCAAAGGTATCTCTCTGGTAGCGATGCGGGTTGCTTTGATGATTACATCCTTTAGTTTCAGATGGCTCAGTCCGGCCGGCGACTTAACAAAAAAGACCGGCACTCCTGTATCCTGGCATATCGGTCTTTCACCTGCTCTGGCTATCTCTATATTCTCAAGAATTGTTGATAATGCCGCTCTTGCATTTGAACCTTTTTCTTCTTTTCTGCAAGCAAGCCTTAATGCCGTTTCTACATCTTCAGGCAATGAAGTTGCAGCTTTTCTATAGAGTTCTACTATTGCATTCTGAAGTTTCAGCATATTAAATACTAACATTTCATTTCAACTTGTCAAGTGGAATAGTTTCTAAATATTAACTGTAAACACCCTCACCCTTGCCCTCT
>Ga0315276_10007225_pt1 | contig 10262 bp, 6 predicted proteins | sample YL17G05_0_MG_FD_204542 | JGI IMG/M metagenome (GOLD analysis project Ga0315276, IMG submission 204542) | Sediment microbial communities from Yellowstone Lake, YNP, Wyoming, USA - YL17G05_0 | ecosystem: Environmental > Aquatic > Freshwater > Lake > Sediment | place: USA: Wyoming | collected... | reverse complement strand
GCCATTTATGAAAATAACCTTAATTTGGAGCTGCGGGCGATGGTACTTAATCATTTCAACCTTTTAAACTTTTTCAACGTTTTCAACGTTTCAACTAATAACATTCTCAGAACAAAGTACCGGTAAACCCAAAGGAACAAAAAGAAAAAAAACTGATGAAAACTAAGTTAATTGCTTTTTTACTGCTCTTGTTAGTATATAAATCCCCGATATACGGCCAGTTGAAACTTGGCGGTTCACAGTCCGAAATCAATTTCAGGGAAGGTCCGGGGACAAATTCAAAGGTATTATCAACAATCAGCAGTTCAAATCTTCTTGTAATTCTTCCGGGTGAACCTCAAAACGGCTTCGTTCAGGTTTTTGACATTGAGTCTAGTTCCTTTGGATTTGTTTATGAACCTTTGGTTAAGGTAACTGATACACTCTATTTTCAAAAACAGCATTTCTTCGAAAGATCCGGCGAAAATGAAAATGGCTATATTGAGATTGAACTGATTAACAGAACTGATCATTCTCTCTTTATATGGATTAATAAGAATATATTTAACCTGGCTCCGCATGAAAAGAAGGATTTGATTTTTAATGATGAAGAAATTACCTATTTTTCTTCCGCGCCCGGTTTGTATCCTGTCTTTGGAAGGGAGAACCTGAAAAAGGGAAATACCTATAAGTGGGATTTCAAACTTTAAAACAGATTCATGCGGATAAAGTTTATATATTAACTATACCTGACAAGTCCTCAGATGAAGAAATATATGATGATAGTTCTGACCATGGTTTACATAAATGGTTATGCACAGGTAAGAGATACCCTGAAACTTACTATCACCAGGGTAGAGAGACAGATAAAAACCGATACAGTCTATATGTTCTCAAGCCGGGTTGATACTATTGCGCTTCAGCCAATAAAGACTGACACGAGTAAAGTTGCAAAGGATATCAATCCCCTGGATCTTGCAGAATCAAAGTACCAGATTAAGTTCATGGGAAGCATCAGGGCAAATGCATATTACGATTTTAAAGGGATGCCCAGCACCGAGGGATTTATGCCCTATGATATACCTGTTGGTGAAGATGCAATTGATGGATTGTCAAGTATATACGCTGGCGCCAGACAATCACGCATAGGTGTGGAAGGTAATGCAAATACACGGGTCGGAAAGATAAAAACCTATATCGAAGTAGATTTTGCGAGCAGGAATGAATCATTATTGCGTTTAAGGCATGCCTATGCAGAATGGAATTTCTTCAAGGTCGGATATAGCTGGAGTACATTCATGGATAATGCATCACTGCCTGCAACAGTGGATTTTGAAGGACCAAACAGCAGCCTAAGTAAGAGGCACGGAATAATTAGGTATGAAAGGAAATACGGGGGAAAAAGCATTGCGGGAATCTCCCTTGAATCACCTGAGACCGATTATTACAATCCGGCTGATACACTTATCCAGAATAAAAGCAAACAAAGCAATTTTGATATCGCCGGACGCTATAAGTATTTTAACAAATTGGGCCATTTTCAGGTCGCAGGAATATTCAGGAGAATACAATACCTGAATCAGACAAAAATGGATGTTCTATACGGATGGGGACTCCTACTGAGTACAAATATCGATATAAACGAGAAAAACATATTGTTCGGCCAATACTCCTTTGGCCGGGGAATCGCGAATTATTACGTGGGATTCGTAGCCAGACAGTTGGATGCAGTTTACGATCCGTATTTGGAGAAGATGACACTGAAAGCGATTACAGGAGGTTTTGCGACCTATACTCATATATTTAATCCTTCCTGGAAATTTTCTATGACAAGCGGAACCTCCTTCATCAGGGAAAAGGATTTTGAGCCTGACGATACATTCAGATCCAGCAGGTATTTTGCTTCAAATGTTTTTTTTAATCCTATAGAAACAATCAGGCTTGGTTTTGAAGTAACAACAGGGTCACGAACCAACCTTGATTCTAAGAAAGGCAATTCGACAAGGATCGCCTTCCTGGCAAGCTTTGATTTCTGATATTCCGGAATGCCAGTATTTATCATTGTAATATGTTGTAATATGTTGTAATATGTTGAAATAGGTTGAAATAGTTTGTGTTTCAGGATCTCAGGTGTTGCATCAATAAACAATACAAGGATGAGGGTCAGTTCAGCAATGATTTTCTATATCTTATACCGCAATTACGAAATTCTTGATTAAATTTGATATTAAAATCTGATTTATGAACAGGATCATTTTCGGATCAGCAGCTCTCTGGAGCACACTCCTTCTTATTTCAGTGATATTCGCAGTCTTTATCCTGCCCATATTACCACGTACCTTTCAGCAGACGATATTCCGCGGCACAGTTTTATATTGCTATAATTGTTGCCTTGCTGGTAGGAAAGTTTTCTGCACAGAATGTTACCTTTAGAGACGAATGAAATACCTTCCGGATAAATATATTTCTTCAAATTCTCTTAAAAATTAAAAAGAAGAGTTTAAACATTAAAATAAACCGATATGTCAGATAACAGTTCAATCAATAGCTCAAATACAACCAGAAGAACAATTGAGGGAACAATTCGTATTGCTTTATTATTTTTATTGCTGTACTGGTGTTACAGCATTGTTAAACCTTTCATCGATATTCTTCTCTGGGCAATAATTTTTGCCGTTGCATTTTTTCCAATGTATAACTGGATGCAGAATAAATTCAATGGAAAAAAGACTCTGTCAGCTGTATTAATTATTTTAATTATGTTATTTGTAATGGTTCTGCCGGGATTACTTTTTGCAAAATCCCTGTTTGAAGGAGTGGCTTATCTGAAAGCTCAATTTGAAACAGCTGGGAATATCATACCTGAAGCATCTGAAAAGGTTGCCTCCTGGCCAGTTGTTGGACCGTTTCTATATGAAAAATGGAACTGGTTTTCACAGAATATTGGCGAAGCACTTAAAGAATATGCACCACAGATAAAAGAGGTACTATTTGGATTGATTTCCTCTATAGCGTCAGCAGGAGCAGCATTTTTTAAACTTATTATTTCAATACTGGTTTCCGGTCTGTTTTTAATCAATTCGGAGAAAGCCGCAGAATTAGCCCGCGGGGTATTTAATAAGTTAATAGGTGAAAAGGGGGAAGAATTTACCATCATGACAGAAAAAACAATACGCACTGTAATAAAAGGAATATTGGGTGTTGCCTTTATTCAATCAATGTTATTTGGTTTAGGTATGGTGGTTGCCGGAGTACCTGCTGCCGGTTTATGGGTTATACTTGCACTAATATTCAGTATTATACAGATTGGTATATTTCCTGTCTCAATTCCTGTAATTATTTATGTTTTTGCCACTAAAAGTACAGGTATTGCAATCGTATTTCTGATATGGACCGGTTTGGTTTCAGTGGTTGATAATATTTTAAAACCTATTTTACTGGGACAAGGAGCTGTTGTGCCTATGGCTGTGATTTTTATTGGCTCTATAGGAGGTTTTATAGCCTCCGGACTAGTGGGACTTTTTACAGGTGCTGTAATTTTTTCAATCGGTTACAAGTTGTTTCTTTTCTGGCTTGATGAAAAGAGTGCTGAAAATGAAAAAAGCTGAAATGAGTCTACCACACCACGTTAAAATTCTTTTCCAAATTCAATTCAAATATGACAGCAAAAACAATAAAAACGGTATCGGCAGAACTTCCTGCCGAACAGAAACGACTTAATGATGACAAGGAAAAAGGTACAAACTGGAAAAAGTGGGGGCCATATCTGAGTGAGCGTCAGTGGGGTACCGTAAGAGAAGATTACAGTCATAATGGTGACGCCTGGAATTATTTCACTCATGATCAGGCACGGTCCCGTGCTTACCGATGGGGAGAGGATGGACTTGCAGGCATCTCTGATGACAAACAGCAACTATGCTTTGCTCTGGCTCTGTGGAATGGAAAGGATTCGATTATAAAGGAAAGATTATTTGGCCTTACCAACAGCGAAAGCAATCATGGTGAGGATGTCAAGGAATACTATTTCTATCTCGACAGCACTCCTACCCACTCCTACATGAAGTACCTCTACAAGTATCCGCAGGCATCTTTCCCTTACGAAAACCTGGTGAATACCAACCGTTCAAGAAGCCGTAACGAGTTTGAATATGAACTCCTGGATACGGGAGTGTTCAATGAAGACAGGTACTTTGACCTGTTTGTGGAGTATGCAAAAGAGTCGCCTGATGATATACTGATAAAAATAACTGCATTCAACCGCGGACCTGAGCCGGCTCATATTAATATACTACCCACACTCTGGTTCAGGAACGTATGGTCATGGGGTGAAGATGTGGAAAAGCCTGATCTGATACAAATAGAAGAAAGAAATTCAAACGCTATCATTAAAGTCAATCATCCTGAACTCAGTGGTTACCATCTCTACTGTGAAGGAAATCCTGCTCTTCTCTTTACTGATAATGAGACAAATACGGAACGGATCTTCGGAACACCGAACCAGACTCCTTTTGTTAAGGATGGAATAAATAATTACATAGTTCACAGCGACCTGGCGGCTGTAAATCCAAAGAATACCGGAACTAAAGCCGCTGCAGATTATTCATTGACTATTAAACCTGGAAAATCAGCAGTTATCAGGTTAAGATTAACCGGTAATACTTCTGACAAATTCAGACCATTTGATGAAGATTTTGACGAGATTTTTGCTTCCCGGAAGAAGGATGCCGATAATTTTTACAGCACAGTCATACCCTCTTCGCTTACTACAGATGAATCTAATATAATCAGGCAGGCTTTAGCAGGAATGATGTGGAGCAAGCAATTTTATCTTTATGATATCGACAAATGGCTCGATGAACATGGTTCTGATCCCTCCCACCCTTCAGGTAAATCCCCTACAAGGAACGAAGAGTGGCATCACATGTTTAACGGAGATATAATCTCCATGCCCGACAAATGGGAGTATCCCTGGTATGCCTCATGGGACCTTGCCTTTCATGTTCTGGCAATCACTCTGGTTGATCCCGATTTTGGAAAGCAACAATTGAGGCTAATGCTTCAGGGGCATTATATGCATCCCAATGGAATGGTTCCTGCTTACGAATGGAATTTCAGTGATGTGAATCCACCGGTTTTAGCCTGGTCCACCATTTTCACCTACAGGCTGGAAAAACTGACGAAACAGACTGAAGATACTGAATGGCTCAGCGCCAATTTCATGAAATTATTATTGAATTTTACCTGGTGGGTGAACAGGAAAGACCGGTCGGGCCGCAATGTGTTTGATGGCGGATTTCTGGGTCTGGATAATATCGGAGTATTCGACCGCAGTGCCCCGCTTCCAACAGGCGGATATCTTGAACAGGCAGATGGTACGGCATGGATGGCTCTCTTCAGCCAGAATATGCTTGAAATTGCAGCTGAGCTTGCCCTTAAAAACCAGGCATTTGCAGACATGGCGTTTAAATTTATCGAGCATTTTCTCTGGATAGCCTCATCTATGATACGGCTGGGTGATAATACTGGGATGTGGGACGATGAGGATGGTTTCTTCTATGATGTTTTACGTCTTCCGGATGGAAGAGCCCAACGTCTAAAGGTACGGTCAATGGTGGGATTACTACCGCTTTGTGCTGCAACTGTTTTCGATGGTGAGTTGATTAAAAAATATCCTGAACTTAAATTCAGACTGGATCAGATTTTTACTTCAAGACGTGAACTATATGCAGCCATTCATAACCCTTCAAAAACAGGAGTGGCCGGACGAAGGCTTGCGTCAGTACTTGACGAAACCCGCCTGAGGAGGGTGCTGAGCAAAATGCTTGATGAAAAAGAATTCTTAAGTCCTCACGGCATTCGGTCACTCTCTCTCTATCATGGTGAACATCCGTACAGCGTCAATGTGGAGGGTCAGGAATATAAAGTTTCCTACCTTCCGGGAGAATCTGACACTGGCATGTTTGGCGGCAATTCCAACTGGCGCGGACCAGTCTGGATGCCGGTAAATGCATTGATTATACGCGCATTACTGCAATACTATGCATATTACGGAGACAACTTCAGGATCGAATGTCCGACTGGTTCAGGAAATCTGATGAATCTTTACCATGTTGCAGAGAATATTTCCAAACGTCTGGCAGGCATATTCCTAAAGAACGAAAAAGGAGAAAGGCCGGTTTACGGAGGTTCCCGCAAATTTCAGGATGATCCCCACTGGAAGGATTATATCCTCTTCTATGAATATTTCCATGGAGATAACGGAGCGGGCATCGGAGCAAGTCATCAGACCGGATGGACAGGAGTTATTGCCAGAAGCATGCATCTGTTTGCCAGTACAACGTCAGACCAATTGCTGGAACTTGGTAAAAAAGCAGCATTTGTCGAAGTGAAAGGGGAAGAGTCTTAGAAAAAGTAAGATTGCAGGTAAATGTATATACTGGTGCTTGCCCTGTGAAATAAGGCTGAAGAATAGGTTTTGCAGTATTTCACAGGGCTGGGTGCTGGAATTTAGATTTTCACTGTCAGTATTTCAGAACCTCTAATTTCATAGTTTTTTTCAAATACTGTGAGTCCGAGTCTTTCATCGGAAAGGTTTTCTATTTCAATACTCCTGCCGGTAACTTTTACCCTGAACAAGATCTCCCTGAACCTTGCATGAAATGAATATGATTTCCACTGTTCCGGGATCAATGGATTAAGTACCACTCTGTCAGACATTATTCTCATACCTCCGAACCCTTCAACGACAGCCAGCCATGTACCTGCCATACTTGTTATATGCAACCCGTCGGAAACTTCGTGATTATAATCATCCAGGTCAAGGCGCGCCGTACGAAGATAAAGCTCATATGCCTTCTTTACGTTACCAATCCTTGAAGCCATGATTGAATGAATACAGGCTGACAGGGAAGATTCATGGACAGTCATAGGTTCATAAAAATCAAAATTCCGCTTAATGGTTTCTGTATCATAATCCTCTTCCAGAAAATACAATCCCTGTATAACATCCGCCTGCTTGATAAAACACGATCTGAGGATCCTGTCCCATGACCAGTGTTGATTTATTGGTCTCTCTTTTTTAGGGATGCCTGCGGCAGGTTTCAGCTCTTTATCAAGAAAACCGTCCTGTTGAAGAAATACTTTTCTTTTTTCATCAAACGGGAAATGCATGTTTTTGATAATATCCTCCCATCTTCCTGTCTCTTCCGAAAACCTGAGCCCGGTCCATGAGGCGATTTTTTTCAGTTTCCCGGGATCATCCTTCTTCAAATCTGTGAGAATCCTTATGGTATACTTCAATGTCCATACTGCAATTGTATTTGTGTACCAGTTGTTATTGACATTGTTCTCATATTCATTGGGGCCTGTCACTCCGAGAATCACATATCTTAAGAGGTTAACGGAGTAGGATGACCGCTGGCTCCAGAACCTTGATAATCCGATCAATACTTCGAGACCATAATCAACCAAATATCCTGCATCGCCAGTATGCCTTACATAGTTGTAGATGGCAAATGCAATTGCTCCGTTTCTATGTATCTCTTCAAAGGTTATTTCCCATTCATTATGGCACTCTTCGCCGTTCATTGTCACCATTGGGTAAAGAGCTGCTCCATCCTTAAAGCCGAGCTTAGCAGCGTTCTCAATGCTTTTGGGAAGGTGTTTATACCTGTAGACCAGAAGGTTCCTTGCTACCATCATCGGGGCTGTTTTAAGGAAGAAAGGAAGTACAAACGCCTCAGTATCCCAGTAAGTGCTGCCTCCATATTTTTCGCCGGTGAAGCCTTTGGGGCCAATGTTCAGTCTCTCATCCTTTCCTGTATATGTCTGGTTAAGATGGAAGATATTAAATCTGATCGCCTGCTGTGCTGCAATATCACCTTCGATTACCACATCTGAAGTTGCCCATATCCTCTCCCACTCCTTCAGGTGATCTTCAAAAAGTGTATTATATCCTCTCTTTTGTGCAAAAGCTATCCTTTGTTTTACAACACCAACCATATCTTTCACATCGTGGTTTAGGGAAGACTGGACTGAAACATATTTACTGAGAATCAGCTCATCACCCGGTTTAAAATTTACTTTCACCTTGTTGGCGACGTAACCAGGTCTTGAAATAACTTCATGAGTTGCTTTTACAGCCTTTCCGTTCTTATGAATTATATAGCTCATTCCTGTCGAGACATGGAAACCGGATTTAAGAGTCCTGGAAGTTATTATTCCTTTTCCTTCCTCTGAATTGTTATAAATATCCTCCCAGAATTTTTCCCCATAATTTGTATCCTCATTTCTTACATTGCCGTCGAGATATATTATAAAATCGGCTGTTCCTTCGAAATCAAGAGGTTTTACCCTATAACTAATAATTCCAAGATCCGGGTCAGCCATGCTCAGGAATCGCCGGGTATCTATTTCAACATTTTTACCGTTTGCATGATGCCAGGTAAAGCTGCGTTCAAGAGAACCCTCCTTCATGTTAAGTATTCGTCTGAACGAACTGATTTTCTCTTTTGCAAGGTCAAGAATATTTCCATCGAGAGAGAGGTCTGCTCCTATCCACTTAGGAGCATTAAGTACCTTGGCAAAGTATTCGGGATATCCGTTTTTCCACCAGCCTACTCTTGTCTTATCGGGGTAATAGACACCAGCAACATAACTGCCCTGAAGTGAATCGCCCGAATAATATTCTTCAAAGTTGGCCCTCTGGCCCATATAGCCGTTGCCAATTGAAAATATACTTTCAGCCTCCCTGTTAAGCTCAGGATGAAATCCTTCCTCAATAATACACCACTCATCATGGTCAAATAAGTTGTTCATATCCAAGGTTTTTTTCAAGACTAATCAATTTATTTAGATCCATTTCATAAAGTCCCCTGACAACCAGATGAGCATCTTTCAATATGCTTTTGTCACCAATGCCGATGCAGATCATTCCGGCATTCAGTGCAGCTTCAACGCCTGCCAGAGCATCTTCGAAGACTACACACCTGCCTGTTTCAACACCGATCAGTCCGGCTGCTTTAAGAAAAACTTCGGGATCAGGTTTTGCTTTATTAACGATGTTTCCGTCAGCAACAGCATCAAAAATATTGTTTAATCCAACCCTGTCAAGGATCAATGGTGTATTTCTGCTTGCTGAGCCCAGGGCAATTTTGATTTTATTGCTCTTAAGTTCATTTATGAATTTAAGTACACCAGGAAGGATTTCCTGTGGTGTCATCCTGGCTATACGTTCAACATACCATTTGTTCTTCAAATCTGCCAGCTCCTTTTTTTCAGACACAGTAAGCTTTTTATTTCCGATTTCAAGGATTATGTCGAGGGAAGCCATTCTGCTGACACCTTTAAGCCGTTCATTGTTATTCTCTGTGAATATGATCCCCAGATCATCAGTAAGTCTTTTCCAAGAAAGAAAGTGATACTTTGCAGTATCAACGATGACGCCATCCAAATCAAAAATGCAAGCTCTTGTCCACATTCCTCATTGCTTTTCAGCAAGCAATTCATTTTTAAGTCGTTGCAATTCAGCAACCTGAGCCTCGCCTACTTTTGGATATTCAAGCTTCATTGAATCGAGTGCATGAAGAATAGCTGCGGCAACCACAATACGGGCAAAAGGCTTGTTGTCAGCAGGTACTACATACCATGGTGATTTTTCGGTCGATGTTTTTTTGATCACATCTTCATAACATTCCTGGTATTGTTTCCAGAACTTCCTTTCGGCAAGGTCAGATTTGCTGAATTTCCAGTTTTTATCGGGCTTGTCAATACGTTCAAGAAACCTTTTCTTCTGCTCCTTCTTTGATACATTCAGGAAGATCTTCACAACCAGGATACCATTATTGTTAAGGTATTTTTCAAAATTACGGATGTCAGACAGACGATCATTCCATATGTCTTTTGTAACAAGCTTCTCAGGGAGCTTCTGCCCCATCAGGAATGATTCATGCACCCTGACAGCAAGCACCTCTTCGTAGTATGAACGGTTAAATATGCCGATCCTCCCTCTCTCAGGAAGGTTTTTCATGCAGCGCCACAGATAATCATGATCCAGCTCTTCAGTACTCGGAGCTTTGAACGAGGTAACCTGGCATCCCTGGGGATTAATGCCAGACATCACATGCTTAATGGCCCCGTCTTTCCCCGCAGCATCCATAGCCTGAAATATCACAAGCAACGACCACTTATCCTGGGCATACAACTTATCCTGCATATCGGCAAGGGCTTCTACTCCAAGCTGTAATACCTTCTCTTCAACAGGCTTTTCCTCCTTCCCCAGATCG
>Ga0315276_10007224_pt1 | contig 10262 bp, 7 predicted proteins | sample YL17G05_0_MG_FD_204542 | JGI IMG/M metagenome (GOLD analysis project Ga0315276, IMG submission 204542) | Sediment microbial communities from Yellowstone Lake, YNP, Wyoming, USA - YL17G05_0 | ecosystem: Environmental > Aquatic > Freshwater > Lake > Sediment | place: USA: Wyoming | collected... | reverse complement strand
CCATCTTCGAGGAAAAATACGGCGAATCCGTGCGGGTCGTCGGGATCGGCGACTTCAGCAAGGAACTCTGCGGCGGCGTCCACGTCCGCGCCACGGGCGAGATCGGGATGTTCAAGATCCTGTCCGAGACGAGCGTCGCCTCGGGCATGCGGCGCATCGAGGCCGTCACCGGGGAAGGGGCCTATCTCTACATCCGGGAGCTCGAAGACCTCGTTTCCGGCCTCGAGAAGGGCTTGGGCGTCTCGCGGAAGGACATTCCGACGAGGATCGACAAGCTCCTGGCCCGGGCCGAGGAACTGGAAAGGGAGAACCGGGCCCTGCGCAAGAAAACGGTGGCCGGCACCGGCGATGAAGGATCATCCGTCGACGGAAGGACCGCTGTCAAAACAACGGTCAAGGGGATCAACGTCCACGTCCAGAGAATAGACGGCTTGACCATCGCCGAGCTACGGGACATGGCCGATTCCCTGAAACAGAAGATGGTGAGCGGTGTCGTTGTCCTGGGCGCCGCCGGCCCGGACAAGGCCTTCGTCGTCGTGTCCGTGACCAAGGACCTGACCGTCCGCATCCAGGCCGGCGCCCTCATCAAAGAGATCGCCCCGGTCATCGGCGGGGGAGGGGGCGGCCGGCCCGACTTTGCCCAGTCCGGCGGGTCGCGCACCGGAGAGCTCGACAAGGCCCTTGAGCTCGTCCCGGCCCTCGTCGAACGCCTGGCCGCCTGACCCCCCAAAATCACCCCCGGCGGGGATTGCCAAACGGGCCGCTTTTTGCCAAGATAAGGGCCGACGGGCGATGAAGACCATAAAAAAGGGATTCGCGGCTTTCCTCCTCCTGGCCCTTGCGCCCTGCGTCTTTTCGGCCTCTGCAGCCGACCTCAGAAAACTTTACGACCCGATCATCGTGAAGATCGCCGGGAAATACCGGATCGACCCGGCGCTTGTCCACATCATCATCCGGGCCGAATCGAACTACGACAGCTTCGCCATTTCGGACAAAGGGGCCATGGGTTTGATGCAGCTGATGCCCGCAACGGCCAAGCAGTACGGAGTGAACAACGTTTTCGACTCGGCCCAGAATATCGAAGGCGGCATCCGCTACCTCGGGGATCTGGTCAAGCTTTACGAGGGCCAGACCCAGCAGACCCAGCTTGTCCTCGCGGCCTACAACGCGGGACAGGAGGCTGTCAGGAAGTACAAGGGCATCCCGCCCTATCCGGAGACAAAAGCCTACATTGCCGGGATCATGCGGACTTACAAGAAGCCTTCCGCCCGGCCGGGTAATCCCCTCTACAAAGGCTACGACGCTTCCGGCAAGTACCTCTTGACCACGGACCCGAGCCTCATCCGGATCAGAAAAGACTGACGCCCTCTCCCCGCCGCGGGTGGGGAAAGGGAGCCTCAGCGCACCGGCTGGAGGAAACCCTTGATAAGCAGGTTCCGGGGGATGATCTCGAACGTCGCCGGGAGCCGGCCGAGCTGTTCCCCGTCGAGTTCGAGCAGGACGTCCTCGTTGTCCTCCGGCCAGGCTTCGACTTTGCTTCCCCGGATGACGGTGACCTTCGGATGCGTGATGTGGCTGCCGTTCATGAGCTTCCAGCCGTGGCGGCAGAACTCGAGGAACTTGAACCCCCGAACGAGGACGGTGTCGAAGAGCCCGTCGTCGAGCCGCGCCCCGGGCGCGATCTTCATGCCTTTGCCGAAGATCTTGCCGTTGGCCACGGCCCCGATGAGATACTCGCCTTCGGGCAGGTTTTCCCCGTCCACCCTGATCCTGACGCGCTTGTTCTTGTACTGGACCATCGTCGTGACCAGGCAGCGGACATAAGACGAAGCCTTCCTCTGGAGACGCTGCTCGTGGACCCGGCGGACGACCTCGCCGCCCAGGCCGAAATCGGCGACATTGAGGAAAAACCGTTCTTCCTCCCCGCCGGCGTTCGAGCGGAAGCGGACCTTACCGACGTCCATGCGGACGGAAGGGGCCTCCACAATTACCTTCAAGGCGTCTTTCAGGGCCGCGGGAATATTCAGGCTCTTGGTCAGATCACTGCCGGTCCCCGAGGGAACGACCCCCAGCGTGGCTTCGGGGTTGATGATCCTCCGGTCCTCGAAAAAGCCGTTGGCGATCTCGTTCATCGTCCCGTCGCCGCCGACGCCGATGACGAGCTCGGTCCCTTCCTTGATGGCCTTGCGGGCGAGCTCGGTGGCATGGAGGGGTTTCTCCGTGAACTCGAACTTGAATTCCCGGATGAAGCTCTTCAGCCCTTCGCGGATCTCGCCCCAGCGTTTCCGCGTCCGGCCCCGGTTTGATTCAGGGTTGACGATGACCTGCGTCTTAAGTCGCATCGCCGGGTCCTGGAGGAGGTGGCAATGGTGCCGCGGGAGGCGATGCCTGGGGTTTCTTGCGTCCGAAGATGGAAACCCCGATGATCCCGCCGAGGACGCCCATGATGGCGTACACGGCGGCCGAAACGAATAGGCCCAGGAGGAACAACCCGGGTGAGAGGAAGCCCGAGCTGCCGTCGAGCAGGCCGTCCATGTTCGAGGGCATATCTAAGCCGAGGCTGGATAGCCAATCAAACATCCGACGACCCAATTCGATATTGGAAGGGCGTAAAGGAATGGCTATGAGCATGTGTACAACGGCACCGACGATGCCGGTCAGGGCGCCTACGATGGCCCCGTCGCCCGAGGTCAGGATACCGGATGTATTCTTGGCCAGAAGCTTCGCGGCCATCGCAGCGCCGCCGACGATCCAGAGACAGCAGACGCAGTTACCGACGCTAATGATGGGCAGTCCCGAAAGAAGCCCGGCAATGGCGCCGGCGATGAGGGCGGGCCGGAGGTACTCGGGCTTCTGCTTATCCATGGCGCTCCTTTGACGGCTAGGGCCCTATTCTACGTTGTTTGCCCGGATATTTTCAAGTGTCTGGGCGACTTTTCTCCGCCTCGCAAGAAAGAGGTCGGCGAGGCCGGTCAGGAGAAAGAAGGGCAGGACCGTCCCCCAGACGGCCCCGGTGACGAAACGGACCAATATGGGGCTCGGCCAGATCCCCAAAATGCCTGCCGCCCCGTCGATGGCCATCGGCAGGGTCAGCAGCAGGAAAACGCGGGCGGAAGGGAGCTCGAGCTTCGAGACGCCGCGGACAAAAGGGTAGAGAACGAGTCCGGCCGCGAATCCCATGTAGATCCCCACGCACCGTATGCAGACAGCGAGTGGATGGCCATGGAAGATGAAACACCTCCCCGGGACCTGGTGGCAGATGGGCGAAAACGCGGCATAAATGAGACGGGCGGCCCCGGCCGATCCCCGACCGGCGAGGACGGGGGCCAGAAAAATGGCCGAGAGCCAGATCGCGGTGCCGGTGACGGTCAGGAGATATATGGCGATAACTGTCCGGGATATTCCAGAGCGCGACATGGGCCGTATTGTAGCACGGAACCCGGGACCCGGCGATGGCAGGGAATTTCAGATTGACCCGTTCGCCGAGCTTTCAAGGCGGGGATGAGAAGCGAGGCTCAGGGTTAATCCCAAACAAGCCCCGGCATTCATGCCGGGGAGTCTAGGGATTGACAGGAGAGGACGTCCTTGGGTAGATTAGGCCTATCCGAGCTGAGCAATTTCCGTTTGATAGGAGGACGCGATGACCGGATTCCGGAAGGGTACCTTGGTTCTGATCTGCTCGATCATCTTGGCCTCGTCCTGGGCCTTCTCCCAGACCGAAGAGGCGAACACCATCCTCGGGCAGGTCGGCGGAGGTGTGCTGACGATCATCGGCTACGGCGCCGACAAGGCCGAGATCATCAAGGGATCGGCCTTAGCCCTGACCGAGAACGTCATCGTTACAGCCTATCACATCATCGCTCGGGCGTTCGATGTCGAAGCCATCAACGTCAAGGGGAAGAAGGTCAAGATCGAGGGCGTTCTCGGCGTCGATAAGGCCCGTGACATCGCGCTCCTCAAACTGAAGGGCAAGGTCCAGCCCCTGCCCATCGGCACGATCGATAACCTGACCGAGGGCGCGCGTATCTTCGCCCTGGGCTCCAACGAGTCGGGCCAGATCGTCATTTCCGAAGGCACCTTGCGCCGGGCCTTGGACCTCGGCGCCGAAGGCAAGGTCCTCGAGGTCTCGCTGTCCGTCCCAGAACAGTTCTGCGGCGGGCCGGTCCTTGACGTCAATGGCCAGCTTGTCGGGATGTTCCTCGTCTTAGAACGGTCGCTTAAGTTCGGGCTTCCCATCGGGGCCCTGGTGGGCGTCCCCCAGACGGGGAAGGTCGTCGAATTCAAGTCTTGGACTCGGGAGAATTATTTTGAGACGGTCGAAGGGAACGTCTTCGCGGGGCGGGCGGCGGCGGCACTCGACGAACAGATGACGGCCCGGCTATACCTGGAGAAGGCGGTCAAGCTTAACCCCTCCTATCTCGATGGATATGTGAAACTTGCCGATATCTATGCCAAGCAGCGCGACTACATCGCGGCTGCCGCGGCCTACATGAAAGTGATCGAGCTCGACTCTTCGCGGGCCGACGCCTTTTACGGGCTGGGCTCCGTCCTGATTAGACAGATGAGGTTCAAAGAAGCGGCCGAAGCCTTGGAAAAAGCCGTCGCCCTGAACGTCGCCAGCAAGGAGGTCCAGTTCGACCTCGGGAGGGCCTACGAGGAGCTTCTGGAGTTCGATAAGGCTGCGGTGGCTTTCGAGAAGTTCATCGCCCTCGCCCCAGCCATCACCTGGAACGCCTACCTTCGCCTGGGGGTCTGCCGGACGAAGCTCGGGCAGTTTGACGCGGCCATCGCCGCCTTCCTCGAGGCCCAGAAAGCCCAGCCCAAGGACATCGAGGTCAATTCCAGCCTGGCCGAGGCCTATGAGAAGACCGGCCAGCTCGAGAAGGCCGAGGCCGTTTACAACATCCTGGCCGAGATCAGTCCGGCCAAGGCCAAGACCTACCATCGCCAATCCTTCCGGATCTACGATGTCGCCGGGAAATACGAGCTGGCCATCACCCCGGCCAAGAAAGTCATCGACCTAGAACCGGAGAACGAGACGAACTATTACTACCTCGGGCTGACGTATTTCAAGCTCCAAAAGTACGACGAGGCCATCGCCGCTTTTCAACAGGCCCTGGCCGTCAAGCCGGATTTCCCCCATGCCTGGTACCAGGTCGGCTCCTCCTATTTCAGCCAGAAAAAATTCAAGGAGGCCGCGGCGGCTTACAAGAAATACGCCGAATTCAGCCCGGACGACCCGTCGGGCTGGCTGAGCATCGGCGTCTGCCACATGCAACTCAAGGACCACGAATCCGCTCTGGAGCCCCTGAAAAAGTGCGTCGAGCTGAAGCCCGACAACGCGGTGGCCTGGTATAACCTGGCCGTCGTCTACATCAACCTCAAGGACAACTACAGCGCCAAAGAGATCTACAACAAGCTCGTCACCCTGGATCCGTCCCTTGCGGAAAGATTGAAAAAACACCTCCGCTGAGGGGCGCCCGTCCGGAAATTGACAGGGCCGGACTTCGGGCCTAGAATAGACCTCCGGCCGGCAGTCCCGCGACCACCGCATGCGAGGGGAGACCTCAGCGTTTCGTCCTCGCAACATGTTCATTCGACGACATATGGACCGAGAGGTAAGGGCAGATGGCGGAATTGGCAGACGCGCTAGGCTTAGGACCTAGTTCCTGATGAAGGAGTGCGGGTTCGAGTCCCGCTCTGCCTACGGATGTCCGGTACCAAAACCCACGGAGAGGAAGAGAAGAAGAGATGAACGCACCAGGAAGACAGAGCCGCCTCACAGATATCAGCTCGAGCCGCAAGGAGATCGAGCTCGAGATCCCTCCCGATGAGGTCCGGAAGGAATACGAGAAGATCCTCGGTGAATACGCCGGCAAGGTCAAGCTCTCCGGTTTCCGCAAGGGTCACGCGCCCCGGGACATGGTCCGCAGCCTCTTCGAACACGACATCAAGCACGACGTCTACGATTCCCTCATCCCCCGCGTCCTCGAAGAGGAGCTGCGGGGGCTCCGGCTGAACCCCGTCAACGTACCGGTTCTCCGGGACCTGAAGCACGAGGAGGGACAGCCCCTGCGGTGCACGGCCGCCTTCGAGGTCTTCCCGGAATTCGAGCTTCCCGACTACCGGACGATCCAGGTTCCCGGGCGGACACCCGAGGTCGGCGAAGAGGACGTCGACAAGGTCCTCCAGGACATTCGGGCGAGGGCCGCCGAGTACGTGCCCGTCGAGGGCAGGGGAGTGGGGGACGGGGACTATGCCGTGGTCGAGATGCAGGGCCGGGACCGGCGGACGAATCGCTTCCTGCCCATCGAGAAGGCCGTCGTTCTGGCCGGCCACGCCGAGAACGAGCCCGCCCTGAACGAGAAGATCAAGGGCATGAAGGCGGGCGAGGAGGGCGCCTTCGAGGTCTCGTATCCGAAGGACCACTCCAACCGGCGCGTGGCCGGGAAGGACATCGCCTACAACCTCAAGGTCCGGGAGGTCAAGGAGAAAAAAGTCCCCGAGCTCAGCGATGAGTTCGCCCGGACGGTCGGGATCCCCGAGGGCCTCAAGAACCTTCGCGCGAAAGTCCGCAAGGAGCTCGTGGAGGCCCAGGAGAAGGCCGGGCAGAACGAAACGGCCTCCGCGGTCCTGGCCGAAGTCGCCAAGCAGGTTTCCCTGGAATTGCCCGAATCCGTGGTCGAGCAGGAATCCCTGGCCGTCCTGAAGCGGTTCCTTTCCGCCTCCCGGGACCGGCGGATCGCCCCGGAAGCCCTCGAGGGGCTGAAGGCCCAGGCCCGGCGCCAGGCCGAAGATCACCTGAAAAACCATCTGATCCTCGAGAAGATCGCCAAAAAGGAGGGTTTCGGGGTCACCGAGGAGGAGATCCAGGGGGAAATCCGGGATCTAGCCCAAGCCAATCACGTCTCTGAAGCCTACCTGGCGGATATGCTCAAACGGGAGGACCGCCGGGAGGAACTCGTCGAGACACTCCTCTTCCGGAAGACGGTTGACTTTCTGGTGAAAACGGCTATAATTAATTGACCAAAGTCCCATGCTCACGGCTCCCGAGAGCGCGTCAGATCACCGATAAAACGGCTCAATTCTCGCTGCCGCGCACGCTTAAGCCAGCCGGGGGCCCCAGCGGGCCCGGAGCGTAAACCATGCAGGATTCCAACGAGCAAATCGAGGTTCTGAGGAACATCCCCCTCATTCCGTTGAGGGACCTCGTCGTCTTCCCCGCGACCCTCGTCCCGTTCATCGTCGGGCGATCGTCCAGTATCCAGGCGCTAGAGAAGGCCGCCGAGAAGGACAAGATGATCTTCCTGGCCGCCCAGATGGATGCTTCGATCGATAACCCGACGCCCAAGGACATCTACTCGGTCGGCGTCACGGCCAAGATCATCCGGACCATCAAGAGCGACGAGCGCAACATGAAGGTCATCGTCGAGGGGAAAAGCCGGGCCCGGATCGTCGAGTACCTCAGCACTTACCCCTACTACCAGATCCTGGCCAAGGTCGTCAAAGAGATCGAGGACCACGTCCCCGAATCCCGGGAGCTGCTGAAGCGGGTCTTGGCCCTGTTCGAGGATTACCTCAAGCTCAACCAGAACACCAACCTGGATTCGATCATCCCCGCCCTCAGGGAGAACACCCCGGAGCGGATCACCGACATCATCGCCTCCCACGTCTACATGCCTCTCGAGGAGAAACAGAACCTGCTCGAGACGGTCAACAGCTTCGAAAGGCTGAGGCGGCTCAACTACGTCCTAGAGAACGAGATCCTGAAGATCCACGCCTCCTACCAAAAGGACCCCCAGCGGGCCGCCCGGCGCCGGACGGGGTTCAAGGACCAGCCGCCCGGTCAAAAGGGCGGATTTCCGCCCGGGTCGCCGAATTTCCGCAAGGAAGACCAGCCCAACGAGATCGAGGAGTTGCGGCAGAAGGTGGCCAAGGCCAAGATGCCACAGGACGCTGAGGAGAAAGCCTACAAGGAGATCGAGCGCCTAGAGTCCATGCCGCCCATGTCCGCGGAGGCCACGGTCAGCCGGAACTACCTGGATTGGCTCCTCTCCCTACCCTGGAACAAAAAATCAAGGGAGAAACGGGAGCTCAAGGAAGCCGAGCGGATCCTCAACGAGGACCACCACGGCCTAGAGAAGGTCAAGGAGCGCATCACCGAGTACCTGTCCATCCGCCAGTTGGTGAAGAACCCGAAGGGGGTCATCTTAGGGCTCGTCGGGCCGCCCGGCGTCGGCAAGAGCTCGCTCGGAAAGTCCATCGCCCGGGCCACGGGCCGGAAATTCGTCCGCCTGTCCCTGGGCGGCGTCCGCGACGAAGCGGAGATCCGGGGACACCGGCGGACATACATCGGCGCCTACCCCGGGCGCATCATCCAGATGATCAAGCGCAGCGGGACGAAGAACCCCGTTTTCCTCCTGGACGAGGTCGACAAGATGAGCATGGATTTCCGGGGCGATCCGGCATCGGCCCTGATGGAGGTCCTCGACCCCGAGCAGAACAGCACCTTTCTCGACCATTACATCGACACCGATTTCGACCTGTCCCAGGTCATGTTCATCGTCACGGCCAATATGGTCGACCCCATCCCCAAGCCCCTGATCGACCGGATGGAGATCATCCGCATTCCGGGCTATATGGAAGACGAAAAAGCCGAGATAGCCAGGCGCTTCCTCCTGCCCAAGCAGAGGGCCGCTCACGGGCTGACCGAGGAGAACTTCAAGATCACCGACCCGGCCCTGCTCAAGCTCATCCGCGGCTACACCCGCGAGGCCGGCGTCCGGAACCTCGAACGGGAGCTCACCACGATCTGCCGCAAGATCGTCAAGCGGGTCGTTGAGCAAGGCAAGGACCACAAGGAGAAGATCACGCCCAAGAACCTCGAGGGGTACCTGGGCATCCCCAAGTTCCGCCGGTCCGAGTTCGACAAGAAAGACGAGGTCGGGGTCGGCACGGGCATGGCCTGGACGGAATTTGGCGGGGAACTCCTGAGGTTCGAAGCGACGAAGATCCACGGCAAGGGCAATTTCACCCTGACCGGCCAGCTTGGCGAGATCATGCAGGAGTCCGCCCAGGCGGCTTTTTCCTTCGTCCGGGGGAAGATCTACGAGCTCGACATCGCCCGGGACCTCCACCGGAATTCCGACATCCACATCCACGTGCCCGAGGGTGCGACGCCCAAGGAAGGCCCATCGGCGGGGATCACCATCGCCACCGCCATCATCTCCCTCCTGACCGACATCCCGGTGAGCAAGAAAGTGGCCATGAGCGGCGAGATCACGCTGAAAGGCAAGGTCTTGCCCGTGGGCGGGATCAAGGAGAAGCTCCTGGCGGCCTACAGGGAAGGCATCCGCGAGGCCATCCTTCCCCTCGACAACCGGCCCGACCTGAAGGACCTTCCCAAGGCCATCAAGACGGGAATGACCATCCATCTCGTCGAGACGATGGACGACGTCTTGAAGATCGCCCTGACCCGCGAACTGCCGGAGAAACCCGCCGCGGCCCGGGACAAGAAGGCGCCCGCCGTCGAGGCGGAGCGGCCGGCCCGCAAGGCGGAGGACGAAGCGGCCAAGGAGCCGCCCCTGACCAACTGAAGCCGTTTTTAACGATTAATTTATATCGCCAATCCATCTTGGGAGAAAAGCCACACATGGTGACTAAAAAGAACGATACCGAAATTAACCCCAACAAAGAGTACAAGCTGGTCGACCTCGAGGAGAAGGAGGTCGCGGCCCTGAAGAAGATCGGTTCGGGCATGGGCATGGAGGATCGGGAGGTCGAAGATACCAGCAAGCACCACCTGATCTTCAAGATCCTGGAGGCCCAGGCCAAGAAACAGGGCCTGCTGTTCTCGGAAGGCGTCCTCGAATGTCTGGAGGACGGCTTCGGCTTCCTGCGGGCTCCGGAATTCAGCTACCTTCCCAGCCAGGATGACATCTACGTCTCGCCGTCGCAGATCCGGAAGTTCCAGCTCCGGACCGGCGACACGATCTCGGGCGTCGTCCGGGCCCCCAAGAACGGCGAGAAGTACTTCGCCCTGATCAAGATCGAGGCCGTCAACTTCCTGGACCCCGACTTCATCATCGAGGAGCGGCGGAACGTCCACTTCGAGAGCCTGACGCCACTGTACCCCTTCGAGATGATCAAGCTCCAGGACGGCAACCCGAAGAACATGAACGCCCGGGTCATGGAGCTTCTGACCCCCATCGGCAAGGGCCAGCGCGGCCTGATCGTCTCGCCGCCGCGGGCCGGCAAGACGA
>Ga0315276_10007223_pt1 | contig 10263 bp, 5 predicted proteins | sample YL17G05_0_MG_FD_204542 | JGI IMG/M metagenome (GOLD analysis project Ga0315276, IMG submission 204542) | Sediment microbial communities from Yellowstone Lake, YNP, Wyoming, USA - YL17G05_0 | ecosystem: Environmental > Aquatic > Freshwater > Lake > Sediment | place: USA: Wyoming | collected... | reverse complement strand
CGCCGCGGCGAAGGCGCAGTTCGAGGTGTGCGCCGTGCGCCGCCAGCCCGCGGGGAGCGCGGCCACCTCGTCGCCGTGGCTCATCCACGCGCGAAAGCGCTTCGGCACCTTCTCGAACAGGAGCGAGCGCCCATCCCGCACGAAGGTCGCCATGCCGTACTCGGCGCGCGGGGCCTTCTTGAGCTGCCCGCCCATCAGCAGCATCGTGGCCTGGAAGCCGTAGCAGACGCCGAGCACCGGCTTCTTCAGCTCGTAGATGCCGGGATCGGGCATCGGCGCGGCGGCCTGGTAGCCGCTCGCCGGCGAGCCCGATAGGATGAGCGCGCTCGGCCGGCGAGCAGCGATCGCCGCCGCGGGCGTGGGGCCTGGCACGATCTCCGAGAACACCCCCAGTTCGCGCACCCGACGCGCGATCAACTGCGTGTACTGCGAGCCGAAGTCGAGGATGACGACGAGCTCACGGGGCATGCTCACTCTCCTAGTGCCGGAACACCCTCCGGTCCGTGAATGCCATCGCCAGGCCCCGCGCGTCGCATGCGCCGATGACCTCCGCGTCGCGCATCGAGCCACCGGGCTGGACGAAAGCGGTGATGCCGGCCGCGGCGGCATGCTCGACGTTGTCGGCGAAGGGAAAGAACCCGTCGCTCGCGAGCACCGCACCGCGCACCTCGTGCCCGGCGCGGCGCGCCTTCATCAGCGCCACGTCCACGGCGTCCACGCGGCTGGTCTGACCCGCACCGAGGCCCACCAGCGTGCCGCCCCGCGCGATGGCGATGGCATTGGAGCGCGCGGCGGCCACCACCTCCCAGGCGAAGCGCATCCCCGTCCACTCCTCGGCCACAGGCGGCCGCTTCGTCACGACACGCCATTCGGGTGGCGGGCCCTCGGGCTCCAGCGACAGCAGTGCCCACGGGCCGACGAGCCGGACGGACCACGGGTCAGCCGGTGCAAGCGATTGCGCTTCAAGCCGTACGAGCCGGAGATTCTTCTTCGACTTGAGGACCTCCGTGGCCTCGCGGGCGAACTCCGGCGCGGCCACGCACTCGGCGAACTGACCGGCCAGGTGCGCCGCCGTCACGCCGTCCAGCGCGCGATTGAACGCCACGACCCCGCCGTAAGCCGACTGCTCGTCGGCGTGGAGGGCGGCCCGGTAGGCCTCGTCCAGCGCAGGCGCGACCGCCACGCCACAGGGCTGGCCATGCTTGACGATGACGCACGCGGGTGGCTCGAAGCGGCCCGCCAGTCCGACCGCCGCCTCGAGGTCTAGCAGGTTGTTGCAGGAGAGCTCCCGGCCCTCCTTCCAGGCGTCGAGCGCCGCCCGCTCCCCCAGCCGCGCGTAGAGCGCCGCCGCCTGATGGGGGTTCTCGCCGTAGCGCAGGTGGCGCGCGCGCTCGAGCGCCACCACGTGCACGGGCGGAAGCCCGATCCCGCCCGGGGCCGCCGAGCGCCGCTCCAGATCGCCCGCGATCGCCGCGTCGTAGCGCGCGGTCCGCGCGAAGGTGCGCAGCGCCCAGGCGCGCCGCTGCTCCGGCGTCACCGCGTCCGACTCGAGCGCCGCGAGCGCCTCGGCATACTGGGCGGGGTCATGCAGCACGATCACATCAGCGTGGTTCTTGGCCGCGGCGCGCAGCAGGGCGACCCCTCCGATGTCAATCTCCTCGACCGCCCCGGCCTCGTCCAACGCGTCCGCGCGCTCCTCGAACGGATAGAGCGTCACGGCCACGAGGTCGAGCGGCATGAGCCCGCGCTCGGCCAGCGCCGCCAGGTCGGCGGGCTCGTCCCGCCGCGCCAGGATGGGCGCATACACGTGCGGGTGCAGGGTCTTCACGCGCCCGCCCAGCAAATCGTCGAAACCGGTCCACTCCTTGACCTGGGTCACCGGCACGCCCGCCGCGGCCAGGTGCTCCGCGGTCCCGCCCGAGGCGAGGATCCTCGTGCCGCGCGCCGCGAGGGCGCGCGCGAAGTCAGCGGCCCCGCGCCTGTCGGAGAGCGAGAACAGCGCCGCCCGAGGCCAGCTCATGCGGCCTTCCCGCCGAGCCGGGGCACGGCCTCGAGATGACGCTCCCGGATCTTCCTCTCCATGCGATTCTCCCTTCCCGCCGCCTCACCGGACGGCGCGGTGTGCGGCCTGGTTCAGCGCGCGCCGTGGGGCCGAGTCGCACCCGGCGCGAAATGCGCGGCCACCCAGGCGGGCAGCCGGCCGATGCAATCGATGGCGGGCTCGCCGTCCACGGCGTAGTCGCCGTACGGGTCGAGCAGGACGAAGTGGAGCCCCGCGCCGCGCGCGCCCGCACCGTCCACGCGGCGCAGGTCCCCGACGTAGAGCACGCGTTCGCCGGGCAGGCCGAGCTGTTCCAGCGCCACGCGGAAGATGCCGGGCTCGGGCTTGGCGATGCCGACGTGATGCGAGTCCACCACGAATTCGAGTCCGCGGAGCATGTCGCACGCCGCGAGGTGCTCCGCTGCGCGCCCGTCCGAGTTGGAGACGCAGGCCAGCCGCATGCCGACCGCGCCCAGCGCGTCGAGGCAGTCGCGCGCACCCTCGACCGGACGGGTCCAGAGTCCCGGCCCGGCCTGGCGCTCGAAGCAGCGCTGCAGCGCAGGCTCGAACAAAGCCGGCGGCACGCCAGCGGCCTCGAAGACGACCCGGAAGTACAGGCGCGTGTCGCCGCGCTCGCCCAGACGGGGCTCGCCGGCGACGGCCGCCGGCGACGACACGTCGAAGGCCTCGTCGAAGGCCTTGCGGGCCGCGACCTCCGAGCGTTGCAGCGCCCCGGCCGTCATCTCGTGGCCCAGGTCGCGCACGGTCTCGCTCATCCACTCGAAGTCAAGACGCACGAGAGTGCCGCCCACGTCGAAGATGACCGCGTCCAGCGCCGCCCGCTCAACCACGCGCCACCTCCGTCCCGCCCGCGGCGGGAACGAGGCCCCCGGCCCGAACAAGCGTCCGCGCGTGCGGATTATCGCACAGGAGCAGGACGACCGGTCCGCCGTGGTCACCGGGCTGCGAAACAAGGGCGAGCGCCTCGAAGTCGCTCACGTCCCCCGAGGCGAGGACGGCGAGTTGGTGCAGACGAGTGGCGAGCACGCCGCAATCTACCAACCGTCCGCGTAGCCGGGCAAGCACGCCTCACCGCCGCCGCGGCAGCCGGGGCGGCGCGCGCGACGCGGATCCAGCCGCGCGAGCGCCCGGCTGAGAGCGCCTCCAGTCCAACCCCTCGATGTCATCCCAGGACCATTCCAGCCACAACGCGCCGGTGGCGTCGGTGCGAATCACATGCGCGTTAGCGGCCCGCAGCCGCTCGAGCAACGCGGGCGCCGGATGCCCGAAGCGGTTCCTTGCCCCCACCGAGAGCAGCGCATAGCGCGGCCGGGTCCGCCGCAGGAACCGGGCGCCGGTCGAGGACGCCGCACCGTGGTGAGCGACCTTGAGGAGCCCGAGGCCGGGCGAGACCGTGACCGAGTCCTCGACCGTGCTGTCCGCGTCCGCCATGAAGAGGAGCCGCCCGCGCCCGGCGCCGGTTTCGATCACGAGCCCGGCGTGGTTCTCCGAGCCCATCTCCGGCCACGCAGGCGGCCACAGCACGCGGACCGGCGGCTCGGCGCACAGCACCGCTCCGCGCGTCAGGCGCCGCAGTCGTCCGCGAGCCGCGAGGCTCCGTTGCTCATGACGCGGTGACACGCCCACGCGTTCCACGTCGATCCCGCGGAGCACCGCTCCCGCCCCGCCCGCGTGATCGCTGTCGTCGTGGGTGAGCAGCAGCCACTCGACCCGCCTGACCCCCGCCCAGCGGAGGAATGGCAGCACGATGCCCTCGCCCGCGTCGTAGCCGGGAGTGCGCGGCCCAGCGTCCAGCAACCACCAAGAACTGCCAAAGGCCAGCGCGAGCGCGTCGCCCTGCTTCACGTCGAGCGCCACCAGCCACCCGCGACCCGGCGGCGGCGCCAGCGGCCGCACGGTGAGAACGCACAGCAACGCCGTACCCAGCAGCGTGACCCCCAGCACCTTCGCCGACTCGCGCATCGGCGGGTCGGGCCGCTGCCGGCCGTCGAGCGTGCGCGGTCGCGGCAGCGCCACAGCGAGCAGCGCCACTCCCAGGGCGGCGCACCAGGGGACGCCGCGTTCTGCTCCCGCCGCCGCCAGGGCGCCGGGAGCGCGAGCGGCGGCCGTAGTGGTCCAGCGCAGCGCGGCGGCGAGCAGCTCCCCGGCTGAGAACCACGGGTGGCCGGCGCCCGGCACGGCCACCTCCGCGAGCGCCCCCAGCCAGGCGGCCGTAAGCAGCAGGCCCGAGACCGGCACCGCCACCAGGTTCGAGAACGTGCCCACCCAGGAGACCGCGTGGAAGCGTGCCAGCAACAAGGGCAGCGCGCCAGCCTGGGCACCCAGCGTCGGGATGAAGGGGGCGCACCATGCGCGCAGGCGCCCCGCACGCTCGGTGAGCCACGGAGCGAAGGTCACGAGCCCGAGCGTTGCCGCGAACGAGAGCTGAAAGCCCAGGTCGGCGGCCCAGCCCGGCGCGCACGCCAGCAGTCCGAGAACGCTCAGCGCCAGCGCCTGCACCGTGTCCAGGGCGCGCCCGCGCAGCGCCGCCATCGCCATCAGGCACTCGTGGGCCGCTGCGCGCAGGAGCGACGGCAGTGGCCCCGCCAGGCCGGCGTAGAGGACCGCGCACAGCGCCGCGGCCACCGCCCGCGCGGCCACGCCGCCCCCGACTGACGCCACCACCGCGCGCGCGATCGAGGCGAACCACACGACGTGCAGCCCGGAGAGCGCCAGCAGGTGAATGAGTCCCGAGGCACGCAGATCGGCATAGAGCCCGGTCGAGAGCCCCGAGCGGTCGCCCGTCACGAGCGGCACGACCAACTCCCGCGCCCCCGGCTGGAGCCCCCCGTCGAGCCGGCGCTCGATACCCCGCCGCCACCGCGCGAGGGTCGCGCGAGGCCAACCCCCGCGCAGTGATGCGGGCCCGGTTCGCGAGATCAGCGCCCGGCCCGAGGCCGCAACCGCGGCCGCGTCGGCGACCCCGCGACCGTCGAAGCCACCCGGATTCCGCGCCGGCCCCGGCAGCTCGACCCGCACCACCGCGTCCAGCACGTCTCCCCACTCTGCTGTTGACCCAGCCGGCAGGCGCACGCGCAGCCGCGTGCCCGCGACCAGCGGCGGCCGCGCGCACCGCACCGTGATCACCGCCACGGGCTCGCCGCCCTGCCGCGGCGGCGGCTCGGCAACGCCCGCGATGACCCGGTAGAACGAGCCACCCCGCTCGATCGCCACCCGCTCGCGCTCCAGCGCCGCGCGATGTCCGGCACCTCGCGCACCCGCCGCCAGGGCCAGGGCGAGCAGCGCGGCCGCCGCGCCCACGCGCGGCGGCGCGCCCCACGAGACCAACGCGAGCAGCAACCCGCACAGCAGCGCGACGAGCGCCAGGGGCACACCCAGGCCCACCCCCATCAGCACTCCCGCCCAGACCACGACCCCGGCCCACACCGCTCCCCGACCGCCCATGCCTCACACCCACGGAAGAGGCGTGCCACACCCGGCTCACCGCAGCGCGGCGCCGCGGCCGGCGGACCGGGTGCAGTCGCACAGCCGACACCCGGCCACGCGCCGGGAATGAGGGCGGGCCCGCCCACTTGGTGGACGGGCCCCACTTGGCGTTGTCACCTCCCACGAGGCGCGGACTATGGCCTCGGTGCCGCCTGCGCAGCCCGAATCTCGGTGAAGTACTCGTCGCCCATCGGGGTCGAGGCGCTCACGTACCAGGCCGCGCGAGCGCGGGCGTCGAACAGGACCGTCGGGAAGACGGCCACGCCGACCAGCCCGCCCGGTGCCTTCATCAAGGTCATCGGGTAGCGCCGCCACGCGCCCTCCGGCGTGCGCACGTGGAGCAACATCTCGCGCACGTCACCCTCGCGGACCCCATCCAGCGACGTCGAGAGCACGGTGGGGCGATCGAAGTGGACGCGATCCGGCAGCGTGGCCACGAGCCGCGGAGCGTCCGCGCTCAGTCCGAGCTGGACGTTGGCATAGCGCAGGTTGCCACCGGGCAACTCGATGACCTGCACCGGTCCGTCCTCGTTGCGGTACCGCACGCGGATGCTGTGCGGACCGCGGGGCAACTCGACCTTGAGCGGTGTGACGCCGAGCAACTGACCGTCGATCCACACCTGCGCGCCCGTGAGCGGCTCGGAGCCCGTCTCGTCGGCGAGCGTGGCGCGGACCTCGAGCATCCCCGTCGCGGGCGAGGCGACGGGCTGCGCCAGCAACTCGACCGTGCGATTCACGTGGACCTCTACCGTCTGCTCCCAGGGGGCCACGCCCGGGCCAGAGAACTGAAGGCGGTGGATGCCCGGCTGGAGCTGCTCCACCTCGAGCGGCGCATAGCCCCGGTGCACGCCGTCCACCGCGACGGAGATGGGCACGCTGCCGCCGGGGACGACGACCTTCAGTGAGCCCCAGAGTTCGACGTCGAGCGGCACGCGCTGGCCGCGCCTGCCGTTCACGGTATGGATCGAGCCGCCGACTCCCGAAAACGTGAGGCCGATCTCGTGTGTGCCGGGCTTGAGCTCGAGCGTCGCCGGGGTACGTCGTGTCTGGTCTACTCCATCCACGGCGATCCACGCGCCCGAGGGGCGGCTGGCGACGGTCACCTCGTAGCGGGCTGGACCGAGACCGATCGCCTTGAACGCCGAGCCGAGGTCCTTCCCCGCGCGCGGGAAATCTGCGCGGCCCAAGAGCCACCCCGCCGCGAAGAGCACGGCGACGACCGCAAGGATGAACCAGCGTCCCTGCCTGACCGGCCGTTCGGCCGATCTCATGTCCTCCTCGGGCTCCGGCCACGCGGGGCGTCGCACCGCCGGACGCTGACCGAGGTGCGCTGCCCCGGTCGCGGTCTCGTCCGGTCGCGCTTCGGGCCATGGGGCCGGCGTGGCAACCGCCCCGGCTAGCGCGGGCTCGGGCTCGGGCATCGGCTCGCGCGCCACGACGGGTACCGCGGCATCGGGCGCGGGCTCGACAGGCGCGACGGGTTCGGCGACTGCGGGCTCCGACTTCAACGCGGCCAGCGGCCCGAGATCGAACGGATCCACCGACGGTTCGCACACGGCGGCGGGCATCGCCTCCGCGACCGCCGGCGCTTCCACCACGACCAGCTCGGGCATCGCCTCCATGACCGCCGGCGTTTCCTTCACGATCGGCTCGGGCTCGGGGAGCAGGACCGGCACGCCCGGCACGTCGAGCGCTATTGGATCGAGTTGCGCGGACCCACTCGCGCGCTGACCCGAGAGCCGGTCCATCCAGCCGCGGAATTGCCAGAACCCGCGCCGGCGGAAAGCTCGCGGCTCCGGCTCAGAACCGCCGGACGAAGCCGACTCGAGCGGGACCTCGACGGAGGCGCTCTCAGCGCTTTCGACCGGCGGAGCCAACTGCAGCTCCCCGACGTTCCCGGGGGCTTTGCCCGGAAGGCCAGGCCAACGCGCTTCGATCTCGCCCCCGGCCACCTCCGTCTCGCCAGAGTCCGCCGGCCAAGTCACCCGCACTTCGAGCGGCACCAGCGCGTCTGCGACGAACGCGTGAGCGGACCGGCCCACCTGGTCACGGACCAGGACCCATACGGGATCGAAGGGCTGCCCATCCAGCCGTATTTCGATCCGTCCGGAGCCGACCCAGCCGAAGGCGATGTCGGTTCCCGCCGTCAGGCAGGCAACCGTACAGGGATGCCGTTCTCCCGTGCCGCCCCAGACTTCCGCTTCATAGAAGAGGAGCCCGGTGAGCGCCTGATGCAATGTCCGGGGAATCGGGATCGAAGGCGCTGGGTCCCACAGGACTGGGGAGTCGTTGCCCGTCCTTCCGGCCATCCCGACAAGCTCGGTCAGCCAGGTCTCGATTTCGGGGGCAGTGAACGCGGACGGGATGCCCAGGAAGCCCAGGTCAAGCCCATGTCCCCCGGCCTGAACGGCCAGAGCATCACCACTCGATCGGACCGAAATGGTCCACCTGCCGGTGGGGGTCTCGACCTGCTCCATGGGTCTTCCTTCCCTGAAGACTCGTGCTTTCCGACCAACGGCATTCGACCGCGCAAGATACTCCGGGCCGGACGCAAGTGTCAACGTCCGATGGACTTGTGGCCCGGGACTTGCTCGATCTACGGCGGTTTGGCAGGACTGCGGGACTGCATGGTTCGGTCCGACCTCAAGTAGCGGAGCGCAGGGACCGATTTGCATCTAGTATGCCGTCAACCTAATTTGCCTCGGTTGACCTCTCTCAAGAAGAACCTTGCTGACGGGAGTGAGCTGACCATGGCGGTTCGCGCCTCAATCCCGAAGACCCTCGCCCTGGCGCTCCTGCTGGGGCTGCCGGCGACCGCGGGCAGGGTCGAGGGCGCCCCCCCGTCCCTGCCCCTTGCGACCACGGATTCCCTCCGTGACCAGGCGACCAGCCTTCGCTCTGCCTATGAGACAGCTTTGCGGCAGCGCCAGGCCGGTGACCCGGCCGCCGCGTTGCGCACCATCGAGTCCGCCCTGTCGGCCTTCCAGTCCGCCAGCGCCGCCGATGAGGGGACCCCCCGGCGAGCCGATCTGGCAGACCTCCGGACCCGTCTCTCGGCCCTGTACGACGCCACCCAGCAGGACCTGCCGAATGTCCAGGTCGAGCCCGGAAACGAGGCCGACGAGAGCGTACTCAATGCCGCCGCCATCGACGCGCTCGGCACCATCGAGCCGCAGGACCACGAGCTGGTGACCCGCTGGCTGGACTTCTTCATGGGCGCCGGGCGCTCGACCTTCGAGCGCTGGCTCAAGCGCTCGGGCCGTTACATGGACCTGTTCCGCTCGGTGCTGCAGCGCGAAGGCCTGCCGCCCGACCTGGTGAATCTGGTCTTCGTGGAGAGCGGCTTCAACCTGAACGCCCGCTCGGTCTCGGCGGCGGTCGGGCCCTGGCAGTTCGTGAAGAGCACCGGCAAGTTCTTCGGCCTGACCGTGGATCAATGGGTGGACGAGCGCAAGGATCCAGAGAAGGCCACGGTCGCCGCGGCCCGCTATTTGAAGCACCTCTACGGGATCTTCGGCGACTGGCCGCTCGCCCTGGCCTCCTACAACGCCGGCGAAGGCACCGTACTGCGCGCCATCAAGGCGCAGGGCACGACGAACTATTGGGACCTCAAGCTCCCGCGCCAGACCGAGGACTACGTGCCGCAGTTCATGGCCGCCCTCACGATCGCGCGCGACCCGGCTCGCTATGGTTTCGACTCGGTCGAACTGGACGACCCCATGGCCTTCGACGAAGTCGCGTTCAAGGGTCCGGTTGACCTGCGCACGGTGGCCCGAATGGCGGACTGCTCCTATGAGGAGCTCAAGACGCTCAACCCGGCCGTGCTGCACACGGCGGCGCGTGGGTCGGGCGGCATGGTCATGTTGCGGGTGCCGCCTGGCAAGGGCGAAGCGCTCATGAAGCGCCTGCAGGCCGGCGAGCGGCTGCCAACGCTGAACCTCACTCTCAAGCACACGGTACGCAAGCGCGAGACCCTGCAGTCCATCGCCAGGCAGTACTCGGTGAACGCGCAGGACCTGGCCCGCATCAACGGCATCGGCAGAAAGCGCCCCCTGCGACGCGGCATGCTGCTCACCGTGCCGGCCTCGATGCACGCGCCAGCGCCCGAGATCATAGACCCGGCGACCGACCCACGCGCCTCGACCGCCTACGTGCCACCGCGCGATCATGGCCGCCCGGCCACCCTCGAGGGGTACTCGACCACCGAGGGCCGCACGGCCATCATCGTGGAGAAGGGCGAGACGCTCGCCTCGATCGCCGAGCGCCACGGAGTGAGCACGCAGGACCTGATGCGCTGGAACCGGCTTAAGAGCGCGAGGGTGACGCGCGGGATGCGGCTCAAGGTCCGCACGCCCGAGGCAATCGCGGCCGACAGCGCCCGCAACGACTCGACCGAGATCGCGGGACTCGAGGCGCCGAAGCCCCGTGCCGCGAAATCCCACGCCACCACCTCGATCCGGCACCGCAACACGCCAGCCCGGGCCCGGGTGAGCCACACCGTGCGCAGCGGTGAGACGCTCTCGGGCATCGCGCGCCAGCACGGGATCTCCGTGACCGCGCTCAAGAAGGCGAACGGGCTCAGCTCGTCGCAGATCCGGACGGGCCAGAGGCTGAGGCTCCCGGTCTAGCGTGCTGCGGAGGCGGGGGAGCCCCCCCGGCCGGGGCCCCGCCGGGCGGTACGCCCCAGGGGAAAAATGGGGCGCCCCGCACCCACC
>Ga0315276_10007222_pt1 | contig 10263 bp, 10 predicted proteins | sample YL17G05_0_MG_FD_204542 | JGI IMG/M metagenome (GOLD analysis project Ga0315276, IMG submission 204542) | Sediment microbial communities from Yellowstone Lake, YNP, Wyoming, USA - YL17G05_0 | ecosystem: Environmental > Aquatic > Freshwater > Lake > Sediment | place: USA: Wyoming | collected... | reverse complement strand
GCCGCGGGTTCAGCGACGCCTTCGGCGATGCCTTCGATGACCGCCGAGCAGATGGCGGCCGGCCACAAGAAGGGCGTCGAGGACTTCGTCGGGCAGATCCAGAACGGGCCCCTCACGAAGACGCTTGGGAACCAGCCGATGAAGCCGAAGATGGACGGCAACGTCAAGGTCTATAGGCTGACCGTCACCGAGCTCCAGTGGGAGGTCGCGCCGGGACAGATGGTGGACGCGATGGCGTTCAACGGGCAGGTCCCGGGCCCGCGGATCGACGTGAACGAGGGCGACCGTCTGCGATTCGTCGTGACGAACCAGCTGTCACAGCCGTTCGTGCTGCACTTCCATGGTCTGACGATCCCCAACGCGATGGACGGCGTGCCGTTCGTCACGCAGGACCCGATCATGCCCGGCGACTACTTCACGTACGAGTTCACGGTGAAGGATCCCCCCGGCATGTACGTCTACCACTCCCACTTCAACTCGGCCGAGCAGGTCGGCAAGGGCCTGTACGGCGCCTTGATCGTCCATGCGAAGTCGGGTGGGTGGGCCTCCGTCTACGGCGCAGAGCCGCAGGTCGAGTACTCGATGTTCCTCGGCGACGGGCCGCTCGGCTACAACCTCAACGGGAAGTCGTTCCCGGCGACCGAGCCGATCGTCGCGCAGAAGAACGATTGGGTCTTGATCCACATCGCCAACGACGGGTCGCTCCTGCACCCGATGCACCTGCACGGGTACCACTTCGAGGTGGTGGGCGAGGACGGGTACCCGCTGTCGGCGGCCAACCGCTACATGGCCGACACGCTGGTCGTGGCGCCGGGCTCGCGGTTCGACATCCTGGTGCACGCGGTGTACCCGGGCGCGTGGGCGTTCCACTGCCACATCCTGCCCCATGCCGAGGGACCCGACGGCATGTTCGGCATGGTGACCGCGCTGGTCGTGGTCTGAACTGAACCGGAGCGACGGGAAGGGGCCGGGCGCGTCGCGCCCGGCCCCTTCCTCGTGCGAGGTCCGCGCTACAAGGGCAAGCGCGCAGTGATCGTGGTGCCCTCGTCCGCGACGCTGGACAGAGTGAAAGCCCCTCCCATCTGCTCGACGCGGCCGCGAAGGTTCTGCAGTCCCATCCCGGCCTTGGGCGTCGTTATGTCGAAGCCGATGCCGTCGTCGTCGATCTCGAGTACCGCGGCGCCGTCATTGTTCCGGTACAGCGAGACGCGGCACGTGGTCGCCTCCGCGTGGCGACCCACGTTCGACAGCGCCTCGCGGGTGAGCTGGACGATGTCGGCGGCACGCGAGGCCAGCTCTGCGGCGATGCGTTCGTCCACGTCGGCGACGCAGACCACGCCGGACTTCTCCTCGAACTCGCGGCACAGCTCCTGGATCGCCTGGTCCAGCTGCCGGTCGGCGAGGATCCCGGGCCGCAGCCCGAAGATGTAGTTGCGCAGGTCGCGGATGGTGCGGTCGATGTCCTCGACCGCGTTCTCGAGGAGCCGGGTGAGGTCCGAGTCGGGGGTGGCCGTGGTGGCGCCCTGCAGGCTCATGCCCACCGCGAACAGCGCCTGGATCACGCCGTCGTGCAGCTCCTTGGCGATCCGCTCGCGCTCCTCCAGCACCTCGAGCCGAAGGAGCTCATGCTGCGCGTGGCTCATCTCGGCGTACAGGCGCGCGTTCTCGATCGCGACCCCGGCCTGGGTCGCCAGGACCTCGAGCGCCGCCTGGTCGTCGTCATCGAACGTCGCGGCGCCCTGCTTCTCGGCGAGGTAGATGTTGCCGAACACCTGGCCGAGCGCGCGGACGGGCGCTCCCAGGAACGCGTGCATGGGGGGGTGGTTCGCGGGGAAGCCCTCGGTCCTGGGGTCGCGCGTCAGGTCGTCGATCCGCATCGCCATGGCTTCCTTCGTCAGGATGCCGAGCACGCCGTGACCCGATGGGGGGTCGCCGATCGCCTCCCGCTCCTCGTCGGTGATCCCCGCGGTCACGAACCGCGTGATCGTGCGATCGGGCCCGAGGACGCCCAGGGCCCCGTAGCGGGCGGAGGTGATCTCGGCAGCGAGGTCGACGATCCGTTGCAGGACGGCGTCCAGGTCCAGCTCGGCCGTGAGGGCGAGTCCGGCCTCGATCAGCATCTGGCCGCGGTCGCGCGTGGGCGGCGCCTGCTCTGCCGTGGTCACGATGAACAGCGTAACAACGCCCCGCGCGGCGGGACGCGTGCGGGGCGACCGGCCCGCCGGGCGGGGGACCTCCGCCCCGGGTCCGCCCACGCTGCCGGCCCTACGGTGAGCTCGGGAGTCCAGGAGGGCTTCGCTGCGCACGCTGAGGAGGCGACCGCGATGACCACGAACGTCCGTGAGGTCATGACGAGGAGCGTGGTCGCGGCGCCCCTGGGCGCGACCTTCAAGGAGCTCGCGCGCCTGATGCACGAGTTCCGGGTGAGTTCGCTGCCGGTCGTCGGCGAGGACGACTCGATCGTGGGCGTGGTCTCCGAAGGCGACCTGCTGCTGAAGCGTGACCCCGAGCTGCTTGAGTGGCACCTCCTCGAAGGGCCGCACCGGCGGACCGACCGTCGCAAGGCGCTCGGCCGCGTCGCGCGCGACCTGATGAGCGCCCCTCCGGTGACCATCGGCCCCAACGCGACCACCGCGGATGCCGCCCACCTGATGCACGAGAAGCACGTGCGACACCTTCCCGTGGTGGACGAGCGCGGACACATCCTCGGGATCGTCTCGCGCGTCGACCTGCTGGCGGCGTTCCTGCGCGGCGACGACGCGATCGCCGACGAGGTTGCTGCGTACCTTTCCGCGCGGCTCACCGACCCGTCGACCGTGCGGGTGGAGGTGCGTGACGGTGTGGTGCGGCTGGAGGGTGAGGTGGAACGCCGGACCCTCGCGCAGAGGATCGTCGACCGGGTTCGCCTGCTGGAAGGCGTCGTGAGCGTCGACGCGCAGCGCGTGGATTGGGACGAGGACGACACGGTGCAGCCTGTGTCGCCCGTGCCCTGGGTGGGGTTCTAGGACCTCACCCGGACCGCGGGAGCCGGTGTCAGGCGGCGGACGCCGGCTCCCGCTTCATGTCCGGGCGCGACGGCTTCGCCGCGACTTGCCGGGGTGCGCGGTAGCCCGCGGTCAGCCCCCGGACGAGCACGAGGAACAGCGTGAAGACGCCGGTGGCGCCGTAGAGCGCGATCATCCACGGGCGTTGCGTGTCGGTGCCGGCGAACACCCCGTGCAACAGCACCAGCACGAACGCGGGCACCGAGAGCAGGTGGATCCGGCGCCACCACACGGTGGACATCCGCTTGCGCACCCAGCTCGACACCATGACGGCCACCGTGACGTACATCGCGACGACGCCGAACGCGATCGGAAGCGGGCGGAAGGTGGAGCGCATCGGCACGACTATGTCGAGCGGCTGGAACGGCATGAACTGGTCGATCAGGAGCAGTGCGATGTGGACGCCGAGCAGGGCGAGTCCGACCGAGGCGACGAAGGCGTGGAAGCTGTTCGCGGCCGGCTTCGACACGCGTTTGGTGACGACGCCGGTCGTGGACACGACGCCCCATACGACCGCGAGGAACAGCGCCACGTAGGCGCCGATGCCGGCGGCGCGAAGCAGGATCCAGTTGGCCATGGGGGTCATGCGGCCTCCTGAAAGGCGACGAGGACGTCGCCGCCGCGGGTGACGACAGCGCAGCGCAGCGACGCTGCGGCCACGCTGCCTTCCAGCAGCGCTCGCGTCGCGAGGATCTCGGCCTGCGTGCAGGTGGGTGCCCAGACGGTGGCCTGCAGCAGGTCGGTCTCGGCCGGCGCGCCCGTCCGGGGGTCGATCACGTGGTGGCGACCCGGCGCCCAGGAGCGCTTCGCGACGGACGAGGTGGCGAGAGCGCCGTCGGCGAGGCGGAGCCGGAGCAGCTCGCGTTCGGGCTGCTCGGGGTCCTCCACGGCGATCTCGAGCGTGGGCGCGTCGCCGACCAGGCGGAGATCGCCTCCTGCGTTCACCAGGGCCCAGGGGAGCCCCGCCTCGAGCGCGTCGTATGCGGCGAGGTCCACGGTCCAACCCTTGGCGATGCCGCCCAGGTCGAGGTGGACGCTCACGGGGAGGCGCATGACGCCGGCGTCCACCTCGACCTCGGCCCACCGCCCGCACGGCACGGCGGGATGCAGTGAGCCGCGGGCACCCGCCAGTACCTCGTCGAAGTCACGGTCGTAGCCGGCCGCGACCAGCGCGTCGTGCACCGTCGGATCGAACAGACCCTCGGTCGCAGCGGCCGCGTCCAGCGCGAGCAGGACGACCTCGGCGAAGGCGGGCGAGACCGGCGTGGGGGAGCCGGCAGCGGCGTTCACTAGCGACAACTCGCTGTCCGACCGGAACCGCGAGAACCGCTGCTCTTCCTCGGTGAACCGTTGCTCGACGGCTTGCGCCGCGGCCGGGGCAGCCGGATGATCCTCGGGGCCCAGGAGCTGGATCCCGGTCCCCATCGCGCGGAACGCGTGGGTCTCGATCATCACGACCCGCCGGTGGTCGCAGGCGCAGGCGCAGGCGCAGGTGCCGGAGCCGGAGCCGGGGCGGCGGCCGGCGCCGGCTGGTAGACGATCACGGGCTGCTGCGTGCCACCCGTCGTCGTCGTCGTCGCAGCAGGAGCGGCCGGATCGACGATCACGATGCGTCGGGTGACGTGGCGCTCGATCACGCGGCGGGGCGCGGCGGGGGGCCTCTGCGCGCCGACGTGCGACGCCTCGGCCGGCTTCGGGGCCAGGGCGAGCGCGGCCCCGCTGGCGAGGAACGTCGCGCCCCCCGTCAGCCAGGCCAGGAGGCGCACCCGGCCCTTCGGCCAGCGTGCCGCTCGGTCCCGTCGGTCAGTCATCGTGCTCCCCAGAGGTGTCCGGCACCATCGCGCCGTCGTCCGACCCGTCCTCGTAGCTGTCGTCGGAGTCTTCGTCCTCTCCTTCGCCGCCGCTGGAGGTCTGGGTCGGTGCGGTCGCGGCAGGCGCGGGGGCGGGCGCCGGCAGGGTGCGCACGATCACCGGGGCGCTCCCGCCGGATGACGCCGAAGCCGAGGTCGATGGCGCATCCGCCTTCTTGTGGACGGTCACCGTGTGGGTGGTCGTGTGCACGATCGGGGCCTGCTTCGACTTCGCGGCGACCGGCACCTTCTTGGCCGCTGCCGTGGGACCGGTGATGCCCATCGTGAGGGCGACGCCGGAGACGACCAGCGCGAGCACGAGGCCCGCTGCCGTCATCATCGCTGAGCGCTTGTTCATGTCCGCTACCTCCTGTGGTCTCGGGCTGTGGTCTCGGGGACCTTGACACCAGCCAAGGTAGGGGGACCGTGACCATGGTCCGTGCAACAGGGGGTTAAGGGGGCGGAAAACCGTCGAGAGCGTTGCGGGGCAACAGGCGAAATGCGTGTGGAAAGACCGGGCTCCCGTCCCCGAGGGCGTCAGCCCTGGTGGCGCGCGGTGAGGCCGCGGACGGCGCTCTCGAGGATCGCCGCCAGGCTGGCACCGCTTCCCGGCTGGTACCGCGCCGTCCCGACCGACAGCGAGAGGGAGCGAGGCCGCTCGCGCGAAGCGTCGTGCACCGCCATGGCCTCGACCAACCGCGACAGCACGAGGGTCTCGGCACCATCGGCCTCGCCGGTCAGCAAGACGCACAGGGTGTCGCCGGCCACGCGCGCCGGCGCGTCGGAGTCCCGGACGGCCTCCAGAAGGACGGCGGCCGCGTCGCGCGCGAGCTCCTCGGCGGCCGGTGCGCCCAGGGTTCGGCGCAGCTCCTCGTGGTCGTCCAGCCGCACGAAGACGAACACGACCGGGCGATCGACTCGGTCGGCCATCCGGAGGTGGTGCTCGGCCACCGCAGCGAACCCGCGGAGGTTGGGGAGCTGCGTCGCCTCGTCCACCGTGGCCAGCTCACGGCGCACCCGGCGGATCGCCACAGCGTACCGGATCGCGCGGGGCAGCAGAGCCGGCAGCAGCTCGTCACGGATCAGGTGGTCCTCTGCGCCTGCGTGCAGCGCGATCGCGCCGTCGGCGGCCTGATCGGGGTCGGTCACCACCAGGACGGCCGCCTCGGGAGCCTGCGCGCGGACGTCGCGGATCGCCTCCAGGGGCGCCGACCCGCCGAGCGCCAGCACGACGACGTCGGCCTCGACCGGGGGTTCCAGCGCGGAGAGCGCGCCGACGGCTTGCACCTCCAGATCCTCCTCGCGCGCGAGGTCGTGCGCCGAGGCCTCGTCGAGGCCCACCACCAGCACGGTCACGGGCTCGGTCGCCATCTCGTCTCCCTCCGCGCCCCCACCGGGCGCGGCGGGCATCATGGCACATCGCCCCGCGCGACCGCGGAGGCGCCGGTCCCCGTCGTTCGCCACGAAGCCTCCACGGGAACGCCACAGCGCCACCGGCCACCGGCCCACCACCGCCCGGTACGCTGGCCCGGTCATGTCGGATCCGTCCACTCCCCACGCCCACGGCCGCCTCGCAAGGTCGATCGTTGCGATCACGGCCTCCTTCTCGCTGCTCCTGGGTCTCGGGATCGCGGTGACGGCGGTTCGCTGGGTGCAGCTTCGCGACGTCGGCACCGGGGTGTTCACGCCGACCACGGTGTCGCCCTCGGCGGGCACGGCCGCAAGCTCCACGCTCAGGACGGGGGCCTGCTCGACGGGGCCCTGCAACTACCTGCTGCTCGGCTCCGACTCACGCGCCAGCCTCTCCGCCGACCAGCAGGGACAGTTCGGGACGAACCAGGACATCGGCGGCAGCAGCCGGGCCGACACGATCATGCTCGTGCACACCGACCCCAGCCTGCAGAAGGCGATCATCGTGTCGTTCCCCCGGGACCTGTGGGTCGAGATCCCCGGCCACGGCATGAACAAGATCAACTCGGCCTTCGAAGGAGGGATCGAGGGCGGCGGGGCGCAACAGATGGCGGATACGGTCACGAACCTAACGGGGATCCCGATCGACCACTACCTGTACGTGGACCTCGGCGGGTTCGAGAAGGTCGTCGACACGCTCGGCGGCGTGAACATGTGCATCCCCACCTACGACGTGAACACGCCGGGGTGGCTCACCCAGTCGAGCGCCACTGGCGAGACGCAGGTGTACTACAGCGAGCCGGGCCACGTCGTGGACCCCAACACCGGGCTGGACGTGCTTCCCGGCTGCCAGCACCTCGACGGATCCCAATCGCTCGCGTTCGTCCGCACGCGACACCTGCCGTGTGACGCGATCGGCGACTTCTCGAGGATCGGGCGCCAGCAGCAGTTCCTGCGCGCCGTGATCAACCAGATGCTCGAGCCGCAGCAGCTCGTGAAGGCCACTGGGCTCGTCGAGCCGATCCTGCGGAACATGCGGCGGGACCAGGGTCTGCTGCCCGGCGACCTCGTGTACCTGGTGGGGCAGCTGCGAGGGATCTCGACGGGAGCCGCGGAGTTCCGCGCCGTTTCGGGCGTCGAGGGGACGGAGGGCGGGCTCTCCGTGGTGCGGATGGACCCCTCGGCGCAGCAGATCTTCGACGCGATCGCACAGGGCAAGCCGCTCGGCGACATCGGCACCCAGCTCGCCATCACCCCGCCGTCGCCCGCGAACATCGAGGTGGCCGTGATCGACGACAGCTCTGAGGGCAAGGCCGACGGGGTCGAGCAGGTGCTGACGGATTCCGGGTTCGACATCACGCCGGGCATCTGGGGCGCCGACAAGGTGCCGGCCCGCATCAGCGGCACCGCCACGATCGTATTCCGGCCGGGCCACGACGTGGAAGCCGGTGTGGTCAGCAGCTACTTCCCGGGGGTCAAAGTGGTCGAGTCCACGACCCTGCAGGGAGTGCCCGTCGCGATCGTGGTCACCAAGGGCTACACGCCGCAGACCGACAGCGGCCAGACGCCGCCTGCCGCCAGCGCCTGCCCGGCTGCGTAGACTCCGGCGCATGCGCGCCCTCGTCCTGTCCGGCGGTGAGGGCTCCCGCCTTCGGCCGCTGACCCATACGAACGCCAAGCAACTGATCCCGATCGCGGGGCAGCCGATCCTGTTCCACGCGCTGGAGGCGATCCGCGACGCGGGCATCGTCGAGGTCGGCATCGTGATCGGGCAGACGGGCGAGGAGGTCCGCGCCGCCGTCGGCGACGGTTCTCGGTGGGGTCTGAAGGTCACCTACATCCCGCAGGAGGCCCCGCTCGGCCTCGCGCACGCGGTGATGACCGCAGCCTCGTTCGTCCGAGGGGAGCCGTTCCTGATGTACCTGGGCGACAACGTGCTGCTCGAAGGGGTCTCGCGTTTCGTCGAGGGGTTCGAGCGCACGCGGCCCGACGCCCAGATCCTGCTGACCCGCGTCGCCGAGCCGGAGCACTTCGGCGTCGCCGTGCTCGAGGGCGACCGGGTCGTGCGTCTGGTGGAGAAGCCGAAGGAGTTCGTCTCGGACATCGCGCTGGTCGGCGTCTACCTGTTCGACGACTCGATCCTGGACGCGTGCGCGACGCTACGACCCTCGTGGCGAGGCGAGTACGAGATCACCGAGGCGATCCAGTGGCTGATCGACCACGGCAAGAACGTCCGCGCCGAGATGGTCGGCGGCTACTGGAAGGACACCGGACGCCCCGAGGATCTCCTGGAAGCCAACCGGATGATGCTGGCGACGCGAGCGCCGTCGATCGAGGGCGATGTCGATGCCGCGACGACGGTGGAGGGGACGGTCGTCGTGGGCCCCGGCGCCACGGTGGTGGCCAGCCGCCTGATCGGACCCCTCGTGCTGGGCCCGGGCGTGCGTGTCGAGGCCTCGACGCTCGGCCCCGACGTCTCGGTTGAAGAAGGTTGCGAGATCGTGCGAAGTACCGTGCGTGACTCGATCCTGATGCAGGGATGCCGGGTCAGCGACGTCGACGGGCTGGCCGGCTCGATCCTCGGACGCAACGTCGAGGTGCGCCATTCGGGCTCGCACAAGGTCCACCGGCTCGTCGTCGGGGACCAGAGCCGCGTCGAGGTCGACTAACCTCTGCGCGGGTGACGCGGATCACGATCGACGCGCGACCGGCGGTGGACCCGCGCCGGACCGGGGTGGGGCACTATGCCGCCGCCCTCCTGCGCCATGTGCCCAAGGCCGATCCCGAGACGCGCTACCTGGCCTGGTACCTCGACGTGCGGGGGATCGGTCGTCCGGGGCGCCGCTTCGCCGGATGGTCGCCGAACCTCCGCGAGAAGGCCGCTCGCGTCCCCAGCAGGGTCTTCGGACCTGTCTCGGTGCGCACCGGTCTCCCGAGGGTCGAATGGCTCGGTGGGCGCGCCGACCTCCTCGTGGCGACGAACTTCCTGCCGCCGCCGACGTCATCGGCCGGCGTCGTCCTGGTCGTGCACGACCTCGCGTTCGACGTCCTTCCCGAGACCGCGCCGCATCACAACGACCGCTGGCGACGGCTGTTCGACAGGTGGCTCCGGCGCGCCGCCGGCGTGGTCGTGCCCTCAGAGGCGACCAAGGCCGACCTGCTGCGCTACCACCCGGTGGACCCCGAGCGCGTGGAGGCGATCCCGCACGGCACGGACGCGGATGCCTTCCGGCCGGCCCCGCCTCCGGAGGTGGACGACGTGCGGCGGCGCCACGGCCTCGACGGTCCCTACGTGCTGTTCCTGGGCGGGCTGGAGCCCCGGAAGAACCTCGAGAGCCTCGTTCGGGCGTTCGGACTGCTGGACGATCATCGGGTGGCGCTGGTCGTGGCCGGCGGTCCCACCCGATGGGCGCCGGACTACGCGGAGCGCGTCGACCGGGCGATCGCCGACCTCCCGCCGGGGGCTCGGGAGCGGGTCGTGCGCACGGGCTACGTCTCGGACGCGGACCGCCGCGCGTTGCTGTCCGGTGCCGAGGTGCTTGCCTATCCCTCCCGGTACGAGGGGTTCGGGTTCCCCGTGCTCGAGGGGTTCGCGGCGAACGTGCCGGTGCTGACCTCCACGACGTCCTCGCTCCCGGAGGTGGCAGGCGACGCCGCGGTGCTGGTCGATCCGGGCGATCCCCAGGCGATCGCGAAGGGGCTCGACGAGTTGCTGCGCGACGAAGACCTGCGCAACGTGCTTCGCGCCGCCGGCACGACACGCGTGGCGATGTACACCTGGGAGCGGTGCGCGCGCACGACCGCTGCCGCCCTGCACCGGGCTCTCGAGCGCGGCCGGTAGACTCGCGGGCGATCACTCCCGGAGGTTCCGTGGCTACCGATCCCCATGTGCTCGTCACCGGCGGCGCCGGCTTCGTCGGCTCGCACCTCGTGGACGCGCTCCTGCGCGAGCGCGATGC
>Ga0315276_10007216_pt1 | contig 10267 bp, 10 predicted proteins | sample YL17G05_0_MG_FD_204542 | JGI IMG/M metagenome (GOLD analysis project Ga0315276, IMG submission 204542) | Sediment microbial communities from Yellowstone Lake, YNP, Wyoming, USA - YL17G05_0 | ecosystem: Environmental > Aquatic > Freshwater > Lake > Sediment | place: USA: Wyoming | collected... | reverse complement strand
ACTCAGGCCCACGAGAAATTGGCTGCCAAATGCTGAAAGATCCACCGTGACTGCTTCCCTTCCTAAACTAAGGCGGAGGCCACAAACCCAGCCTCCGCCCCACTGAAAGCTATTATTTTCCCCGTGCCTTCATGATTTCCTCGCAACTCGGCATAACGTCCTTACCGGTGAGGGTGACGATGTTACTCGAAATAAGGTGGTTATATTGAGGCACTTTCTTGGTTACACCCAGGTACATGGGCAGGACGGCTTGATGATCACAGTCTCGCATCTCTGTTTTGCCTGCAGGGCTATCAATCATCAGCCCCTCAAGGGCATTGATAAATTTCTCCTTGTCAACGGCGCCTGCCTTTTTATAGGCTTCAGCGATGAAATGGGCAGTAATGTAACCATGGAAAGCCGGGAATCCGGGAGGAGCTCCATAAGCATCCTGGAAGGCCTTGACAAAGGCTTTGTTGGCCGGGGTCTCAGGATAATAGAAATGATAGTCCATCGTACCCATCACACCTTCTGGTGCATCAAGGCCGAGGGGCTTAAGGACGGCATGGTCAGTCGCGGTGTGCATGAAAACCGGTATCTTTTCGTGAATCCCTGTGGTCTTGCATGCCTTCAGGGAGTTGGTCATCGTAGCCCCTCCGCCACAAACGATGAACGCATCCGGTTTGGCTGCCATCACAGATGTGAAATAAGGTATAAGGTCAGGCTCCCCTGTTTTCCACCACGTTTCACCAATCTTCTCTACACTCGGTTTTTGAGCCTTTAGATTACGCCAGATTGCTTCGGCTATGGCATGGCCATATTCATAGTCGTCCCCGGCAATCCAATATTTGACGTAGGGCTTCTTAGCTAAGGCACTCCCGCCAGCTTTACCGCCCATTGCCGTATTTTCACCAGTAGAGAAGACATACCGGTGTCCCTTCGACCCTGTAATGTGCTCGCTCTTTGAGATCCAGACGATAAAGGGCATTTTCTCCCCTTTCACATAATCCGATATGGCCACAGCAACGGAGGTGTTGATGGTGCCAACAATGACATCCACCTCCTCCCTCATGACCAGTTCCTTGGCTACACTCAAACCAAGATCGACTTTCCATTTGTCATCACGGGTCGTAAATTCAATCTTTCTTCCCAGAACACCTTTCTTATTGATTTCGTCCAAGGCCAGTTTAAATCCGTTAAGGGCATCGTTGGCAAACACTGCCGGCGGTCCCGCGTAGGTGTCAATCACTCCTACCTTAATGGGCCGCTGGGCTTTAGCACTGACAGGATAAAATATAAACAAGAAAGTCAAAAGAACAGCTACTACTTCAAACCCTCTTATAGTCACTCTTCGTTTCATTTTATTTCACCTCCTAATTTAATTTGCATGGTTAATATCCTGCAAAATCTTTACTCTAACCCTCCTTTCTTCTATAGAACTTTGTTTCACCTCCTTTGAAGATGCCTTATATTCTCAAACTCCATATAACTTGTCAAGTACCAACTGAATGGAAGCCCCGCTCACTGGACTGGGCTTCCCGGCAATGTAACCTTATTTAATATTGTCCCCCCTGGCCCCGCCTATCCCGCATAGCCGGTACGGGAACACGTTCCGTTCAGGGGTTAGAAGATCTTTTCTTCATCATCTCGGCAATCAAATCTATAAATCCAACAGGGTGATAACCTGTCATCCCTCCATCTGCAACGATGGTTGTTCCATTGATATAACTGGAATCATCAGAGGCCAAAAACAGGGCGATCTTCACAATCTCTTCTGGGTTTCCAAGCCTTTTAAGAGGAACCTGTTGCGTTAATCCAGAAACAAGGATCTCTTTATTGAGGATGGGCGTATTCATCCCCCCCGCGACAAACCCTGGAGCAATGGCGTTCACAATGATATTGTATCGACTCCATTCGTAGGCCAGGACTCGAGTTAACACCATCACTCCCGCCTTGCTGACACAATAGGGTAAAAAACCTTGCTCACCGAGGATTCCTGCCGCAGAGGAGATGTTGATGATCTTTCCACCTCCTTGCTGGATCATCTTCTTTCCCACTGCCTGGCAGCAAAGAAACACACCTTTTAAATTCACATCGAGCACCTGATCCCAACCCTCCTCTTTAATCTTTTCCGCTTCCAAGATGAAAGGGTTGACTCCAGCATTATTCACCAGGATATCGATTCTCCCGAATGAGTGGGTGATCTCTTCCACCATCTTTGTCACATCTTGAGATAGAGAGACATCTGCACCAATGGCCATGGATCGCACCCCGAGACCCTCTATCTCTTTGGCCACTGCCTTTGCCTTCTCCAAATTTTTGCCATTGATGATGACCTCTGCGCCCTCTTTGGCAAACCCCATGGCAAACTCTTTCCCGATCCCTCGGGTAGAACCAGTGATCAGTGCAACCTTTCCTTTAAGTTTCATTCTTTCACCTCCGGATTGACATTCTTCATCGGATCATCTTCAATTATACTTCTGTAGTACTCTTTGCAGCCCGTTTTCAAGGACCCCCGATTTACATTCCTTCTGTTTTCTATATCCAATTCCCATTTCAAGGAATTGAAGGTGATATAATGCCTCAGGTTATGCAGAGATTTCTCGTTCCTTATGACATGATCGTAAAAAGATTTTTGCCATTGAAATTTATTATCATTCTTAATCTCTTCATTTATTTTTCGTGATGAAAATGTCTTAAATCCACGGATCATCTCTGACAATCCATGGGTAGGGAACGGTTTCAAACCGTTCCCTACAGTGTTATTGTTCAAAATCACAATTATCCCGTGTATGTGATTTGGCATTATGACGAACGTATCTAATAAAATAATATCCATTCTTAGAGTAATCGTAATTTTCCAATCGGGTTCGTTTTCTTTCTCTCATCTTCTTAAAAACCTTCCAACCCTTTCCTCGAAAAGGTGGTTCAAACGGCCACTGTTTGATGGTGCCCAGCCGAAAACCTTTTCCCAAACCTCTGGGCTCTCCATGCACAGGTAGATAAAAAGATCAGGATCCACCTCTCCCAACCACTCTACCATCTTACGATACATCTTAATGCGAATTTCCTTAAAATAACGGAATTTCCCATCCCTCCCCGGAAACAATTCACCCAAAAATATCCTGGTTTTTGGGAAACGGTCCTTAGCAATCCCTTTGAGTCGGGGTGGATATCGAAATCCTCCGAGACTGATCCAGACTACCCTTTTGGGATCGATTCGTTTGAAAAGGGAATGGATCGTTTCCTGGTACCCCTTCTCCCAGCCTTCATGAAATATGATTGGATCGAAATGAAATCCTATAGGGTAACCTTCTTTTTCACATCTTTTCGCAGCATCAATCCGCTCCCCTAAGGCAGCAGTTCCAATCTCTTCTTCTTCGATCATTTTAGGAGGATTGAGCGACCACGAAATGATAGTCTTTCCCCGATGATTCAGGTGGAGGAGACGATTGACTTCGGCTGACTTCGTCTTTAGCTCCAGAATTCCATTTTTTCTCTCCGCAAAAAAGGGGACGAGGATCTGTGAGAGGGGAAAGACTGAATCTAAAGCCAAGCTGTCAGAGAGTTCTCCTGTTCCTAATCGAAGGGAGGGTTGGAAATTCCTGGAAAGAAAGGTATCGATCTCTTGAAGGAGGTCATCCCAGTTGGTATATAGGGTAAGAAAGGGATTATTGAGGTATCCTTGAAGAACGCAGTAGGAACAGTCCATCGGACAATTGGTGGCGGCGTTGACCACATAGTACCCGCAGCAGATATGCCGGGAGGTCCCTGGACATGGTTTCAAACGCCTTCCATAAAAACGAGTAATGAGAAGGTTTTTTTTACCCATCCCAATCGGATCTTGCATAGAAAGAAACTGTTTGATCAGGGATCTCTTATCTTCAATCCTTTCTACAGGGATATGGGGAAGACCCCTTAAGACGGTTTGGGAAACCCAATCCTTCTCAGCCTCCTCGTCGAGATAGATTTTTTCAATATCAAACGGCAACATGGCACTAATTTCAGATTTCAAATTTCAGATTTTAGATTTTGAAGCTTTTCAATTTGCAATTTGCGATTTGCAATCTGAAATCTATGATCATATCCCGAGCATCTCTTCAAACCCTTTCTTATGTTCGAGGTTCGATAACGATTGCAGGATATTCTGGTATTCCTCCACTGTCTCAAATTGAAATTCGACCCTTAACCCTGTCCCCTCAAAAAAGGGGGGATGATGGATCGATACATGGGAAGGCAAATTCAAGTCCTTTCTCTTTTTCTCAAACTTCTCTTCACATTGACGCATCTCTGGATAACGGAAATCCATGAGAACTCTTCTCACCTGCTCGGTCCTCTGAGACGGAGTAAGTTCCATTTGGGAAAGGATGGCCTCAATTTCCGGCCGACCAACAATCTCTCTCACCCCGCATCGATCCCTGCGGGAGATCTCTTCCAAAAGGGTGAGCATCTCTCTCAAGTGATTTTCACCCAGTTTCAGGGGAGAAATCAGTGAAAGGAGGGCCATTCGATCTTCTGGGGTAAAGGCCGAAAAAATCCGTATATTGAAACGGGACACTTTCTCCTTCAATATATATCTTTTTAACTTATCTTCCATTTGAGCAAGGGATAAGTAGGTGTTCAATATCTTCTCATTCGGCTCCAAAGAGAATAAGGGGAGAAAGGTCTTAACCACAATGATTGGATCAATTTGAAAATGATGAATTAGCTTTTCTAAGGCAATTGCTTTTTCAACAGTATTGAACCCGCGCGTTGTCAGATTTTCATGGAGGGAGATGGAAAATAATCTGAAATCTTCCGTCCCCTTGTCTTCGAACACCCTCGCCTCGATCTCAGGAATCTCCAATTCAAGAAAGACAAAAATCCTTCTGAACCCACAGATGATTTGGTATCTATCCTGTTTCTTTCTTAAAAAAACCGGCTGAATTAATCCCAACTCTTGGATAGAAGATCGAAGCCTTCCGAGATCAGCCAAGAAATTCACAGAGAAGGTCTCATCCGCCACATCAATCTGTTGCAGGGCTATCTTTTGAATTGTCTCCATCTCAACCACCCCGTGATGAATTCTTCAATTTTCAATGGACAATTCTCAATTGACAATTGATCATTGATAACTGACTATTGGTAATTGATTTCATCATATTTCTATTCCATATCGCCTCATGATTTCTTGGTAGTATTTTCCTTCCAGTTCATTTCCTCTCTTAAAAAAACCCTTCGAGAGGATTTTGCATTTCCTTTTCATCTCTTCGAGAACCATCTCTCTCTCCTCTGGAGTGATAAATGGTTCCGAGAGAAGTTTTTCCAGAGCGATCACCCGATAGCGGTCATTTCCCCAAGATCGCTGTGAGAGTTGATCAGGATGACCGCCCCGCTTGATGATCAACTTCCGATTAATAAAAAAGATAGGAAAACGTGCCAACACCCTGAGCCAGAAGTCATAATCCTCACACACTGGAAGAGCTTCGTCAAAGAGACCGACTTTCGAAAAGAGTGTCTTTCTCATCACAGCAGAGGAGGGGCTAATGATACAGAGAGGGAGACATTTTTCAAAGATCCAACCAGAATATTTGGTGTGCTTGACCTTCGGGTTGACCCTCCTCCCTCTTCGAATCCAGATCTCATCCGTATAACAAAGAGGATATTGTGGGTTGTCATCCAGGAAGGACACTTGAATTATTAATTTCCCCTTCACCCAAAGATCATCGGAATCCAAAAAGGCGACATATTTCCCCCTGGCATGAAGGACACCCCTATTTCTGGCAGCACTCACTCCCCGGTTCTCAGAATATTGAAGGAACCTGACCCTCCCTCCATACTTCTTGATCTCCTCCCCAGTTCCGTCGTTAGAACCATCATCCACAACGATCAGTTCGAAATCTTCAAAATCTTGGCTCAGGACAGAATCCACGGCCTCCTTCAACATGGGAAGACGATTATACGTAGGAATGATGACGGAAACCTTGGGGGACATTGCAAGTCGAGCACTCTGTTTGAGGATCGCTCCGCTTGAGGATCGTTTCACTTGAGGTTTGAGGTTAAAGAGGTTTTTTGCCTCCAGCCTCAAGGTCGTTACGACCGCTCCTCAAGCCCCTCCGGGGCGGTCCTTTAACCTCTATCGTTATTAGGCGGCTCGCCGCGTCTTTTTTTTCAATCGGCTGATTTGTTTTCTCAAAATCTTTTCCATTTTCAAATTTCTCTGTTGAAAGGCTTCCTCTTTTTTCAGCCTCAGCTCCCTCACCTTCTGCTTCAGCTGTGCGACCGTCAGAACGACTTTCTCTTTCTTAGCGACAACTACTTTTTCTTTTTTCGGCTCTGGCTCGGTGATGCCCTTCGCTTTCCGGATGGCTGCGATCAACTCCTCTTTTTTCATGGCATGGACCCCATGAACTCCGGGCAATCCGAGGGCCATCTCTCTCAGTTCCTTTGCCGTCATCTTCTCTAAAGGCTTCTCTTTCTTTTCCATTCTCATCTCCTCCTCATCGTCGTTGAAAGACAAAAACCTCCATCATTTAGAAATGCCGATGGATGGTAATTTATATGATTTTTTGAGCTAAATCAACTCTGTTTAGATGGAAAATGCAATTCAGACACTGGACTTCAAATATCAGACATCGGACATCAGACACCAGACTTCTCTATTTCCTCCTCTTCAATCTGAGGTCTGAAGTCTGGCGCCTGAGGTCTGATTCTGACACCAGATTTTTCTATATTACTAATACTACTCCGACAATTCACAAAATCCCCCTTATTCCCCCTTTGCCAAAGGGGGAAATTGTTATCCCCCTCTTTGGTAATCCTTTTCCTGTCATAGACAGGCAAAGAGGGGCTCGCCCCGTGGAGTGGGGAATCCTACTCCACAGGGCGAGGGGAGATTTTCTGATCAAACCGCTCAACATATCCGTCTTGCATCGCGCCATAAACGCTATTTGTCGGAGTATTACTAACTGCCAGGCCGTTCGGCTGAGCTCACGTCGAAGCCTTTATCTTTGTCTAATAGAGCGATTCCAAAATACAATTACAAACCATAAACGGTAGCCGCAGGCTTTAGCCTGCGAGAATGGCGCAACCTTAAAGGTTGCGGCTACAAAGTTTATTGATACGTTAATTTGGAATCGATCTACTAATCTCTGGCCATTTCCCCTCTTCAGTCTAATGTCTGAGGTCTATAGTCTTACTGTCTGAATCACAGAGATGGAAAATGAATTTTTTTCGGTTTTTGTGATGTGGCAAAAAACGAAAAAGGGGTTACCCCAATTAGCTAACCCCTTTACATTCTGGCGGGAGCGATCCCGTCACTTGTGACGGGACAACCTTCCCGGGTCACCCCCGGGACGCTCTAACCAGGCTCACAATGTACTTGCGATTCTTATGACTCTTGATCTCCTTCTCGCGCCTCATCGCATCCCCTTTCGACCGGAATACCTCCCAGTAAATGAGTTTCCAAGGTAACTTACTCCTCGTATACACACTTCTACCCTGGTTATGCCGATTGAGTCGCTCCTCCAGATTGCTGGCATGGCCAACATAATACGTATCGTCTTTTTCGCTCTCCAGAATGTAAACGAAATACGCCATTGACAAATACAAGAAAGCCTGCCTTTTCAGGCAGGCTTTCGAATTTGGCGGGAGCGACGGGGCTCGAACCCGCAACCTTCCCGAGTTACGCTCGGGACGTTCTAACCAGTCGTTCGATGTAACCTCTATCCTTCTTCTCCTTGATCTCACGCTCACGTTTTGAAGCTTCACTTCGTAAACTAAACTCCTCCTGATAAATCAATTCCCAGGGTGCTTTTGCCTTCGTGTACGAATTCCTCCCGTGGTTATGACGCTTAAGCCTTTCCTCTAAATTGCTTGTGTGACCGATGTAATAGAGACTGTTACGAAAAAACCTATAACTAATTAAAAAATAAGGGCAAACCTGTCATTTTTTGATCAACCTAATATAAGGCCAATAAACCGATGATTTAAAGCCAAATTGTTTTAGCTAAACCTTAGAAAGCTCTGAAAAGATTATAGATTTTGTTTCTAATGAATTTTTTGAAAGCATTTTTTCACTTTTTTTCGTAACAGTCTCTAATAACTACCATCTCTCTCACTCTGTAAAATGTAAACAAAGTATGACATCACGGCATAAGATAAAGTCCCGCCTATTCAGCGAGACTTTTAAAATCTGGCGGGAGCGACGGGGCTCGAACCCGCAACCTCCGGCGTGACAGGCCGGCGCTCTAACCAATTGAACTACGCCCCCAATATCATTTTCGATTTCAGATTGTAGATTTTAGATTGAATTTAATTCATCAATCCGAATTCCGCAATGGAATGGTAGGCGGAACAGGGCTTGAACCTGCGACCTCCGGCTTGTAAGGCCGGCGCTCTCCCAACTGAGCTATCCGCCCTTCAAGCCAATTTTATGGGATCATCCCTCTAATGTCAAGTAATGATCAAGCCATTGTGTTAGCAAAGGAAAGTGTCCCCTCTAACTGCTAAGGTAAAATGTCCCCTATGGAAGGGGAAAAGATACTAATGAGTCAGAGGCAGTTACAGAGGTGGCATGTGATAGGTTTGGTGGAGGTAGGTAAGATCACCTTGAAGGAGGCGGGAGAGAGGATAGGTGTGTCCTACCGGCAGGCCAAACGAATTCGAAAAGCCGTCAGGCAGAAAGGAGCTAAAGGTTTGATTCACGGCAATGTGGGGCGACCGCCTCCCAACCGGATTTCCGAGGCCCTGCGTGAGCAGGTATTAGGGTTGTCTGGGGAGGTTTACAAGGAATTCAATGATACCCATTTTGTGGAGAAGTTGGTGGAGCAGGAAGGGATTCGGTTGAGCCGGGAGACGGTGAGGAGGTGGCGTCGCGGAGCGGGGATGGAACCAAAGCGTCGGCGTAAAGCTCCCGGCCATCGCAAGCGTCGGGAGCGTATGGCTCAGGAGGGGGCTATGGTGCTCTGGGATGGGAGTCCCCACCCCTGGTTTGGCCCAGAGCATCCGCCGTGTTGTTTGATGGCCGCCATGGATGATGGGACCGGAAAACTTCTGGCTGCCCGCTTCTTCCCCTTTGAAGGAGCCTCAGGTTATCTGTGGCTTCTCAAAACGATGGTGAAGCAATATGGGATTCCTCTCATCATTTACCAGGATCGCCACGGCGCGCTGCATCGGAACGATCCTCATTGGACCCTGGAAGAGCAACTGGCTGGCCGTCAAGAACCAACGCAAGTGGGGTTAGCTCTGGAGGCTCTGGGAATTCGCCCTATCGCTGCCCTCTCCCCTCAAGCCAAGGGACGGATCGAAAAGCTCTTTGGGACATTGCAGGACTGTCTGGGAGCCGAACTTCGTTTAGAAGGGATTCATACGATTGAAGAGGCCAATGTCTTCTTGAGACGCTTCATAAAGCGTTTCAACCATCGTTTTGCCGTAAATCCCAGAGAATCCCAAAAGGCCTGACAAAAGGTCCCCAAGGATCTCGATCTGGATCGAATCATCAGCTTCCGCTATCTGTCCGTCGTCGGCAATGACAACACTGTTCGGATTGGAGGATTGACCCTGGATATTCCCCCAGGCCCAAACAGACGATCTTATGCGAAGGCAAAAGTGGAAGTCCGACAGCTTCTCAATGGGGGCTGGAGGATCTATTACAAAGATCAGTTGATCGCTAAACACCCTTCTACGACCCTTCGCGATCCGGTTAGAGCGCTCCACCACAGGCGTCACACGAAAGGAGCTCCTTCTTACCAGTGGGTTTACTTAGCTTCAGCACCTGGTGCTCAATATCAAGTCACAGAAGGTGTCTTATGAAATCAATCAAGGGGACATTTTCGCGTTGCAATTAAGGGGACATATTGACGTTGCTTAAACACGAGCAATCCACTCAAGATTTTTACTGGCTCTCCTATAAATCAATGGATTTCCTTCAATGGAACTTTATCAAAATATGCCAGAATACCCCCCAGCTCTGCTGGGGGGATGAATGGCCTACCCTCTCCCCTGGGGTTAGGGTGCTAATCTTTACCCACAAGTTCCATTGGCGACATAAGGGATGGCCGCCAAATTAGAGAGGGGAAATCAGGGAAATTATACACAACGTAACTATTTGATATCATTACATAAATAAAACTAGACTTTTTAATAGTGATATGTTATGAAACAATTGAACAGTACAAAAGAACTTTGTCATTCTCCATTTCAATCTTTCTTGGAGAGTGTCACCCAACTTGGCTCAGAATCAAGGAAAAACTTGGGGACAATTAGAATTTGGCGAGGCCAAACTGGGAGACCAGCGTCTCACCAAACG
>Ga0315276_10007215_pt1 | contig 10268 bp, 8 predicted proteins | sample YL17G05_0_MG_FD_204542 | JGI IMG/M metagenome (GOLD analysis project Ga0315276, IMG submission 204542) | Sediment microbial communities from Yellowstone Lake, YNP, Wyoming, USA - YL17G05_0 | ecosystem: Environmental > Aquatic > Freshwater > Lake > Sediment | place: USA: Wyoming | collected... | reverse complement strand
GAAGATGAACTTGGACTTGGTAATTCTCATGATGGCATTATGGTTCTGAGCCAGGATGCAAAACCTGGAACAGCTGCCAGCAGTTATTTTAAAATTGCAAGGGATTTTGTTTTTGATATAGGGCTTACTCCCAACAGGATCGACAGTGGCTCGCATTTTGGAGTTGCCAGAGATCTTGCTGCATACCTGAACCTGAATGCAGGCATGAATGAGAAAGCTATTCTTCCATCTGTAACAGACTTCAAACCTGATAATTACGATAATACTTATGAAGTAATTATTGAAAACACTACTGATTGCCCTCGATACACCGGTATTACAATCAGTGGAGTGAGAATTGGAGAATCCCCCGAATGGCTTAAGAATAAGCTCAGGGCAGTGGGTCTTAACCCGATAAATAATGTAGTTGATATCACCAATTTTGTGCAGCAGGAAATAGGTCAGCCATTACATGGTTTTGACGCTGACAAAATTGAAGGAAAGAAAGTCATTATCAGGAACCTGGCTGATAGATGTAAGTTCATTACTCTCGATGAAACTGTAAGAAGTCTCTCCTCAAGAGATCTTATGATTTGCGATCTGAAGGAGGGAATGTGTATCGCAGGAGTTTTTGGAGGAATAAAATCGGGAGTAACTGCCTCAACGAAAAATATCTTCCTGGAAAGCGCTTATTTTAATCCTGTGGCAATACGCAAGACTTCAAAAAGACATGGACTTAAAACTGATGCTTCGTTCCGGTTTGAAAGGGGTGCAGATCCGAATATAACCCCATGGGCTCTGAAAAGAGCAGTAATGCTCATTAAAGAGATTGCAGGCGGAAAAATTTCATCGGATATTATTGATGTCTATCCTAACCAGATCACAAATGTGTTGGTTGAAGTTAACTATAACAATATAAACAGGCTTATCGGTAAGCATATTGACCCGGCTATCATAAAAAGAATTCTCGCCCTCCTGGATATAGAAATTAAAGATGAAAACGGAGATAAACTGACTCTTGATATTCCTTCTTACCGCATTGACATTAATAAGGAAGTTGATGTTATTGAAGAGATACTCAGAATCTACGGATATAATAATGTCGGGGTGAGTAACCATGTGAATTCAACTCTTTCCTATCCGGAAAAACCAGACAAGGAAAAGATTGTCAACATAGTATCTGATCTTCTTTCAGCCAATGGCTTTGCAGAAATAATGTGCAACTCCCTTAATCCCGCAGCATGGTACGAGCAGGGCAGCGATTTCGACAAGGAACAGATTGTGATGCTTGCCAATCCACTGAGTTCTGACCTGAACGCTATGAGGCAATCTCTTCTTTATGGAGGCCTCAGTTCAATAATCTGGAACATAAACAGGCAAAATATTGATCTCAAATTTTACGAATTCGGACATTGCTACTTTTATCATAAGTCGGGACAATCACACCCGAAAACTGAAAATTATGTTGAAAAAGCTGCTCTCGATCTTTTTGTTACCGGGAATACCAGCCCCCAGAGATGGAACTGCAAAACCATTGCCACAGATTTCTTCAACATAAAATCTTCTGTCGAAATGATCCTTTCAAGATTAGGGGTTAAACCGGAAAGTTTAACAACAGGGGAAAGCGACAAGAAATATTTTACAGAGTCTCTAACATATTTGTTTAATAATAAAATCGTTGCTGAAGCAGGACGTATTACGAAAAACTATCTCATGAAATTAGATATAGATCAGGATGTTTATTATGGTCATATTGAATGGGATTTTCTTTTGAAACTGATTAATATTCATACTATCTCCTTCTGCGAGCTCCCCAAATATCCTTCGGTGAGGCGCGATCTTGCTTTGCTTCTTGACATGGGAGTAAAGTTCGGGCAGGTCAGGGAGATAGCATTCCGGACGGAAAAAAACATTCTTAAGGACGTTAGTCTTTTCGATGTTTATGAAAGTGATAACCTGGGCAAAAATAAAAAATCGTATGCTGTCAGTTTTATCCTGCGCGACGATCTTAAAACAATGACAGACAAGAATATCGACAAGGTTATGAATAATCTGATTAGAGTTTTTGAGAAAGAACTTAATGCACAGATAAGGTAGTGAAGAAAAATCGGGTTGGCTTGATTAAAGGAGACATAACTGCTCTTGAGGTGGATGCTATCGTGAATGCAGCCAACAACTCTCTTCTTGGAGGCGGCGGAGTGGATGGAGCAATACATAATGCTGCAGGGCCTGATCTACATACTGAATGTGAGGGTCTTAACGGATGTGAAACCGGCCAGTCAAAAATAACAGGGGGTTACGGTTTTCCGAAACATCTGGCTGCACTGATAGCTGTAAATGAAACCAAAAGATTCCTGAATAAAAACAATTACCCCGAAAAGGTAATCTTTGTTACATTCGCTGATGACAATTACGAAACATACAGGAAGCTACTGGATCAATGATTAATCTTTTCAGATCAGTACAAAACTACTTCTCTCTTGTAAAGTTCAGTCATACTGTCTTTGCAATGCCTTTTGCCCTGATAGGTTTTTCGCTTGCTGTATCAAGGGATGAATATGACTTCAGCATCAGGTTGCTTCTGCTGATAATCCTCTGTATGATATTTGCACGTAACGCCGCAATGGGATTTAACAGGCTGGTCGACAGAAGGGTTGATGCGCTTAACCCAAGAACTAAAAACAGGGAGATTCCCACCGGAATAATTGGAGCCAGAGCTGCAGCAGTATTTATCATCATCAATGCCATTCTGTTCATCATAACAACAGCTTTTGTTAACCTGTTGACTCTCTATCTTTCACCCGTTACCCTGCTGGTTATCCTGGGATATAGCCTGACCAAAAGGATTACCTCACTCTGCCATTTTATTTTAGGACTGGGACTTAGTCTCGCTCCCATTGGCGCATATATCGCAGTAACAGGAACATTCAGCATCATTCCTCTTATCTATTCATTCATTGTACTGACATGGGTAAGCGGTTTTGACATTATATATGCTCTGCAGGATGATGAGTTTGACAAGTCAAACCAGCTACTTTCATTGCCATCAGTCACAGGAAGAAAAAAAGCGCTTACCATTTCCATTCTTGTTCATTTCATCACGTTTATTCTGGTTATAGTAGCGGGTCTTATGAGAAATGGAGGTTTACTTTTCTGGTCAGGTGCAGTAATATTTTCCTCATTATTATTATATCAACACCTCATTGTTAAACATGATGATCTCAGCAAAGTAACACTGGCGTTCGGTACAACCAATGGTATTGCAAGCATTCTGTTTGCCATTTTTGTAATTCTTGATCTGCTTTCAAGAAGCCAATAATTTGTATTATAGCTTCCCGGAAATTGTTCATATAATTGTTTTTTTGTTACTTGCCACCTTTAAATAAATATTTGTATGGGGCAGTTAGTTATTAAAGAGGTACTTACCAGAAAAGATCGTCGCGATTTTATTTATCTGCCTGAAAAAGTTCACAAAAATGAACCTGACTGGCTTCCTCCTATCTACATGGATGAATGGGAGTTATATAATAAGAAGAAAAATAAATCTTACCAATATGCCGATGCAATTTTGCTGCTGGCCTACCGGGATAAAAAGCCGGTGGGGAGGATAATGGGCATTATAAATAAAAGATATAACACTATTAATAATGAGCAGCACGGACGTTTCTGTTTCATGGAGTGCTTTAACGACACGGAGGTATTTCAAACCCTCATCAAAAGAGTTGAAGATTGGGCCCGACAGAATGGAATGACGAGGATTATAGGCCCACTTGGATTTTCCGATAAGGACCCTCAGGGCTTTCAGATAGAGGGATTTGAGTATCCGCAATTCATGACAAGTCCGAACAATTCACCATATATGCCAGAGCTTATCGAAGCCGAAGGATATGAAAAGAAGATCGATCTTGTAAACTACCTTGGCAAATTGCCTCATAAATTACCGCTTATCTATGAAAAAGTACTATCGCGGGTTGACAACAACAAAGAATATAAGATCATTGAATTCCATACGAAAAAGGAGCTAAAACCCTATATCATTGGCGTGCTGGAACTTATGAATGAGACTTTTTCGGAGATTTATGGCTTTGTTCCGCTTAACGATAAGGAGAAGAGCGATTTTGCTGCCCGTTACCTGCCGATACTTGATCCTAAATTCATTAAAGTCATTGAAACAGCGAAGGGAGAGATAGTAGGTTTTGCCATCGGCATACCGGATTTCAGTAAAGGAATAAGAGAGGCAAATGGTAAATTATTGCCTTTCGGGATTTTCAAGATCCTCAAGGAATCTAAGAGATCAAAAAAATTACTGATGATGCTGGGAGGTGTCAAGAAGGCTTACAGGGGGAAAGGTCTCGAAGCCCTTATGGGCGTAAAGATATTCCTGTCGGCAATTAAGCATAATATGGACATGATCGACAGCCACCTGGTACTTGAAAATAATAGCAAGATGAGATGCGAATGGGAAAGGATCGGTTGCCGGGTAGTAAAGAAATTCAGGATTTATCAGAAAGAGCTCCATCCTAAAATCTGAACACCAGGGATAATCCAAGCATCTCTTTGAATTGAACTCTGGCTGTTTTCTTCTGTGTTCCATCAGGGCTCAAAATTGGATTTTTATCTTTGTCAAGTTCATTGGTTTTGGTGTCATCATCAAAAATGAGATGAGTATTGAACCGTACATCTGTGAACCAGTTCAGATTTGCCACTACTATCATTTCCCAATCGACATCAATATTGAGCGGGTTATTGATGTAACTTGTAAAGAGTTGTAACCGGTTGGTTATAGTTAAGCTTTTAACAGGTTTATATTCATTTGAAATCATAATACTCACACCAGGCTCATTCTTCGATCTCCTGTCTTTCAAAATACCATATTTTGTCTGGTCGATTTTTGAAGTATCAGGTACAAAAGTGCCTTTATATGAGAATGGAGAAAAGTTTATTGAAGTCACTTTATTAAGTTTATAATCAAGACCCAAACCAACTGTAAGTATAGCAGGGTTCATGAATTTCGATACAGGAACTGAATCGTTTGGAAAGTTATACCCCCTGGCTATCTGGGTTTTAAACAACAATATACCGCTGAAGTCAAACTTGCCGAATGCTTTATGGTTAAGTTTTGAGTTTGTTTCAAGCAGATCAAGGTTTTTTCTTATACCATATTCACCTGAAGCAATATACCCGAACTTAAGCCTGGCAAAATTATTCGATGACAGTTTATATGATTTGTTGTTATAATCGGCATAACCTGTAATATCCAATGCGGACGAAAGACTGTTCTCTCCTCCTTTTACCCAGTTGGTCAGTGATGCCTGGTTAAGAACAAAAGAGGCTTCGGATCGGTACTTCCAATATTGTGGTTTAATAACTATCTTTTGAACATCAAGTAACTTAGAATTATCAAGTGACTTAATATTGATTTTTGCTTCAGAATAATTTCCTTGTTTACCAGGTCTTCTGAAGTTAACACCCTGTTCGAGATATAGACCAATTGTATCCCTTGATGGATTCCCTATCCATATCGTAACAGAATCTAAAAACTCGTTTTTCAGCCAGTAACGGGTCATCCTGTCCGACTTTGAATTCATCCACACCGGAATAACTATATTTCCGACCCCGGTAAAATGGACAACTGTCGAATCGCGCTCCTCCAGAAATCTTAATAAAGATTTGACAGCAACCTGGATAGAATCACCCTGGTAAGGGAAATTAAAATATTTGAATGGAAATCCTGAATGGGATGATGTTACTTCATCCAGGGTATCAATTACGACCATAATGGTTGTGTCTCTCGATCCTGTAACCGGAATCTTTAATCTCAGAGGTTCCCATATATAATATTTATCCCACGGAATACTTAGCGAATCATATGGATATCTCTTCAGAAAATATTCAGATGAATCGTACGGAGGATGAGAGGCTTCATAGATCAATTGGCCTAAAGCCTGACGAAAAGGATCGCGTACATCATTCCAGAATTGAGGTTGAAATCTCTGCTGAAGAAATCTAACTGACTGACTGGTTGAAAGTACAATTTCAGGTCTCTTCAGGTTATCATATATAATAACTCCACTGTTCTTAAGAGAATCGATTACCGTAATGGCTAAACCTGGCTTTTCAGTGTTTACCTGTGACAGTGCTGATATGAAGGTGCTTATACATATTATGGTAAGAAACAATCGAAGAATTTTTTCTCTCATAACTTCACATTTTATTAGATCATATTTAATGGTTGAATATATCATAAAATACTTTTAATTTTACAAAACCATTTTTCAAAATTGATGTCCCTATTTTCAATAACGGAATATCACACAGTTGATATATTTTAAAATTTCAAAACAGAGATTTCTTTTCTGTAAACCGGTAAGAATAAAAAGAGAAGCACCCATTTTGCGACATTTTACTATCGAGTTAGAAAGGATCTAAACCGGCTTTGATAATATACTTTTATTCATTTCCTTTGCGGTCTAAAATTTAAGAATGCAGGATCTCACAACCGGGAAAGAAGGAAAGCTCATTTTTCAATTTGCTGCACCTATGCTTCTGGGAAACGTTTTCCAGCAGCTATTCAGTGTTGTCGACAGTATAGTTGTTGGAAATTTTGTCGGCAAGGTGGCCCTCGCGGCTGTCGGAGCATCTTTCCCTGTGATTTTTATTATGGTATCAATGATCATCGGGCTCGTAATGGGGACAACGGTGGTTATTTCGCAATACTTTGGAGCCAAAGACTTTGTAAAAGTTAAGAGAGCTATCGATACAATGTACATTTACAGTACAATTGCAGGTATTATAACTACCATATTAGGGTTAATTATCAGTGAACCACTCCTCCGTCTGTTAGGTCTCCCTGAGGATATTATGCCACAGGCGGTTCAGTATCTCCGGATCTATTTGTCAGGAATAATAATATTTTTTGGTTTTAATGGTACAAGCGCTATCCTGAGAGGACTTGGCGATTCAAAAACTCCATTGTACTTTCTTATCATTGCAACTGTAGCCAATATAATCCTTGACCTTCTTTTCGTGGCTGTTTTTAAATGGGGAGTCGCCGGAGCTGCTTATGCAACCCTCATTGCAAACGGATTGTCTTTTGGTCTGGCAATTTACTGGCTTAACAAAACTCATAAATTTATAAGGATTGCAATTAAGGGACTTCATTTTGACAGGGAAATATTCCAACACAGCATACGCATTGGATTGCCCACCGGAATCCAGCAAACGCTTGTTGCAATGGGAGCTCTTGCTTTAATGGGGATTGTTAATAAATTCGGAACCAATGTGATAGCCGGTTTTTCTGTTGCAAGCAGACTTGATATGCTGGCCATGATTCCGGCAATGTCGTTTTCCCAGGCACTGTCAACATTTGTGGGCCAGAATATCGGTGCTAATAAACCTGAAAGGATCAGAGCAGGACTTATTGCCACATTAAAGATGTCAGGAATTGTAACAATTGTTACAACCGTTTTTATTATCTCCTCCGGTCATTTCCTGATGAGCTTATTTACTAATGATACTGAGGTAATCAGACTAGGTGACCAATATCTGACGATAGTCAGTTCATTTTATATCGCGTTCACACTTATGTTTATTTACAATGGCGTCACGCGTGGCGCGGGGGATACCCTTTTACCAATGTTTTTTTCTCTTTTCTCTCTTTGGATCATAAGGATCCCAATGGCCTGGTTCTTATCCGGAAAGATAGGAGCTACAGGTATCTGGTGGGCGATTCCGGCAGGTTGGTTTATCGGTCTCGCATTATCTTTCTTTTACTATAAATCAGAGCGTTGGAAGAGGAAAGCAGTTGTTAAATACGAGGAGAATTTGTAACTTTCAACAATATATTACTTTAACTCAAAACAAACACAAAGGGAGATGATAAAATCCATGACGGGCTATGGTAAGGCCATTGCAGAAACTCCGCAGAAAAAAATAACCATCGAAATAAAATCGCTCAATTCCAAGCAACTTGATCTGAATACAAAGCTGCCATGGCTTTATAAGGAAAAGGAACATGAGATCAGAAATCTGATTAGCCAGAGACTCGACAGAGGGAAAATTGAATTTTCTATCTACTTTGATATGCTTGATGATGAAGTTATTACCGTCATAAACAAATCTGCAGTAAGGAATTATTACAACCAGTTTAAAGAGATAGCAGCTGAACTCAAAATAGATCTTGATGATCAGATTTTTACGGCTATTATGAAACTCCCCGACACACTCAAAACCGAAAAACCAGAGATGCCGGAAGCTGAATGGGAAATGGTCAAAAATCAAATTATTGAGTCTCTTACAATGCTCGACCTTTACAGGATTGAAGAGGGTAATTCAATAATGTCTGACCTGAATAAATGCGTAGGGAAGATATTGTTGTTACTCGAAACTGTCGAGACATTTGAAGCAGGTAGGATAACAAAAATCAGAGAAAAGCTTATCTCAATCCTTGAAGAAAACCCTGGCAGCCAAAACCTCGATAAAAACAGATTTGAGCAGGAACTTATCTTCTATCTCGAGAAATATGACATCAACGAAGAAAAAGTGAGATTGAAAACCCATTGTGATTATTTCCTGGAGACAGTCAACACCTCATCACCGAACGGAAAGATTTTAAACTTCATCGCACAGGAGATGGGTCGTGAGATCAACACCATCGGTTCAAAGGCAAACGATGCTTCAATTCAGAAACTGGTGGTGATGATGAAAGATGAACTTGAAAAGATCAAAGAACAGACATTGAATGTACTATAAAAATCATCATATAATTGGCCAAAAAAATTTTATGCCGCAAAGGCGTGAAGACGCTAAGTTAGACAAAGAATAAAGCTTTGTGAACTTTTGTGCCTTTGCGCCTTCGTGGCAAAAAAAAGAATCAATGAAAAGAAAGCTGGTAATAATATCAGCACCTTCGGGTGCAGGAAAAACGACAATAGTTAAACATCTGCTCAACAGCGGATTGAACCTTTCGTTTTCAGTATCCGCCACAACCAGGCCGTTAAGAGATAATGAAACAGACGGAGAAGACTATTTTTTTCTGACAATCACCGATTTTATAAAAAGGGTTGAAAACAATGAATTCGTTGAATGGGAGGAGGTCTATAAAGACCAGCTCTATGGTACCCTGAAAAGTGAGTTAGAGAGAATATGGGCAAATGGAAATCATGTTCTGTTTGATGTGGATGCAAAAGGAGGACTGAGCCTGAAGAAGAAATTTGGTACAGACTCGATTGCATTATTCATTATGGCTCCTTCAGTTGAAGAACTTGAGAACCGGCTTGTAAAAAGAGGTACAGATAGTCCGGAAAAAATCAGAATGAGAGTTGAAAAAGCAAGGGAAGAGATGAAACTTGCTAATCAGTTCGATACTATCATCATTAACAACCAGTTGGATAAGGCAAGGGAAGAAGCTGTTAAGATCATTTCTAGTTTTATCAATCATTAAATTTAGATGCTTATTGTATAATTTAATTAATTACCCCCATCCTGCCTTCCCCCACATGGGAAGGTGTTAACCAGAATCATCCCGCCTTGCGGGACAGGAAAGGGGGTTATAAGGATAACATAATTTGACTTTTAAACCTCAAATGGCTAAAGTTGGTTTATATTTCGGATCATTTAACCCGGTTCATATCGGACATATCGCTATTGCTGGATATATGACTGAATTTGCCGGTCTGGATAAGGTTTGGTTTGTTGTCAGCCCCCATAATCCTTTAAAAAAGAAGGAGACCCTGCTTGCGGATCATCACAGACTTTTCATGACACAGCTTGCCATTGGAGACAATGACAGACTGAAAGCTTCTGACATAGAATTCAAACTACCTGCTCCCTCATATACTATTGATACCCTGGCATATTTAAAAGAAAAATACTCTAATAATGAATTTTGTCTTGTAATGGGTGAAGATAATCTTTATACCCTTCATAAATGGAAAAATGTAAATGAACTGATAAGGAAATACACGATTTATGTTTATCCGCGGCCCGATTCATTAAAACCATCTTCTCCCCTGCTCGATCAGATACTTTCAACCGCTGACATACATCATGTTAAAGCTCCGCTCATGGATATCTCCGGCACTTTTATCCGGGACGGAATAAAAAAAGGAAAGGACATGTCATATTTTCTTCCGCCGGCAGTGTGGAAATATATCAGGGAGATGCATTTTTACGAGAAGTAAAAATTGTCTTGATGTCTCAGACCTTTTGAATTATCTCAATACCCCGTTGTAAAGCCTTCTCATTCACAGGAATCATATTGTGATACCTTTCAGGCAAGGACTTTTTAA
>Ga0315276_10007213_pt1 | contig 10269 bp, 9 predicted proteins | sample YL17G05_0_MG_FD_204542 | JGI IMG/M metagenome (GOLD analysis project Ga0315276, IMG submission 204542) | Sediment microbial communities from Yellowstone Lake, YNP, Wyoming, USA - YL17G05_0 | ecosystem: Environmental > Aquatic > Freshwater > Lake > Sediment | place: USA: Wyoming | collected... | reverse complement strand
CAAGCCGGGTTGGAAGGGTGGCCCAGGCCGCCCCGCTGCCATGTTCAGCTTCGCCAAGCATCTGCGCGCCTATCTTGATAGCGACCACCCAAACGCTGACGAATACAACCTTAAGACCGGCAACAAAGATGTGGTGCGCTCGCAACTCGACGTGATCATTCGCCGGATGGCCAAGGATGATCCGCGCGTGTTGCTGGCCTATGCTTACGGTAAACCTATTGAGACGCATGAGATTGGCGGCGTGGACGGTGCGCCTATCGTCATTTTGAAGCACGCGCATGAATTGACGAAATGAAACCGCCCACATGGAAACTTGAACGCCGCAAGCTCAGCGTATGACCTCCCGCACCATCGGCTTGCCGTTGCTTCACGCCACGCAGATCGAAGTGACCAAGAGCAAGGCGCGCTTCCGCGTGTGCTGCTGTGGCCGGCGCTGGGGCAAGGGCATCCTTGGTGTGAGTGAGGCGTTCATCCGTGCCAGCCAAGGCTTGAAGTGCCGCTGGCTTGCGCCCAGCTACGCATCTGACTCGTATCAATCCGGATGGAGCGTCGGCATGAACCTCGCCCAACAGATCCCCGGCGTATCAGTCCACCTGCAACGGCGCCAGATTGACTTCTCGGCCATCGGCGGAAGCTGGCTTCAGTTCCGCACCTCCGAAGAACCTGACGCCCTACGTGGCGAGGGGATTGACTTCGTGGTATTCGACGAGGCGGCGCATGTGCCCAAGATTCAGGACATCTGGGAGCAGGCCGTGCGCCCGTCGCTGATGGACAGGAAAGGTGATGCGTGGTTCATCAGCACCCCGCGCGGTCATAACTATTTCAACACGCTTTACAACCGGGGACGCGATGGCGAAAAGGATTGGGCCTCGTTCCATTTCAGCACGCATGACAACCCGACGATCATTTACGAGGAGATCGAAGCCTTGAAACGTGACATGCCGGCGCTGGTCGCACGCCAAGAGATCGACGCCGAGTTCGTGCAACTGGCCGGCGCATTGTTCAAGCGCGAGGACATCCGCATCCTGGACGAAGAACCGACCGGCATCCAATGGGTGCGGTCGTGGGACTTGGCGTTCACGGTCAAGACCACCAGCGACTTCACCGCGGGCGCTCGCGTGGGCATTGCCGACGATGGCACGGTTATCCTGGCTGACTTGGTTCACGGGCGCATGGAATGGCCTGCCGTGGTGCGACTGATAGCGCAAACAGCACGTTTGGACGGCCCCGACGTGCGGGCCGGGGTGGAAGTAGTCGCCGCACAAGTTGGGATGCTGCAAACGCTCTTAGCCGACCCGCTGCTGGCTGGCTACGCTTTCCATCCCATCCAAGTCACCACGGACAAGATCAATCGCGCCTTGCCGCTCATTGCGCGTGCGGAGCAAGGCAAGTTCGCCATCGTGCGCGCGCCGTGGAACAAAGTATTGCTTGACGAAGCGGCATCCTTCCCCGATGGTGCTCACGATGACATCGTTGACGCAGCGACAAGCGGCATGAAGATGCTCACGCTCAATAATGCCCCGACCTGCGAGCTAATATGAGTCCATCTCTCTTTTTGCGTAGGGTCGGACAGGCTTTGTCCTATGTCCTGCGCTCCCCCACCTCCGGCCTCCCCACATCTTGGTTCGATCACGTCCCGCCCATTGAAGGCGCAGCCGCCGGCTTGACCATGCCCTACGCGCAAAGCGTCTGGGTTCATGCTGCGGTGTCCAAGGTGGCCGGGCCTATCTCCGCCGTTGAATTGTGCTGGCTGGATATGGAAGGCGAGGAGATTGAGAACCCGCAACTGGACGAGTTTTGGCGTGCGCCGGCGTTGAATTGTGACGGAACGCGCATCCCGCAATCGGACTTTCTCGAAATCTGCGCCAAGTGGCTGCTGCTCTCAGGCGAGGTGTTCCTGTTGCAAGACGACACTTGGGCCGTGCCTTTCCCCGAGGTTGCGCCGTTTGGTGGCTTCACCCCGCTCCTGATTGGTCGACCGGACAAGATGCGTCCGCTCGTGTCGGGCCTGCGCTTGATGGGCTGGGAACTGACCGATGCCAACGGCAAGCGCCACAACCTGCCACTGGAACAGGTTTACCAGATCAAGCTGTTCAATCCCTACAACGAATATCGCGGACTTGCACCGCTTGACGCGGCCATGATCGCGGCGGGCGGTGATTACGCGGCTGGCCTCTACGCCAAGAACACGGCAGAAGCGAACGGCGATCAAGGCGTGTTCGTCGTGGCCAAGCAAGGCTTACTCGACCAACGCCAGCGTGAGCAGATCGTGTCGCAACTAAGAGAGAAGAGGGCCGCGCAGCAACGGGGCATCTTCCGCCCGGTGTTCCTGACCGGCGACATCACGATTGAGGACCCCAAGGTGCGTGCCGTGGACGCCGCATTCGTGGCGCAACGGCAAGCCGCGCGCCAAGAGATAGCCATTGCTTTTGGTGTCCCGCCTTCGTTCTTCGATCCCGTAGCCAGTTACAGCGTGGGCGCAGCTTCAGACCGTTACATCCTGATCGAGGAAACGTGCAAGCCGCTCGGGTACAAGATCACCTCAACATTATCGCGCATTTCCGAGAAACTTATCGCGCAGCCGGTCATGGGCGAATTGGATTGGGACGATCATTCCACCATGCAACAGGTCAGGCGTGAGCGCATTGACGCAGCCATCAAGCTCTGGAACACGGGGATGCCGATGGATGACGTGTCTGATTATCTCAACCTTGACCTGCCCGAATACGCCGGCAGCGATGTGGGCTTCATGCCGTTCAGCGTGTCACCCTTCGATCCGTTGGCCGATGCGTCCAAAGACCCGGCACTAGGCGAAACACCCCCGCCCGTCGCCTTGCCACCCGCTACCCCTGCCGAGATGGTCGAGGAGGCGTTTGCCCGGCGTCAGCTTGGCCGCAAGGTTCACCACCCCTGCACCTGCTCAGTGGACTGGAACGATCTTGAAGTCAAAGCGGGCGACTCCCAGGACACGCGCTTATGGAAAAACATGATGGCACCAAGGCGGGCCACGGTGCGGCAATACGAGTCCAAGTTCAATCGGGTTTTGATGGATGCCCGGCGGCAAGTCCTCGGCAAGCTCATTGCGTCCGCTGCCAAGGGCATCACGACCAAGGCGCTGGCCGATCATTTCATGTTCGACCTGAACCAGTTCACGTCGTCATTCAATTCTGCGATGAAGGCCGTGGCCGCCGACGCGCTGCAAGCCGGTGGCGAGCAGGTTATGGCGGCTCTTGGTATCAAAGACCCGTGGACGATGCCAAACCCGGAAGCCATCTCGTTTTTCCAGGATCGTGAGAACAAGATGCGAAACATCCCGCCCGACATCTTCCAGCAAATCTCCGGGGCGATTCAAGATGGCATCAACGAGGGGGATCCCATGACGGACATAGCCAAGCGCGTTCGGGCTGAGTTCAACGACATCAGCAAAGGCCGGGCAAGGGTCATCGCCCAAACCGAGACAAGCGCAGCCTATGGCACGGCCAATCACGCAGCCATGGACAAGGTTGGGGTGACAGGCAAGCGCTGGCTGACCAGTCGCAATGCCAACGTGCGCCCGGCTCATCAAGCGATGGAAGGCGAGACGATCCCGTTCCAAGACAAGTTCGCGGTGGAGAACCCGGAGACGGGCGAAGTGGATTACATCTCGCACCCCAGCGACGTGAACGGCCAGCCGTGGAACGTCATCAACTGCTTTTGCCTATGTGTCGCAACGAAGGTAACGGACAACCCATGAACGCTTTTATTTTTGCCCAGTATTGGACATTGATTGTCCTATGTGGTAAGACATTGATTGTCCTATGACGAAACTCATTCGCACCATTCACCCGGAAATCCGCGTGCTCGATTCCAAGCAGGGCTTGGCCGAATACGTGGCCAGCGACGAAACGATTGACAGCTACCGCGAAGTGATCCGCGCGAATGGCTGGCGCTTTAATTTCTTTGCCAAGAACGCGCCCTTCGTGGACAGCCATGAATACAGCCGCATCGAGAATATGCTGGGCAAGGTGATTGACTTCCGCGTGGTCGGCAAGCAACTGGTGGAAACGGTGAAGTGGGCGATTGATGTAGCCGAGAACAAGGTCGCGCAACTCGGTTGGAAGATGACCGAGGCTGGCTATCTCAAGGCCGTGTCGGTGGGCTTCTGGCCGGTCAAGACGCTGACGCCGCACTCTGACACCAAGGGTTTCAATGAGCAGTTGAAGGACATGGGCCTTGCCGACAATGCGCCCGTGCGTGCGATCTACACCGAGCAGGAACAGATTGAACTTTCAGCCGTGGTCATTGGCGCGAATCCGAACGCGCTGGCCAAGGGCTACAAGGCGGGCGTCTTGAACGATGCCGACCTTGATTTGATTTCCGGGGAGTTTGCCAAACGCAACAGCGGGGCATTGGCCGTTCAGGACGAGCACGCCAATGCCCAACGCGCCCGTCAGCGTTCGGCCTTCCTTGAAAAACTGCAAACAACGATAAAACGATTATGAAATTGACTGATGCCATGACGGAACTGGACTTCCAGAACACCGTCCTCGGCGGCCTCGAAGCCGCGCAAAAAGAAATCGCGACGCTCAAGAGTTTGACGCCGGCGGAACAAATCATCTCCGACCAGTCGCGCTGGCCGAAGGAAATCAAGGCGGGCATGGAAGACCTGACCAAGCTGAAGAACACGGCCAACGGCCTGGACTCGGAAGTGAAGGCCATCACCAAAAGCCTTGCAACACTTGACGCACTCACTCGGCGTGAAGCCCGCAGTTCCTTCGGTGACCCCGTGGAACGCTTCCTCAGTGACCCGGACAAGCGGAACTTCTTCAATGGCCTCGCACGTCGTCTGGCTTTTCCAAATGCGAAATTGCCGGAGCATCTGGAAAAGGCTTTGACCGGCGTGGACAGCTCGCTCGGCACGGCCCTCATTCCCACGGAATATATTACCGACATGTATGGAGTCCTGGCTGAATACGGCGATTACAACTCGCTCAATGTGATGCGCGTCGGTGCGCGGACGAACTCGTTACCGCTCATCTCCGCACGCCCGGCAGCGGCTTGGTATGGCGCAGGCGCAGCGGCCACGGAAGGCACGGCGATTGCCGCAGCGGATTACACTGGCTCGGCGGTTACATTGTCCATCCAAACGATGGGCGTGATCCTCTATGCATCACGCGAACAGTTGGCGGACAGCACGATTGACATGAGCAGTGTTATCGTTCGTGACTTGGCGATGAGCATTGCCCAGTTGCTCGACGAGACTGCGTTCAACTCAGACGGCACGGCGGACGCGACGGATGCGGGTTATTACGGAATCTTCCAGTTAGTGGCGAGTGTTCACACTGGTTTGGCTACCACGGCTACGTCTCACACGTCTGTTGCAACGACCACGTTGGCGGATTGGGAGAAGTGTCTCACCACAGTCAGCGTTGGCGTCCTCAAGCGTCAATGCAAATGGTGGATGCACCCGCAGATACGCGCCAAGGTTGCGATCATCGTGGACAGCAATGGCCGGCCCATCTTCCAGACCGCTCTGGAAACCCCGTCCTCGACCATCGGCAGCATCTTCGGGTATCCCGTTGTGCCAGTTACCGCCGCGCCGTCCACGGACAGCACCGGGGCGAAGGTCGCGGTGTTTGGTGATCCTGCCGCGCAGGTGGTGGCGATTCGTTCCGACATCGAGCTTGCACAGAGTGAGCATATCAAGTTCGCGGAAAACCAGATCGGTTTCCGCAGCATCATGCGGGCGGGCGTCAAGACCCGCGTTCCCACGGGCAACCCGGCTGGCTTCAAGCCGCTGACGGTGTTGACCCTCGGCTAATCAGTGACGACAGTTGGGGGTGGGACAATGAATGTCTCACCCCCAAAAACCAACAATTTACTTTCTCGAATCAAATGAAAAACCTGCTTCTAAGTCTGGCCCTCTTGGTGGCCGTGAGCGTGTCGGCGCAGCCGGGCCTCGTCAATAAATCTGCCACGGGCACGAATGCGCCCGTCGTGTATTTCAAGGGTGACGATGCCTATGCGCTGCGAATCGTTTCCTACGATCTGACGGGTGATAACGCCGCTAACAAGTTGACCTTGCTGGCCGGCACGACCCGCTTGCCCTTGCTCAAGGCGGCAGCGACTTCGGCCAGCAATCTGGTATTCGCCAAGACGGGCGTGACGTTCGCCAGCAATGACGTGTTATTAGCCCAGAACGCGGCGGGAACGGTGGTAGCTGCGACTGTGCAAACGAATGTTTACCAGACCAACAAGACGATCACGTTTCAAACTTTGCTCGGCACAAATCTGGCCGTGGGCGACAAGGTGCGCGAACGGTTGACGGTGGCGTATACCGTACAGTCGGCGGCATCGGATAGCGCAACCGTGCTATTCACGGACGGCGTGACCGGATTGGCGGGCAGCGACATCGTGGTGCTGGATCGGGGCGGGGCTGGTTTCCTGACGAATACAGTTTCGAGTGTGGCCACGGCGAATCGTTTCCGTTATTCGCTGCGTGACCCGGCACAGACGGTGGCCGAGATTGGTGACAAGGTGTATTACACTGTGACGAACACCACGACCACAACCGGCGTTACGGCTTTTGACGGATTAAGTTTGAACGTGGCGACTACCAATGGGTTCGATGCGGCCGACATCGTGCTGATCTCAACCACGCGCGGGCTGGCAGCAGTCCGCATCATTGACACGGCTGGCGTGTCCACCACGAACATCACGCTCACGGTTGCGGCCGGGTTCGCCACGGCGTCGGGTGATCGGGTGACGTTGCTTGGTGGGGCCCGAACGCTCATCAAGCCCGTCAAGGCAGGCGATGCAACCATCCTGCTGGATGCCCTGACAGCGATGGCAAACGGAACAAATATCGTTGTTAATCCTACGAGTCAGACGCCATGGCAGAACAAGCTTGTCAGCACGAACACCGTCGAATCAACCAAGAGCATCACGCTTGGACACACGTTCGGCGTGGAGGTGTATCCCGGCCAAACGCTCTACGAAGGCAGCTTGACGGCACTGACCACGACCTTTGCGGCGGATAACATGGACAAGGCAATCGTGACCGACGTAGCCACGTCCATCGCAGCGGGCGATACAGTTTACATTTCGTCCGCGACCAGCGGTGACACTTGCATTGCCCGCGTGGTCGCCAAGACCCCGGAGGATTTCTCAATGCTGAGCGTTACCAATTCAAACGTCCAACTCGGCGCAGCCATGGCAGCGGGCGACTCGGTATGGCTGGCGGGCAACACCGGGACATTCATCGTGGGCAATGCCAGCGTGAGCGTGCAAAACGCAGTTGGGCTATGGCAGGCGGGCAGAGGCTCGCCGGCCTCGGCAACTTTGACGACGACCAATGGATTGATCCGCAACATAACGGGAGAATACAAATGAACGAACCCACTGTAAAAATCACGGCTGACCGAACCCAGCGCATCTTCGTTGTGCAGGGAGAGTCATTGATCGTATCACCGGAACGCGCTGAAGCGCTCGCGGGCTTTTGCACCGTGGCCGATGCGTGGCCCAAAGACGTTGCATCTGATCCCGAGGATCGGATGGTGCGCGGTAAAAAGAAATGAACGCCGGCCTGGGCAGTCTCACATTCCTGAAAGCGCAGTTGCTCGCGGACGCCTTGCGCGCGGGCACGCGTTACGACGAGCAACTGACCTTGATCGGGCAGGGCGTGGCCGAGGCAATGGATGGCTTCTGCGACCGCAAGCTGGCACGCGAAGAGGGCGCCGTCTTGGTTTGCACGGCAGATCGGATTCAGGTCTTTGCCGAGCACTATCCGATTGAGACGATTACCAGCGTCCATCTGAAGACGGACACGACGAGCGGCTGGGTGGCGCAGACTTCGCTGGTGATGAACACCAACGACGACAGCGGCCTGATTTATTGGGGCAGCATGATCGGGCCGGATTACACGCAACTGAAATTCACCTACACGGGCGGGTTCTGGTTTGACGAGACGGAGGAAGGCTCGGACACCCTGCCCGCTGGAGCGACGGCCCTTCCGAAAGACCTGCAACTGGCCTGGGTGCTGCAATGCCGGGCGACGTGGGCGGCGATTGACAAGCTGGGCAAAGACATCGTGAACACGGGCAGCAGCGCCACCAAGACGGTTGATCCACTCACGGGCATCGAACTGTTGCCGCAGGTGGTGGACATTCTGAACGGTTATTCCCGTTACCAGATTATATGAGCGTAGGCGTGCAAGTCAAAATCAGCAGCGAAGCCGAGGGGCTGTTGCTGCGCTTGGGCAATCAGCCGGGCCTCATGCGCGCGCTCACACGCGAGATGGAAGTGCAGATGGATGGAGATGACGGGCTGCGGACTCACATCATAACGAAACACCTGAACGCACAGCCGCACCCGTCCGACCCTTCCAACCATGAGCTAGGCCGCGTCACCAGCCGGCTGGCCAATTCGGTTTATGCGACCACCGAATCAACTGCGACCACCGTTGATGGTCACATTGGTAGTAATGTCGCGTATGCGGCCATCCACGAATACGGCGGCACGATCAAGCGCGTTTTGCTGGCGGGTTCGGTTCGTCTGCGTGCCGACCGCAAAGGTAATCTGCTCAAAGGCGTTTCCCGCTTCGCGCGCAAGGCCGACAGTTCCAAGGGCAAGGCGCACAAGCAATTTGTGAACGTGCCCTTCGCCGGCGGCAAGCGATACGAGACGGTCATGCCCGAGCGCGCACCGTTCCGCACGGGCATCAGCGAAAAGATCGATGACATGGGCAAGGGCTTGTCGGAAGCCGTGGTGGATTATTGGGCGGGTCAAGTATGATTACTGATTTCGTCAAATTCCAAAACTTTGTGGCTCACTATCTGAGCAGCTACAATGCGCTCGACAATGTGAACATCGTCACGCGCGACCGGCTACTGGCCGATGAATCGCGCCTGCCGGACGAGACGTTGGCCGCCGAGGTCTTAGCTTACATCACACCTCGCAACGGGCGCGTGGGCGCCGGCGTTATCGTGGAGAAGCCCGGCTTTGAAGTGGGGCACCCCAACCTTCCGGGCCCCGAGGGTGACATCACCATTGAATGCCTTGTGCTCGAAGATCGGATGACGAACAATTCGCCCACGGAAGGCACAGGCTTACCCGCTGACCAGATTTCGCAGACCATCATGGACGCCTTGCACTGGCAGCAATGGGAGGGGTTGGGGCAGATATTCTGCGACCGTTCGGCCATGGTGCCCGCCAAGGACTTTCAACCGCTCGACGGCTACCGGGTCAAATTTAGACTGCGCTTGTCGCGGTCGCAAACGGTCAAGGTGCAACAGCCGGTCATCACAGAATCTAGCGGCGCGATCACCTTGACTTGTTCGACTTCCGGCGCGCAGATTTACTACACCACCGACGAAAGTTATCCTGGACGCAGCAACCCGGCGGCGATGTTATATGATACGACCTTCACCGTTGACGTTGGGACGGTCGTAAACGCAGCGGCGTATCTCGACGGCTCTACGCCATCACACATGATCCAAGCCACCGTAACCTGATAAAAATATGGGACTCACACGCTCACTCATAGTCAAAGGGCCAGCCAAGCTGGTCTATAACTCGACGACCTATTACACGCCAGACGATGTGTCAGTGCAGATTGACGACGGCGCGGTTGACGTGATGTCCAGCTTCCACGGGCCAGCCGTGGATCGCCTCGTCATCAATCCCAAGGTGACTGTGCAATTCACGCCGCACGCGGCGGTCAGTGCTGGACCCGCCGCCGTATCCCGCGTCGCTACAATGACTGCGCTTATTCCGGCCATCTTCACCAATGGGTTTTACGGCACGCAATACCTCGGCAGCGGTGGCAGCGAACTGGCATTGCAAATCTGGTCAAGCAATGGTGAGTTAGTGACGGTGCAGAATGCGATCATCACCGCTCCGCCGTCGCTCACCTTCGCAGCGGACAAGCCGATCTTCGGGCAATGCACGATCACCGGCATCTGCAAGACCACCAGCAGCGACATCAATCTTGGCCTGGCCAATTCATTGCTGGACGTGGCCGAAGCTCAGGCCGACGCAGGCCTGGCGTTTGTCGGAATCCCCAGCTATCTACAACGACGCTACAAGGGCGCGCTCGGCGCTCAGGCTGGCTTCACAGAGATTTGGCCTGAGGGTGGATGGACAGTGAGCTTCAACCCGCAATGGAAGGAACGTCAGATTCAAGGTCTGACGGTGGACTTTGAGTTGTCGGGAATGGAGATCGTTGCCTCGTGTGTTCCGACCGGCCCGACAATGAGCCAGATAATCAATTTGTTGGGCGTAGGCGGAGAC
>Ga0315276_10007211_pt1 | contig 10270 bp, 11 predicted proteins | sample YL17G05_0_MG_FD_204542 | JGI IMG/M metagenome (GOLD analysis project Ga0315276, IMG submission 204542) | Sediment microbial communities from Yellowstone Lake, YNP, Wyoming, USA - YL17G05_0 | ecosystem: Environmental > Aquatic > Freshwater > Lake > Sediment | place: USA: Wyoming | collected... | reverse complement strand
CATCAGAATTCATCCAAATTTCGCCGAATTTCGCACTTTTTTCTTACCTATCTTGCCTAATCGTTATAATCGTTACGCAAAAATAAGCACTTACATCAATTCCAACAACGTAAAATAAGCACTTACAGCAATTCCCCACAACCAAAAATAAGGAGTTACATCAATCCCCCGCCACAAAAAACAAGCACTGTAGTTGTCATGCCCGACTTGATCGGGCATCCAGTACATCAATTTTCGACAACGTAAAATAAGCACTTACATCAATTCCCCGCTACGAAAAATAAGGAGTTATGTTCATTTCCGCCGAACGAAAAATAAAGACTTACATCAATTTTCCACGACCAAAAATAAGCACTTACGACAGGGTCAATCTCACCCGAGCCGCAAGCTGCCGCTCGGCCGTCAAGGGGCATCTCGATTGTAATCAGACAAAAAAACAGGCGGGAAGTTATTTATTTACGCACATTTTCGTTATTTTTTCACTTTTTTGGGTTATATCTCCACGGCTGCCCAACCGCATTTTCAGCATTGGCAGGACGCGTTTTCAGTATCGCCGGGGCGATTTCGGTGCTCTCACTCCACTTGTCTTCAGGACGCCCCATGGTGATCGAATTGGCCTTACTCCACCTGCAACAAAAACTTATGGCAAAAAAATCAAGATAATCTCTGGAAAAAACCGATCAAGCCATTATAATCACGTTTGTGCTGAATGCACGCATTGAAAGTTGCCGGAGATGGCTTTATGGATAGCCCGGTGAGTCTAAGCCCAAGGGCGGTCATCCGCAAGGACGCTGATATGCTCGATCAAGGACGGTTGTTAAGAGTTGTGTTTGTGCTCATGGCGGCGATGACCGTCGGCGCGATGGTTTTGTTGGCACTGGAGGGCAAACCCATAAAGCCCACGGCCTTCAGTTTGGCCGGCGAACCACAGTTGAATCCGGTTCATGCGGCCTTGGCAACCCAGGCGGGGATTAAACCGGGCCGATGGCATCGTTTCGAGGTTTTGTACGAGCTGCATGACAGTCCGGCTGTGGCGAAGTCATATCACTTCGTGATCGGCAATGGCGAGAACAAACAGGATGGCCAAATATATTCTACACACAATTGGGACAAACAACTCGCCTGTTCCAATACGCCCGACGCGGAACATACTATCAGGATTTGTCTTATCAGCAAATCCGCTGAGCCGGGCAGTACTCCCAGGCAAAAAAGACGACTAAACGCATTGGTCAAATATCTGGTGGAACAATGCCAGATTGAGCCGAAAATCAATCGGGAAGACCAATAATTTCTTACAGATACCCGTATCGGCCCGGGAAATCATTTATTTTAACCCTTTTAATTATAAGCAGTTATGTGTTTTTGGGTTATTTCTGCTGTTTGTTTGCTTCAATATGCTTGAAAAAAGACGATGATGATGTATAATCGGTGGACGGGCTGCTTGGTGTTGTGGCACTGAGTAGGACGTTCAGGCGGTGGCTGGTGATAGGCCAGGCGAGGTGATGGCTGTGCGGTGTTGGCGGCGGCGCCTTGGCCGGCGATGGTGGCTGTGGCGGTTGTGTTTTGCGGGAAAGCGCAAAATTTTTATGCAATAATACTATAATAGCTTTTTGTTTTATCCGCGTTTTTCCCTCCGTCCGAACTTCATCGATCCACTTTGCCGCTTGAGAGATGGTGACCAGCGAAGCTGGAAAAGCCCAAATGGTACGAAACCCCACACCCAGTAGTTTCGTCAGGTTTTCGATCAGCCTGCCATGCCGATGATGTGTAATGTGTGTTCTGTTAAGCAGGATGAGTTTTGGTCCGTTAGAGGCCATTAGAAATACTGGTAGTATTAAGGAGTGTGGTGCAAAGGTGTTGGAGTCGATTCGAACGCGAAATTTAATTTTTGGATCCGAGGAAACGCCGTCTTATGAGGGCTACGAAGTGATCCGCCGTCTTGGTGTGGGCGCCGGGAGTGTTATCTATGCGGTCAGAAGCAAGAAGACCGATGAGATATTTGCCTTGAAGCATGTAATGCGTCTGAATGGTCAGGATAAACGTATGATTGCTCAGGTGGAAAACGAACACTATATAGCCAACCGGGTCAATCATCCTTATGTCCGCAGTGTTTACGAGATTAAACGTTTTAAGCGGTTTTTTCAGACTCGTGAGGTTTTTCTTCTGATGGAGTACTGTCCGGGCGTGAGTCTGGAGCAGAGTCCGCGTCGGTCGATTATAGATTTGCTTTTGATTTTTCGCATGGTTGCTGACGGTCTGAGCGGTATGCATAGTTGTGGTTTGCTGCATTGTGACATAAAGCCCAACAATATAATCATAGCGGAAAACGGCAGTATTCGGATCATTGATCTGGGTCAGAGTTGTCCGATCGGAACGATTAAGCCCAGAATCCAAGGTACGCCTGATTATATTGCCCCGGAACAGGTCAAGCGTAAGCCTCTAAGCAAACAGACCGACGTTTTTAATCTCGGTGCGAGCATATATTGGGCCTTTACCGGCAGCCATATTCCTACGCTGATACCCAAGAAAGCCGACCGTGTTGAAATAGCCAAACCCAGCAACGTAGGGTCTCCCCTGAGTCCGCATGAGATTAAGCCCAAGATACCCGTGGGGGTTTCAAACCTTATTATGGAATGCGTTGATGAAAAGCCGTGGAACCGGCCATCGGATATGCCTACTTTAATTTCCCGTTTGGACTTGTTGATTCACATGATAGCCGGTGGTAAACCGACTACGAATTCAGACTGATGACTACCAAGGAAATTATCGCTGTTCTTGAACAAGCAGTGCGGGCCAATCGTGAGGACCGCTGCCGTGAGGGGAATCTCATTCACCTGAAAGGCCCCGGCGAAGTCGTAATGACGGGCGATCTGCACGGCAATGAGCGTAATTTTGAAAAACTTGTCCGCTTTGCTCGACTGGAGAGCAATCCAAGCCGTCATCTTATCCTTCATGAACTTTTGCATAGTGCCAATTCTGATACTCCCGGTCAGTGCCATTCGTATCTGCTGGTTGCCCGTGTTGCCCAGTTGAAGGCACGGTTTCCTCATCAGGTCCATTGTCTGCTGGGTAATCATGCCATGGCACAGGTCACGCGTGATGAAGTGCTCAAGGGCGGACAAGCGATGGTCCGTGCGCTTAACGCCGGTTTGTTCGCCGCGTTCGGTTCGAACTCACAGATGGTTGCCCAGGCGATCGATCAGTTCATACTTTCATTGCCGATCGCTGCCAAGAGCGACAATCGAGTTTGGATGTCCCATTCACTGCCTTCGTCGCGTCATCTGGACGATTTCGATAACGGTATCTTCGAGAAAGAGCTTTCGCTGGAAGATATGCTGTCGGATTCGTCACTGCATGCTTTGATCTGGGATCGTGTCCACAACAAAAAGTGCCTGGAGCGGCTTGGCCGGATGTGGGATGTGGATATGTTTATCGTGGGTCATCAGCCCCAGGGGCAGGGCTACGGCCGAAATCATAAGCAGATGATTATCCTGGCCTGCGATCATAGTCACGGTTGTTTCCTGCCGTTTGAGTTGTGTCGAACATACGAGCCGGATGAACTGTTTGCGCAGATCAAGGCCCTGGCGGCAATAGCGTAATACTCAACCGGGCCGGACAAATTGAGTAAAGATAAAACAGGAAGACCCGATCATTATGAGTGCAGCTGACATAGAGACACTTTTGCGTCAGTTGGTTCAAGCCGATCATGCCAGCGATTTGATCATAACGGTGGGCCAACCGCCGCAATTGCGGATTTGCAATGAGCTGACACCGCTTAATGATGTCTGCCTGAGTCCCGATGACACAGAGCGGTTGTGCCTGTCTCTTTTGGATAAGGAACAGACACAGAGATTTCTTCGTGACAAGGAGTTAGACATTTCTTATGCGATTGAAGGGTCTGGTCGGTTCCGGATAAATATGTATCGTCAGCAGAGATGCCTGGCAATGGCGGCACGTGTAATTCGTGATCGGATTCCCGATTTTGAAGAGTTGCGACTGCCCGATGTAATTCGGAAATTCGCTACTTTTCAGCGTGGTCTTGTGTTGATTACCGGTCCCATCGGCAGTGGTAAAACGACCACAGTAGCAGCTATGGTGGATTACATAAACAGGACGCGCAAATGCCATATTGTTTGTATAGAAGATCCTATCGAATACGCCCATTCTCATGTTTTGGCTACAGTTGATCAACGTGAAGTCGGTATCGACACAAAATCTTTTGCCGAAGCACTTCGTCGCGTTTTGCGTCAGTCTATGGATGTGGTGGTAATAGGAGAAATACGTGATCGCATTTCCGCCCAGGCGGCATTGACCCTGGCGGAGACAGGACACTTGACTTTGGCGACCCTTCATACCAACGGCACGGTCGCATCGGTCAATCGTTTGGTCGATATGTTTCCTCCTGAACAGATATGTCAGGTCAGAACCCAACTGGCCGCCTCTCTGGCAGGTGTAATCTGGCAGCAGTTATTGCCTTTGGCCAACGATAACGGACTTGTGGTTGCATGTGAGATAATGAAAGCGACCACCGGTATCCGGTCTATGATAAGGCACGGTAAAATGCACGAGATATACAGTGCTATTGAGTCCGGCAAACAGTATGAAATGTGGACAATGAAACAAGCCATGGAACAATTGGTACAAGATGGATTGATCGATGTCGAATGGCTCGATAAAGGCTCAGGTATTCACGCTTATTAGTGGTATAATTCTGCTGTTGATGTGTATTATTTTCGTCTGATACCCAAGTTTTGGTATAAGAATTCCGATATATTTTCACAATTCCTTAAGTTGTAATGGTTTACAGGTTATGTTTATCTATATTACCCAAGGCGGCCAGGTGGGCAGCCCATATTGATCGCATTTATTTGCCTGGTGAAAAAAAATTTGCAAAATAGTCTTGACAACAGGCTTAAAGGGCAGTAAAATGAAGATACTAAAGGAGATGTAGGTGCTGGAAGGAAGGTGAAGGATGCGAGGGAAATGTTTCCACTCTTCCAACCGCTTTCATGTTGTTTGGTTGTTTGCGCGCCTTTCTGGTATCATGTGTTGTGGTTTGATTTTGGCTTAGTAATGGCGATTTGGGTTGCTTGATTTTGGAGTTTCTTTCCAGGTATGGCCTCGACTGAACTAAAGAGTTTCAAGTACACGGCGCGTACTTTGTCTGGTAATCGTGAAGAAGGTATTAGGCGCGCCGGTTCGGAAAGCGAGATTTTTTCCTGGCTGCACAGTAAGAGTCTTATTCCTGTGGAAGTGAGGAAGATAGAGACTGTCGCCAAGAAAAGAAGCCGTTCCGGAAAGGGCATCCGTGTCAAGTCGATGGATATAGCGGCGTTTTGCTGGCAATTAACAACGATGGTGGAAGGTGGAGTTACCACTGCTAGCGCATTGGACATAATTGCCAAAGATATTGACAATAAGCAGTTTGGCCAAATTATTACGGAGATTTCAGAACGTCTAAAAAGAGGTGAGTCTTTTTCGAACAGTGTTGCTGAGTATCCCAAGACATTCAACAGTTTGTTTTGTGCTATGATTATGGTCAGTGAGACAGGCGGTTCTTTGCCGACGGTGTTGCAGAGATTAGCGAAGTACTACGACGAACGTGACAAATTGGCTCGAAAGGTTAAAAGTGCCCTGGCCTATCCTGTTTTTTGTCTTGTGGTAATAGTAGCTGTTCTTTCGATCATTATGGTCAAAGTGGTTCCTATGTTTAAGGTCATGTTCGAGCAGATCGAAGGTGGGATGCCGGCCATGACCGAGAGTTTGATAGCTGTTTCCGATGTGTTTGTGGGAAATATTGTGTATATTATGGTGGCGGCGCCGCTGATAGCCATCGGTTTATTGTTGTATGCCAAAACCAGCAGTGGGCTTTCCATGTTTTCACGGTTTGCCCTGGCTCTGCCGTTATTTGGCAAGATTATTTCTCAGGCTTTTGTTGCGGTATTTTGCCGGACGGCCGGCACCCTGCTGGCGGCTGGTGTTTCGATAGTCGATTCGCTCGATATTCTGTCGAAAACGACCGGGAACGTGGTGATAAGGTCCGCCATAACGACCGCCAGGGAATGTGTTATCGCAGGGTCCAGTGTTTCGGCAGGTCTGGCCGCGACAGGTTTTTTTCCCAATATGCTGACCAGCATGATTACGGTTGGAGAAGAAAGCGGTTCTCTGCCGACTATTTTGGATAGGACCAGCGATTATTACGACCGAAAAGTCGGATCGACCATAACAACCATGACGGCTCTTTTGGAGCCCCTGATGATAGTAACTGTTGGAGTGATAGTTTTGGTGATTGTGATAGCGTTGTATATGCCTATTTTTACTGCTTCTGGAGGCCCAATGTAACATTTTGGTGGATGTTGGTGAAATGGAGGGTTGATTTCGGATGGCTGGTGAAAACCGGTGGTTTTTGCCTTTGTTGTGTTTAAAATGTTGTATGTGATAGAGTAGTATCACGGAAAGTTTTTGTGTTTTTTTATTAGTAAGGAGATGTGGTTATGAAGAACAGAAGAATTGGTTTTACTTTGGTAGAGTTAATGGTTGTGGTACTGATCGTGGGTATCCTGGCGGCAGTGGCTATCCCGATCATGCGTGGCCGGATTGATTCGGCTAAGTGGACGGAAGGTAAGGCGATGGCCGGTACCCTCTCTACTGCCCTGCGTGCCTGGGGTGCGGAACACGGTGGAGAGTACACGGACCCGGCCTCACCCGGGCTGGGAACTAAGTATGGTGACGGTGCGCCAACTCTTGTGGAGATGGAGTTCCAAGAAGGAGATCTTACTGGCACGTATTTCACCAAAGACAATTATAGCTGGATAACGAACTATGAACCGACCACCAATACACTTACTTACTCGATCACGGTTCTCAAGGGTGCAGGCATCAATAAACCTGATTGGTGGAAGCTTGATCAGGCCGGAACCTGGACCAATCCGGATTCTGGCGTACCTTCGATATAATGATCGGCTGAAGACGGCATAATTAAGTTAAGTAAGGTAGTAGTTAGTAGTTTAGTTTTTTCTCTCTGTGTTTGAGGAGAGGCAAAGATGTGTTGAGACTGCTGCCTTAAAGGTTATGTAGTGGATTGCACAGGGTTGCGAGTGGTGGGACGGTGTCCCGGTACCCGTAACCCTCTGTGCAGTCTGGTTGTCGCGAGCGGTGGATTGCCGCAGACCTCGGCGGCGGAAGACGATCTGTCGTGGCTTAGTGACATGCGCGGTTAATCTGCCAGGCAATGGGGCCGATGTGCTCCATTGCTTGGCGTGCGTATGGGGAAAGAGGAAATGTTGAGGAAAATGTGTACCAATCGGCGTGTGGGTACCGGGGGATTAACGCTGATCGAAGCCATTGTTGCTATGGTTGTTCTTGGAATTGGGGTGGCAGGAACAATGATGTACCAATGTGAGGCCGCCAGGCAAACCCGATTAGCGCAGGTACAAATCACCTCTACCCGGATTGCGCAACTATTTCTTGAAGACTGGAAGGCAAATGGCGGCTGTTCCGACTACGATCCGCGGGATCCCCAGATGCAGACAGACCTGCAAATGAGCATTACACTTCTGTCTGAGGGTTTTGACGAATTGGGTAACAAGTATAGTGAATATCGGCTTGTGTGCGATGGTGTGCCGTTGCATATAAGTCTTGCGCGTTCTACGGGTCTTTCCTCTGTGATACCTTACCACATCGAGATATCAGCAACTGTTCGATGGCGTATGGATTATTCAGATGGTCCTATTCGAGAGACGGACCCGTCAGTTGTTTTAGCCGCCTATGCCAGGGGCGATGAGGTTATTGCTGGATAGGAAGATGGCGGATTTGAGAATTTAAGAACGAAACGAGTGCCATAGTGTTTTATGAGGCGAGAAAACGCGGTTTTGGCTTTACTCTGGTTGAGTTGATAATGGCGATGCTGGTGTCGTTGGTTCTGATACTAGTAGTCGGGATAGTTCTTGCCGGCGGCCAACGGAGTTGGAATCGGACTTATAATTCGGCCAATAAGCGGATAAAATCCGACGCTTTGGGAGCGGCGTCGGTTTTTAGTTCCATTGGTCGCAAGTCGGATCGCGGCAGTTATATACTTAATGATTCCGGAGATATTGAGTTTCGGTATTGGTCATACGCCCGTGATGGTCGTTCTCGCCACGAACCAAGAGCGACCCCCACTCATTTTGCTAACTTCATATTTGATGAGGGCGCAGAGCAATTAAAAGTTGATTACGGGAAGCTATATCCCAGCAGGCGTCTTGAGTCCACACAGGTACTGGCCGAGAATGTCACCGGTTGTCTATTTACTCACAGTCTGAAAAGCCAGGGAAATAATGTCGTACCCGGACAGGGTTGCATAAGGATGGTTCTAACGCTTACCGATCCTGAGGACGGTGAGGCTGTGACCGTCAAGAGTGCGGTTTTGTTGCGTAATTGAAAGTTGTGTTATGAGCAAGATCAAACAACCATCTCAGACAAAAACGAGAGGCTCCGTGCTCGTACTTGCGGTGGTGGGGATACTTGTTCTTACACTTTTGGGTCTTAGTCTGCTGAGAATAGCGTTTGGGGCCAGGCTGCATGCAATAAGGGTGAAACAGCAGGCTGTAGCACTGCTTACCGCGGAAGCGGGTTACGAACGTGCTCTTGTTCAGATGGGCCAGGAGAAGGATTTGGTTACCTCCATAAGCAATGCTCCCGATGGTGTCATACGCGGAACCGTAGATTTAAAAAACAGTAAGGCCGATTATGAAATCAGAGCTTATACCTTTTTTGGCGCTCGACCCATCTATCGGGTTAAATCGGAAGGGCGTTGCGGGCGGTCCGGCAGGATCATAGATGTTCTGGTATCTCAGAACGTTAGCGGCGCATGGGAAATGAACGAATGCAGGGCTCCCAATAGCCCCCAGACCACCCGGCAAGTACCTTTTTATTCCGGTGATATTATCGATATGCCATTGCATATAAATTGTCAAGATAAACCCGACGATGTATTCCGTGACATCGGCATATCCGGCAATCCAAGGTTTTTACGTCCCGTATCAATGGGTGAGTCTCGCTATGATCGTCGCGACAGGAATAAATACGAAGGTGTAGATGGTCTTTTTGAAGGTGGGATTTACTTTAATCAACCCGATCGTAAGATTGCCGATCATGAAAGCCTGGTGGCGAAAGCTGCGCGTTTCAAGTCAGATTCGTCTTTCGTGTATAAGCCGTACCAAGAGGCTACCGTCAGCGATGCTGCGCCTGCTGTTCAGCTTGAGTTTTATGTTGATGGCGATAGTGGTAAAGGTATGGTCAAGGTGTTCGAGAATTGTACCGTGAAACTCACTTCTGGCGGCAAATGGGACTACAAAGTCGGTAGTGGCGATGCCCCATACGAAAAGGCCCCCATTTACGCCTATCATTACATCAGAAGGAGCGAAAGAAGGGGAAGGGTCCATGAGATCGAGGATACGTATGTCAGGCAGAGTCTCGGCAAAGACAAGTCCGCGCCGGGGGGCCAGATATATGTCAAGGGTAACGTAATAATAGGCGGTCAAGTTCCCAGTGTGCTCAAGGGCAGGCTGACTGTGGTGGCAACCGGTAATATCTGGATTACCAATTCTGTTCAGTATGACAATACCGGTACATCCCGTTTGTCTGCTGCCGAAGATTTACCCACAGATGATAATCCCAGCGCTTTGGGCTTGATTTCCTGCGATGGTGTGGTCAAGGTGATCGATCCTGGCCTTAGCGCTGCGGGTGGTACTGGGCCGCCCGACATGACGAGTGCAGGGCTGATGTATAGAGAGGCAGGACTTCTCGATCCACTCGGTTCCGAATCGTACGAGAGAATGTTGCCTGAACCTATAGTAGTTGAGGCAGCCATAATTGCCGGCGGAGGCGGATGGGGGATGGAAAATGTCGAATCAAGAAAGTTACGAGCCGATATGCAACCGTCTCATTTGGTCGTTCATGGCTCCATTACCGAAGCTGTGAGAGGTGTGGTCGGACCAGATTATCACAAATGTTATTATTTCGACCAGAGATTGTCTAATGGGCTCCCGCCTGGTGACATCTGGCTATATACGAAATATGCTCCCATTCCCGGCGGCTGGAGTGACTATCGGGCAGATAGCGCCCACTAGCCCCGGCCAATTCATCAATCTTCCCAATCGTATTTGTACCCCTCCCCATTGTCTGGACAAAAATATTTACTTTTTAAGATAGACTTGCCACCACTGGGGAGGCTGTCGCCACGGAGGGAGCCCGCAGGGCGACCGGAGGGGCGACAGCCCCACCGAACACT
>Ga0315276_10007209_pt1 | contig 10271 bp, 11 predicted proteins | sample YL17G05_0_MG_FD_204542 | JGI IMG/M metagenome (GOLD analysis project Ga0315276, IMG submission 204542) | Sediment microbial communities from Yellowstone Lake, YNP, Wyoming, USA - YL17G05_0 | ecosystem: Environmental > Aquatic > Freshwater > Lake > Sediment | place: USA: Wyoming | collected... | reverse complement strand
CAGGAGCCAGAGGAAAAACCTGTCTCTTGTCCGGATGCATCAGGGCGGCTTGTACGATCTTATGCTCATACCCTATCTTCCCCTTCTTCGTCTCCCTCTTTAAACAACCGCTACAGTGAATCTTATCCGAACTAAAATACCCCGACCCATCTACCGATATCACATGATAATCTTTTAAAACTCGATACCCCTCCAGATGCTTCCCCCGCTGTAGGGGCCTGAAAAAATCTTCAAACAGAGGCTCCAACTCTTGACTCTCCACCTCTTGACTCTCCACCTCATCAATCACCTCTCTCATCTGACTGTCTTTGGGAATCGACTCCACCTGAAACAACGTCTGTAGATTATTTTTGTGAATGGCCTCTTGTAGCCTTTGCTGAAATTGTAACAACGAACGGTCTTGATAAAACATCATCGCAAATCCACTCATCAACACATCATGCACTCCATGCTCGACTTTCCCCTCCTGACGAAAATCCGGGATCTCCAGAAACCGTCTGGAAAGCATCTTTCTCAATGCACTGAAACTCAAATGTTTCTTGGTATGCATACGGTGATCCATGGAGGATTATCCTCTGCCGTTGCACACAAGGGCTTGTAGTTTCACACATCTAATATGGCATATCTATTATCAAATGTCTAGAATTATTTTTATTTAATAAATTCCATGACTTATATCGATATTGTAGAATTGAACTCCCAAAATCCCCTTTGCGAAAAATAAATTGTTTTATCCCTCAGAAGCGAGATCTCCCATCCGAATTTATTTTCACCGAGAATTGCTGGGGATCTCCGTATAAAAAGGCAATATTTCTATTTTATCTAAACTCGCTAATTGGTAATCTTGATCAAGACCTTTCTTGCTAATTTCATCTAAAATCGTACTGTTTATTAGATTTCCAATTTTTTAAGAATCTATAGGAGGTAATTCTTTCCAAACCTTTCTCAAATATTTTTTCAAGTCGGGGTAGATGTAGATATTGTTTTTTAGCTTTTTACGTTCCTCCGCTAAATTCTGAGCAAGCCCCTTTTCTGGCTTCCCATCCTGGAAAAACCCTGTGTCCTTCGTTATGAAGTGGACCTCACCTTTTTGAGCGATTTCTAAGATTGACTCCCAAACTGCTGAATCTTTAAATTGCTGGTTGCCCGGACGGTTGGGGGGTGTTTCATCTATAACCCTCAGAAGAGCTGACTTGGCATGCTTAAGGGTGAATTCTGTAAACATAACCAGTTCTTTGAGCTCAGATAATCGGTCCTCTCCTCTCCTTTTTAATTCTTCAAGGGTAGGAACACGATAATCGTCCCTTTTCCCCATCAACCTGTGTAATATATTGTAACCCTCATGAATCTTGGAAAGGGCTTCATTTCCTATTTTTATGGCATGTTTATTGATTTATAGGCTTATTACTTCTGGGACGGCAAGGATGATGTTGTTTCGGTTTAATGAGTATAGAAAGGCAGCTCCAGGTACGCTATTGAGCAACAAGGTTTCATACCATATGTTGGTATCTATTATTACGTAAACAACTTTTTCCATGTTATCATACCTCCTGTTTTTTTGCTCACCTTCGGTTATTAGCAGGTACAGCTGTTGTGTGATTATTCTTGTTGTTTCTTTAGCCTTCCCTCAAAGCCCTTTATGGCAGATACGTTCTCTCTTTTAATATCTTCTCAGGGGTCACCCAGGTCAGGCTCTCACTATTTAATATAGCACAGAAGGGGTTGTTTTATTATTTATTTAAGTCTTGCTTGTTGAAAGGTATCATAAAAAGGGAACCCTTCGACTTCTGCGGATTGGGTGGTCCTGCATTACACATCCACGACCTTCTGCGTAGACGGATCATTCAGTATGGTTCCTCCGGTGAGCTTCCCGAATTGAGGAGGTATGCTTAGGTTATATTTGAACCAACGTTTTGTGCGCCATATTTGCGCCGCATTTAGACCAAAGCCCCTCTTATCATGATGTACGCCATGATGTACGACTTTCTTGACAACGCCCAAGATACGTTGCTATATTTTTCGTTAAGTAATGCCATTTTGGCGCTATGCTTATGAGAAATGATTTGTGCCTTTGTTATCTGGACACCAACACCTTTCTACATTACCGATTCTTTACTGATGTGGACTGGTGCGAAGAACTGAGGTCAAACTGTGTTATTCTGATCGTATGTTCAGCAGTCCTTTCGGAGTTGGACAGGAGGAAGTTTTCAGACTCGGACAAGAAAATCCGTGATAGGGCAAAGAAAGTCATCTCAAAACTGTCACAAATTGCCAGTCATGCCGAAATTCGAACTAATGTTCAGCTTCTTTTTCTTACAAAGGAGCCCAAAATAGACTGGGAGCACGAAGGGTTAAGCCCTGACATTTTCGATGACAGAATTATCGCCACGATGCTGGTTGAAGAGGGAACAAAAGAAAACGTTATCCTTGTGACGGCTGATTTTGGGCTAAGGCTGAAAGCCCAGGCAAGAGGCATCCAGTGCCATACGCTGATGGAAGAGATGTTGCTGCCGAGCAAGACTCCAGCGGAGGAAGAAATTGCCAAGCTTAGAGAACGGCTCCAACGGCTTGAACATAGTCTCCCAAAGCTAAGCCTCAAGCTGTTGTCACAGGGGAAGATCGCCGATTTTGCAGAATTCTCCCTGAAGAAGTTGGCTCCGTTGACTCAGACAGACATAGAGGTTGAGGTGGCGAAAATAAGAAATCAATACCAGAAACTTCCTTCACCACCATCGGGAGCGAGTCCTGTGGTTGCTTTTCTTTCCGCCGGCTTCTCTCAGTCGGAGATCGACCGCTACAATAAAGAGGTTGAAGAATATACCAAGCAGATGCCTGATTACCTAAAGGGAAAATGGGCATATAGAGAACTCCTGTCCCGAACCGTAAGACTTCGTTTCGCATTGGTGAACGATGGCAGCAGTCCGGCTGAAGATGTTGATATATTCTTATATTTCTCAGATGGATTCAAATTAGTTGACAAAGAAGGTTTCCCCAAAGAGCCCTCCGCACCTGAGCAACCTACACCACCGAGAACAATGATAGAGATGTTCCAAAACATAGGCAGGTTCAACATTCCTTATCTTCCAAGGATTTCTTCGCCAGTAATGAGCCCCCATACAAGACCTGATGTACCTGAAGGTCCCTTCATAAAGAAGACGAACAGCTACGAGGTCTCATTCTCAGTGCAAAGGCTGAAACACGGCCTCAAAATAATCTTCGACCCACTGTTTGCAATCTTTCCTTCCATAGAATCCGCCTCCTCATTTGGCATCGAGTACCGAGTCCTCGCTGCAAACCTTCCAGAGGACATAAAAGGGCATGTTCATATTGTTTTGAGAGCTGAAAATTCTTAATGTTTGGCACAGGATAACTTAAGGAAATTGTAACTTGATGTTAAGTGGGAAAATGAACAGGATGCATCCACATGGCGAACCAACCGAGGCCGGGCACAACAAGGAGTCACGACCTCTTTGGTTAATCGTTATGCTACCTTTTGTGAGTTCGATTGAGGAGGCATACTTAGGCTCAATTGAATCAGGCCCTATTGGCACCTAGTCATTTATGCCTGACCCTAAATTCGATAACATGAATTAAAATTAATATGAGCAAACCCGAACTCAAATCTCTCGATCAAGGATCAATTCAAAGTTTACTCGAAATTTTTAACGTAAATAGGTCAAGCGGCAACGGTGTTGATTCTATTGTGTATCGTGCTCAACATGAGCATCAGCTGAGCCTTTTGGATGAATTAGAACAGAAGGGATATTTACGGAAAGACGGTGCTGGAAAATATTTGATCACACTATATGGGCTGTCTAATATAGACAGCCCATATATAAGAGAGTTATTCGGCCATTTTGAAAAGATTTTTTCAGTTATGCGCGAGCACTATAAAATCATGCCCAGAGAAGAGCTGAAACTATCCGATTTGGCATCCCTTTCGGAGCTTACATTAAAAGAAGTTTCAGAGTGCGTGGGCTATATGATCGAAAGCTCACTTTGGAGTAGTCACAGCACTAATCTTCAAGATCCTGGTGCTCATATCAAACCATCGGAAAGCATTTTAAGATATCAAACTTTTCAAGATGTGGTTTCCGAAATACGGCATCGGGAAGATGAACGTGAGGCGCAGCTATTCCGCAAAGCTCGCGTATCTATTTTCCAAGGTGACATTGAAGACGTCGTTGCATCGGCTCTGAAACCTGAAGGCCCGATTTTCAGCCTTTTATTTGAATTAGATAGTGATGAGATCCAGCGTATCACTGAACGAGCTGGATTGGTCCCCGATTGGTCCCTCACCAATACCCAGGCTTTTTCTCATAGGACGAGAAAAAGAGTATACCGCCAACGAATTACAGCAGAATACTCCAAGCTATCAGCCGAACAGCAGCAACGTTTTATTCTCAATGTTGCGAGGGAGCTTACTGTGCTGAATAGGAGTTACGAAGAACGCATCAATGAGACCCTACGAAGCATAGGGTGGGCCTTAGTTAGTGATAAAATAATTCAAATCGATGCTCTGCATCCATCTGATGTTCTAAATCTTCCACAAGCGACAATTGAAGATCTTGCAAAGGCTGCAGAGCGTTTGCCGAATGACCCGAGCGGGGCCATCTCCGCCGCATGTGGAGCAATAGATTCTGTATGCGAGAAGATTTACAAAGATCGCAATCTGGGAGACTCAGGCAAAGCCTCCTTTCAAGAGAAGGTTAAGAAATCAATTGCGGCAGTCAAGGCCTTAGAAAATTTGCATACAGAGATCCTTGCAATAGGATGGGAGAAGAAAGAAGCTGACATATTTTGCCACAATCTTAACGGGGCGATATCACACGCCGCTCACGTCATGCAAAGCCTTCGCTCGAATATGGGGGATGTTCACGGAAGCAAGCCGTATCTTGCTATACTTGCATTTGATTCCATAAAGTGGGCCATGATAATCTCATCACTACTACGGGAAAAACAATAAATCGGTGAATCATCTGACAGCGTGATTAGTGGATATATAGGAGTCTTGCGGGTAAGTAGTAAAGGTTCGGAGAAACCTTTCATATCATTAAAGTACTGAGTGCTGGTTGCAGGAGCTCATCTTCCCCCCGATTGCTGTGGACTTGCTACCGAGGCTGTTTATAATGTCTTGAAATTTACCCCATATAGATCTTGGATTCTTTCCTTTCACTTTTGGGCACACTCTGAGGGATCACCCTTCAATTTGGACAATGCATGGGGAAGGGCAGGGAGGATCACACTTAGATTTTCCTTTACGCTTTTAGGGCTTCCCGGTAGATTCACAATCAAAGTTGAACCCCGGATTCCCACGATTGCTCTGGAGATCATGGCGTGGGGTGTCTTTTTAAGGCTTTCCGCCCTCATGGCCTCAGAAAAACCAGGTACTTCTTTATCGATTACCTTCAATGTTGCATCGGGCGTCACGTCTCGGGGACTCAGGCCTGTGCCTCCTGTAGTGAGGATTAAGTCTGCCTTGAGTCGATCAGCACTTTTCTTAAGAGTTTTGATGATTACCTCTTTCTCATCCGGAATAACCTCATAATGAATGACCTCAGCAGGGAGGTCTTTTACCATCTCTCGGATGAGAGGCCCACTCAGATCTTCCCGCTCGCCCTTTGAACCTCGATCACTAATAGTCAGGATCGCAACTTTGAACATATTTTACTCCTCGTGATTCGTTGTTTGCTAATCGTTAATCTGCGTTTCTTGCAAACCCCGAAAATAACGCAACCTAAAGGTTGCGGCTTGAGTTCCCTGTTATACATAACTACATAACTCTCATTAAGTTTGTCATTCCGGGCTTGACTGAGCTTGCCCCGTACTTGATACGGGGGAATCAAGTGTTTTTCTGGATTCCTGCTTTCGCAGGAATGACACCCTTTGCTGTGATTAATGTTGCTGTGTATAAAAATTGAACATTGGTTATTGATCATTGATCAATGATAATCTCATCTCCAGCCTTCACTTCCCCTTCACTCAGCACCTCGGCAAAGATTCCTTCTTTGGGCATCACACAGTCCCCTACCTGGTAATAGATGGCACAACGTTCATGGCAATCCTTTCCAATTTGGGTGACCCGGAGGAGCACAGAATCTCCAACCCGGATTGTTGTCCCAATGGGAAGGTGAACGAGATCCACGCCTTCTGTCGTGATATTTTCTGCAAAATCGCCGTAACCTACCTTCAAACCCATGGCCTTCATCTTGTCAATCGATTCATTTGCCAGGAGACTGACCTGTCGGTGCCAAGGACCTGCATGGGCATCGCCCTTTAATCCAAAATCTTTGAGGAGATCGCACGATTGAATATTCGTCTTCTTCGTTCCCTTTTCCTCACTGACGTTAACTGCGAGTACCTTCCCTCGCTGAGGTTTGTCCATTTTCACTTCGTCTCCCATGAATGTTTGAGGAGTGCTTCGCTTGAGGAGCGGCTGTTGGCCTTAAGGGTGGAGGCAAAAATTTGCCTTAAGCGCAGCGATCCTCAAACGAAGTGATCCTCAAATGAAATGCTCCTACCTGCGGTTAGCGATATAGGTTCCACTCTTCCCCCCTGTTTTTTTGGCCAGATGGATATTGGAGAGGACCATTCCTCGGTCAATGGCCTTACACATATCGTAAATCGTGAGACCTGCAATGGCCACAGCCACGAATCCCTCCATCTCCACCCCGGTTTGGGCCTTGATCCTTACTCTTGCCTCAATATCGATTCGGCTCTCCTTTTCAAACGGGAAGAAATTTACTTCCACATGGGAAAGACTGAGAGGATGGCACATTGGAATGATTTCCGAGGTCTTTTTTGCTGCCATAATCCCAGCCACCCTGGCCACAGCAAAGACATCCCCCTTTGAAACCTCACCAGACATAATTCTTTTAAAAGTCTTTGGATTCATGAAGATGGATCCTCGAACAACAGCCTCCCTCAAAGTCTCTGCCTTTTTACTGACATCCACCATCTTCGCGCGGCCTCTTTTATCAAAATGAGTAAGCCTTTGCATGGATCCCTCCGCAAGAGCGCTTCGCTCGAGGAGCGGCCTTCGGCCTTGAGGGAAGAGGATCAGCCCAACGGGCCTTAAGGCCCAAAGTCATTTTGCCTTAAGCGAAGCGATCCTCAAACGAAGTGCTCCTCAAGTGAAACGATCCTTTTTAGCCTCCAATCGCTGACATATTCCTCTGGCATTTCTTAAATTGATGTGTATTGATAGGATGTCTTTCCGGCTTCGCTTTGAGAGCCACGAGAAGCCGTTCCCTTAAATCACGATCGCTACCACCCTTTCTGAGAAGTTCTTTCACATCAATTTCTTCATCCGAAAAGAGGCAGGTTCTGATCTTACCGTCGGGAGTCAGTCGAAGGCGATTGCAATCATCACAAAAGTGGCTGCTGACCGGACCGATCAATCCAATTTCCCCCGTGGCCCCTTCGATTCGGAATCTTTTCGCTGGTCCATCCCATCGATCTGAAGGGATGGGAATCAGTTTGCCAACATTTTCCAGACGACTTTTGATTTGAGGAATGGTCAAAATATCGCTTTTCTTCCATTCCTCCCCATTCCCGGAAGGCATATATTCGATATAGCGAACAGTAAGAGGGAGATGGAAGGTCAATTGGGCAAAAGATTCGATTTCGTCATCATTGAGTCCTTGAATAGCAACCATATTGATTTTGATGGGAGAGAGACCCACCCTTAACGCCTCTTCGATACCATTCCATACCCGCTCAAAATCGTCCTTTCGAGTGATCTGACAGAACCTCTCTTTCCTGAGAGAGTCCAGACTGATATTAATCCTTTTCAAACCGGCCTGTTTGAGATCCCGAGCGAACTCCCTTAAAAATATTCCGTTTGTGGTCAGGCTTAAGTCTTTGATCTCCTCAATGTGGGAGAGGCGGGAAATGAAATCCACGATCCCTTTCCTGACCAAAGGCTCTCCCCCTGTCAACCTGACCTTAGAAATTCCTTCGGCTGCAAAGACACGGACGATCCTCAATATCTCTTCATAGGTCAAAATTTCTTCATGGGGGATGAGAGGGATTCCTTCCTCCGGCATACAATAACGGCATCGGAGGTTACATCGGTCTGTCACCGAGATTCGAAGGTAATTAATTTTTCTTTTGTATGGATCGAATAACATATTTCTCCATTTTTGATTTGCGATTTTAGATTTTCGATTTAAATTGGCAATTGGCAATCTAAAATTGAAAATTTAGTTCTTCTCCTGTTCTTGAAATGTCGTATCCTCCCATTCGTTGGACCGTCTCTTTGAAATCATCCGAACGAATCGCCTCCAACACCTTTCTAATCTTTTCATCTTCAAAATATATGGAAGGGATGACGAGGTCGTAACGTTCCTTAGCGACGGGGATAAAATCCAAATTCATCGCTTGGGCTGCGGGAAGAATTCCCAACCCGACGTCCGCTCTACCGCTGGCAATTCCAGAGGCCAACGCCATGTGGGTATATTCCTCATTTTCGTATCCCTGAATCTGAGTCGAGTCAAGCGAAAGAGTCTTCAGTGTGTGATCGAGGAGGATTCGAGTTCCTGAACCTTTTTGGCGGTTGATGAAGGTGATATCTTTTCGGAGAAGATCCTCCAACCTTTTTATCTTTTTTGGATTTTGTTTCTGAACGATCAAACCCTGTTCTCTATAGACAAGGTGGATGACCTTTAGGTCAATTCCCTTCAGATAGTTTCGGATATAAGGAAAATTATATTCTCCTGTTTCAGGGTCAAGTAGATGGACACCAGCCATATGGCAGATCCCATTCTTTATCGCAAGAATCCCGCCTAAACTGCCCACCGGATGAGAAGAGAAATAAATGGGAGGATAGAATCTCCCCAGTAGATTGGCCAATATGTCGAGGCTGAGGTCATGGCTCCCCGCCAGCACCACTGTATTGAAAATCTCCTCAACAGGTTTCAGGAGTTCGATCTCTATTTCTTCATTCTCGTCCAGACCTTCTGAAAGGGCAGGGATCCGAATGATCCCATCAGCTTTGGTCAGAGACGTAATCACTCCAGACCCTCTGGGTAAGGGGGTCGCAAAGAATTTCTCTCCTACCTTTCCCACTTTCACCCTCAAAAACTCTTCCGTTCCCAATTTCGAAGGTATCTTTCTGGTGGGTATGACCTTTATCTTCGGCCTCTCCGTTCTTGTTAAATGGAGGGATTGATAAAGAATGGGCCTGACCAGTGTCTCATAGGAGATGATCGCAGAAACTGGATAACCGGGAATTCCAATAACTGGTCGGTCCTTAAATCTCCCAATCAAGGTAGGTTTCCCAGGCATCATCGAGATGCCGTGGACAAAGACTTCCCCTGATTCCTCAATGATCGATCGGGTATAGTCTTCTGAACCTGCGGATGATCCGGCAATGATGAGAATCAAATCGACCCCAGCATAGTTTGAAAGAATTGTTTCCTTGATTTTGAATGGGTCGTCCTCGACAATGGGATGCCGGATCGGATCCCCTCCATCCTCCCATATCAATCCGCTGAGGACATAAGAATTGGATTCGATGATGCCAGAAGGAATAGTTCCAGATCGAGAATTAAATTGGTTTAGATTGGTTTGTTCCGGCTCCACCAATTCCGAACCCGTTGGGATGATCAGCACTCTCGGTTTTCTCTTTACCTTGACCTCTTGATGACCGCATGCCAGTAAAGCACCTAAATCGTAAGCTGTAATTTTATGGTTTTCTGGAAAGACCATCTCTGTCGCGATCATATCCTCTCCGATCGCCCTGACGTGCTGCCAGGGATAAGCCGCATTCCTGATTTCCGCCAGTTGAGAATCGATGAGATGAACATCCTCAATCATGATGACCGCATCCATCCCCTGTGGAATAGGGTTTCCTGTATTGACAAAGAAGGCTTCTTTATTAATGAGGAGTGACTTTGGGGATTCTTCGGTCACTCCGTAAGTGCTTTCCGCTTTGACGGCAATTCCATCCATCGCTGCACAGTGGAAGGAAGGGGAGGAGATCTTTGCAAAGATAGGCTCCGCAGTCACCCGACCTAAGGAATGGATGACCGGGATTGTCTCGGTTTCCAGATGGATGAGATGGGCCAATTTAGTGGAGACGATGGTTCTCGCTTCAGCCAATGTTTTTTTCTTTAAGTAAACCGTCCGCTTCATCTTTAATGCCAAATGTCAAAGCTCAAATTTTGAAGTGAAGTACCCCGCAGCAGAGCTGCGGGGCATCTAATTCTCTAAAAAACTTTCCTCCCCCTTGATGGGGGAGGATTAAGGTGTGGGTGATGATTAGATCA
>Ga0315276_10007203_pt1 | contig 10275 bp, 8 predicted proteins | sample YL17G05_0_MG_FD_204542 | JGI IMG/M metagenome (GOLD analysis project Ga0315276, IMG submission 204542) | Sediment microbial communities from Yellowstone Lake, YNP, Wyoming, USA - YL17G05_0 | ecosystem: Environmental > Aquatic > Freshwater > Lake > Sediment | place: USA: Wyoming | collected... | reverse complement strand
CGGCGGCATCGGCGTGCGCGGCCCGGGCGAGACCCAGCTCGAGACCGACCGGCGCATCGTGCGCGAGAAGATCGCGCGCCTGAAGCTCGCGCTCGAGAGCGTCGAGCGCGAACGCGAGACCCAGCGGAGACGGCGGCGCGACCACTTCCGCACCGCGCTGGTGGGCTACACCAACGCCGGCAAGAGCACGCTCTTCAACGCGCTCACCCGCTCCGCGGTGTTCGTCGAGGACCGGCTCTTCGCCACGCTCGACGCCACCACGCGGCAGATGGTGAGCCCCGAGCGGCACCTGGCGCTGCTCACCGACACCGTGGGCTTCATCCGCAAGCTGCCGCACCACCTGGTGGCCTCGTTCCACAGCACGCTGGTCGAGGCGGTCGAAGCCGACCTGCTGATCCACGTGGTGGACGCCGCCGACCCCGACCTCCTGCGGCAGATGCAGGCGGTCGAGGGCGTGCTCGAGGAGTTGCTCGGCGAGCCGCGGCCCACCGTGCTGGTCTTCAACAAGCTCGACCTGGTCGGGGACGAGGAAGCGGTCGCGGGGTTCGAAGCCCGGTACCCCGGTGCGTTCCTGGTCTCGGCGAAGAGCGGCGCCGGGCTCGATCCGCTGCGCGCCTTCATCTGGGAGCAGGCGGCTGGCCACGCCGCGGGACACAAACCAGCAGCCCTCGCCCGCGGCGCCGGGAGGTCATCGTGAGCGCCGCACCGCGCACCCTGCGCTTCGGACACAGTCCCGACGCCGACGACGCCTACATGTTCTACGGCTTCCACACCGGACTCGCCACGGTCGCGGGATGCCGGGTCGAGCACGTGCTCGAGGACATCCAGAGCCTCAATCGCCGCGCGCTCGAGCGCGCCGACCTGGAGATCACCGCGGTCTCGGCGCACGCCTACGCGTTCCTCGCCGAACGCTACGCTGTGCTCGCCTGCGGCGCCTCGATGGGCCACGGCGTCGGGCCCGTGGTGGTGGCGCGCGAACCGCGCACGCTCGCATCGCTGGCGGGGAAACGCGTCGCCATCCCCGGACCGCTCACCACCGCCGCGCTGCTGCTGCGCTGCGAGTGCCCGGATTGCGTGCCCGTGGACGTCCTGTTCGATCGCATCCCCGCCGCGGTCCTCGCCAGCGAAGTCGAGGCCGGCGTGATCATCCACGAGAGCCAGTTGACCTACCGCGAAGAAGGCCTCGTCAAGGTCCTCGACTTCGGCGAGTTGTGGCAGGAGCGCGACGGGCTGCCCGTGCCGCTCGGGCTCGACGTGGTGCGCCGCGACCTGGGGCCGGACCTGATGCGCGCGGTGAGCGCCGGCTTCCGCGCCTCCATCCAGGCCGCGCTCGACCACGAGGACGAGGCCATCGCGTACGCACTGCCCTTCGGGCGCGGCCTCGACACCGGCCAGGGCCGGAAGTTCGTCCACATGTACGTGAACGACCTCACCCTCGACCTGGGCGAGACGGGCCGGCGGGCGCTGGCGCGGCTCTATGAGCGCGCGCTGGCAGCCGGGGCGATCGCAAAGGCGCCGGCGCTCGAAATCTACTGAGGGCCGGCACCCCCCCGGCCATCCCGGCCATCCCGCCAAAGCGCGCCCGCAGGAGAAGCCCCGCGGAGCGCGCCCTGGCGCTCAGGGCAGCGAGGGCACCTCGCGCCAGGAGAGCCGCTGGAACGATCCGTCGGCGGTCGCGAGGGCCTGGGAGATGGCGTCCGAACTGTAGAGGATCTTGGCGGTGCCGTTGGCGAGTTCGATGTCCACGAGGCCCTCGACGATCAGCGCACCCAGGATCCAGGCGTGGCCGTTGATCTTCACGTCGCCCTTGACGTAGATCACGCCCGTGTAGTTGAAGTCGGCATTGACGGTGAGGTCGCCCTCGATGTACAGCAGGCCCGAACCCGAACCGCCGTTGTAGGACACGTTCTGGTTGACGTAGTACAGGCCGTTGGCGGGGTCGGGGGGCGACGATACCGGCGGGCCCACCCAGGAGAAGAACTGCGCCTGGGTCAGCCCGAACACGTCCCACGGACCGGCGTAGAAGCCGGTCTGGCCCGCCAGGTCGGGGGGGCTTCCATCCGACGAAGCCGCCCCCTGGTGCGTGATGACGCTGGTGCTCCAGATACCCGCAAGGTCATCGGCGCCCGTATGGTAGGAATCGCCGAGGTCGTCGACCGGGGTGTCGGCCCGGTGGTTGAGCCCGCAGGCGTCGAAAGTGCCCTTGGTGTGGACCCCGACGTTCGCCTGCAGGGCGCCGAACACGTACGTGATGATCGGCTTGGCGTAGATCTCGGCGCGCACCCTCCGCACATCATTGCCGGCGGTGCCCGTGGAGGTGATCACGTAGATCGGCGAGCCCGGCGCTCCCAGATGAACCGCGGGTGTCACGCCGGCATCGTACTTGTAGATGGCCGTTCGCGCGTTGTTGGTCTTGTACTGGACCGTCAGCGCGCGGGGGCCGCGCGCGGCCGTGCTGTAGGCCAGCCAGGCGCCGGCCGGCTGGGCGGTCGCGAGCCCGGTGGAATCGGCGCCGAGCACGGGGACGCTGCCCGCGGCCACATTGAAGATCTGCGCCACGGCGAGCGGATTGCCGCCCAGCACGATGTCCCCCACGGCGATGCGGCTCTGCACCTCGCCGATCCCGGCTTCAGCGTTGTTGAGCGCCTCGGTTTCGCGCAGGCCATGGCTCGTGATCTTGGTGTTCACGTTGACCGAGGCCATCAGCACGATGGCGAGCACGGAGATGACCAGCAGGACGAGCAGGGCGATGACCAGGGCGATGCCACGCTCGCTGTCGGGACGCGGGATGGAAGAGCGTGCCATGGACACCTCCTATCGGACGAAGACCACCAGGGCACCGGTCGTGGCCGAGACCTTGACACCGACCGCGAGATCGAGGAGGAAGGGGCTCTTCGGCACGTACAAGCCGTTGTCGAAGTTGTTCGAGTTGACGGCGGGCACCCAGTTCACGAGCGCCCCGGCCGAGGGATCCGTGCCGGTCGGCGGGATGACGCCGGTATCGAGGTAGTAGATCCTCACGCCCCCGACGAATCCCGTCGTGCCCTGGCGCCAGCCCACAGCGAGGTCACCGCGGGTGGAACCGCCGAGGTCCGCCGCGACCAGCGAGGTGACGACGCCGGGAGCCTCCACGGTCTGCGAGTGGGGAAAAGCCCAACCGCCCGCGTTCCTCAAGAGGACCAGCCGGCCGCCGGCCGCCGTGGTCTGCGTGCCCGCGACCACGTCGAGCAGGCCGTCGCCGTCCACGTCCACCGCGGCCAGCGCGTTCACCGCGTCCCCGGTCAGCGTGACGGTCCGCTGCAGCGAGAAGTGCGGGCTGGCGGCCTTGCCCATGTTCTTGAGGAAGCAGACCTGCCCGCCGTTGGCCGTGCGCGTGCCCACCGCGAGGTCCTTGAGGCCGTCGCCATCGAAGTCGCCGGCGACCAGGGCGTTCACCTCGCCGAGCGAGCCGGCCGTGAGCCCGCCGGAGGTCGGATAGGTCTCGGTGCGCGAGAAGGTCGGGCTCGCGGCATTGCTGTTCGTCCAGAGTTCGAAACTGCCCTGGTAGGCGGTGGGCGACTTGGTGCCCACGATGAGGTCCGGGAACGCCCCGCCCACGCAGTCCAGGCTCACCACGGCCTGCACGTCGCCGTTGTCGGTGGTCCGGTAGGCCAGGCTGTAGGCCGCCGGGAAGTGGCCATAGTTGCCGCTCGAGTTCTGGCACCACCAGACGAAGAAGTTCCCCGTCGCAGCGGTCTTGCAGCCGGTCACGAGGTCGGGGCGGTTGAGCGGAGAATCGGTGTCGAAGAAGTCGAGGGCCATGGAGACGACCGACTGCGGCGCGCTCTGGGTGTAGTCGGGCGTGGCAATGAAGAGCGGCGTGGAGTCGTACTGGTTGAACCAGACCGAGACCTGGTCGCTCCCCGCCGCGTCCGAGCCGAGGATGAGGTCCGGGTCGCCGCTGCGCTTGCTGTCGGTCCCGGTCCAGTCCTTCTCGATCAGGTCCCCGCTCCCCAGGCACAGCACGCGGTTGGCCTGCAGCGTGATGACCGTGAAGGAGGCCACGCCGAAGTTCTTGCTGGTGAGGGTCTGCCCGGCCTGCAGGTAGATCCCGTTGATCGCCGTGGCGCTGGTCGGGAAGAAGCCTGCTGGAGCGAGGGTCATGATCGAGTAGGGCGTGGTGTGCGGCGGGTCGTTGGCGGGCACGTCGATCGAGTAGTTCCCGCTCGCGTCGGTCCAGGCGTACCCGGGCACCGTGATGCCGCCGTCCGTGGTGATGCCCACCCAGACGTTCTGCATACCCGGCTCGCCGGTATCGAGCACGCCGTCCCGGTCGGTGTCACGGAAGACCGTGCCCTGGACGGTGCCGACCGCCGGCTTGTAGATGCCGAACGACAGGGAGTGGTTGTCGTGATCCGCGACGGTCAGCACGACGGGATTCGTCGTGGTCGCGATGAAGGAGTCGGGCGGCGTCACGCTGACCGAACAGGCCCCCACCGGCGCGAAGAGCGCTGAAGCCAGATTGCCCGATGCGTCCGTGTAGGCCGACGTGCCGGCGGGCCACAGTTTGACCCGGACGTTCTGCTTGCCCGTCTCGCCCACGTCCAGCACGCCATCGTGGTCGAGATCCTCGTAGACGAAGACGCTGATGCGCCCACCCGCGATCGCCACGTCCGGGAAGGAGCGGGAAGCCGAGGGCGGGATCGTGACGGAAAGGCTCTCCGGGACGCTGGTGTTGGCATAGCCGGCGGGCGGGAGGATCTGCTTGAGCCAGTAGGTCCCTGCCAGGGCGTGGAGGCTGAAGTACCCGCTGGCGGAGGTCGTGGTGGTCATCACCCCGAGCCGGATGGTCGCTCCGCCCAGGCCCCGCTCGCCCGGATCCTTGGTCCCGTTGACCAGGACGCTGTCCAGGAAGACGTATCCGTCCACGGCGTACTCGTCGGCGCCACCCTGCGGCGTATTCCGCAGCGAGTTCACTTCGGTGCTGTAATGGCTCTCCGCGTAGCGGCCGAGCCAGTCCCGCTTCCCACTCGGGGCGGTGATCCGGAGGGCGATGCGTTCGATGTCGGCGAGTTGCGCCGCGGGGACGGGCCCGCTCGACCAATCCCAGGGCGTGGTGCTGCCCTTCAGGTAGACGGAGAAGATGGGGGACACACCGCTGCCCGGCCGGCGCACCAGCGCCACGCGCTGTGTCACGGGCCCGTTGTTGCCCGCGGTGTTGTTGGTCCTGTCGCCATAGACCTGGCGGACCAATTCGAAGTCGTCGGGGTTGGGCGTGCGCAGTGCATCCACCGCGTTGACGTCGGCCTGATCGGCCTCGTCCACGAGCCCGTCGTTGTCGAGGTCGAGCGTCCAGCGCACGATTTCCGCCCCCGTGCCGTACTTGACAGGCGGGGTCCAGTCCGTCCCGCTGAGCGGCTGGGGCTTCGGGTTCCCGCTCGGGTCGTAGGCCTGCGGAGTGGCAGGCCCGGCACTGGCGGTGTCGGGATAGGGCTCCAGGTTCTCGTTGATGAGCACCTGCATCGAGTCGATGTAGGCGATCGCGGGCTGCGTGTTATCGAGGTCCGCCCCGTAGCCCGCCGAGCGCAGGTCCCGGGCGATCATGTCGAGCGCCACCCTGCCCGCCTCGGAGGCCTCGATGTTGTTCGCGCTCAGGGTCTTGCTGCGCGAGGCGGAGTACATCACGGTGGTCAGGGTGATGATCACCACGGCCAGCAGCATCACCGTGATCATCAACTCGATGAGCGTGAAGCCGCGCGACTTGCGTCGCGCCGGGAAGCAGGGCTTGGATGTCATGGCTAGCGCCTCACGTAGGTGGTGGAGGTCACCGAGCGGTTCCCGAGATAGACCCACTGCACGGTGACCGTGACCTTCTTGAGGTTGCCGAGCGGGGCGGCCATGGCCTCGACCTGGTAGAAACGCCGCCACTGGCCCGAGCTGCCCAGGGCCTCGAATCCGCTGGCCGGGTGGCGGCCGGCGGTGAGACTCGCGTCCGTCCATGCGCTGCCGGCGAGTTTTTCGAGTTGCTCCTGCGCGTAGTAGTTCCCCGAGGTGGTCATGCGCGCCTGGAGTTGGCTGCGCGAGCCCGCGGGGAACAACTGGCCGACGGCCAGGATGCCGACGGTGAGCATCACGAGCGCGATCATCAACTCGATGAGCGTGGACCCGCGTTCGTCGTGGATGGCGCGTGGACCCGGGTTGCGCATGGTCTGCCTACCTGATGAGGACGAGGCCGGAGAGTTGCACGCTCACGGTGTCCAGGGCGCCGCTCGGGTTGCGGACGACGATGACCCCCGATTCCAGTGAGCGGCCGTCGGGCTTCATGTGGTACCAGCTGCCGACGGTCGTGAACGTGATTCCGCGCGGCAGCGTCCACGCCGTGGAGATGCCGCTCGTGTAGTGGATGTGGTAGGTGGTCGAGGTCACGATGTGCACCGGCTGCTCCACGCCCGTGGCGATGGCCTTCTCGCGAGCCAGCCGCAGCTGCCCGGCGACGTTCTCGGCCGCCCCGCGCAGCTGGTAGGTGGACGAGATGCGCTGGAAGTTCGGGACGCTGAAGCCGAAGAGAAGACCCATCACCACCAGCACGATGGCCAGTTCGACCAGGCTGAAGCCGCGCTCGGCAGGATCCCGCATGGCGTCCGAATTCCCTCGAGAGAGACGTGGCAATGCTGCACCCGATGAGTCCTGGGTCACAGACTCATCCGGAATGGTTATCGGCCGTCTCAAGGGAGGACTTGAGGGTTCAGCGGTGGCGCCTAACCGGGCCCGCAGCAGGAGCTTGGGGCGCAAACCGGAGAAGTGAGCGAGGAGCCGGTGGCGCGGACCACAGGGATTCCCCGGAGTCGGCCGCCGTTCTCACATCGGCGGGTCGTGCAGCTTCAGGCCGCGCGCGAGGTGATGGCGGCACAGCCATTCGCGAGCCGCGGCGATCTCGCGCGAATCGAGTTCGTGGCCCGCGTTGTCCCAGTGCAGGGTGACGTCCGCGCCAGCGTGGCGCAGTTGGTAGGTGAGCCCCTCGAGCCGCTCGGGCGACACACTTTCGTCCGCGCGTCCCGCGGCGACGAAGACCACCACGCCGTGCAGGTGCGGATTGCGCTCCGGCTCGAGCGGCAGTGCCGGGCGGAACAGCACCGCACCCGCGAGCAGTCCGGGCTCGAGCAGCAGCAGGCTCATCGCCATGTCGGCGCCGCACGCGTGCCCCACCGCCACGACGCGTTTGAGATCGAAGCGGTGGGCCACCGCGGCCGCCCGCACCCAGTCGGCCAGCTCGTAGGTGCGCGCGTGCAGGTCGTCGAGGTCGAGCGCGCCGGCGACGAAGCTCTGCAGGAAACCGGGTCCCGCCCCGGCCAGGTCCTCCCCGCGCGGGGCGAGCATTCCCGCACCCTCGTCCAGAGCGGGGCCGAGGTGGAGCAGGTCGTGCTCGTCGCCCCCCGTGCCGTGCAGCATCAGGAAGGTGACCGCGTCCCCGCCGCGCGGGGCAGGCAGGTACTGGTGGACGAACTTGTCGAGCGAGACGGCCATCGCGAGGAATCCTCCGGGGAGCGGAACCGGACGGGAACGTACTCCCGGCCACCCCGGCAGACCAGCGGCGCCCGGGCCGGCCGGGCTCACCCCGGAGCCGTTACGGCCGATACTGACAGGGAGAGTCCGGGCTGGCTCCCAGTCTGATTCCGCACATGCCCGGGGGCGGTCGGTCCCACAGAACCTCACGGGAGGTCGGGTGCGTTCATCGTTTCGGCGTGGCACCGGCGCCACGCGCCGCGTGGCCGCTGGCCACCAGGCATCCTTCGCGGGGCTCGCCCTGACCCTGAGCCTTCTCCTGTCCGCCGCGCAGGCCAGCGCAGACACGGAGCGGATCCGCCTGGTGCTCGGCTTCGCCCGCTCGGTGAACCGCTTCCACTCGTTCGAAGCCGACTCGATGGGGCTCTCCTACGGTCTCACCAACTCACCCGAGGTGGGCGTCGACTTCCGCGTCCTCGACCTGCCGATGCCGAAGGCCCCGCGCCCCGCGCTGCACGTGACGGCTGGGGCACTCACCGACGAGCGCACGCTCGGGCCGTTCCCGCCGGGGCAGCCGCTGACCCGGCAACCGGTCCTCGTGCTGCGGTCCGGCGTGCACCTGCTGCTCCCACTGGAACTCGTGCGTCCCAACGCGGGCGTGGCGTTCCGGGTCGGCTGGAGCGGCGCCTATGTGCTCGGGCGCACGGGGGGGGCGGAATTCATCACGATCTCGAAGGCCCGCTTCGGCTTCGAGCGGACCGCGGGCGGGTTCGAGGGTTCCTGCGTCGAGGTGGGCATGGGGCGCGACGAGACCTACGGCAGCGAGTTCGCCGCGAAGCGCTGGGACGTGCACGTCGCCCTCCAGGGACGGCTCCTCCCGTGGCCCGTCCCCGCTGCGCCGGCGAAGGCCGGGAAGACGGTGGCACCGCCCGACGAGACACGCCGCGTGCTGTGGGCGTTCGCGGACGTGGATGTCGACACGGACGGCGGCGCGGGGCCCGACGGCCTGCAACTGCGCTTCGGGCTCTCCACCGACGTCGCGGGCATCCTCCAGACCGCCTTCGGCGCGCCGGCGCACTGACCGCGCGCGGCCCGCGCGGCGACCGCCCCGCAACCGCGCGGGCCCGGGTGTCGTGGACACCCGGGCCCCCAGCGCGTCCGGATCAGTAAGGCTTCCGGGCGAAACCGTCGTACTCGTCGCCGCGGGGATCCATCGGGTTGCCGTTCGCGTCCGTGCCGGAGAACTTGAAGACCCAGTGCTGAGGGTCGATGAGTCCGTCCCCGGTGGCGTTCTGGGTGATGCGGAAGTACACGGTCGCCTCGCGAGTCACCGGATCGTAACGCACGGCCAGGGGAATGGGCATGATCTCAACTTCGCGGGCGGGGTACAGCGTGACCCCGTTGTTGTAGACGCCGCCGGCACCGCCCGTGGCCTTGCTGATGGACCACTTCATGGCGTTCTGCACCGAAACCAGATCCATGGCCTGGTTGAAGCGAAACACCATCGAGAACATCTTCGACGCTCCCGGGGTCGACAGCGAGGGATCCTGCAGGGAGACCCACGCCCCCGACATCAGGAACGGATTGAAAGTGGACTTGGCGGTGTCCGCATACTGGAACTTTGGCGTGAACATGACCGCCTCGATCTCGGCGGCCCGGACCCAACTCTCCTTGGTGTCCATGTTCCAGAGCGTGGTGGCCTGCGTCGTCGCCTGGTCCTCCAGGCCGAGGCCCAGGTAGGAGTACGCCAGTTCGGCGATGGCGTCCACGCTTCGGGGCTGCAGACCGAGGACCCGCTCGAACTGGCTCACCGCTTCCGAGTAGCGCCCCTGCTTGTTGTACACCAGGCCCAGGTTGTAGTAGCTGTTCGGGTCCAGTGGCGACATCGTGCCGACCTTCTGGAACTGCGTCTCAGCCTCGGCGTATCGTTCCATCAGGAGGTAGAGGGAGCCTAGGGAGCTGTGCGGCGCCACGGCCGAACTGTCCAGCTTGATCACTTCCTTGTACTGCACCTCCGCCTCGCCGTACCGCTGCGTCCCGACCAGGGCGCCTGCCAGGTAGGTGCGCGCGTCCACGGAAGTGGGGTCGGTCTTGACTGCCTTCTGGAACGAGGCGATGGCGTCCGCGGACTGACCGATCAGCGAGTACGTGCGACCCATGATGATGTAGGCGTCGATCGACTCCGGGTTCAGGGCCGCGGCCCGCTTGAATTCCTTGATGGCGGCGTCGTAGCGCTGCTCCTGGAGAAGGCTGGCCCCGCGGTTGAGCGCGGTGGTGGACAGCGAGGCACGCTGGTCCAGGGTCGTGGCGAGGGCGGAGAAGATGCCCTCCAGAGACACCGGCGACATGTCCATCGTGAGAGTGACCTTTCTTCCAGGGCGGCCGTCAGACACCGCACAGGTCGCGTCGGCGCCAGGGTCAGCCGGAGCGATCCCAGCTCCGGCGTGAGGGCGTGGGGAGCCCTCGACTGACAGAGTCGGCACGATGGAAGAAAGGTTGAGCCCCGATCTGCGCCGGCGGGCCCCGGGACAGGTGCTGCTCCACCGCTTCCCGGGTGAAACGACAGGCAGGGCCGGGCGGGCCAGCCCCGCCAGCAGCCCCGGCCGGTGGTTGTCGGACCCGGGCGCAGCGGCTACTCTGCGCGCCGTGAGCGGGACACGGACGTCACTCGCCGCCTTATTCCTGGCCCTTGCCCTGCCGCTGGCGGGGTGCCTGCTCTGGATGCTGCACGCCGACGCGTGGGGCCTGGGCGGGCGTTCGCCGGTGCTCAACTACGACTCGGCGCAGTACGCG
>Ga0315276_10007202_pt1 | contig 10276 bp, 7 predicted proteins | sample YL17G05_0_MG_FD_204542 | JGI IMG/M metagenome (GOLD analysis project Ga0315276, IMG submission 204542) | Sediment microbial communities from Yellowstone Lake, YNP, Wyoming, USA - YL17G05_0 | ecosystem: Environmental > Aquatic > Freshwater > Lake > Sediment | place: USA: Wyoming | collected... | reverse complement strand
TAGTCTTCCAAAATCTCCCCTGACCCCTCTTTTCCAAAGAGGGGAAATTCCTCCCTTTTGTAAAGGGAGGGAAGGAGGGATTTAGTCTTCGGTGTCTATATAATTATGGACCGACTAATAAGTCGTAGGACGCGGAGACGCGGGGATAGATCTCCGCATCAGTCCTTCCTTTTTTCATGGGATTATCCATTTGCGGCTGAGGGGATCAAATCCAGGTTCCCGGTGAATGCGGCTTCCAGGGTTGGCTTCATCAGCCGGTCCACATCTCCCCGTTCGGCTTCCATGGGTGTAGGCATATTTTGCAGCTTCATCTTTAACTGCGGATCTTTCGCAGCCTGGATCATGCGCTTCAGGTGGGCTTTCGAGACTCCGGCCTCGGCGAGCGTCACCGGAAAGCCGAGCGCCTTGGAAAACTGAATCATGCCCCGGGCCACCAATACCGCCAACGCCCGGCCTTTCTTTCCCTCAATGCTGGCTTTGATAAATCCCCCTTCTTTCAGGATCGTGGCAAAGACCGATAATTGATCCTGGACCTTGGGGGCAAACAGGACCGTGTAATAGGGGTTCAAAATCGCGCAGGCCCGCCCATGACTTAAAACGTCGATCAGAGAGAAACTGCCGAGATGAGGCCCGCTGGTCCCTCCGATCATGATCGAATACCCGCCAAGGTCCGTTCCCAGCCCCAGACAAAGCCGGGCCTGCCGGTCTTGGGGATCGGCTTTTACCTTGGGCAGCCCATACACAATTAACCTCAAGCAGGCTTCGGCGACTTCTTTCATCCGGTCATAATGGGTCTGTCCAGTCGCGCCCATGAAAACCTCCCAGGCGTGCGCGATCCCGTCCAGTCCCCCATCCAGGGTGAGATGGATCGGAGAATCCAACGTCACTCCGTAATCGAAGACCGCCGCCTGGGGAGTGATCGCTTCGTCTACGATGAGCTTCTTCTGCCCGGTGGACAGGTCGGTGATGTTGGAGTACTTGGTCAGATGAGCTCCTGAACTGGCCGCGGTCTGCACAGCGATCATCGGCAGGGGAGCTTTTTTCGTCTGCTCCTTTACCTTGGTAACATTCCCGGTGCCAAAGTACGGATCGATGGTGCTGGCCGCTGCTGTTGACACTTGTAGGCTGGCTTTGACCTCCGCCGGCGAATAGGTCGCCAGTACATTCGAGGCCTTGGCGGCATCGATGGTGCTCCCACCCCCTAGCGAGATGATCATGTCAGGCCGGGAGCGGGCTACATGCAGGGCCAGTCGGTAGAGATCTTCCCGCGGGGCATTAGGGCGGCTGCCCGTGATCTCTTCAAACCCGACTCCCTTGGCCTGGAGCGAATCTGTAACCGATTGGCATGTTCCCGAAACCCAGGACTCACCCAGTTCAGCAACCATCAGCAACGCTTTTTTCCCAAACGTGGCCGCGTAATCGCCGACTCGGCCCAGCACCTCAAACCCGAAAGCGTAGGAATTTCCTTTCCAATCTGCCAGCATCTTCCGCGCATTCTCCATCACCTTTTCCATCGGCCCCCCTTCTGCCATCGTGGATGGCCAATTGCGGAATGAAAATCTGAAATCTGCCTTCCGCAATCCGAAATTATTTGATTGCTTCTTCGACCAAGGCGATCAGGCGCTTGGGCGAAATGGGTTTGGGTAAGTAAAGGTTGGCGCCCATTTCCAGACCTCGCTGTCGATCCTCCTCCCCGCTTTTCGCCGTGAGCATCATGACGGGCGTCTCCGCGTAGGAAGCGATCTGGCGAATCTGTTGACACACCTCGAACCCGTCCATCTCGGGCATGATGACATCCAGGATGACCAAATCAAACTGATCGCTGGCCGTTTTCTCAAGGGCGTCGCAACCGTTCGGGGAAGTGGTCACAGCAAAGCCTACAGGAGTGAGCAGTTCACGGATGGCAATCAAAACCAATTCGTCATCGTCTACCACCAAGATTTTTTTCGACATAGGTTATCATTCCTTTAGCAGGTGAAATCTTACCGGGAACTGTTTCCACCCCGATTCCATCAAGCTTCCATCCACTCCATGGCCGTGCCCAAGTGCGAGCCCAGGACCGGCAAGATCACCCGGAACGTAGCCCCTTCATCGACTTTGCTCTCCACTTCGATCTTACCGCCGTGGGCCTCAATGATTCCGTAGCAGATGGATAGCCCCAGCCCGCTCCCCTTCCCGACTTCCTTCGTGCTGAAGAAGGGTTCAAAAATCTTTTCAACGTTTTCCTCGGGGATTCCTGTCCCCGTATCTTTTACCGATATTTGCACATCCTTCCAGCCGTTATGGCGAATCAAAGCGGTTGATATCGTCAGCTCCCGCTTGTGTTTCCCCCGTTCCATCGCGTCTTTGGCGTTGGAAATGAGGTTGAGGAAGACCTGCTCCAACTGGTTCGCATCGCCCCAGATCTTGGGGATATCCGGCTGGAAATTTTTGACGATGCGAATGTTGTGATTCAGAAGCTGTTGGCCGGTGATCAGCAGGGCATTCTCGATCGGTTCGTTGACTTCAATCTGGCGGAAATCAAACCGGGACTGCCGGGAAAAATCTCTTAAGTGGTTAATGATCTTGGCGATGCGCTCGTTACATTTCTGAATCAAATCGACTCGATGCCGGTTCTCATCCTCTTCGGGCAAGTGCTCCCGGATGACATGCAGAAAAGTATCGGCCGCCATCAGCGGGTTGTTCAGTTCATGGGCCACCCCGGCCACTAACTCTCCCAGAGCGCGCATCTTCCCAGCCTGGATGAGATGGGCCTGAGTCTTTTTCAATTCTTCTTCCAGTTTTTTCTTCTCCGTAAGATCCTTAAACACTCCCAGCGTGCCGATAATCTTGCCGGTTTCGTCCCTGAGCAGGGAGGCCGAGGTGAGGATCGGCACTGCCCGCCCGTTGCGGGTCATGCCCGTTTCGTAGTTCTTCAGGCTGCCCTTTTCCCGCAAGACAGCCATAATCTTGCGAGCTTCGGCCAAGCCGTTGATGTATAGCTGAGAGATGGGCAGGCTGATGATCTGATCCCGGGAGAGACCCACCATCTCCTCCATAGCCCGGTTGATAAAAGTAATCCGGCCCTTGGGGTCGGTGGTCACGATAGCGTCCACTGAGCTCTGTACGATGTTCTCCAGGTAATCCTTGGTCTCGCGCAGCTCTTTCTCCAGGGCCAGTTTTTCGGTAATATCCCGCGCGATCTCTAGAAAGCCCAAAATCTTACCCGAGGCATCCTTCAGAGCGGTGACGATGGCGTGGGCTTGGAAGAGGGAGCCATCTTTTCGAATCCGTTCCAGCTCATACTCGGTCATCCCTTCGGCTTCCACCTTGCGGGAGATTTCCTGGATAACCCCGCGCGAGCCACCATCCGGGCGGAAGGTTTGTTCAATGCGCATTTTACCCATGACTTCTTCTTTCGTCCATCCGAAGAGATTGGCTGAACCGCTGTTGTACTCCAAGATGACGCCGTGGATATCCGTCGCGATGATGGAATACTCTGTCGAGCTTTCCAGCACGCTGTTCAACAAATTGGAAAGATTCCGGTACTTCTCTTCCTTTTCCTGAATCTCCTGGGTGCGGTCATGGACGATCTCTTCCAGATTCCGGGTGTAGCTGAGGACCTGGTCGGCCATGCGGTTAAAAGAAGTGGCCAGGGTTCCAATCTCGTCTCCCGTGGTGATGCGAACTTTTTGGGTCAGGTCTCCCCCCGCCATGCGGGCGGTCACTTCAGTCAATTCCATGACCGGGCGAGTCAATACTCGGGAGAGCATGACCGTCAGGAGAAACGCCAGGGCAATGCTGCCCAAGGCCAGCAACGTGATAAAAAATTTCGTCCGGGCGACCCCTTCAAAGATCTCCTCTTCATAGCTGCCCGCGGCAATAATCCAATCCCAATCCCGGAAGTATTGATACTTGTTAATCTTCAGGCGTGGACTCGTCTCGCCCAACTCTACATTCGCCCAGGGATAGCGGATGGTGCCCACTTCATTTTCTTTTAGCAGTGTGGCCTTGCTGGCAATCTCGCGCATGTACTCAAACCCGCTGGAGTCCTTGGCCCCCAGAATGTTTTCGCCCTCCTTGGCCGGGTGCACCACTAAGTTTCCCGAACTATCCATAATGTAGGCGTAACCCGTCTTGCCGATCTTGATGGATTTAATGGCCTCCTTCAGAGACAGGGCACTCTGTTCGGGGATCCCCACGTAAAGCGCGCCGATGATTTCGTTATTTTTGTTCCGGATGGGTTCATAGGCTGTGATGTACCAGGCGTTGACGACAAAGGCTCGCCCCCGATACGTCTCTCCCCGCAGGATCGTTTTGGCCACTTCGTTGGAGGGCGGCAGATAAGTTCCCACCGCCCGGGTCCCATTGGCATGCAGTACATTCGTGGAGATCCGCAACAGTCGGTCTCCTTCCGTACGTTGAAAAACCGTGCAGGTTCCCCCAACCAGCTTCTGGACCCTATCCACGAGGGTGTAATCTTGGGTGATGGGTTTCCCACCGATGGACCAGAGAGGAACGCGCACCCGGCTCAATTCATTAGTGGATTGATCCTGGGATGTAAATTCCACGAATTGGTCATGAGAGATGGAGACCGATCGCCCATTTTGAAAGAAAACATAGTGCGCAGTATTTAGGCCGGCCGTGATCTTGTTCTGTAAGAGTTCCTGCTGGGCCCTGCACATGGCGTGAATATTACCCACGATGTGCTCAAGGTCTGATTCATAGGATTGCTTAAGGTCTTCCGTGAATTTTCCGAGGGAAAGAAGGGCACCCACTCCCAGGGGCACGAGAGCCAGAAGAAGAGTGAAGCTGATCAGCTTGGTCCGGATTTTCCAATCTCTGAATGGTTTCATAGCAATGCCTTTTTATAAATATATCAGACCCGGAGGAAAATCTCAAACCTTTGCGTGTAAGCGCTTTTTCAGCGAAGAACGTGTTTTTTTGAACCAAGAATCGAGATAAGGATATGCCTACCCATGACAATTTGTCACAAAAATAGTTCTATTACTAACTAATTTTTGACAAAATTTCCTCCCTCATAAAAATACACTCGGTTCATTTGCCATTTTGTCAAGGTTCGCATAATGAATGGATGCGGATCCCTTCCCACAGTAAGAACCTTTTTTTACAAATTAACTTCAATTTCAATTAGTTATATACCATTGGGCCTATGCCCATCGGATTTCTTCTCGGCTGGCACAGCGCTTGCTGTCTATGTGGGTAAGGAATGAATACGGAGAGAGGGGAGGAAAAAATGAAAAAAATGGCTATTCTGATTTTGATCATGTCCTCCGCCATCCTATTAACCTGGGTATCCAGCTCTTATGCGGCCGAATTTCTGGGATATACAATGGTTCCAAAGCAAGCCAAATTCTATGCCATCATTCTGGGCGTGATCGGGGCATCTCTGGGGATGGTCTCGGCACTTCATGCGGCCCTATGGTTGGCGGATCTAAGAAAGAAGGAAAAAGCAACAGTCGTAAAACTTGCTTTCGGCAGAGACGCAGAGGCCTTCGGCGGCGGGATAGCAGCCGCTGCTCAACCGGCAAAATAGACCCATCGGCAATTCCCGTAGAATTAAAAACCCTTTCGCTGCAATGCAACGAAGGGGTTTTTAATTTATGCCCACACAGCACTCGCAGGAAACAGCGCGGCTTGTGTCAGGCTATGCCGGGGCCTTTCAGGCGACCTTGGGCAGAATCTTTTCCTCCACCCTGGCCTTTGGGGCGCGGGTCACGAAGGTCAAACCGGCAGCGATGAGCAGGCAGATAGCGGCAATCAGATAAGCGTCGTGAAAGTTCTTGGAAGCATCGTAGATGTATCCGCTGAGCAGAGGTCCCAGACTTCCTCCCACGCCCCAGGCCGTAAAGATAAACCCGTAGTTCACCCCGAAGTTCTTCAACCCGAAATAATCCTTGGCGGCCGATGGGAAAACGGAAAGGTTCGCGCCGTAGTTGAACCCGATGAGCACCGAGGCCACGAAGAGTGAGGCATAAGTACCCAGGCCGCGCAGCAGAAACATGAGCACGGCCTGGAAGACGAAGACGGAGAACATCGTCCACGTGCGGCCGATCTTGTCGGAAAGGACGCCGGCAATGACCCGCCCGCCGGCGTTGCCAACGGCCAGTAGAGCCACAAAAATAAAGCCAGCCTTGATACCTGCTTGAAGGTCTACGATCTTGGCCAGCTTACCGATGATCATCAACCCTGCGCCCGCACCGAAAACAAACATGATCCAGAGAAGGTAGAACTGGGGCGTGCGGAGCATCTCGTGGAATTCATAATCCACTATGGCCGCAGCGGTTTTCACCCCGCCTTTCTCCCCGATCTTAGAGGGACCGGGATTCGCTACAGGCTTGTAGCCGGCTGGAGGGTTTTTGAGCAATTGGGAAAGAAGAACCACCGCAATCAAGAAGGCAATCCCCAGGATCAGGAAGGTGCTCTGGATACCGAAAGCACCCAGGAGGTGATTTGCCAGTGGGGCGATGTAAACCGAGGCCAACCCGAAACCAGCCACGACCAGACCGGCAATCAAACCCGTCCGCGCCGGGGGAAACCATTTCACGGCCGGCGGCGTTGCCGAGGCATACCCGCACCCGATCCCTGCCCCTGCCAGAACTCCGAACCCAATGACCATCCCGGCTAGGGATTGGCCCAGGCTGGCGATGATAAACCCGATACCGCAAAGAATTCCTCCCAGAGTTGCGACGAACCGGGGACCCACCTTGTCTTGCAGCCTCCCGGCCGGGACCATCATAAAGGCGAAGACGGCGATGGCCACAGAATAGGGAAGGGCGGCCTGGGTCTCATTCCAGCCCCATTCCTTGGTGATCTGCTTCGAAATAACCGACCAGGCGTACAGGACCCCTAGGGCCAGATTGATTCCGGTTCCGGCAAAGGTAACGATCCAGCCGCTGCCAGGGCTGGTGCCCGGGAGGGCAGAGCTCTTAGACGGATCAGCCATCAGGATTAACCTCCTAGTTTATTGCCTCTCGGAGACTAATGACTGGACGACCGAGGGGTCGGCCAGAGTGGTCGTGTCGCCCAGGTCGCGGACGTCCCCGGCAGCGATCTTCTTCAGGATCCGGCGCATGATCTTACCGCTGCGCGTTTTAGGCAGGGAATCAGTGAATTGGATCTTGTCCGGCATGGCAATAGGACCAATCTCTTTCCGTACATGGGCCACCAAGGTTTTTTTCAAATCCTCAGACTTAGCCTGCCCAGCTTTTAGAGTGACGAAAGCATAGATCCCCTGCCCTTTGATCTCATGGGGCATGCCCACTACGGCAGCCTCGGCCACGAAGGGATGGCTGACCAGAGCGCTCTCCACTTCTGCGGTCCCGATGCGGTGGCCGGAGACGTTGATGACGTCATCCACCCGTCCCATGAGCCAGAAGTCGCCGTCTTCATCTACCCGGGCACCGTCACCGGTAAAGTACATCCCCGGGAACTGGACGAAATAGGTCTCTTTGAAGCGCTCAGGCTGTCCGAAAATGGTTCGCATCATTCCCGGCCAGGGCTTTTTGATGACCAGGTATCCGCCTTCGTTCACACTGGCTGGAGAACCATCTTCCCGGATGACCGCAGCTTCGACTCCGGGGAAGGGCTTGGTCGCCGAACCGGGTTTGATGACCACGGCTCCCGGCAGGGGGGTGATCAAGATGCCGCCGGTTTCGGTCTGCCACCAGGTGTCGACGATGGGGCATCTTTCCTTTCCGATGATTTTGTAATACCAAATCCAGGCCTCGGGGTTGATGGGTTCACCCACGGTCCCCAGGAGGCGGAGAGAAGAGATATTGCGGCCCAGCGGCCACTGGTCTCCGTCGCGCATCATGGCCCGAAGAGCTGTGGGCGCCGTATAGAAGATATTGACCTTGTGTTTTTCCACGATCTCCCAGAAACGGTCGGGTTTGGGATAGTTGGGGACCCCTTCGAACATCAAGCTGGTGGCGCCAGCCGCCAACGGACCATAAACGATGTAGCTGTGGCCCGTGACCCAACCGATATCGGCAGTGCACCAGAAAATATCCTCATCCCGGTAATCAAAGATCCACTTGAAGGTGGTCATTACAAAGAGAATGTATCCCGCCTGGGTATGCAGAACCCCTTTGGGTTTCCCGGTGGAACCGGAGGTGTAAAGCATAAAGAGAGGATCTTCCGGATCCATGACCTCGGGCGGACACTCCGGTTTAATGTCTTTGGCGGCCATTTCTTCATGCCACCAAAAATCCCTTCCGGCCTTCATGTCGATTTTGGTATTGGTCCGGTTGCAGACGATGACGGTCTTGACCATGGGGCAGCTCGCCAGAGCTGTGTCGGCGTTGCTTTTCAGGCCGATGACCTTGCTGCTGCGATAGCTCGCATCGGTAGTGATCAGCGTTGAGGCATTGGCATCCAGAATACGGTCCTTAAGAGCCTCGGCGCTGAACCCACCAAAGACGATGCTGTGGATGGCCCCGATTCGGGCGCAGGCCAGCAAAGCGATGGGCAGTTCGGGGATCATGGGCATGTAGATGGTTACCCGGTCGCCTTTCTTCACGCCTTTCTTCTTCAGAACGTTGGCAAATTTACAGACCTCTTCATAAAGCTGCTGGTAGGTGTATTTCCGGGAATCTCCCGGCTCCCCCTCCCAGATAAGGGCGACCTTGTTCTTCCGCGCAGTTTTCAGGTGCCGGTCCAGACAGTTCACGGTTACGTTGATCTTCCCCCCCTGAAACCACTTAATGTAGATTTCATCACCGAAGCTATAATCCAGGACCTTATCCCATTTTTTGAACCACTCCAGGTTTTGCGCCTGTTCTCCCCAGAACCCTTCGGGGTCTTTAATGGACTTTTCATACAATTTTTTGTATTCTTCCAGGCTCTTGATATGGGCCTTTTGACTGAATTCCTTGGAGGGCGGGAATTTTCTTGTTTCCTCCATCATGCTGGTGATTGTCTTCTTCTCTTCTGCCATGGATTACCTCCGAAGTAAAATTTTAATGCGACGCCTATTATACTGAAACCTTCCTCTTATGCAAGCTCAATTCCAGGGAAAGATGGGCAATTTTGCGCCAGCGGAAAGGGCCTTTCGGGACCTTTGGTCATTAGCGGTTCGTTTTGCTTTCCCGGCTCAGGGTTCATCGTCAGATCCGAGATCAGTGGGCCGAATTGGCCTCCAGCGATCGAGAATATTCCAATCGATGAACTGCGGGCTCCCCGATTAAATCCATGATCTCTGCAATGAGCTCCCGCATTCATTTCTTGAGAAAGCGGATCTCTGCGGCCATGTCTTGTTTCTCCAAGGCCTGTTTGACGGTCTTGTTGAGGGCCCACTTGGTGAAGGGTTTCTGGATGAAATCGAAAGCCCCCTCTTTGAGGGCTTCTAAGCCCATCTCCATTTTCCCATGGCCGGTCATCAGAATAATTTCAACGTCGGGGAGGACCGCCTTGGCCTGCTTGAGCAATTTGTTTCCGTCCATCCTCGGCATACAGACGTCGGAGATGATCAGGTTGACTTTGTTTTCTTGAAGGACCTCCAGAGCAGCCTGCCCATCTTTGGCGGTCAGCACACTGTATCCTTCCCGTTGAAGGATCTTCAGCAGCGTTTCACGCATTGTCTCCCCGTTGTCCACTACTAGAATGGTCTTTTTCTCCACGTTTCCTCCCGCTTTTGGACCGAATAAAAACCCCACCCTGCAAGGGGTTTTTAAAAAATTATCGAAGGGGATCGATCTGATTGAGGAGGGTTATTGTTTCGGTTGCCAGTCACAGATGAGCAGGGGAGTTCGCTCGTTCGTAGCCTGTGAAGATCGAACCCCTTCGAGGCTTTAAGGGCTTGTCGATTAGGCAGCAAAAGATATGCCAAAATTAGGGGGCGAAGGGCGAGGCGTGGTATTTTTTAAGGATATAAAATAATTATGTTTTTTTATTGTCTGGGGGGGCGAGTGGCTTTCTTTTTCATTCGGCCCTGAGAATAGTGACTTTTTGTCATTTGACAAGTAATTGCAGGAAAAAATGGCAATCGAACCATTGGAATGAAGGTTAATTTGACATTTTGTCGCCTATTTTGTTCTCTTTCTCCCCTTCCTTTTTTTCCTCTTCAATTTTTCGGTAGATCGTCCGGGCAGAGATTCCCAGAATTTTTGAGGCCACATTCTTATCCCCGCGGGAATGCCGCAGGGTCTCTTCGATGACACGCCTCTCTATGGCTTCGAGAGGGGTGCCGAGAGAGATGGAGATCGTTTTCTCGTCCATCAAAGCCGCCTCTCGGGCCGCGGGCATTTCCACTGCTTTGAGAATCTCCGGCGGCAAG
>Ga0315276_10007201_pt1 | contig 10277 bp, 9 predicted proteins | sample YL17G05_0_MG_FD_204542 | JGI IMG/M metagenome (GOLD analysis project Ga0315276, IMG submission 204542) | Sediment microbial communities from Yellowstone Lake, YNP, Wyoming, USA - YL17G05_0 | ecosystem: Environmental > Aquatic > Freshwater > Lake > Sediment | place: USA: Wyoming | collected... | reverse complement strand
CAATAATCCTGTCTCCTTTTTTTATTACACCGCTGTTGATCTCCGGTACAACAAGAGGTACCCCCGGTTCCATCCTCCAGGCTGCGGAATTATCAATTACTACAGTTCCATTCTCAGCAAAAACAGGAGCCCACTCTTTAGAGGCGGCCCCTCCTGCTGAAAAAATGGCGAATTCCGGCTTTGCCTCCACAGCTTCCATTACGCTTACTACTCTTACAGCCTTACCCCTGAATAATATCTCTTTGCCCACCGATTTTGCTGAAGCTGCAGGAATTAATTGCGTTACAGGAAAATTTCTCTCTTCCAGAACCCTGATCATTACCCGGCCAACCAATCCGGTAGCACCAACAACAGCTGTTTTCATATCTCAATAATTTTGCTAATTATCTTAAAATTTAAGATATTTACCTTTACAATAAAATCTGTCAAAATTAGCTTTTTTTTCAATCTGTCCCGCTGCATGAAAAAAGTAATTTTGTTGTTTTGGCTTATGCCATTAATTTCATATGGCCAGATTATTGAGAATTTTGAATCAGGAAACCTGAACGGGTGGGTTCAAAGTTCAGACGGTCATTGGAGCGCAGACACAACTTATTCTATCTCAGGGAGATATTCTCTTCACCATTGCTTTGACAACCCCGCTCCGGGAACTGACCAGATAGGTTTACCCCTGACTGACCTTCAACCCTCGATGGGTAATACAAAATGGTCATTCATGATTAGGTATGATAATGATCCTTCTTCAGCCAATAACTGGTGCATTTTCTTATTATCCGACAGGGAGCCCGAAGCTATGATCCCGGGAGAGAATGTAAACGGTTATGCTATCGGAGTCAACCTGACCGGAGTTGATGACTCATTGCGTCTCTGGAAACTTAAGGAAGGGAATATTTCCCCGGTTCTCTGTACAGGAATAAAATGGCAGAGTGAATCAGGTATTAATCAGGCTGTAATAATAAATGTCGAAAGATCACCGGCCGGTAAATGGAAAACCGATGTACGATCTGCTTCAGGAAGTGAAATGGGAACAGCCGAAGCGACAGACACAGAACTGTTTTATAGCAGCTGGTTCGGGATCTTTTACAGATACACTTCCGCCCGCGACAGGCTTTTATGGATAGATAATGTTTCAGTCGACGGTGTATTCTTTAAAGATACTGAGCCTCCTGATGTTATTAAATGCCAGGCTGTCAGCAGAAATTCTGTTGAGATAACCCTCGATGAACAACCTGACTCCGGATTTATGATTCCGGGAAATTTTTCTTTAAATACAAGTTCCCGGAATGCCTGCCGGATAATTATATTAAGTCCGTTCTCATACCAGATTGTATTTGACAGTATCCTTGCAAATAAGAAATTAAACAATCTGATAATTAATACATTGTGTGACAATTACTCAAACTGCACCCAGAATATCTCAATTTCCTTTTCTCCGGTATGGGCTGAGACGGGAGATGTCATAATTTCGGAGGTGATGGCGGATCCTGATCCGCCGGTTTTGCTGCCGGCAAAGGAATATCTTGAAATCACAAACAGAACAGGTTTTTCCTACAATTTAAAAAACTGGCTGCTCTCTGCTGAAGATCAGAAAACAAGGCTTGGGGAAACAATTATCAGGCCGGGTGAATATATTATTGTTTGTTCCGTGGCCGATACCTTTTTGTTCTCAAAATATGGAAGAGTTACAGGAGTGAAATCCTTTCCTTCACTTACAGATGCGGGTAGATGTATAATACTTACAGATAGTTCAGGGATTATGATCCACGGAGTGGAATACTCATCTGACTGGTACGGCGAACAGCTGAAAGCAGAAGGGGGCTGGTCGCTTGAAATAATGGATAAAAATTATCCCTTTTATATGGCCGGTAACTGGGCTGTTTCAAGATCGAGAACCGGAGGAACTCCCGGAAAGTCAAATTCAGTGGAAGGGATAAACCCGGATAAATCATTTTACGGGCTGGTAAATGTGTTTCCTGTTGACAGCGGATCAATAACCGTAAAATTTTCTGAACCTGTAAAGGCAATTGAAAAATTTCTGATTAACATAAAGATCAGTGAAAGGGTCATTAAATCTATATTCCCTTTGGATCCGCTTCAGAGAGAATATAAGATTAATCCGGATGCGCCTCTTAAGAAAAGAGAGAAGTACACTGTTGATTTTCCTTCGTCTGTAACTGATTTTGCTGACAACAAAATTGAAAGAGGCAGCTTAATCTTTGGTTTGCCTGAACCTGTTTCCGCAGGAGATATTTTATTTAATGAGATCCTGTTCAACCCGTTGCCCGACGAACAGGATTTTATTGAGTTTTTCAACAATTCCGATAAGGTTATTGATGCGTCGGAATTGTACCTTGTATCCATAAGTGATGAAACTGGCGATACTTCTGAGCTGATAAATGTATCAGCAGATGGCCGATGTATCATGCCCGGTTCATATTATGCAATTACCACTGATCGTGAATCAGTTATCAGGAGATACTTTTCAAGTGTGCCGGATGCGGTTTTTACTGCAGATAAGCTCCCATCAATGCCGGATGATAAAGGACATCTGGTACTTTTCAACAGGCAGCTTGACCTGGTTGATGAAGTATCTTACAATGAAAAAATGCATTATTCATTGCTTTCAGGATATGAGGGAATCTCTCTTGAAAAAGTAAGACCCGATCTCCCTTCGACAGATCTGAAAAACTGGCATTCAGCATCCGAAGCTTCAGGATGGGGAACGCCGGGTGGCGCTAATTCCGTTTATCCCGGGCAGCCCGTTCCGGACGACAATGTCGTTTTATCTTCAACAAAATTTTCTCCCAACAATGATGGCTACGAAGACTTGCTCCTGATCGACCTTAATTTTAATGGTAACGGGAATATTGTCAATGTCTGGATTTATGATGAAACTGGGAGCTTTGTCCGTAAACTTGCAGATAACCTGCTTGCAGGCAGCCATGCCTCAGTTACCTGGGATGGGACAGACCGCGATGGTTCGCTTGTGGAAAGAGGAATTTACATAATTTATGTTTCACTCTTTGATGACACAGGTAAAATAAGAAAATGGAAAAAGATCTGTACAGTATTAAGATAAATTATATGTGAAAGAAAGAATTGTCTTTTACAGAGTGGATATCAGCTCCGTCATTATTGCAGTCATCCTTGCCTCTGTTTTAGCAGCCTCTTTCTGAACAGATTCATGGGTAGTATATTCAATTTTCCCTTCAACTCCAAGGTCTGTGATTATACTTACGGCAAAACACGGAAGGCCCATGTGCCTGGCAATAATAACTTCCGGGGTTGTTGACATCCCTACAGCATCTGCACCAATTATCCTGAAAGATTTGTACTCGGCGGGGGTTTCAAAAGTAGGTCCGCTTGTGGAGAGATATACTCCTTTATGGATCCTTATTTTATGAGCTTCGGCAATAAGTAATGCTTTCTTAACAAGATATTTATCATATGCCTCGCCCATATCAGGGAAGCGTGGGCCTATACGTTCATCATTAGGGCCAATGAGAGGATTGGGTAACAGATGAATATGGTCGGTTATTACCATAATGTCACCAATCTGGAATTCCGGATTGACGCCACCTGCAGCATTACTCAGGAAAAGACACTGAATACCAAGATATTTCAGAACTCTGACCGGGAAAGTGACCTGCTCGGGACCGTATCCTTCGTAGAAATGAAACCTCCCTTTCATTGCAACTATCTTCTTTTTGCCAAAATCTCCGTATATCAGTTTTCCTTCATGGCCTTCAACTGTAGGAACAGGGAAATTAGGTATTTCGCGGTAATCAACTTCTATACAGTTTTCAATTTTCGCGGTGAGACCTCCCAGCCCGGTGCCAAGAATTATCCCTGCATCAGGATCGTTAAAGCCCCTGGCTTTAAGAAATTCTATTGTTTCGTTTATTTCTTCTAACATATTCAAGAATCAGATTATCAAACTCTTCTTTATCATTATTTAGAAAATGTACACCTACCGGCACATAGTAAAACACATCACGAATTGATTCTGCAATATTACTAAATTCCCTTAACCTGGCAGCATCTTTTTCTGTTGTTATTATCCACTTCCCGTTAGTCTCCAGAGTTTTATAAGCTTCCGATATTTTATAGATATCCTTTTCATTAAACCGATGATGATCGGGGAAACAGAAATGAATAATTTCAGAGAAAAAATTACCGAGATATTCTTTAAGGGGAAGAGGATTCGCTATCCCGGTTACCAGAACAATTCCCTGTTTTTCCTTTCCATACCGGAAAAATATATTTTCCGTGAAGGAGACTTCTGAAAACAATGGCTGGGGTGCCAGATAGCATATAGATGTAAAATATAGATTCTGGTATGGAGCCTTTTTAATCTCTTTAACAATTAACCTGCGCTCAATCGGAGAAATATTATCAGGCGATTTTGTAATCACGATTACATCTGCACGGTCCATATTACTGACATTTTCTCTAAGCTCACCGTATGGAAGAAGAAAATCTCTTACCATTAACCTGTTAAAGTCAGTAAGGAGTATTGTGAATCCCGGTACAATTCTCCTGTGCTGATATCCATCATCCAGAATGATCACTTCTGTTTCAGGCTTCTCCTTAAGAATTGACTGAACCCCGTGCACCCTGTTGCGGTCGACCGTAACTGTTATATCGGGATATTTACTGAAAATCTGCATCGGTTCATCACCAATATCACTTACCTTTATTGACTGATTTGCTATTCTGAAACCGGTACTTTTTCTTTTATACCCCCTGCTGAGAGTGGCAACCCGGTAGTTTTCTCTAAGTAAATTGATAAGGTATTCAGTATGAGGAGTTTTACCAGTACCGCCAACCGTAATATTACCGACACATATGACAGGCAGCCTGAATTCATGTTTTGGCAGAATACCTGTATTATACATAAAATTTCTTATACCGGTAAAGGCGCCAAACAAAAGCGAAAACGGATAAAGCAATATATTCCTTTTAAACGTCATACCTAATGGATATCAATAAAATAGGGAAGCCTTGCCTGGATACCCGATATACCAGCAAGCTCTTTCATTTCATAATAATATCTTGCATTTTCGCCCAGCTCTTTTTTCATGATGTTCATCCTTATTTCTCCCGTAAGACTGGAAAGTATTTTGGTATAAGGATCCTGCTGAACAGGATATTCAACAATGGAATATTTATCTATACCAGCCATCTCTGCGGCTTTTTTTATAGCATCCTGCAAACCGCCTGTCTCGTCGAGAAGTCCTAATTTCTTAGCCTTGTCTCCGCTCCATACCCGACCCTGACCTATGCTGTCCACAGCCGACAAATTCATTTTCCTTCCTGAAGCTACTTTGCTTACAAATTCATTATAACTCTTTTCAACGCTTTTCTGAATGACCTCTTTCTCATATCCAATCAATGGCCTGTAAATAGTGGGGAAATCAGAATAGGTATTTGTATTTACATTTTCAACTGAGATGCCAAGTTTATCATTCAGAAGCCTTCCTGCATTGGGTAAAGTGAAATATACGCCAATAGAACCCGATATTGTTGTTGCACTGGAATATATCTTTGTTGCAGGTGCTGAAATATAATATCCGCCGGATGCAGCATAATTACCCATCGAAACTATGACAGGCTTAACTTTTGCTGCCAGATCAACCTCACGCCATATAATATCTGCTGCAGCGGCAGTACCGCCCGGTGAATTGACCCTTAGAACAATAGCCTTTATATTTGAATCCTTTCTTTCCACCCTGATCAGGTTGGCATAAAAATTTCCACCAATATTTGTTTCGTTACCCTTCCCGTTCACAATAGGACCTTCTGCATAAATAACGGCTATCTTATTCGTGGCTGAGTATGTCTTGCCGGGATCAGGTATTCTGGAATATTTTGACATTGATACCAGCTCGATTTTATCGCTGAGGCTGACATTAGATAGTGTTTTAAGTGTATCGATAAGTGCATCACGATATAATAACCCGTCTATCAGATTATTAGCAAGGGCATCATCCGCATTGGTTACCCGAAGGTCATCAGCTATTTTATTAAGCTTTACTTCAGGAATTTTTCTTGAATGGGAAATTTCAGCGACTACATGCTTCCAGATGGATCCCACATAATCTTTTATCTGTTCACGGTTTTCTTTGCTGAGACAATCAAGTAAAAACGGTTCCACGGCTCCTTTAAACTTGCCGTGGCGGATAACCTGGACTTCCACACCGATTTTCTCGAGGGCTTTCCTGAAGAACATCACTTCACCGCTCAGCCCTTTAAATTCCATAATTGCTCCCGGGTTAAGATAAATTTTATCTGCCGCGGAGGAGAGAAAATAGCCTTCCTGGGTAAGAACATAATCTGACCAGGCAATAACAAATTTCCCGCTTTCTCTGAATTTTTGAAGAGCGATCCGGATCTCATCACTGGTAGCCCATCCTGAAGGGAGAACTCCGTTCTCAATGAGAATTCCCGAAATTTTCCTGTCGCCGGCAGCTTTATTGATGTTATTAAGAATATCATTTAATCCAGTAGTGGGAGAAAAGGTCATGTTAATAATATCAAATCCCGACCATGGATTGGGATTACCTCTGTCGGGAATGGGAACGCCGGCCTTGAGCACCAGAACGTTATGATCACTGAGTGCCACGAGTTTATCTCCTGCAGCAATCATTGCACCAAGGCTGGCGAGTAAAATAATAAAGAAAAGAAACGAGGTAATAATTATTCCGGTAATTGTTGCAAGTGTGTAGAGCAAAAAATTTTTCATGATCGGAGCGATTGAGTGATTTTTAAGAAATTTAAATATAAAAAACAAAATGAACATAACATCTATCTTGAGAATTAATACTTTTGAAGTGGAATGAATTCAGGCATGAAAAAAGTATTCCTTGGGTTAGGATCGAACCTTGGAGACAGGGTAAATAATTTTCAGGAAGCAAAGATCAGGATCGGAGAGTCGATAGGGAAAATTGTTTCTGAATCATCTGTTTATGAGACAGAGCCATGGGGGTTTAAAAGCGACAAAAAGTTTCTTAATATGGTTATTTGCGCTGAAACTGATCTCTCTCCATCGGGTTTGCTCGGGAGAATACTCATGATTGAATCTCAGCTTGGAAGAATCAGGTATGAGACTCAATATGCGTCACGAAATATTGATATTGATATTCTGATGTACAATAATGATATAGTGGATGAGGCAGCTCTTAAGATCCCCCATCCGGGGATGCATGAGAGACGATTCGTTTTGGCACCTCTTTGTGAAATTGCACCGGACCTGTTGCATCCGGTTCTTAAAAAGAGCATCAAAGAGCTGCTTGAGTCATGTCCCGATACAGCGAAAGTTGATCTGCTCAAAGCAATTAATTGTCGTTGAGGTCTTAACGCCCGCCGGTTGGCGAGCTGTCTTTTTGTCGGCTACGCCTCCTGTCTTGCGCCCTTTGGGCGCTTGTCTTTATGTCTTTACGAACTTTTGTCTGTTTTACTCCAGTTCGTAGCTGTCTTTAATGTCTGGACTTCGGCCTGTCTCGCGTTTCCCGCTTTTCTGGAGGTCTTATGACGGAGCAAAGCGACAGACAGCCTGCGCCAGCAGGCAAGACTTAACGACATCTTACAGAAGCCCGTTATCAGCAAAGCTGTAGTAATCTTTTTCGGAGATAATAAGGTGATCAAGAAGCTGGATATCCATAATATTTCCTGCCTCTTTGATCTTCTTTGTTATTGCTGAATCCGATTCGCTCGGATTAAGATTTCCTGAAGGATGGTTATGACAGACTATTATCCCGGATGCAAGATATTCAATAGCTTTCTTCATTACCAGTCTTACATCGGTGACTGTACCGCTTATACCTCCCTGGCTCAGCTTCATCCTGTTAATCACTTTATTTGATCTGTTCAGGAACAGGATCCAGAACTCTTCATGGGCAAGATCAGACAGCAAAGGGCTCAACAGGTCAAACACATCTTTCGAGCATTTGATCTGCAGTACTTCGGGAAGCTCTGCCAGCTTTCTCCGTCTTCCCAGTTCAAGGGCCGCGGCAATGGTTATTGCCCGGGCATTGCCAATCCCATGGATCTTTGTAAGATCGGAGATGCTAAGCTTGCCAAGACTGTTAAGGTTATTGTTTGCCATTTGTAACAGCTCTCTTCCAAGATCCACGGCAGATCTTTTTTTTGTTCCGGAACCTATGAGGATTGCCAGCAGCTCGGCATCACTCAGAGAAGAAGTACCTTTCTGATAAAGTTTCTCCCTGGGCCTGTCCTCAACAGCCCAGTCAGTAATTTTAAGTGTCATGCAGCGACAAATGAATATTGTACAGCAAGATACAAAATTTTTAAAAATGGACAAACGGGGAAATAACCAGATGAGAATTATTGAAACAGGTTCCTTGTCCCTGGTTCCGGGTACAGGGTAATTATACAATTCTTTGCGGGGCTGCCATAAAAAAATAAAGGCTTTTACCAAAAGCATGAATATAATTCCGGACTAAAGTCCAGATGCCCTTTATTATTAATAAATCCCGGGATACGTCCTGAGGTAGTCAGGTAAAAGTCTGTATGCATCTCATTATAACCCCGGGCTTTAGTCCGGAGTTATTCAACATCCCCCTCCTGGCTTTAGCCCTGAACTTTATTAATCATATTAACATTGAAAAAAAAGGCCGTCAATGACTGACGACCCTGTTTTTATATGATGCAAATAACTAAAGACTATTTACATGTTTTGCAAGTGATGACTTCAGGTTTGCAGCTTTCTTCTGGTGAATAATATTCTTTTTTGCAAGCCTGTCGAGCATCGAGGTTACTTTTGGCAGCATCGTTCCCGCCTCCTCCTTGCTGGTTGTGGCACGAAATTCCTTAAGTGCATTACGCATTGTCTTTGCATAATACTTATTGCTCTCTTTCCTTACTGCTATCTGCCTGATCCTTTTTTCCGATGACTTATGATTTGACATACTTTTTTCTTTAACCAACTGATAATTTACCAAAATCATTTATAATAATTGTAGTCCATAGAGGAATCGAAAACCCCAAAAAGGACGTCAATTTTTTCATGCCGCAAAAGTATATATAAATTTTACATTAACAAACAAAGCCAATAAAAAAGACTGCAATTTTTAAGAAACTCAATAAATTAAGAGTTACTGCTTTTTGGTGCGTTTTCTAACCTTAGGTTCACCATGCTCCTTTATTAATTCATCATATTGTTTTTTTGCTTCAGTTAGTGCATTGTCAAGGGAGTCACTCATATCAGTAGGGTTTATCTCGTCCTTGCTTTTTATAACAATTTCTAATAGCTTTATATTCTTTTGTATGACCTTCATCTTTGCAAAGGGGCTATTACCTGGAAAATCCGGTCAAACTGAGCACCGGACAGAGGTGCTCACTTTGCTCCGGACAAGGGTGCTCAATATCACCGGATTTTACAATATATAATTAAAAAATTATTTTATACCTCCAAAGTCCCTGGCTATATGATTGCATAATTAATATGCTGGTATATAGATAGTTAGAAGATAGTGCAATTATGACAAATGCCTTAATTAGCTGTTTATAAGCGATTAAAGCAAATGTTGCGTTTCTATATTGCAGAATAATACTATAAAAATATAGAAAATGGCTGGGAATGGCCTTAAACAGGATTGTGGCTATGTGGTGTGTAATTGATATACTGAACTATAAGATATTAATGAATTGAGGAATTGGGAAGTCAATATGTAAATAATTGGTCTTTGCCCAATTCCAAGATTTTTTTGGTTTTGACATTTTTTTATTTTAAATTGTTAACAAAAGCCTAACGAGTGATAGACAGCAAATTTGCAGCCTATTTAGTAGGCCAAAAACGAAAAGAGAGCCCGAAATGGATAAAATTAACGAAATTTTTACTTTTGTATGGTATGGTATGTCAATCGTATCGGGTATTCTTGCAGTTACCCTAGTAAGCTCAGCCAGAAATCTAATTGGAAAGGGCTGGCTGGTTGCAACGACTGTCATCTGGCTTTTAACTGGAACGGGATCTTTTATTATCTCGCTCATTGCAAAACACTCTGACCATTTCTTAAAGACAATCTCTTGGTCTGACGTGTTTACCTTGTTTTACCTCTTCGCGACGGCTTGTTTCGGATTATTTCTTTTGTCTAATTGGGCACAATCACGCATGAAGTTTGATGCTAAAAATCTTCTTTTTTCCTTTTCTGGACGAATTCCGCGATCTGCATTTTGGATATCGATGTGCATTCTTTTCCCTTTATTCACGATCGTTGGAGCATTTCCATTTATAACAAAAGCTGAAGGACTTCCAT
>Ga0315276_10007200_pt1 | contig 10279 bp, 6 predicted proteins | sample YL17G05_0_MG_FD_204542 | JGI IMG/M metagenome (GOLD analysis project Ga0315276, IMG submission 204542) | Sediment microbial communities from Yellowstone Lake, YNP, Wyoming, USA - YL17G05_0 | ecosystem: Environmental > Aquatic > Freshwater > Lake > Sediment | place: USA: Wyoming | collected... | reverse complement strand
ATTGGCAATTGTATAATTATCAATTTCCCTAATCTGATCAGACCGAAATATTTTCATAAAATCAATTATTGCTATGCAAATTTAACCTGTTCAGACCGTATTCGAAAGAAAGCATGCAGAAAGTTTCAAAGCAAGAAAAATCAGAGATATCTGTTTTTGACGCTTCTCAACGGGGGTTGAAAAGCTGCTCATGGTGTCAGCCTGATTTTTTCTTAGAAAAAGATTTATATATTTGTTTCAACCAGGAAAAATTTAAATAGTATTCACCACCTGTCTTATTAAATCAGGTTTTAATATCTTAGAATTCAATTTTTTATTCACTAACCTATTAAAATTCAACCATTATGTTAAAAAATCATCCAAAGGGACTACTTGTAGCATTCTTTGCCAATATGGGTGAAAGATTTGGTTACTATACCATGTTAGCGATATTTACATTATTTCTACAGGCTAAATATGGTTACACGGCTGCAACCGCTACTCAGATTTTTTCCCTTTTTCTTGCAGCTGTATATTTCATGCCTCTTATTGGTGGGATAATAGCTGATAAAGTTCTGGGTTATGGTAAGACAATAAGTGTCGGTCTGGTGGTTATGTTTATCGGTTACTTGCTTTTAGCAATACCTTCAGCCCAGAACAGTGGCTTACCGCTTGTCCTGGCTGCTCTGGCCGTTATTGCCATCGGAACCGGTTTATTCAAAGGAAATCTCCAGGCATTGGTCGGCAGCATGTATGATGATCCAAAATACAGCAAGAACCGAGATAATGCATTCAATATATTTTACATGGGTATCAATATCGGTGCAATGTTTGCTCCGACTGCTGCTGATTTTGTTAGCAGTATGATACTTAAAAAATATGATCTGTTTTACAAAGGTGATATCCCTGCCCTGGCCCATAAATTTTTAAATGGTGACACCTCGGTTGTTCAGCGACTAACCGATTTAGCCGCAGCTCAGCCTGCAAAATTCCACGACCTTAATGAATTTGCCACAACCTATATTAATGCTTTAAGCAAATCCTATCATTACGCATTCGGTGTAGCATGTTTCAGCCTTGTTGTTTCAATGATTGTCTTCTGGGGTTTAAGAAAATACTACAAACATGCAGACATGACAGAGAAGCAGAAGGCAGCAAGTGAAGAACATAAGAACCAGGTCATTACAATGGCCCCTGCACAAGTAAGGGAAAGACTTATTGCTCTTGGACTCGTATTTTTTGTAGTTATCTTCTTCTGGATGGCATTCCACCAGAATGGAGCCGCGATGACTATTTTTGCACGCGACTATAATGTTGACCATGTTGGGAAGTTTACCAATCTATGGTTCGATTTATTTGGCCTACTCCCTATTTTTCTTTCTCTGGTCGGTATGTATTTTGTCATTAAAAAGGGTAGTTCAAATAAAAGCCGGCTTATTGGAGGAATTGTTTTTGTCGTCTTTGCTATCCTGGCCTGGTTAAGACTTAGAACCTACGGTGAATCAAACGATTTCACACCCCAGAAGTTTCAACATTTTAATCCGTTTTTTATTGTCGCCCTTACCCCTGTCGTTGTCGGATTGTTCACCTGGTTAGGAAAGCGGGGAAAGGAACCCTCTTCCCCGAAAAAGATAGGGATAGGAATGATTATTACGGCATGTGGTTTCCTTATACTGGTCATCGGTTCATTGAGCCTGATTGGTTTCAGCCCGAAGGAAATTTCGGAGACCAGGGCCCCGGAAAATGTATTGTTGTCTCCTTACTGGCTGATGTCAACTTATTTCACCCTTACAATCGCTGAGCTGTTTTTAAGTCCTATAGGTATATCATTCGTTTCTAAAGTTGCACCGCCTCATTTAAAGGGATCTGCACAGGGAGGATGGTTCGCAGCAACAGCCATTGGCAATTATGCTGTCGGAATAGTTGGATTAATGTGGGCAAAGATACCGCTCTGGGCTTTCTGGCTTATCCTGGTAGTATTTTGTTTGCTTTCAGCAACTTTCATCTTTTCGGTACTGAAAAGACTCGAAAGAGTAACAAATAATGCATAATTACAGGAGAGAAAATCCATAAATATTCCGGATCAGAGGTCAAATTCAAAAAGATTTGGCCTCTGTTCTTTTCTTATAATAAAAATGATATGTCAACTGCCTTGTGAAATAATTATCACATATCTGGAGATCAATTTAATATTTTTCTATTTTTACTCCCTCCTATTCAATTAACCTGGTAATCATGAAACTACCTCAATCTACCAAAAACTGGCTGACAATTATCGGTGCCATTATTGCAGTCATCAATTTTTTGCTGATACTCGTTTTGTTTGTTCTTTCAACAATTCTTAACAAGCAAAATACAAACCTGGGCTTGTTCATCTATATTATTCTCCCGGGATTTATGGTATTCGGATTATTACTCATCCCCATAGGTATGTTTTTTGAAAGAAGAAGACACCGCGCCAGGGATGAATCGGGAAAGTCAAGACTTCCCTTCATTGATCTTAATGATCCGCGTCACCGGAATGCATTTGTGATCTTCACCATTTCGACAATAATATTACTTTTCTTTTCAACCCTGGGAAGCTTTGAAGCATATCATATGACGGAATCTGTCGAATTTTGCGGTACTCTTTGTCACCAGGTTATGGAACCGGAATACACGGCTTATCAGAATTCACCTCATGCAAATGTAACCTGTGTCGAATGCCACGTTGGAGCAGGTGCATCGTGGTATGTCAAATCAAAACTTTCAGGGCTTCATCAGGTTTATGCCGTAACGGTAAATAATTATCCACGGCCTATTGAAACTCCATTGCACGACCTCCGTCCGGCAAGGGAAACCTGCGAAAAATGTCACTGGCCACAGAAGTTTTATTCACGGACTCTTCAAACAAATAAATATTTTCTTACAGATTCAGCAAACTCCGAGTGGGATATAATTCTGCAGATGAAAACCGGGCCTGAATACAGCGGTCTCGGTTTCAGGGAGGGCATTCACTGGCATATAAACCCCGCTGTGAATATTGAATATATATCTGATAATGATAAACGTGAAAACATCACTTATGTTAAATATACCAATAGAGCTACCGGTGAAGTCACAATTTACAGGGATGCAAATAACCCGGTTAAGGATAGTCTGATAGCTGTAATTCAGCCAAGAACAATGGATTGTATTGATTGCCATAACCGCCCATCTCACAACTATAACTCGCCTCCTGTCTATTTCGATAAAGCCCTGCTAACAGGGTCGGTCTCAAAAGAAATTCCCTTCATCAAAAAAGTGGCTATGGGAGTCTTGCGGCAGACTTTCAGCAGCAAGGACACTGCCCTGATAATGATAAAGGATAGTATAATAAATTATTATAAAACAAGCTATAACGATTTCTATACAAAAAACAAAGATCTGATAAGCAGTTCAATTGCCAGCATGCAAAATGCATTCAGCCAGAATACGTTCCCTAAAATGAAGGTTACCTATGATGTCTATCCGGAACACATCGGTCACCTTGAATCCAACGGGTGCTTCAGATGTCATAATGATGCTTTCAAATCTGAGAACGGACGGACAATAACAAAGAATTGTAATCTATGTCATACTATAGTTGGTCAGGGCAGGCCCGGATCAATGAAGATGACATCAGTAAGAGAAACACTGGATTTTGAGCATCCGGTTGATATCGGGACTGCCTGGAAAGAGTCAAACTGCTCAGAGTGTCATAAATACCTGTATTAAGAGGTGTGAGGTGTGAGGTGTGAGGTGTGGTTTTTTTATTTAATTTTCTGCCCTTAAAATGATTTAACATGAAGAAATTAATCCTTTCAATTTTTACATCCATTGCAGCAATTATGATAATAAATGCACAGACTGACACTACAACCTTCACCAAACCAGGAGATATTGCACCAATCTTTACATGTAAAACAATCGATGGTAAAATCATTGATATTGGTAAGCTGAAAGGGAAAATTATAATGATAAATTTCTTTGCCACATGGTGTCCGCCCTGCAATCTGGAGTTACCTGTTCTTCAGAAGAACATCTGGGAAAAATACAAAGATAACCCCGGTTTTGTACTGATTATCCTTGGAAGGGAGCATTCTGAGAAGGAAGTCAGCGATTTCGTGAAAAATAAGAATTTTAATATGCCCTTTGCTCCGGATCCGGGAAGGGCAATTTTCAAACTTTATGCCAGCCAGAGCATACCCCGAAATTACATCATCGGGAAAGACGGGAAAATTATTTTCCAGAACATAGGCTATACTGAAGAGGAATTCAAAAAATTAGAATTATTCTTAGCCGAAAAATTAAAATAGATCTATTAAGAAAATAAATATGGGTGCCACTCAATGAGGTACATCCCATTTCTTACCTGCTTCGGAAGCTGACAAGTATATTTGTATCTTAACAAAAACATTCTCTGTTTACCTTAAGTCAAAAGTCAAAAATTAAATCCGATGTATAAATATTCTAAATTATCCATATTTTCAACTATCCTGTTGGTTGCCGGTTGTACAATTTCTCACAGAGATCTCAAATGGACGACCGGAGAATGGAATGCCGATTCTCTTGGATATCACAGGATTGTGATAAATGTGAATAAAAAATCAGATGCTGTCATGGTTGATATTCCCTGGAGAAGGAGAGATAAAAATCCTGAAAAAAAGGGTGTTATACTGACTGACGGGCAGAGCGGAGGCGTCATAAAAAATCTTTATGCTCCTGAGATTAACAATGAGTATGGAGTGTTTATATTTCAACCTGTATCTGGTCCGGGGAACTATTATATGTACTATCTGCCCGGAAAAATGAAACGGAAGAGCAACTATCCGAAGGTCAGCTATCCTCCTCCTGATTACAGGCCGGACTCAATATGGATAAAAACTAACAGATTAGATGATCCTCAATCGGTAAACCTTCTGCATAAAGCCAGAGTATCTGAGATTCAATCGCGCGATGCTTTTAACAGTTTTTTCCCGATGGGGGTTATTGCAACAGGTGAGGAGGTTAAAAGGATGACTGAAAAATATCCTTCCTCTGACTACCTCCTTTTCATGGAGGACAGGTTGAATTCTATCAGGATGACCGAAAACATCCCACAAAAATGGATAAGTGAAGGACCCGGAAAGAAGTTTTCAGGGAAACCGATGCGAGGAGAATATTATTGCTTCCAGGTTGGATTATTTGCTCACAAACAGGAAATTGAAGATGTCACAGTCTCTTTTTCTGATTTCATTACCAGATCGGGGAAAGTCATAGTACCGGCCGACAGTATTTCCTCCTTCAACACCGGAGGGAATGGATGGGATAGCAAACCATTTAATAAGGTTGTTTCTGTTCCAAAAGGCAAAGTACAGGCCCTATGGTGCGGACTAATGGTTCCTGAAGATTTCAAAGGAGGAATAATTTCTGGTAAAGTGACAGTCGCACCAAAGGGTTTGAAGCCAACATCAATCAATATAGAGCTGAATGTCGACAGGCAAATAATTAAAAACCATGGTGATGATGAACCCTGGAGAATGAGCAGGATGCGCTGGTTTAATTCATCACTGGCCGTTGACCATACAATTGTTCCGCCATTTTTGCCTGTGACAAGAGACGGAAATGAGCTTAAGATACTCGGACGGGAAATAACTGTCGGAGATAATGGGCTGATAAAGGAGTACCGAACATTTTTTAATTCGATGAATACAGCTATCGGGGATAAACCCGATAATGTGCTTTCATCCCCCGTCACTTTTAATGTGACATCCTCTGACGGGCATATGGTTGACTGGCTTCCGGCATCTGTATCATTTACGGAAACCGGGGAAGGAAGAGAGGATTGGAAAAGTTACATGTCAGCTTCGGAATTAAAGGCTGAAGTAGCTGGCCTGCTTGAGTTTGATGGATTCTGCAGCATCACTATTAAATTAATTGCATCAGGAGTAATTCCGGTCCGGAATATTTCTCTTGATATACCTGTTTCTTCCTTTTATTCCGGGTACTTCATGGGTCTGGGATTCAGGGGCGGATTCCGTCCAGCCTCGGTAAACTGGAAATGGGATATCATGAAACACCAGGAAGGCGCATGGACTGGAAACATAAACGGAGGGCTACAATTCATACTGCGTGATAAAAAATATGAACGGCCTCTCAATACTAATTTTTACAGGGACAAGCCTCTGATCCTTCCGGAAGCCTGGTACAATGAAGGGAAAGGCGGAATTAAAATAAATGAACAATACGGGAATACACTTATATCCTGCTATTCAGGGGAAAGGATTTTAAAGCCAGGTGATACACTTGATTTTCAGGTAAACTTTCTTTTTACACCTTTCAAGCCGATTAACACCGAAGAGCAGTGGGCAACCAGATTTTTTCATTCTTATAAGCCCGTCGATACAATTGCATTATATGGTTCAAATACAATTAATATCCATCATGCTAATGCTGTCAATCCATGGATAAATTACCCCTTCCTCTCTCAGGAGATAATGAAGAAATATATTGAAGAGGCTCATTCAAAAGGATTTAAAGTCAAAATATATAATACTATCCGTGAACTTTCAAATCATGCTCCTGAGATATTTGCTATCCGGAGCTTTGGCCATGAAATATTTGGTTCTGGTCCAAGAAACGGATTTAACTGGCTGCAGGAGCATCTTGGAGATGATTATATTCCTGCATGGTTTGTACCTGACCTGAAAGATGCTGCCATTGTCAATTCAGGAATGTCGCGCTGGCACAACTATTATATTGAGGGAATGGAGTGGCTTACACGCGAAATGAAAATTGACGGGCTCTATCTTGATGATGTAGCTTTCGACAGGACGACAATGAAGAGGCTCCGGAAAGTACTTGATGAAAACAGGAAAGGTGCGCTGATTGATCTTCATTCTGCCAACCAGTATAACATCAGGGATGGATTTACTAACAGTGCAAATCTTTATATGGAGCATTTTCCCTATATAAACAGGCTATGGTTTGGCGAGTATTTTGACAGGAATCTTCCTGCCGATTTCTGGCTTGTTGAGATGTCGGGGATACCCTTTGGTCTGATGGGAGAAATGCTTCAGGACGGAGGAAATCAGTACAGGGGGCTGATATACGGCATGACTTCGCGAGCTCCATGGTCAGGTGATCCGCGCAATATCTGGAAACTGTGGGATGATTTCGGAATGTCAGGAAGTGACTTCATCGGCTACTGGTCGAAGGATTGTCCGGTTAAAACAGGTGATGAACAGATTAAAGCATCAGCCTGTATAAAGAAGGGAAAAACAATGATAATTGTTGCCAGCTGGGCAAGTGAAAAACGAAGCATATCACTTGCAATTGACTGGAATGCATTAGGGCTGGATCCTTCCCGGACAAATATTTTTGCACCCGAAATAAAGCGATTCCAGGAAAAAACGGAAAACATAAAGAGTCTCCGTAACATAGAGATCGAACCTGAAAAAGGATTGGTACTGATAATGGAGAAGAAAAAATAAGGGACTGAAGTCTGAGCTTACCTGATTATTTCTGAGGTGTATCTGTCAGCTATTGCTGTCTGATCCTTTGAGAGTCCAGTGATAATTACGATCCGGGCTTCCTTCCATGAAAGGAAGATATCGCCATTATATCCATCCTTAAATACATATTTCCCTCCGGATGGATCATCAATCTCAAGTCCTGCTGATGCCAGATACGCGCTTACTGTTTTTCTGCTCTCTTCAACCGAACTTTTTTCAATCAGGAAGATCGAAAAGCTTATATCTCCTGTCTCATAAATTGCCCTGAAAGCATCCTGAAGGAACCCATGGCCAAGAACGTTCTCCCTGATATAAGACTCCTCATTTTTTTTCCTGCCAGCTTCAGGGAATTCTGTAAGTGCCACAGGAAATGAAGATTCTCCGGGCAACATATCAGAAACTTTAAGTGCCAGTTTTTCAGTCATCTGAAGCACCTTTTCTGAACTGGCAAAAGTCCTGATCTTAATATAAAACCTGCCTTTAAAGAAATTGATTGCCCCGTCTGTTTTATAACCCTGGGCTCCGATATTGACAAACCGGAATGAAGGAGACCTTTCAGAAGAATAAATGCCAAAAGCCTGTGTATTATCCTTGTGTTTGTATATTTCCAGCTTTATCACGTTTCTGCCTTTAGTATATTCAGCCACATGAAGATCTATAAAGTTATAAGAGAGATAGACCTCGGCTGCCCCGTCGATGAAATCCCACAAGTTACCGGATGTGTAAACAGGATAATTCTCCGACCTTTTGTACCCTTGAAGATCAGGAAGTGAAATTTCCTGTGCGTTCAGAAGCACCACTGAGGCAAACAGGAAAATGCAGATCATTATGTTACTTTTCATATCCTATATGCCTGTAATTAAGTGTATTATTAAGCTACATTATAAAATCTGCCGGTACGTTCACCAGTCGCGAGATATCAGAAATTTTCTCCTTCACATTGAAGCTATTGCTGCATTTAACCCTGCATGTATCGCAGTTGATACAAGGAGATGGCCCTGTTCCCAGCTCACCGAGGAGATTGTATGCCATTGAAGGATTTGAATAACCATATGCATACATATATGCCCGCATAAGATCAGGGACAGGAAGGTGGAACGGACATTTCGGAATACATTCAGTGCAGCCTTTGCAAAACAGACCGGGTTCTGCCGCAGCGATGCGAAGATCATTTTTTTCCTGATCGGTCAGATTTATATCAGCAAGGACTTTCAGATTGATATCGAGATGATCAAAGCTTGTCATTCCGGGAATAGCTGTATGAACACTTGGATTTGATAAAGCCCATTTAAGAGCTGCCGCGGTGTTAATAGGCTTTGTTTTCTCTTTGTCGAGAAAACCGCCCCCTGCCATGGTCTTCATAGCTATTATTCCTATTCCAGCATCAGCGGCATTATTAAGAGCTGCATTCATCTCCTCAATATAAGCGGGAGGCAGCATAAAGTTATAAGTGGTTAGAATAACATCCCATTTACCGGTAGTGGCAGCAGCATTAATTAACTGTGCCATATTATTATGAGTTGAGAATCCGGCGAACCTGATTTTACCCTCTTTCTTGAGCTTTTCAATTGCACTTAATATTGGCTTATGTTCAAGAAGCTGTGGGCTTTTCACGCCATGAACAAAAAGTGTATCCACATAATCCATCTGAAGCCTAGAAAGACTGATGCTGAATGTTGAAAGAAAATCCTCTTCGGTAGTCTTTTCTGTGGGAAGACCGTCCCTGCCGACACCTGCAGGGCCTACTTTTGTTTCTATATAAAATGAATCCCGGGGGATACCTTTAAAGAAGTTGCCCAGCATTGTTTCATTGTTACCGTTCTGATATCCATTTGCAGTATCAAACAATGTGATTCCGTTGTCGTATGCAGCTTTGCACAGATTGGGATTGTCAGCTCTCATAACACCAAAACTGACAACCGGGACTTTCATGCCTGTTTTACCAAGAGTTCTGTATAAAATTTTCTTTTCCTGCAGGATGGATGGTTCTGAGGATAGCACAGGTGAAAATGCCATTACCCCGGCTGCTCCGGCGATCCCTGTCTTCAGAAATCTTCTTCTGTTTAATCGACTCATTATCAATTTATTTTAAGTTTCTTATTCGAACTTCAATACCTGAATCCTTCAATAGTTTAGTGATGATAGCTGTATCTGTATTCCCATAATGATAAGGATATAATATTTCAGGTTTAAATGCACTGGCAGCATCAGCCACCATCTCAGGAGTCATGGTATAAGGAAGGTTCATAGGGAGAAACGCCACATCAATGTTTCTGAGAGCTTTCATCTCGGGGGTATTTTCAGTATCTCCCGCAACATAAAATCGTTTATCTCCAATAGTTATAATATAGCCGTTGCCTTCACCCTTTGGATGAAAAGGCTGACCTCCGGGCCTCACATTTTTTATGTTGTATGCTTCGATCGTTTCGACAGTAATACTGTTTACAACACTCCTGTCTCCCGGTTTCACAATACGGGCCCATGGAATATTCAGGGCCGACCCGGCATTGCACAGCAAAACAGTCCCTTCCTTACGCAAATCGTTTATAAGGGCCGGGTCGAGATGGTCGCTATGCTCATGTGTAACAAGAATCAGGTCTGCCTTCGGACGATTATCATACGAACCTGAACTGCGGACAGGGTCGATATAGATGCAGAAACTGTTAACGCTGAACATGAGAGAGCCATGCCCGATAAAATACATGTCAACAGTACCGGCTGAAATATTTATCCTGTCAACTGCGGGCATATCCTGCGAATTAAGCGAAGTTGCCATTGTCATACCTGCTGCTATTAAGTAAAATTTT
>Ga0315276_10007196_pt1 | contig 10281 bp, 6 predicted proteins | sample YL17G05_0_MG_FD_204542 | JGI IMG/M metagenome (GOLD analysis project Ga0315276, IMG submission 204542) | Sediment microbial communities from Yellowstone Lake, YNP, Wyoming, USA - YL17G05_0 | ecosystem: Environmental > Aquatic > Freshwater > Lake > Sediment | place: USA: Wyoming | collected... | reverse complement strand
TACCTCGACACCATCGGCACGCTGCCCGCCGCCGACGAGGCGCGCGCGTTTCTCGACGACCGCAGCCCGGCGAAACGGCGGGCGCTCATCGATCGCCTAATCGAGCGGCCCGAGTTCGCCGACTACTGGGCGATGCGGTGGAGCGACGTGCTCCGGGTGAAGTCCGAGTTCCCGATCAATCTCTGGCCGAACGCGGTGCAGGCGTACCACCGCTGGATCCGGACGAGCCTGCGCGACAACGTGCCCTTCGACCGGTTCGTGCGCGACCTGCTCACGTCCAACGGCAGTAACTTCCGCGTGCCGCCCGTGAATTTCTACCGCGCGGTGCAGGGCAAGGAGCCGTACTCCATCGCGTCCGCCGTGGCGCTCGTGCTGATGGGCGTGCGGACCGACGACTGGCCGCGCGAGCGCCTGACCGACATGTCGGTGTTCTTCGCGCAGATCGGCTACAAGGCGACGGGCGAGTGGAAAGAGGAGATCGTCTTCTTCGATCCCGAGAAGCCCCTGCCCGGCGCCTCGACTGGCGCGCCACGCGAGGTCACGTTTCCCGATGGCACGAAGGGCCGCATCCTGCCGGGGCAGGATCCGCGCGAGGTCTTTGCCGCGTGGCTGACCGCGCCGGCGAATCCCTTCCTCGCGCGTGCCGTTGTCAATCGCCTCTGGTGCTGGATCGTGGGCCGGGGCATCGTCCACGAGCCGGACGACATCCGGGCCGACAACCCGCCATCGAATCCCGCGCTGCTGGCATACCTCGAGAAGGAACTCGTCGCGTCGCGCTTCAACCTGCGGCACGTCGTGACGCTCATCCTGGATTCGACGACGTATCAGCTGTCGGCGATTCCGCGGGCAGTGTCGGACGAGGCCGAGGCGAACTTCGCGCACGCGTTCGTGCGGTCGCTCGACGCCGAGGTGTTGATCGACGCCATCAACCAGGTAACCGGCGGCACGGAGGAGTACTCCAGCGCGATTCCCGAGCCCTACACGTTCATCCCGCCGGATCAGCGGTCGATCGCGCTCGCCGACGGCAGCATCACGAGCGCGTTCCTCGAGACGTTCGGGCGGTCGCCGCGCGATACCGGACTGGCCGGCGAACGCAACACGCGGCCGTCGGCGGCGCAACGCCTCTACATGCTGAATTCCGCCGACATCCAGCGCAAGCTCCAGCAGGGCGGGAAGCTGGCCGCGCTGATGCAGGGGCGGAAGGATCCGCGCGACATGGTGAGCACGCTGTATCTGGCGATTCTCTCGCGGTACCCGAGCGAGGACGAACTGAAGACGGTCGGCGCGTATCTGCAGCAGGGCGCCGCCAATCGCCGCGGCGCCGGTCTCGACATCGCGTGGGCGCTGCTGAACACGGCCGAGTTCCGGTACCGGCACTGAAAGGTCGATCACGATGCCGCTGAATCGACGTGCACTGCTGACAGCCGGCCTGGCCGGCGCGGCTGGGCTGCTGTTGCCGCGGCGCGCGGCCGCGATGCCTGGGTTGAGCCTGCCCGCGTGGCTGGCCTCGCGGCCGGCGGCCGTACCGGCCGCCGCCGCGAAGGCGAAGGCCGTCATCCAGATCTGGATGTGGGGCGGCGCATGCCACATCGACACGTTCGACCCGAAGCCCGAGGCCGGCTACGACTACTGCGGCCAGCTCGCCAAGGCCATCCCGACCAACGTGGACGGCATCCGCGTCGGCGAGTTGCTGGCGCAGCTGGCGACGCAGGCCGACAAGTTCTCGCTCATCCGCGGGATGACGCACGGCATCAACGCGCACGAGACCGCCTCGTACGCGGTGCAGACTGGACGCAAGCCGGGCGATCGGCTCGTCTACCCCGGCGTCGGCTCCATCGTCTCCTACTTCAAGGGCTACAACGCCGGCTACAAGGGGCTCATCCCGCCGTACATCGTCCTCACCGACCTCCAGGGCCGGTTTTCAGAAGCGGGATTTCTCGGGCCTCGCTACGCGCCGTTCGCCACCGGCGGCGATCCCGGGCAGGGCCAGTTCCTCGTGCAGGGCGTCGTGTCGCCGGGGATGACGGAGCAACGGCAGCGCGACCGGCGCGAGCTGTTGCACGAGCTCGACACGTTCGGCCACGCCGCGCAGGGCAACTCGACACTGGATGCCTTTGCGAAGACCGAGGATCAGGCCTACGAGCTCATCCTGGGCGAGTCGGGCAAGGTCTTCGATCTCTCCCAGGAGAAAGACGACGTCCGCGAGCGGTACGGGAAGAACACCTTCGGGCAGTCGTGCCTGGTCGCGCGGAGGCTGGTCGAGCGCGGCGTGCCCTACATCACCATCAACTACAAGGGCTGGGACACGCACAAGCAGCACTTCCAGACGATGAGGCAGAAGCTGCCGCAGTTCGACAAGGGCCTGGCGACGCTGCTGCAGGACCTGTCGCAGCGCGGCCTGCTCGAGAGCACCGTCGTCTGGTGCTGCGGCGAGTTCGGGCGCACGCCGAAGGTGCTGTGGGAGCCGCCGTGGAACGGTGGGCGCGGCCACTGGGGGAACGCGTTTTCGGCGCTGGTCGCCGGCGGCGGGTTCAAGGGCGGCGTCGTCGTCGGCGCCACCGACGCGCACGGCGAAGAGGTGAAGGACCGTCCGGTGTCGCCGACCGATCTCATCGGCAGCGTCTACGAACTGCTCGGGCTCGACACGGATGCGAAGCTGCCGAACCCGGAAGGCCTCGACGTCCGGCTGGTGCAGCCTGCGGCAGACGGAGCCCGGGCGAATACACGGCTGACCGAGATCATGTAGGCGGGAGCGGCGTGCCATGACCCTGAGCCGAATACTCGTCGCTGTGACCGTTGTCGCTGCCGCCGCGCTGGCGGCCGCGTTCGCCCCGGCGACGGCCGTCGCGCAGACCGCGCCGACCAATCCGCACCTCGGCTATGCGTATCCGGCTGGCGCGCGGCAGGGCACGACCGTGCAGATCCTGGTCGGCGGGCGCTACCTCGATGGCGCGGGATCGGTCATCGTGTCCGGGCGAGGTGTGCAGGGCCGCTTCATCAGCGTGGATAAGCCGGTCAACGGCCGCCAACTCACCGATCTGCGCGAGAAGGCGCAGGAACTGCAGAAGAAACTCCCCGATCCGGCGGTGCGCCGGGAGCTCGTGGAGCTACGCCAGAAGATCGGCGACTCGGTCCGGCGCAACGCGAATCCCGTGCTGTCGGATATCGCCACGCTCGAGATCACCGTCGATGCCGACGCCGAGCCGGGGCCGCGCCAGTTGCGGGTGGGCACCTCGATCGGGCTCTCCGACCCGGTGGTGTTCTGCGTGAGCCAGCTCCCGGAAGTCGCCGAGACTGAGTCGGCCGAGGGCGACGCCGCGCCGCCGATGGCCGTGACGCTGCCGGTTGTCGTGAACGGCCGCCTCATCCCCGGCGAGAAGGAACGGCTGCAGGGCAACATCCGGCAGGGCGTGCAGTACCTGCCCGGCGACGTCGACCGCTATCGCTTCCAGGCGAAGAAGGGGCAGGAACTGGTCGCCGTCGTGAGCGCGCGCGACCTGATGCCGTATCTCGCCGACGCGGTGCCCGGCTGGTTCCAGGCCACGCTGACGATCACCGATGCCGCCGGGCGGGAAGTGGCGTACGACGATGACTTCCGCTTCCAGCCGGATCCGGTCGTGCACCTGGCGGTGCCCGCCGATGGCGAGTACACGATCGCCATCAAGGACGCGATCTTCCGCGGCCGGGAGGATTTTGTCTACCGCGTCGCTCTCGGCGAAATCCCGTACATCACGGGCATCTATCCCCTTGGCGGGCCGGCCGACGCGAAGACGACGATCGAGGTGGCGGGGTGGAATCTTCCGGCGAAGTCGCTCGTGATGGACACGAAGGGCGCCGTGCCGGGCGTGTTTCCGGTGTCGATGCACCGCGGCCAGCTGCTCACCAACGCGGTGCCGTTCGACGTCGCGGCGCTGCCCGAGGTGCTCGAGCGCGAACCGAACAACGCGCCGAAGGACGCGCAGCGGGTCACGCTGCCGGCGATCGTGAACGGGCGGATTCTGCAGGCGGGCGACGTCGACCTCTACAGCTTCGCCGGACGGAAGGGCGACCGGGTCGTCGCCGAGATCCGGGCGCGGCGGCTGCGGTCGCCGCTGGACGCGAATCTCGAGCTGACCGACGCGGCAGGGACGCGGGTGGCGTTCAACGACGACTTCACCGACCAGGGCGCGGGGCTCATCACGCACCAGGCTGACTCGCAACTCATCGCCACGCTGCCGGCCGACGGCACCTTCGTCGTCCGCGTCGCCGACACGCAGCACGCCGGCGGCCCGGACTTCGGCTACCGGCTCCGCCTGAGTGCGCCGCAGCCGGACTACGAGGTGCGGATCACGCCGTCCACCATCAACGGGCCGGGCGGGACGTCGGTGCCGATCGCCGCGTCGGTGGTCCGGCGCGACGGATTCTCCGGCGATGTCGTGCTGGCTCTGAAGGGCGCGCCCGAGGGCTTCGGCCTGAGCGGCGCCGTCGTGCCCGCTGGCGTCGATCAGATCCGGCTCACGCTCTCCATGCCGCTCGGCGTCACCCGGGAGCCGGGCGCACTGCAGATCGAGGGCCGGGCGGCGATCGAAGGCAAGCCCGTCGTGCGCCGTGCGACGGCGGCCGAGGACATGATGCAGGCGTTCGCGTACCGCCACCTCGTGCCGGCCGACGACCTGCGCGTGTGCGTGATTGCGCGCGGCGCCGTACGGGTGCCCGTGCGCCTGCTGAGCGCGGTGCCGGTAAAGCTGGCCGCCGGCGGATCAGCCCGTGTGCGCGTGGCGCTGCCGCCCGGCTTCCGTACGTTCGAGAACCTGCAATTGGAACTGAGCGAACCGCCCGAGGGCATTACGCTCGGCGCGGTCGAGATAGGGCAGGGCGGCGCCGAGTTCGTCGTCCAGGCGGACGCGGCGAAGAGCAAGGCGGGGTTCCGAGGGAATCTGATCGTGACCGTGTCGGGGGAGCGGGTGCCCGGTCCCAATGCGCAGGCCGCGAGGCCGGGAGGCGCGCCGACCCCGCCGGGCGGGCAGAATGCCGCAGCCGCTCAGGTTGCGCCGAACATGCCGGCCGGCCAGGCCGCGCTTCCGCCGCCGGCTGCCGCGCGCCGCCGGATCACCATCGGCACGCTGCCGGCGATTGCGATCGAGATCATTCCGCCGCGTCAGTAAACGATCGCGCGCTTGCCGCCCATCACCGCGCCAGTCTCCTTCGAGCGGAGCTTCACCTCGAGCTTGTGCGGGCGCGCCGTGCCCGTCGAGGGGGCCGCTGCGAATCCGACGACGTACTCCGATGCCACCGTCGCGGTCAGCATCGCCAGGATGGCGCGCACGGTGTCAGGAGCGAGATTGGGCGGATCGAACGGGCGGCCGCCGGTCAGCGGGCCGAGCGACGCGAGTTCCTTCACCTCACGCTCGCGATCCTCGAGGCGGTACATGCGGGTTCGCGCGTTCTGGGACAACTGCCCGGCCGCATCGTAGTTGCCTTCCTGCACGGCCCGCATCTCTTCGATGAGCTGGCGGTGTCCGAGCGCGACCGGATAGATGGAGACGCCCTGTGCCAGCAGCCCGGGCACCACGTCGGCGGCGCGCGTCGTCGTGGTGGTCTGGCCGTCGGAGAACACGACGATCGGCCGTGTCGCCGTGCCCGGTGAGGCGGACGCGTCCTGCGCGATGGCGAGCACCGACTCGTAGATCCAGGATGCGCCCGAGGTGGAGGAGCGGCCCTTCGGCAGAACGGTGGGCACCCGGACGGGCCCCGACTTCGGGTCGTCGCGCGCCTTGCGCAGTTCCGCGAACGCGGCGCTGAGCACCGCCGGATCGCGCGTGAAGCCGCAGTAGCGGTGCGCGTCTCGTGCGAAGCCGTAGACGCCCAGCGAGACGCCTGGCAGCCCCTCGAGCAGCGTCGAGATGTAGGCCACCGGATCGGTCAGGCCCTGGTCGGCGACGCTGCCGCTGATGTCGACGGCGATCGCCATCTCGATCGGAATCGCGCGGCCCGTGCCCCGGCCGCCCTCGAACACGTCGACCGGCCGCTCGACGCCGTCCTCGAGCAGGATCACGTCGTTGCGCGTGATGTCGGTGGCGAAGCGATTCTGCCGGTTGACGTGGAAGCGCACCAGGACGAGGGATGTCGACGACTTGAACGTCGGCGGCGGCTGCGGCTCCTGGGCGAGCAGCAGGCCGCTGAGGGCGATGATCACGGCGAGCAGCAGGATCGATGCAGGTTTCATGGAAGTCGTTGGCGTTTCGCGTTCGGCGCGTCAGTTGGACGTGGTCGGCTTGACGCCCGGCTCCTTGTCGGGCGACGACTCGACGTGGATGACCGGGCCGCTGCGCACCACGTTCGAGCGCAGGCGCTGGCCGAGGATGTCTTCGGCGCGCTGCCCGGCCCCGATGAGCGCCTGGATGTCCACGCCCGTCCCGACGCCCATCTCCTCGAGGACGGCGATGAGGTCCTCGCTGCAGGTGTTGCCGGTGAAGCCCGCGGAATACTTCGCGGCGCCGGTGGCCGGCTGGCCGCCGATGGCGCCGATCGAGCAGTCCACGTAGCGCACGCCCAGCTCCAGCATCGCGATGGAGTTGGCAATGCCGGTGCCGCGGGTGTCGTGGAAGTGAGCGATGAACTCGGCGTGCGGGAACAGGACCATCAGCTCGCCGATGCGTGCGCGCACCAGCGTCGGATTCGCGACGCCCGTTGTGTCGCCGAGCATGATCGTCTGCGCGCCTTCCTCGAGATAGAAGCGCACGATCTTCGCGACTTCTGCGGTCGTGAGGTCGCCCTTCACCGGGCAACCGTAGACGGTGCCCGCGCAGCCGATGATCCGCACGCCCAGGCCGTGGGCGCGCTGCATGATGGCGGCGTGCTCGGCCATCGCCTCCTCGTGGCTCGCGCGGAAGTTCAGGCGGTTGTGCTTTTCGCTGGCCGAGATCATCAGGATGATCTCATCGGCGCCGTACCCCTCCTTCACGCACGTCTCGAAGCGGTCGAAGCCCTTCGTGTTCGGCATGAGCACCACGTAGGACACATCATCCAGGCGGTCGATGCCCTGAAGCACCTCGACCGCATCGGCAAACTGCGGCAGCAGTTTCGGGTGGGAGAACGAGGTGACTTCGAGCTTCCTGAACCCGGAGGCGATGATCCGGTTGATCATCTCGATCTTGGCGTCGGTCGACACCAGCAGGGGCATGGACTGCAGGCCGTCGCGGGCCCAGCACTCGCAGGCGGTGACGGAAGGCGGGAGGCTCATAGGGCTATCGCTCGCTCCAGATGCGCGCGCGGGCGGCCTCGACGGTGAACGCGTGCGCCTTGAACGTGGCGGCGACGCTGCCGAGGTGGCCGCCGAGCAGGAAGTCGACGCCGAGCGGATGGCGCCCCGCCGTGGCGATCAGCGCGTCGACGTCGGCGGGCGTCGGGACGAAAGGCTCCGCGTGCGGCGCGGCTGCCGCTGGAGGCGGCGTCGATGCGCCCGCGATGCGGCGCTCCTGGACGAATGGAGGGGGCGGCAGGCCCTTCTTCACGGCCGCGAATGCCTCGAGCGCCCGCTCCAGGTCCGCGCGGGTGTGCGCGGCCGAAATCTGCGTCCGAATCCGCGCCTCGCCCTTCGGCACCACCGGGTACGAGAAGCCGATGACGTAGACGCCGTGATTCAGCAGCGCGTCGGCCGTGCGCACGGCCAGCGCCGCATCGCCGATCATGATCGGGCAGATCGGGTGTGTGCCCGGCAGCACCGAGTACCCGATCGACGCCAGGCCCTCGCGGAAGAACCGCGTGTTCGCCTCCAGCGTGTCGCGCAGGTCGGTCGACGCGGTGAGCATCTCGAGCACCTTCAGCGTGGCGCCCGCGATGCTGGGGCACAGCGTGTTCGAGAACAGGTACGGGCGCGAGCGCTGCCGCAGCAGGTCGATGATCTCGCGCCGGCCGCTCGTGTAGCCGCCGCTGGCGCCGCCCAGCGCCTTGCCGAGGGTGCCCGTGAGGATGTCCACGCGGTTCATCACGCCGTGGTACTCGTGCGTGCCGCGGCCGTGCGGGCCCATGAACCCGACCGCGTGCGAGTCGTCGACCATCACCAGCGCGTGGTAGCGTTCCGCGAGATCGCAGACGCCCGGGAGGTTGGCGATCGACCCGTCCATCGAGAACACCCCGTCGGTCGCGACCATGCGGAAGCGGGCGCCGGAAGCGGCCTTCAACTTCGCCTCGAGATCCTCCATGCTGCCGTTCACGTATCGCTGCCGGTGCGCCCGGCACAGGCGGATGCCGTCGATGATGCTCGCGTGATTCAGCGCGTCGCTGATGATCGCGTCGTGCTCGTTCAGGAGCGTCTCGAACAAGCCGCCGTTCGCGTCAAAGCACGACGAGTAGAGGATGGTGTCCTCGGTGCCGAGAAATTCGCTCAGCTTCGCCTCGAGGCGCTTGTGCACCGACTGCGTGCCGCAGATGAAGCGCACGCTGGCCATCCCGTAGCCCCATTCATCCAGCGCCGCCCGCGCGGCCGCCTTCACCTCCGGGTGCTGAGCGAGGCCCAGGTAGTTGTTGGCGCAGAAGTTGAGCACCGGCTGGCCGTCGGCCACCCGGATGGTGGTGCCCTGCGGGGTGACGATGACGCGCTCGTGCTTGTAGGTGCCGGCGGAGCGGATATCGGCGAGTTGGTGGGCGACGTGGTCCTGGAACGATCCGAACATATCCCCGCATCGTACCGGAAAGCGGCGGGGCATGCACGCCGGGCCGTTTCACCGCGGCGGCCGGCACATCGCCCGGTGCGAAGAACTCCGCCTGCAGGTACCGGCTGCCCACGCCGTTGAAGCGGGGCAACTCCTCCTCCTCTCCGTTGGTGGCCCCGGTGTACAACCACCACGAACTGCCGCGCGCGGTTGATCCCATCGTGCCCCGAAAGATGGTGTCGTCGCGGTTATCGCTCGAGTTCTCGCGGATCGATCACCACGTGCTTGATGCGCTCGCGGTTCCACGTGTAGGTGACGTGCACGAGTCCGTCGGAGGTCTGGATCACCGCCGGGTAGGCGTACCCGTTCGGCATGGGCTGGTCTTCGAGCGTGAGGGCCATGTGCCAGTTTGCGCCGTCGGAGGACAGCGCGACGTTCAACGGGTACCGCGGTCCCTTGGTCGGCGTGGCAGCGGGCGGTGCCGAGTGGTTGTAGACCACGAGGTGGCGGCCGTCCTTCAGCGTGATGGCATCGGTGCCGGAGTTGGGGTTCGGCAGGCCGCTCGGTGCGAGGGCGCTCCAACTGCGGCCGTCATCCGCCGACCACGTGGTGGCCAGCACGCCGTTGCGCGTGCGGAGCAGCGCCTGCAGGCGGCCGTCGCGGTGGAACAGCACGCTGCCCTGGATCGCTTCGAGGCCCTGCGGCCCCTTCTCGATCGGGCCGACGAACTGCCACGTACGTCCGGCGTCCCGGCTCAACTCGACGTGCGCGCGCCAGCCCGTCGGTGTGCCTTCCGTGCTCGACATCGAGAGCCAGGTGCCGTCCTTGAGGATCACCGGCTTGTTCTTGATCGGGCCCAGCAGCGGGGAAGGCAGTCGCGTCGCCTCGCCCCAGGTCCGCCCGCCATCGGTGGACGTCTTCACCATTCCCCACCAGGCGCTGGGCGACGGCCCGACCTTGTAGAAGAGGATCAGTGGCCCGTTCGGCGGCGCGAACAACACGGGGTTCCAGGTCGGATACCTGGTGCCATCCGGTTGCGTCCCGGCCGCGACCTCCACGGCATCGAGCCAGCGGGTGCCGTCATGGCGCGCCAGCCAGATGCCGACGTCGGGCGCACCCTCGCGGGTCCCGCCGAACCAGGCCGCGACCAGGCGTGCGGGCGCTGCTTCGGCGATGGTCGACGCATGGCATTGCGGATAGGGCGCCTTGTCGTTCAGGAACTCGGTCAGCCTGATCGCCGAAGGCGGTGCCGCCGCGGGCGCGGCGAGCATCGACGCCGCCAGGGCCACTGCCGCGCAGAGGGTACGGGCCATCGGCGTTGCGAGAGTACGAAGCCTGTGCAGGTTCATGACTGAAGGTCCTCCGGGCGGCTGGCCGCCGCGCGGCGTCCGAGGGCGAGGCCGACGGCGATCACGACGGCGGTGCCGAAGACGATGACGAGGAACTCGTGGAACGGGCTGCGCAGGCCGGAAGGGAACGCCGACCACCTGGGCGACAGCGTCATCCATACGATCACCGCGACGCCGGCCGCGACGCCGGCGGCCGCCGACCGGTTCGTGGCGCGTCGCGACACGAAGCCGAGCAGGAACACGCCGAGGGTCCCGCCGCCGAAGATGCCCGCCAGCGTCCACCAGGCGTCCAGCGCGCT
>Ga0315276_10007194_pt1 | contig 10281 bp, 8 predicted proteins | sample YL17G05_0_MG_FD_204542 | JGI IMG/M metagenome (GOLD analysis project Ga0315276, IMG submission 204542) | Sediment microbial communities from Yellowstone Lake, YNP, Wyoming, USA - YL17G05_0 | ecosystem: Environmental > Aquatic > Freshwater > Lake > Sediment | place: USA: Wyoming | collected... | reverse complement strand
CGCCGGACTGCACGCGGGTTGTCGCCGCCCTGTACCAGCCGGCGATCGAGAAGATCGTGCCGGTCTCCTCCATCGAGACGGCCGAACTGGTCAAGCTGCTGGAGAATACCTTCCGCAGCGTCAACATCGGGCTCGTCAACGAGATGGCGATCGTCTGCGACAAACTCGGCGTGAACGTCTGGGAAGTGATCGAGGCCGCGGCGACAAAGCCGTTCGGCTTCATGAAGTTCCTGCCGGGACCGGGTGTCGGTGGGCACTGCATCCCGATCGATCCCCATTACCTCGCCTGGAAGATGCGCGGGCTGAATTACAAGACCCGGTTCATCGACCTTGCCGGGGAACTCAACAGTGAAATGCCGCTCTTCTGGGTGCGGCAACTGGGCGAAGTGATGAACGACGCCGGCCGGGCGGTGAAGGGGTCGAAGGTGCTGGTCGTGGGCGTGGCCTACAAGCGGGACATCAGCGACCTCCGGGAGAGTCCGGCCCTGGACATCATGCGCCTGCTGGATGCGCACGGAGCGCGCGTCTCCTATCACGATCCCTATGTGCCCCAGTTCAGCGAGGACGGGCACGACTACGCGTCCGTCCCGCTCACCAGGGAGACGCTGGTCGGTGCCGACGCCGTGATGATCGTGACCGACCACACCAACATCGACTACGGGCTCATCCGGGATCACGCGAAACTCGTCGTGGACACCCGGAACGCGCTCAGGCGGGTCAGGTAGCATGAGAGTGACTGTCGTCGGGAGCGGCTACGTGGGCCTGGTGACCGCGGCGTGCCTGGCCGAGACCGGCAACGACGTTGTCTGCGCGGACGTGGATGCGACCAAGATCGCGCGGCTCAAGCGGGCCGAGATCCCGATCTTCGAGCCCGGGCTCGAGGAGCTGGTCCGCGAGAACCAGGCGGAAGGGCGACTCCGCTTTACCACCGAGATCCATGACGCCATCAGGCACGGCAGAATCGTGATCATCGCGGTTGGCACCCCGCACGAACACGATGGTTCGGCCGACCTCTCGCAGGTGCTCGCGGTCGCCCGCGAGATCGGCAGTCACCTGAACGAGCCGAAGGTCGTGGTCACCAAGTCAACGGTGCCCGTGGGGACCTCGGAGCGCGTCCGGGAGGAGATCCGGAAGCTGACTGACCATCCCTTCTCCATGTGCTCGAATCCTGAGTTCCTCAAGCAAGGCGAGGCGGTGGACGACTTCATGAACCCTGATCGGGTCGTCGTGGGCGTGGACAGCGACTACGCGCGCGACCAGATGCAGGAGCTGTACAGCCCCTACGTGCGGACCGGGAACCCGATCCTGTTCATGGACATCCCGTCGGCCGAGCTGACCAAGTATGCGGCGAACGCGATGCTGGCGGCGCGGATCTCCTTCATGAACCAGATGGCTGATCTGTGTGACCGGGTCGGCGCCGACGTCCTGGAGGTACGGCGCGGCATGGCGGCCGATAGGCGGATCGGCGGGGCGTTCCTGTTCCCGGGCCCCGGGTACGGCGGGTCGTGCTTTCCCAAGGACGTCAAGGCCTTGGTGGCGACAGCGCGCGAGGCGGGGATGACGCCGGATCTGTTCGAGGCGATCGAGACGGTGAATGGACGCCAGAAGGGGCTGCTGCTGCGGCGCACGCTCGCGGCTCTCGGCGAGCACCTCGCCGGGCGCGCCGTCGGCGTCTGGGGGCTCGCCTTCAAGGCCGGGACGGACGACATGCGGGAGAGCCCGGCCACGCCGCTCATCGAGGGGCTGCTGGCCGCCGGGGCCGCCGTCCGGGCCCACGACCCCAAGGCGGAGTCCAATGCCCGACGGATCTTCGGTGACCGGGTGACCTTCGTCGCCGATCCCTACGATGCGATCGAAGGCGCCGACGCGCTGGTCATCCTGACCGAATGGCTGCAGTACCGCACGCCGGACTTCGACCGGATGCGGCAGCTGATGCGCCGACCCGTCATCATCGATGGGCGGAATCTCTACGAGCCCGCCCGGATGCGGCGCTACGGGTTCCAGTACTCCGGCATCGGAAGGGGGCGGGCGTGAGAGTCGTCATCACCGGTGCGGCCGGGTTTCTCGGATCACACCTGGTGGACCGGTTCATCCGCGACGGGCACAGTGTCGTCGGGCTCGACAATCTCCTGACCGGGTCGCTGGCGAACCTCGCCCACCTCGCGGGCAACCAGCGCTTCCTGTTCATCCATCATGACGTGACCAACTTCATCTTCGTGGACGGTCCGGTGGATGGCGTGCTCCACTTCGCCTCGCCGGCCAGCCCAGACGACTACCTGCGCTACCCGATCCAGACGCTCAAGGTGGGCGCGCTGGGGACCCACAAGGCGCTGGGGCTGGCCAAGGCCAAGGGTGCCCGCCTGCTGCTCGCCTCGACGTCGGAGGTCTACGGCGATCCCGAAGTGCATCCCCAGCCCGAGACCTACTGGGGCCGCGTCAACCCCGTCGGCCCGCGCGGCGTGTACGACGAGGCCAAGCGCTTCGCCGAGGCGCTGACGATGGCCTACCATCGGTCCCACGGCCTGCCGACGCGGATCGCCCGCATCTTCAATACCTACGGACCCCGGATGCGGGTGGAGGACGGGCGCGTGGTCTCGAACTTCGTGGTGCAGGCACTCCGCGGCGCGCCGCTGACCATGTATGGGGAAGGGCAGCAGACGCGCTCTTTCGCGTTCGTGTCCGACACCGTCGAGGGGCTCTACCGGCTGTTCCACGGGACCCGGGTCGACCCCACCAACCTGGGCAACGCCGAGGAGTACACTGTCCGGCAACTCGCCGACCTGGTCCTCGAGCTGACCGGGAGCGCCAGCCGGATCGAGCACCGGCCTCTGCCGGTGGATGACCCGCGGGTCCGGCAGCCGGACATCACCGTGGCGCGGCGCGAGCTCGGCTGGGAGCCGGTCGTCCCCCTTCGCGAGGGGCTGGGGCGGACGATCGCCTACTTCCGGGAGCGGCTCTCGGCGTGACGCGCATCGTGGTCACCGGCGCCGCCGGGTTCATCGGGTCCCATCTCGTGGAGGCGCTGGTCGCGAGGGGCGACCGGGTCGTCGGGGTCGATAACTTCGATCCCTTCTATCCGCGCGCTGCGAAGGAGGCGAACCTGCGCGCCGCACGGCGGCATCCGATGTTCTCGTTTGTGGAGGCCGATGTCACGGATCCCTTGGCGCTCCGCCCGCTCCTGGACTCCGATACCGTCCTGGTGCACCTCGCCGCCAAGGCCGGAGTCCGGCCCTCATTTGCGGATCCCATCGGCTATGCGAGGGCCAACGTGGTTGGCACCGCGGCCGTAGCGGACGCGGCCCGGGGCACGGGACTGAGCCGGCTGGTGTTCGCGTCCTCCTCCTCGGTCTACGGGGACGTCACGCCGGCGCCATTTCGGGAGGACGCTGCGGCGGTCCACCCGCTGTCCCCCTATGCCGCGACCAAGCGCGCGGCGGAACTGCTGCTGGCCTCGGCCGCGGGTCAGTTCGGCTTCCGGGTCGCGGCGCTGCGCCTCTTCACCGTCTATGGGCCGCGCCAGCGGCCGGACCTCGCCATCCACACGTTCGCCAGGCGGATGATGGCCGGGGAGCCGATCACCCTTTTCGGCGAAGCGGACTCGGCCCGCGACTATACTTTCATCTCGGACGTCGTCGCGGGAGCGGTGGCCGCGATCGACTGGACCGGGCACGCACCGGTGGGCATGGAGGTGTTCAACCTGGGGAGCAATCGTCCGATCCCATTGTCCGAGGTGGTGGCGACCCTGAGCGCGGCCCTGCGCCTCGAGCCCACCGTCACGCGCGGGCCGGCCCAGCCGGGTGATGCACACTCCACTTGGGCAGATCTCGAGAAGGCCGAGCGGCTGCTTGGTTACCGGGCCACGGTGCCGTTCGCGACCGGCATGGCCCGTTTCGTCGCCTGGTGCGAGGAGACCTATGGACATCAGCATTGAGCACCTGCTGAGACAGGCCCGCGAGCGGTTCGGGTTGCAGGACTACTACGGTGCCGCGCACCTCCTTGAGGAACTCGTGGGATCGGGGCGCGCCTTCGCGGACGTGCATCACCTGCTGGGGCTCTGCCGCTCGCTCCTCGGGCAGCACGAGCGCGCGCTGGCCGATTTCGACCGGGCCATCGCGCTCAATCCGCGCTATATCGAGGCGCACGTCCACCGTGGCATTGTCCTCTCCGAGCTTGGCCGCGGGGCGGACGCCGAGCAGGCTTTCCGGATGGCGGCCAGCCACGATGTCCCGACCGAGGCCGGGTTCTCCCGGCACGTCGCAGCCCGGCTGGCGAATCAGCACGCCGCGCTGGCCGAGGCGTACGTCGAGGCGGGCGCCATCCGTGACGCGGTGATCCAGTTCGCCCGCGCGGTCGAACTGGGTCCGGAATTCCACGACATCCGCTATCGGCTGGCGCGCGTGCTCCTCGAGAGTGGCAATGCCCTTGGCGCTCGGGAGCACCTGGAGCGGATCGTCACGGCCAATCCCGACTTCGTCGATGCGCGCGCCGAGCTGGGACTGGCCCACTACCTGGCTGGACAGCCGGACGAAGCCCGGGCGCAGTGGGCGGTGGTTCTCGAGCGCCGGCCGAACCACGCCCGGGCAGCCGCCTATCTTTCGATGTTGGGCCGGATGACGTGAGGAGCGCCACAGCGGGATGGCTGTTCGCGATGGCCATGGTCGGGTGCGGGGGAGCCGCCGCGGACCACGATCGCCTCGGCGACCGCCACTACCGGGAGGGGCGCTACGCCCCAGCGCTGGCCGAGTACCGGGCGGCCCAGCGGACCACCCCGCGCCCGGAGGTCTGGGCCAAGGTCGGGGCCGCTGCTCTTCGGGCCGGGGACGCGATGGCTGCGGTGGAAGCGTTCGAGCGGTTGGGGGCAGGAGACCCGGCCCGCGTAGCCGAGGCCGCCCGCGGCCTTGAGCGTGCCGCCCGCCTGGGGATGGCTCGTGGCCAGCCCGGCTCCCCGGCGGTCACGGCCGCGGTCATGGCCCTCCGTCGGCTCACACCCGACCGCCCACTCGGGCGGCTCGCCGCGAGTTCCGGCCTGGATGGGGCGTCCCGTCGGGACGCCGTTCGCATGCTGCCTGCCGCCATCGCGGCGGCCGGTGACCACGAAGATGTGGACCGCCTGCTGATCCAGTACGCCAATGGACTTCGCGCCACGACGGCCTGCGAGTCAGCCGTGAAGATCTACCGCACCGCATTGCGGCGGGTCGGCAAGTCTGAGGTCCGAAGTGACGCCCGGGCCGGGCTCGCGACCTGTGCTCTCCAACTCGGCCTCGATGCCATGTCGACCCAGCGGCTCGACGCGGCAGAACAATGGCTGGCCGAAGCGGCGGCCGCGGACTCGACGGGGGCGGCCGGCGTCCAGGCCCGGATTGCCTGGGGCGAGGTCCGGCTCAGTCAGGGCGACGTGCTCGGAGCGGCGATCGCATGGCAGGCGGTTGCCTCGATGCCGGCTGCGCCGGATTCGTTGCGCCAGGTAGCGACCGCGCGGTTGAACTCGCTGGGGCAGGCCGGGCCACCCGGTGGCGGCAAGGACACCGTGCCATGATGAAGCGGGTGCTCTGGGTGGCGGGTATGGTCGCGCTGTCGGGCTGCCTCTTCAAGGGCAAGCCCAAGCCGCCACCGCCGGTCGAGACCGTGGAGACCACGCAGCAACGCGCGGACTCGCTGTGGCGCGCGGCCTTGAGCCAGTTCCGGGTGGCCAAATGGAGCAAGGCCGCAACCTCGCTCGACCGCACTCTGCAGATTCTCGACTATGCCGATCCCCGGCGTCCCCTCGGCCACTTCATGACCGGCGAGGTGCTGCTGGCACAGGGCAACCAGCTCCAGGCGGTCCGCGAATTCCGGAAGGTCGCCGACGAGAATGCCTCCGACCTGCTGGCGGCCGACGCCCTGCTCCGTGCCGGCGATGCCTATGCGGAGCTGTGGAGCCGGCCCGAGCTGGACCCGACCTATGGCGAAACGGCGCTGACAACCTACCGCGAGGTGCTCGAGCGGTACGCCGGGACGACCGCGGCGGCCCGGGCGTCGCTGCGCATCCAGAGCCTGCAGGAACGGTTCGCCGAGAAGGAGTACTACACGGCGATGTTCTACTATCGGCTCAAGGCCTACGATTCGTCGATCCTCGCGTTGCGGCACATCGTGGCGACCTACCCGCGGACGCGGATCGTGCCGAAGACGCTGGAGCAGCTGGTCCACGCCTTTCACCGGCTGAACTACGCCGAGGACTTGAAGGAAGCCTGTCAGTACATCGCCCGCTTCTTCCCGGACACCGCCAAGCGAGTGGTGACCGAATGCCCGGCGGAGGCGCCCGGAGCGCCGTGATATGCAGATCGGCGTCTTTGGCGGCTCATTCGATCCGGTGCACCACGGGCACCTCCTGGCGGCGCGGGCCCTGCGGGAAATCCTGGGGCTGGGCGAGATCCGCCTGATCCCGGCCGGGAGCCAACCACTCAAAGGCGGGACCCATGGCGCCCCTGGGTCGGACCGCGCCGCCATGGTGGAGCTGGCCGTGGCCGGGGAACCCGGACTGGTGGCCGATCACCGGGAGGTCGAGCGGGCCGGGCCCTCCTACACGGTGGACACGCTGCACCAACTGCACCGGCAGTACCCGGAAGCTTTGCTGACCCTGTGTATCGGCTCCGATGCGGCGCGGGAGTTCCCCCGGTGGAAGGATCCCGGGGGCATCCGGGGCCTGGCCCGGGTGGTGGTGTTCCACCGCGCCGGCGAGCCGGTCCCTGCGATGGGGATGCCGACGGTCGAAGTGCCGCTGGTGGAAATCTCGGCCACCCAGGTCCGCGCCCGGGTGCGGTCGGGTCAATCGATTCGCTATCTCGTGCCGGACCGCGTGGCGGACTACATCGCCACGCACCGGCTCTATCAGTAGGGGAGTCGTCGAGGATGCTGAAGAAACTGCTGGACGCGGTCGTCGGCACGCGCCACGAGCGTGAAATGAAACGCCTCCAGCCGATCGTGGTCGAGATCCACCACCACGAGGAGCGGATCAAGGACCTCCCGGAGGCCGAGCTCAAGGCGCAGACCGAACGATTCCGCGACCGGATCCGCGAGAATACCGGTGCCGTCCGCCAGCAGCTGGACGATGTCCGGACCCGGAAGCACGGCTGCGAGGATCCGGTGGAGCGGGAGCGCCTGGAAGAGGAGTTCCACCAGCTGGAGCGGGCCTACAAGAAGGCCGTCGCGGCCGCCCTAGAGGAGATTCTGCCGGAGGCCTTCGCCACCGTCCGGGAGGCCTGTCGCCGACTGCTCGGCACGACGGTCATGGTGACCGGCCGCGAGCTCAGCTGGGACATGGTTCCCTACGACGTGCAGCTGCTGGGCGGCATCGTCCTCCACAAAGGGCGGATCGCGGAGATGGCGACGGGGGAGGGCAAGACCCTGGTCGCGACGCTGCCGCTCTACCTCAATGCGCTCGCCGGTCACGGGGCCCACCTCGTCACCGTCAACAACTACCTGGCCCGCCGCGACTCGCAGTGGATGGGGCACGTCTACGCATACCTGGGCCTGACCGTCGGCTGCATTGACGACACCGAGCCCTCGACCCCGGCGCGCCGGGCGGGCTACCTGGCCGACATCACCTACGGTACCAACAACGAGTTCGGCTTCGACTACCTCCGCGACAACATGGTGTTCACCCTCGACCAGCGGGTCCAGCGCGAGCACTTCTTTGCGATCGTCGACGAGGTGGACTCGATCCTGGTGGACGAGGCGCGGACCCCACTGATCATCTCCGGACCGGTCGGGCATGCCGAAGACGACAAGTACGCCCAGTTCGACCGCCAGGTATCCGAACTGGTCCGTCGCCAGACCGCGGACGTGAATACCCTGCTCGCCGAGGCGGAGCCGCTGCTGGCGAACGACAAGACCCGCGAGGACGCGGCGCTCAAGCTGTACCAGGCGCAGCTGGGGATGCCGACCAACAAGAAGCTGCTCAAGCTGCTGAACGAGACCGGCGTCAAGCCGCTGGTGCAGCGGATGGAGCTGAACCACATCGGCGACCGGAAGCTGCCGGCCAAGCAGCAGCAGTATCGCGATCTCGAAGAGAGCCTCTATTTCGTGCTCGACGAGAAGGGGCACTCGGTCCACCTGACCGAAAAGGGCACCACCGTGCTCTCCCCGGACGATCCGGACACCTTCGTGGTGCCGGACATCTCGGAGGCGGTCCATCGGATCGACAAGGACCCGTCTCTGGCTCCGGCTGAGCGCCTCGCCGCGCGGCAGGTGGTAGAGGCGGAATACGCCGCCAAGAGCGAGAAGCTCCACATCATCCACAAGCTGCTCCAGGCCCACGTGCTCTACGAGAAGGACGTCGACTACCTGGTCCAGGACAACCAGGTGATGATCGTGGACGAGTTCACCGGGCGCGTCCTGGCCGGGCGACGCTGGGCCGATGGCCTGCACCAGGCGGTGGAGGCCAAGGAAGGGGTCCAGGTCAAGGGCGAGACCCAGACGCTCGCCACCATCACCATCCAGAACTACTTCCGGATGTTCGACAAGCTGGCCGGCATGACCGGGACCGCCGAGACCGAGGAACAGGAGTTCTACTCCATCTACGGGCTCGAGGTGAACGTCATCCCGACCAACAAGCCGGCTCGGCGCCTCGACAAGCCTGACCGGATCTACCGGACCCGGCGGGAGAAGTACAACGCGGTGGTCGAGGAGGTTGACCGGTTGCACCAGCTCGGCTTGCCCGCGCTGATCGGCACGACCTCGGTGGAGGTGTCGGAGACGCTCAGCAAGATGATCCGGCGCCAGGGCGTTCGGCACGAGGTCCTCAACGCCAAGTACCATCAGCGTGAGGCCGAGATCGTCGCGGGCGCGGGCCAGAAGGATGCGGTGACGATCGCGACCAACATGGCCGGCCGCGGCACCGACATCAAGCTGGGCAAGGACCTGGACCTGACCGCGGCAGAAGCCGGCCTGCAGATCATCGGCACCGAGCGCCATGAGTCCCGACGGATCGACCGTCAGCTCCGCGGCCGGTCCGGCCGCCAGGGCGATCCGGGCGCGTCCCTCTTCTTCCTGTCGCTCGAAGACGACCTGATGCGGCTCTTCGGCTCTGACCGGATTGCCCGGTACATGGAGAAGAGCGGGGTGGAGGAGGGCGAGGTCATCACCGGCCGGCTGGTGTCGGCGGCGATCGAGTCGGCGCAGAAGCGGGTCGAGCTGCAGAATTTCCAGTCTCGGAAGCGGCTGCTCGAATACGACGACGTCATGAACCAGCAGCGGGAGGTGGTCTACTCGCTGCGACTGTTCGCGCTCGAACGGGGCGAGGAGCTCAAGGCCGAGGCGCGCCGGATGATCAGCTCCGCCCTCGAGAACGCGGTCCGGAAGTACTTGGGTGGCACCGAGAAGCCGGAAGACTGGGACCGCGAGGGGCTGCTGGCCGCAGTGACGCTCCAGTACATGGTGGTGCCCGATGTCGTGACCGATGCGGCGGCGACGCCCAATCGCGATGCCGTGGTGGGCAAGGTCCAGGCGGAGGGCGAGGCGGCTTTCACCCGGAAAGTCGACTACCTGAAGGAGTTCGGCCGCAGCATTGGCGTCATCGACGTGGACCTGCAGGTGCTGTCCCAGGTGATGCTGTCGGTGCTGGACGAGAAGTGGAAGGACCATCTCTACGATCTGGACCTGCTCCGGAATGCCATTCAGTACAGGGCCTACGGGCAGAAGGACCCGCTGGTCGAGTACAAGCGCGAGGCCTACGAGATGTTCGAGGACCTCATGCGCGACGTCCATTCCACCTTCACCGAGCGGTACCTCAAGGTGCAGGTGAACGTGGAGCCGCCGCGCCCGGCGCCGCCGCCGAGGCAGATGCCGGCGCCTGAGCGCGGGCCTTCGGCCGACGACCTGTTCACTGGGGCGCCACCCGCCCAGCGGATGCCCCGGCCGGCGACGGTCACCACGTCGCTCGGGCGAATGCCGACGGGCCCGATGCCCGGCGCCCCCGTGGGGCGAAACGATCCCTGTCCGTGCGGATCGGGGAAGAAGTACAAGAAGTGTCACGGCGCGGGGGTGTAGGCCGCCGTTGTCTTTCGCCTGACTGCAGTGTTTGGGTGATGCCGACTGCCCGGTCCGGGCTCATCTTCCGGCGAAGATGCCCGGCTCACCTGACCGTCCACCCCCCACGCTGCGCTCGGGGCAGGCCGTCCGCCCGTCCTCCGACCTACCCCGCGAACGCCTCTGGTCGCTGGGCGCGGGGGCACTCACGGCCGCCGAACTGGTCGCGATCCTGCTGGGGACGGGTCGGGCCGGGGAGGATGCGGCGACCGTCGC
>Ga0315276_10007193_pt1 | contig 10281 bp, 7 predicted proteins | sample YL17G05_0_MG_FD_204542 | JGI IMG/M metagenome (GOLD analysis project Ga0315276, IMG submission 204542) | Sediment microbial communities from Yellowstone Lake, YNP, Wyoming, USA - YL17G05_0 | ecosystem: Environmental > Aquatic > Freshwater > Lake > Sediment | place: USA: Wyoming | collected... | reverse complement strand
GAATATCTTCCGGAGCATGAGCAAAAAATAATAGAGATATTCAAGCAAGACGACATCCCCTTTCAGATGATCGGCAAGACCTTAACAGAGAAAGAGATCATCATACAGGTGAATGACAAGATCGCCTTCAAAGAAAACATGCAGGAACTCAGGGCAGTATGGGAAGAAACGAGCTATCAACTCGACAGACTCCAGGCAAATCCTGATTGTGTTGAAGAGGAAAAAACGGTTAATTTTGACAGAAAAGGCCCTGTATATAAACTAACATTTACTCCGAGCTTCCAACCTTTCGAGCTTCTCAAAGTCAGCCCCCTCACCCCTCCCTCCCCCTCGAGGGGGGAGGGTAAGGGTGGGGGTGAACTCTCCCAGGTTTCTAAACTTCCGAAGGTTGCTATCCTGCGGGAGGAGGGCAGTAACGGAGACCGGGAGATGGCCTCTGCATTTTATCATGCAGGGTTTGATGTGTGGGATGTCACCATGACAGACCTGCTCAGTGGAGCTGTCAATCTGGACGGCTTCAGGGGGATAGCGTTTGTCGGCGGGTTCAGTTACGCTGATGTTCTTGATTCAGCAAAGGGTTGGGCAGGGGTCATCAGGTTCAACAAAAAGCTCTATGAGCAGTTTCAGTGTTTTTATGAAAAAGACGATACGTTTAGTTTGGGTGTTTGCAACGGGTGTCAGCTCATGGCACTCCTTGGATGGATTCCCTGGAGAGGGATTCCCGACCGCATTCAACCGCGGTTCATTCAGAACAGATCAGGAAGATTCGAATCAAGGTTTTCAACCGTTCAGATAATGCGAAGCCCGTCAATAATGCTTGAGGGAATGGAAGGTTCAACCCTGGGTGTTTGGGTTGCGCATGGTGAGGGAAGGCTCATTTCCCCCGATAAGGACATCATGCAGGAAGTGCTTCACAAAGGACTTGCACCCATACACTTTGTTGATGACAATAATGAGTTTACAGAAACATATCCCTTCAATCCAAACGGCTCTCCTTTGGGGATAACAGCACTCTGCTCGCCTGAGGGAAGGCACCTCGCCATGATGCCCCATCCGGAAAGGACCTTTCTGAAGTGGCAGTGGGCATACATGCCGGAAGAATGGAAGCAGAATCTCGAGACATCACCATGGTTCAGGATGTTCCGGAATGCGCGGGAATGGTGTGGGTGATACTTTATGCAATGCGTTACAACCGGCAACTGAGTATTGATCATCACCGGATCAATATGATATTCTTTGCTATAGTGAGGGGAAAATCCTCCTCTGCTCCATTAGGGGGTTCATACAATGTACCCAACCATAGCTGGTCTTACCAGCCAGTAAGAGAGTGTAATACCAATGTCATATCGAGCCTGGTTTCAATGCATTAATCAGCAGTGTCGGGCGAGCTATCCGCTCAACTCGATCATTTATCGCTGTAAGACATGCGGCTCGCTTCTGGAAGTGCAGCATGACCTCAACCAACTTGCCCAGCGTGATGCTAAGGCCTGGATGAAGCTGTTCGACGAGCGATACAAATCGAGCGAGTGGCCTTACGGATCCAGTGTTTGGGGGAAGAAGGAATGGATCCTGCCCCAGATTGATAACGAGAATATCGTCTCGCTCTACGAAGGCGGTACCAATCTGTTCTGGGCCGAGCGGTTCGGTAAAATGATCGGACAGGCAGATCTCTGGATCAAGCTCTGCGGTAATTCTCACAGCGGTTCGTTTAAGGACCTTGGCATGACGGTGCTTGTGTCTCAGGTCAAGCAGATGATCAGCGAAGGAGTACCGATCAAAGCTGTTGTCTGCGCTTCCACCGGCGACACCTCGGCAGCGCTTGCAGTTTACTGTGCTGCTGCCGGCATTCAGTCCATCGTGCTTCTGCCGAAGGGCAAAATTTCTGTGGCGCAGCTTATTCAGCCGATTTCCAACGGTGCGCTGGTGTTATCGCTGGACACGGACTTTGATGGCTGCATGAGCATCGTCAAAGAGATTACGAAAGATGAGACCATGTACCTCGCAAATTCGATGAACTCTTTACGGATCGAGGGGCAGAAAACTGTCGGCATCGAGATCGTCCAGCAATTTGAGTGGCAGACGCCTGACGTTATCATTATCCCCGGCGGCAACCTTGGGAATGTCTCCGCGCTTGGGAACGGTCTTCTCATGATGCGCGACCTTGGTTTGATCAGCAAACTGCCCCGCATTGTTGTTGCCCAGGCTGAACGCGCCAATCCGCTTTATCGCTCGTATCTGAAAAACTTTGAGGCCTTCGAGCCGATCGAAGCACAAAAGACACTGGCAAGCGCCATTCAAATCGGCAACCCAGTCAGTTTCGAGAAAGCTGTCCGAACACTGAGACAATTTAACGGGATTGTCGAGCAGGCCACTGAACAGGAATTAGCCGATGCCGCGGCACTTGGTGATAAAACCGGCATGTTCAACTGCCCTCACACCGGTGTAGCTCTGGCAGTGCTGGTCAAACTGCTCTCAGCCAATAAGATAGACAAGTCCGAACGAGTCGTAGTCATATCAACAGCGCACGGACTCAAGTTCACTGACTTTAAAGTTCGCTATCACGAGGAGACACTGGACTTCCCCTGCCATTTCGCCAACAAACCGATCGAGCTCCCTCCCCGTGTTGAGGCGGTCAAGGAAGCTCTCCAGTACGCTTTGCAGAAGAGGAGGAAACCAATGCCGAAAAAGTCTTCAAAATCCAAGAAATGGAATGCAGCCACCCTTGCGATCCACGGCCTGGGAAAGTCTCCCAAGGCCTACTATTCGGTCTCCACGCCGATCGTCCAAACGTCTAATTATTATTTCGACTCAACTGCTGAAGTCTATGATTTCATGAAGGCCAAGAGCGAAGGTCGTGTATTGCGGGGCCATGAATACGGTCGCTATGGTAACCCGACGCAGGAGGAATGCGAACGCAAGCTTGCTGCTATCGAGGGCGCCGAACGGGCGCTGCTGTTTGCCACCGGCATGAGCGCCGTCATCCTTACTTTGCTTGCATACATGCGCCGCAACGGGCATATCATCTTCACAAACGACTGCTACCGCCAGACCCGCGATTTTGCAACAAATACACTCGCCGAGTTTGGCATCGAAGTCTCACTTGTAGACCCGACTGCAGATGCCATTGCCGGGGCGATCAAGTCCAATACAAACATCATTTTCACTGAATCGCCGACCAATCCCTATCTGCGGGTCCTGGATATTCCTGCGATTGTAAAAGTTGCAAAACAGCATCAGATTATGACGATTATTGATGCGACGCTGGCTACGCCTTACAATATCAAGCCGCTTGAAATGGGCGTTGATATTGTTATTCATTCTGCTACCAAGTATCTCGGCGGTCACAATGACCTGCTGGCAGGTGTTTCCCTCGGCAAACATGCCCTGCTGAATGACCTCTACCGCATGCAGCGGATGATTGGTGCAACACCCGGACCCTTCACCTGTTTCCTTCTTGAACGCGGGCTGAAGACTTTTGCACTCCGCATGGAGCACCACAACCGGGCAGGGCTGGAAGTTGCACGGATGCTGGAGGCTCATCCAAAAATTGAGAAGGTCTGGTATCCCGCCCTCGAATCGCATCCCGACCACCGTATAGCAGAAGAGCAGATGCGGGGATTCGGCAGCGTAATTACCTTCCTGATTAAAGGCGGTGACAAGGAAACCCGTAAATTCATTGACTCCCTTGAACTCTTCCTGATAACACCAAGTCTCGGAGGAAGCGAAAGCCTTGTGACGCAGATGTCGGTGATGTCATTCTTCGACTATCCCGAGGAATACCGTCATGCAATCGGCATGGTGGACAACCTTGTCCGCATCGCACTTGGGCTTGAGGATGTGAAAGACCTGATTACCGACCTGAAGCAGGCACTGGACAAGATCTGAAAAATTTGTCCAGGTACTGTGGTCTTGGTGGCGGCGCAGGGATTTGAACCCCGGACACTGCGGATATGAGCCGCATGCTCTGACCAACTGAGCTACGCCGCCGTCTTGAAGAAACAGTAGTGAGAAAACCGTATACAGTAGGTAGCGTTTAAAACAGATAAAAAGTATAACAAAAGAAGTCTGTTTAATGAAAGAGTTCGAAGCGGTGGGTTCGGATGTTGATCAGGATGCCGATTGATATGAGGTTTGAGAGAAGGGCAGTTCCACCATAACTCATGAAGGGCAAGGGTATTCCAACGACAGGCATCAGGCCCAGCGTCATCCCGATATTTATAAAAAGATAAATGATGAACATGAATGTTATGCCCAGCGCCAGAATCCTCCCGAAGTCGTCCTTGGCCTTTCGGGCCGTATCAAGCCCCCGTAAAATCAGGACAAGATAAAGAAGAATAAGAAATACACTTCCCAGAAAACCCCATTCTTCTGCAAAGACTGCAAAGACAAAGTCGGTATGTTTCTCCGGCAGAAAACGGAACGGACCCTGTGTGCCATGCATATACCCTTTCCCGAAGAACTTGCCTGACCCGACTGTGATCTTTGATTGATTCAGTTGATAGCCGATACCGGATGGATCTGTTTCCGGCTCGATAAAAGCGACCAGCCTGCTCTTCTGGTAATCCTTGAGGCCTTCCCAGAAAATATTCCCGAGAAAGGGAAGAGATATGAGGCTAATGATGACAAAAAGGACGGCAACTTTTTTGTAGAGCCCCCGTGCAATAATGAGCGAAAGAAAGATCATGAGGATGATAAGCGCTGTTCCGAGGTCAGGCTGCTTAAGAAGGAGGATAAAGGGGAAAAGAGTCAGGAAAAAAAACACCCTGAGGAGCGAGGGTGCGTCGAGAGGACTTTTAATGGTGCTCAGATAGTGTGAGAGCATGATTATGTAAATGATTTTGAAAAACTCTGAAGGCTGGAACGAGATGGGACCGACACTCAGCCATCTCTGAGCACCCATACCGGTTCTGCCCAGGAAAAATACTGCTATGAGGGAAATCAGTCCCGCGATATAGAGAATTCGTGACGATCTGTCTATCCAAATATAGTCAATCCAGACGACCAGGAATAAAGCAACAAGCCCGAGAATGAGCCAGACAATCTGTTTCAGGTAGTAAACCGGATGGTCCTCTGCCGAGAGCGGACGGGTAGCGCTGTAAATTGTCATAATTCCGATAACGCAGATCAGAATAGTAACGGCAAGGGTAATCCAGTCAAAATTTTGCAATAACCTGCGGTCTATGCGGAGCATGAAAAATTATGGCGGGCACTTTGCGCAGACAGACGTAAACAGAGCGGTGGAGAGATAACGGTCTCCTCTGTCCGGCAGGATGACAACGATGACCCCTTCCCTGAGCTCGCTGGATTTCCGCAACGCAACATGCATGGCTGCTCCACTCGACATGCCGACAAACATCCCTTCCTTTACAGCCATCATTCGCGTTGTATCAAAGGCTTCATCGTCATTCACGAGGCGTCTTTCATCAAGTCTGCTTTCGTCAAAGATCTTTGGCCTGATGGATTCCGACATGTTTTTAAGACCCTGTATCCTGTGGTGGAGAACGGGCTCGACACCAATGATCTGAATATCCTTGTTGAATTCCTTGAGCCTTTTGCTCACTCCCATGAGGGTCCCTGTTGTTCCCATCCCAGCGACAAAATGCGTGATTTTTCCCTTTGTCTGCTCGATGATTTCCTTCCCAGTTGTTTCATAGTGGGCCAGAACATTGGCATCATTATCAAACTGGTTCGGCATGAAATATTTTTCAGGATCCTCTGAAAGAATCCTTAGGGCCAACCTGATTGCACCATCGGTGCCTTCATCAGGAGGGGTCAATATCAGTTCTGCTCCGAATGCTTCAAGGATTCTCCTTCTCTCTATGCTGACACATGCCGGCATCGTGAGTTTTACCCTGTATTTCTTGGCTGAAGCAACCATTGCGAGTCCTATCCCTGTGTTCCCGGAAGTGGCTTCGAGGATTATTTTGTCCCGTGTAAGTTTTTTTTCTTTCTCTGCCATTTCTATCATGTAGAGGGCAATCCGGTCCTTGACAGAACCTCCGGGGTTATTGCCTTCGAGCTTTGCGAAGAGTGTGACCTTCGGGTTTGGATTTGAATCAATACAGGTAACGGGAGTGTTTCCTATGCATTGAAGAATGCCCATGTTTTTATAATAATGCCCGTGCTACTGAAGGTCAAGGGACTGCATGGATTTCATGTATGCTTCAATCGCAATTTTTGCTATGGGGGCAGCAGCTGCACCGCCATGCCCGCCATGCTCTACCAGAACGGCAAGGGCTATTTCGGGCTTTTCATCAGGCGCAAATGCGACAAACCATGCGTGATCCCTGAACTGCTCGGAAAGATAGGCCGATCCTTTCCTGGAAGCTATAACCTGGGAAGTCCCTGTTTTTCCGCTGACAGATGTGAGATACGATTTTGCAGTCCATCCTGTACCCGAAGGTTCATTGACAACACCGAAAAGGCCTTTTTTCACAAGGGAGAGATTTTCAGGGTTCACCTTCATTGTTCCTGCTATTACCGGTTCCGCATCCTTGATCAAACTTGGTTTGTAGCGTGTTCCCCCGTTTGCAACCACACTCATCATATATGCCAATTGTATCGGTGTTACGGAGACATATCCCTGGCCTATAGCTGCGTTTAAGGTTTCTCCGGGAAACCATGGAAGCTTCCTGGTTTCCTTTTTCCATGCTGTGCTTGGGATTAGTCCCTGACGCTCCTTCCCGAGCGCAATTCCTGTCTTTTCCCCCAACCCCAGGCCGGTTGCATATTCATGAATCCTGTCGATGCCGAGGCGTCTGCCGACTTCATAGAAATATACATCACATGATTCTACGATTGCCCGGTGCAGGGAAACCACCCTGTGACCTTCCCTGCGCCAGCAGCCAAAATGCCATTTGCCATAACGTATCCCGCCCCTGCAATCGACCTTTGTGTCGGGCATGATCACTCCTTCCTCAAGTCCGGCCAATGCAGTGACAATCTTAAATGTCGAGCCTGGCGGGTACTGGCTTTGCAAGGCCCTGTTCAGCATCGGATTTTTTCTGTTGGCGGTAATTGCTGTCCATTGATCGTAACGCATTCCTCTTGTGAAAAGATTGGGATCAAATGAGGGTTTGCTGATCATTCCCAGTATCTCTCCTGTGGCGGGTTTCAGGGCAACAAGGGCTCCGGCTCTCTCTCCGAAAGCCTTTTCAGCCTCTCTCTGGAGATTCAGGTCGATACTTATTGTCATATCATTCCCCTTGACCGGCGGTGTTTCCTGCAACATGCGCAACTGCCTTCCGAGGGCATTGACTTCGATGATCCTTTTCCCGGGGATACCTCTGAGAGAATCATCAAAGAGTTTCTCGATTCCCCATTGACCGACAAACATGTCCGGTGGTACATCTTTAAAGGCAGGGTCTTTTAACTGAGAAGGACTTGGTTTCCCAAGATACCCGATGAGATGTGAACCGAGGTCGCCATACGGGTATTCCCTGCTCACCTCGGCTTCTATCATAAGACCCGGGAAATCAGATTTCTGTGCCTCGATGTACGCAATTTCCTGGAAGGACAGCCCCTGCTTCAGCCTCACCGGAACAAATGGACTTGCTCCGGTAATATTCATTTGGGCATGGATCTCTTCGGCACGAATCTTCAGCACGCTTGCAAGAAGATTCATTTTCGACTGGTCGAATTCTCCCGGAATCACCGAGGCAAAATAGTATGCAGAATTCTTTACCAGAGGGATATGATTTCTATCGAAGATTATCCCCCGTGGAGCCGGAATGTTCACAATCCTCAGCCTGTTGGCCTCTGAGAGTTTCCGGTATTCACTGCCCTGAAGAATCTGCAACTGCCAGAGCCTCATGATGAGCAGGAGAAAAGCAGCGATCACCAAATAACCCATGACCATGATTTTTTCAGATTCGTCCTGCGTCTTCATCAATAACGTATTCCTTTATTGTTCGCTCTTTTTTTTCAGGAATATTCCTAAGGGCGCATTATAGAGAGCTTGCATGGCAATAATGAACGCTGCTGCACCAATACCTGAAGGCATGGTGTCAAAAATACTCCGTGCCGTATAAACGATAAAACTGTCCACTATGGTGAGTAACGAAACCGTGAGCATCCCCAGCACGGGGTTCCACACAAAAAACTTGCTGTACAGAAAGGCTGCAAGATAACCGACGAGGCCTTTGCTTAAGAGATTAGGTCCGAGGAAAGTACCTGAAAGACTATCTTCGACTATGCCGATCAGAGAGCCGAAGAAAAGACCTTTAAGCTCTTTTTCCCGGATACCTGCATAAGAGGCTAAGATTACCGTGAAATTCGGGGTAATATCGAACAAAGATATACTGCCCTGGATACCGAATGTGAGAAAGGTTATTCCTGCCCAGAGAAGGTATTTCACGCTCTCCTGATGATTGCTACAACTTCTATTTTGGTGTTATCAACGAATGGAATAACTTCTATATACTGGAAGATCCCGCTTTCTCTTTTACTTACTTTCGATATGTATCCTAACGGTATCCCTTCAGGGAAGAGGGTGTCAAGCCCGGATGTGACTATAACAGCTCCCTGCTTCAACTCTTCTTCATACGGTATGTATTTCAGTTGGCATGTCCTGAATCCTGTGCCGGACAGTACCCCTTCGGTCCTGCTTTCCTGAAGCCGTGCGGCTGCCGAGAAGTTTATATCGGTGAGGAGAAGCAGATATGCATAGGAGGGGGACACGTCTGAGATTTTGCCTACGAGGCCCTTGTCTGTTATTGCAACCATATCCTTTTTAATTCCGTCTGTCAGCCCTTTATCGAGAATGAGCGTATTCGACCATTGGTCAGTTCCCCGGGCTATCACCCGTGCAGCGGTTACATATCGCTGCTCTTTTTCCTTGACTGCAAGAAATGCCCGGAGTCTCTGATTTTCACGGAATGCTTCCTGCCATGCCTGTTGTTCTTTGAGTAATTTTGACAGCTCGGTCCTCAGCCTTCTGTTTTCTTCCTCTCTGAGAAGCATCCTTCTGAGCGGAGCGTTGATGAATTCCTGAACAGATATTTTTATGTCATAAAAAACATTCAGGGCGCTGTTCAGAGATTTAAGCGGCAAGAGGGGGGGGCGGTTACTCTGATATGTCATTAAGCTAAGCGAAATGAGGATGAACAGAAAAAGGAGGAGCCTCTTTCTGTTCATTACAGATTAATGGATACTCTTCTTAACATCTCGATATCATCAAGCATTTTTCCGACACCGCGTACGACAGCCGAGAGAGGATCGTCGGCAATGATAACCGGAAGCCCGGTTTCCTGCCGTATAAGCAGATCGAGTCCCTTGAGGAGGGCACCGCCGCCGGCAAGTATGATGCCTCTGTCAACAATATCGGAAGCCAGTTCAGGGGGTGTATTCTCAAGAATTACCCTAATGGTATCGAGAATTACGTTTACCGGTTCTGTGAGGGCCTCCCTGATTTCTGCTTCATTAATGGTCAGGGTTTTCGGTATGCCTGAAATGAGGTCCCTGCCCTTGATTTCCATAGTTCGCTGTTCGCTTCCCTCTGTTTTATAAACGGATCCTATATTGATTTTTATCCTTTCGGCGGTCATGTCTCCAATCATGAGGTTGTATCTCCGCTTAATGAACGCCATAATCGAGTCATCCATCTTGTCACCGCCAACTCTGACAGCTTTGCTGTAAACGACGCCGTCAAGGGAGATGACTGCAACATCTGTTGTGCCGCCGCCGATGTCGACAATCATGTTGCCCGACGGTTCACCCACAGGGAGTCCGACCCCTATAGCTGCAGCCATCGGCTCTCCTATCAGGTACACCTCCCGTGCTCCGGAAACCTGGGCAGCATCTTTTACCGCCCGTTGCTCCACCTGTGTGATGCCGGAAGGAACACCAATTATTACCCTCGGCGAAACAAAACTTCTCCTATTGTGGACTTTTGCTATAAAGTATTTCAGCATCTCCCCGGTAGCATCAAAGTCAGCAATCACTCCATCTTTCATCGGCCGTATGGCAATAATGTTCGCGGGGGTTTTCCCGAGCATCCTTTTCGCTTCAGCGCCGACAGCCACCGGTTTTTTATCGTCTTTTCTGAGAACGACAACGGAAGGCTCATTACAGACGATGCCCTTGCCTTTAACAAATACAAGGGTATTTGCTGTACCAAGATCTATCGCAAGATCGTTCGAAAAGAATCCGAGTATTTTATGGAAAAACATTATTCCTCCTGTTTTATCTGAGGGCTGTCAAGCACAAGCGTTTTTGCAATTTCGTCGCCAAGCCGCATGCGGTCCTTGCTCCCGAGCAGGACGATGAATTCAAAAGCAGCAA
>Ga0315276_10007192_pt1 | contig 10282 bp, 8 predicted proteins | sample YL17G05_0_MG_FD_204542 | JGI IMG/M metagenome (GOLD analysis project Ga0315276, IMG submission 204542) | Sediment microbial communities from Yellowstone Lake, YNP, Wyoming, USA - YL17G05_0 | ecosystem: Environmental > Aquatic > Freshwater > Lake > Sediment | place: USA: Wyoming | collected... | reverse complement strand
TCCAAATTAACGTATCAACAAACTTTGTAGCCGCAACCTTTAGGTTGCGCCATTCTCGCAGGCTAAAGCCTGCGGCTACCGTTTATGGTTTGTAATTGTATTTTGGAATCGCTCTACTAGCTCTTGACTCACCGCTCAAATGTGCCGCTTCCCGTGGTCGGGTCTTATCGACAAGTTTTCTCTGGAGAGACCACCTCGATCCTGGCATAGGATCTCCGACCGTAACTGAGGCATTACCAGGGGGTGACGATTTTTCTTGTTATTCGAGGAGGAATGATGTATAACTAATCAAAATTAGTTGCAAAGAGTCTATTTCACTCAGAAGAAGGAGAAAACCGCAAAGAACTCTAAACAACTTCTTTGCGGTTTTTTATAAACAACCGCTATAGATTTGTTCCTCAAAGGTCAAAGAAGAAAAGATGAAAAAAGGTTTAAAAAGACAGGCTTTAAAAGAATTCTACGGATCTAAGTCCTGCCAAGGGCCGGATGGAGATTCCGTAGTGATATCCGACGAGTTTGAGATCGATCTGGCCAGTGAGTTTCCGGGATTGAAGCTGGAGAATGAAAATGTTCCAGTGAGTGAAGAGGAGGAAGCCGTTGAACCTGAAGCGGCGACCCCTGGAAAGACACTGGATCCTGTTCGAATATACTTGAAGGAGATGGGATCGTTCCCTCTATTGACTCGAGAAGGAGAGGTGGAGATTGCCAAAAGGATCGAAAGTGGGCAGGAGGAGATACTAAGGGTTGTGCTCAACTGCCCCATTGCTATTAAGGAGGTCATCGACCTTGGACGCGCTCTCCAAGCCGGGAGGATCTGGATCGGGGACGTTACCAATGAGATTGACGGCGAAGAGACGACTGGAGAAGAAGAGCGGCTTCAGAAGAAGAAGGTCCTCAATTTAATCAATAGAATTAAGAAGGAAGAAGATCGCATACAATTCCTCCAGAGGAAGTTGAGGTGCAGAAAAAGGGAATCTTCTAAGAAGGCGATTCAAGGGCAGATTTTGAAGAAACAGGCTTGGATATTCAATGCTTTCAGGCGGATCAACTTAAGGGAGGAACAGATCAACAGAATCGTCCAGAAGTTGAAGCAGTGGGACATTCGGATAGAAAAGGTTCAAAAGGAGGTAAATAAATTTGAGAAGGATTTAGGGATTTCTTTCCAGGAGGCCAAGAAGCCTTTGAAGGGGGAAAAGAGGGTGAACCTCAAACAAAAGGAACTAGAAGAGATGAGGAGAACCACCCGCAATGTCAGACGGAGAGTCGGCAGAATGGAGGCGGGGTGTGGACTCTCTTGGGGTCGGCTCCGAGAGGCATTGAAGGCGATTGAGGCAGGAGAGGCCAAAGCAAGGGAAGCAAGGGGTGAATTGGTAAAGGCCAATCTGAGATTGGTCATTTCCATTGCAAAGAGATATGTGAATCGAGGACTTCACTTTCTGGATTTAATCCAAGAGGGGAATATCGGTTTGATGAAGGCTGTGGACAAGTTCGAATACCAGAGGGGCTATAAGTTCGGTACTTATGCGACATGGTGGATCCGACAGGCCATCACGCGAGCCATTGCCGACCAAGCGCGTACCATACGCATCCCCGTCCACATGATTGAGGTGATCAACAAACTGAACCGCGCCTCTCGAACGCTGGTTCAACAGATGGGAAGAGAACCCACACTTGAGGAGATCGCAGAAAAAATGGGAGTCTCTCTCGATCAGGTGCAGAAGGTTTTGAAGATCGGCAAAAGACCCATTTCACTTGAAACCCCTGTCGGCGAGGAAGAGGATAGCTGTTTGGAGGATTTTATTGAGGACAAGGGGGCGATTTCTCCCCAGGAGGCGGCTATCAGCTCGAATCTCATAAAACAGACTCAAAAGGTCCTCTCCACACTAGACGAGAGGGAGGAGAAGATCTTGAGAATGCGGTTCGGGATCGGGGAAAAGCATGACCATACCCTTGAGGAGGTGGGAAGGGACTTCAATGTCACGCGGGAAAGGATCCGGCAGATTGAGGCGAAGGCCTTAGAGAAGTTGAAACATTGCAGCCGGGCCGAAAAACTGAGGAGTTTTGTCGAATACTGAAAAGGAGAACGATCATGAATATCTATGTGGGGAATTTATCATTTGACGTGTCAGAAGAAAATCTTCGTCAGGCCTTTGAACCTTTCGGCCAGGTAAGCTCTTCAACAATCATTAAAGATAAATACAGTGGCCAACCTCGAGGCTTTGGTTTTGTCGAAATGCCCAACCGAACGGAAGCCCAAGCGGCGATTGAGAATCTGAATGGAAAAGGACTCCTTGGTCGACAGATTAATGTGAACGAGGCACATCCTCGGCCTGACCGGGGACAATCTGGACGTCAAGACCCCCGAAAAGCGCGACCGGGTTCTGGTGGCCGGAACCGTTATTGACCGAAGCATACCCTTTAAACCCCGTCTCACCTGAAAAAGGGTGATCGGGGTGAAGGGCAAAACCTATCTACGCTCTCTGTGACAGGAAGACGATAGGTATGCACGTATGAAGTGATCGTTCATCTCCGGGATGCCCTGCAACAGCATGGTTTACGCTCTGCGTTGTAGTTGAGGGATCTTATATCGCGCCTCATTTCTGAACGGTCCGATGTGAAAAAAGCAGTGTGGTTCATAGGGGACGTTTCCGCCGGCTATTCTTTTTCGCCGCATCCATCTGAATACCAAGTCTAAAATTCTTTAAAAAATCAAGCCATTACCCCCCACCTTATTCCTCCCCCACAAGGGGGGAGGAGATTATCGGTGTTATTTTCAGGTAATTAAGAGAACTTGTAGTAGTTTTTCAGAGCTTTCTTTAAGATAATGGGACAATCCCGCTATGGCGGGTGCCTCTCTATCGGGATATGCGGATTTTCCCTGTCTGCGGAGAGGCAGGTAGCATGCCAACGACAGGTTTGCCAAAGAATTCATCGAGAATTTTTTTAGGAATTTTGCTATATTGACAAAGGAGATCTCTTTTAATAAGATGAGGCCATTCTCTCCCACCCCTTCCAAAATGACTAAAAGAAATTCTGCGAATTTGAAGGTCGAAGATATCTGGTTGAATTTTGGAGGTGTCTCTGCCCTTTCGGGAGTCACCCTTGGTATCAAAGAGGGAGAGGTGCTGGCGATCATCGGACCCAACGGTGCCGGTAAAACCAGCATCCTCAACTGTATCAATGGCTTTTATCGACCTCAAAAAGGGCAGATCATCTTCGAAGATCAGAGGATTCGTCACCTTTCACCCCATCAAATCGCCAGGTTAGGCATTGGACGAACCTTCCAAAATATTGAACTCTTCACCGGACTCTCTGTTTTGGACAACCTGATGGCGGCTCGACATATCCATTTAAAGCGGGGTGCTCTGGCTGGCGCTTTCTACTTTGGCCCAGCCCGTCGAGAAGAGATACGGCACCGTGAAGTCGTTGAAGACATCATCGATCTGCTCGAAATGGAACCGGTCCGGAAGAAGGTGGTTGGGCTTCTTCCCTATGGCTTGCGAAAGCGAGTCGAATTGGGAAGGGCCCTTGCCTTAGAACCTAAAATCCTACTCCTCGATGAACCCATGGCTGGGATGAACCTCGAGGAGAAAGAAGATATGGCCCGTTTCATCATCGACATCCATGAACTCAAAAAGATCCCCATTGTTTTGGTGGAACATGATATGGAGGTTGTGATGGATATTGCGGAGAGACTCGTCGTCCTCGACTTCGGACAGAAGATTGCCGAAGGAAGTCCGGAGGAAATCAAACAAAACCCATTGGTGATTAAAGCCTATTTGGGAGAGGAAGAATCTGATAATAATCAGTGAAAATCGCAAAGTGCAAAGTGCAAATTTCAAATTGAAAATTGTAATACTCAAAAACCATTTTACATTTTCCAATTTTCCTTTTGCATTTTGGATCGGACTTAATTCTTTATGACTGAGAACACCCTGCCGAAGCTTCTAAAAAAGAATGCTGAGAAGTACGGGGACCGAAAGATTGCCATGAGGGTGAAAGATCGTGGCATTTGGCAGAGGTTTACCTGGAGGGACTACTATGAAAAGGTCAAATATTTTTCACTGGGCCTCCTCAGCCTGGGAATGGAAAGAGGAGACAAGGTTTCGATCCTGGGAGAGAATAAACCCGAAATATTTTGGGCTGAGATAGCGGTGCATGCGGTCGGTGGCACCGCAGTGGACATTTATACTGACTGCACGCCACCCGAGGTGAAATTTTTCGTTGCGAATTCGGATTCCAAATTTGTAGTCGCCCACGACCAGGAGCAAGTGGACAAAATACTCCAAATCAAAGGAGACCTCCCCCTCCTTAAAAGAGTGATCTATTGGGACCCGAAAGGATTATGGAATTATGACGACTCGATCTTGATCAGCTTTTCCGAAGTGGTCAAATTGGGTCAGTCCTATGAGAGGGATCATTCAGGTCTTTTCGAGAAGAATATCGAAAAGGGCAAAGGGGAAGAGATCGCCCTTCTCTCCTATACTTCTGGAACGACGGGGCTGCCAAAAGGAGCCATGATCAGCCATAGAGGGCTGGTGGCGATAGCTCAATCTTGGCGTGATGTCGATCATTGGTCTGAACAAGACCGGTATGTTTCTTTTCTTCACCCCGCATGGATTACGGAACAGGCTGTTGGCGTTGCGGGTCAACTGGTCTCAGGAATGGAGGTCAATTTCCCTGAAGAACCAGAGACCGTCCAGGAGAATATACGGGAGATCGGACCCACCATTCTTTTTTTCGCCCCCCGCTTATGGGAAACGATCAATCGAATGATCCAAGCGAAGATCACTGATACGACAGCCCTGAGAAGATGGATATATCATCTCTTCTTACCCAGCGGTTATAGAGCTGCTGAATATCGTTTAGCCAAGAAAAGGATGGGGTTATTTTTCAAACTCATTCACCTCATCGCCCATTGGGTCGTTTTTCGCTGTCTCAGGGATCGAGTGGGCCTCTCTCAGATTCGATGTGCCTATACCGCAGGAAGTGCAGTCAGTCCGGAGATCCTCAATTATTTTCAAGCAATCGGAGTGAATATCAAACAACTGTATGGTGGCTCCGAACAAGGATTGGTCACGCTCCATCTGGATGGCGAAATCAAATGTGAGACCTGTGGGACTCCCCTGCCAGGAGTGGAGGTCCGTCTATCACCCGAGGGAGAAATATTGGTGAAGGGGGAGAACATCTTTTCAGGATATTATAAAAATGTTGAAGCGACCCAGGAGAAAATTCAAGACGGTTGGTATCGCACTGGGGATTTTGGTCACATTGACGAAGACCGTCATCTTATTGTGATCGATCGGATGGAGGATTTGAAAGAATTAAGGGGGGGGCGAAAATTTTCGCCCCAATATGCTGAGATCCGTTTGAGGTTTTGTCCCTATATTAAAGATGCCCTTGTGATCGGAGGCGAGGATAAAGATTATGTCACAGCCATTATCAACATCGATTTAGACAATGTGGGTCGGTGGGCTGAAGCCCAGCGCATCCCCTACACCACCTTCACCGACCTGTCTCAGAAATCGGAAGTGATTGAATTGATCAAAAAGGATATCCAACGGATTAACAAGTTTCTTCCGGAGTGGTCCAGAATCAGGAAATTTGTCAATCTCCATAAGGAATTCGATGCGGATGAAGCAGAACTGACCCGGACCAGAAAATTGAGGAGGACGTTTGTTGAAAACCGTTATAGCGATTTGATCAAAGCACTCTATGGGGGAGATCGAGAGTATAAGGTGGAAGCCTCCATCACCTATCGGGATGGAAGAAAGGGCCTGATCAAGACAGCAATCCAGATCAATCAGGTGGAGGAAGAGATCCATTGAAGGAATTTCTTCAACTCGCCATTCCAGGATTGATGATCGGCGGCCTTTATGCCTTGGTGGCCGCAGCGATTGTACTGGTTTATAAATCGACCCGCGTCGTGAGCCTGGCCCATGGCCAACTATTAGCTTTCGGAGGCCTATTCTTCTGGATTGGTCTCGTGGTTCTACATCTTCCTCTTCCGATCAGCATCCTGATGGCACTGGTCTGTTCTACATTGATGGGTTGGCTCGTGGAACGCATTACCCTTCGGCCTTTGATCGGTCAGCCATTGATTTCTGCGTTCCTGATGACCTTTGCCATCTTCATGACTTTGGACGGAGTGTTTCAACTGATCCTCAAGGGAGAATCGAAAACCTATGCCACCCTTTTATCCCTTGGGGAGTTCGAAGTGGTGGGTGTGCCTATTCGACTCGTGCAGTTGATCAGTTTTTTTGTGGTACTATTAATTTTTCTCCTCTTAGCCCTATTCTTCCGATTTACCAAAACGGGATTGGGGATGAGGGCGACGGCAGAGGACCATCAACTCTCCCAGAGCACAGGGATCAATGTGAGGACCATCTTCTCTCTCATCTGGATCCTCTCAGCCATCGTAGCCTCGGTAGCTGGTATGGGGACGGCATATGTCATGGATATCCACTTTCCTCTTCCTTATATCGGCATCAAAGGATTGATCGTCGCCCTCTTCGGAGGGCTGGATTCTTTGCCGGGTGCCCTCTTGGCTGGACTCATACTCGGTGTGCTTGAAAATCTCATTGCAGGTTATCTCGATCCCCTGGTTGGGGGTGGTCTTAAAGATGTTGCAGCCTATGCACTGCTTCTCATTGTTTTGCTGATAAAGCCCTTTGGTCTTTTCGGGTTAAAAAGAATAGAAAGGGTATAGCAGTAAATATCATTGAAAAATGTAAATTTCAAAATAAAAAATGCAAAATGGCCTGCCGTAGGCAGGGAAGAGGTATTCTTAAGAACTTTACAATTTGCAATTTATAATTTGAATTTTGCAATGAGGGTTTAGCATGAGGCCTTGTGGGACTTTTGATGAACATTATAGCCAGGACATGGCCATTTTAAGAATTAAAAGGCATTGGGGGCTTTTGATCGGCATACTCACTTTGCTTTACGTCTTTCCCCTCTTTGCTCCTTATTATTTCATCAGCCTGATCAATCATCTCAGCATAACCATCATCATCGTCCTGGGTCTTCAGCTCGTCAGTGGTTACTGTGGCCAGATTTCTTTCGGGCAGGCCGCCTTTATGGCTGTCGGCGCTTATACCTCGGCCATCCTCACTGAAAAGGTTGGCCTCTCCTTTTTTCTGGCGCTTCCTATTTCAGGGATCGTTGCAGGTTTGATTGGATTGGGTGGCGGTGCCCCTTCCCTCCGGATCAAAGGTTTTTATCTTGCTATGGCCACGATCGCGATCCATTTTGTAGTCATGTGGTTGATCCCTCACCTCAATATCACGGGAGAGACTCAGGGCCTCCATCCCCCTGCACCCCAGATCGGGAGTTTTGCTTTCGACAGTGATGAGAAGATTTACTATATCATCGTTACCGTGATGCTGCTGATGACCTATGGTGCCCGCAATATGGTGCGGACTCGCGTCGGCAGGGCCTTCGTGGCCATCCGGGACAACGATTTGGCAGCCGAGGTAATGGGGATCGAACTCTATCATTATAAACTGCTTGCCTTCTTCATCTCCTGCTTTTATGCAGGGATCGCCGGTTCTTTGTGGGCCCACTGGATTCAAGTGGTTCACCCCGAACAATTTACGTTGCTCCATGCCCTGAATTACATCGGGATGCTCATCGTCGGAGGTGGAGGGAGCATTCCAGGGGTTTTTTTCGGAGTGATCTTCCTTCGCCTTCTGGATGAGGGAGTGATGTTTGCGGCTCCGGTTTTAGCAACCCTCTTCCCCTGGATAGGAATTCACCCGGCGGCTTCCATGAGCGTCTCAGTATTTGGTATAGTTCTTATCCTCTTTTTAATTTATGAGCCGAGGGGACTGGCCCATCGCTGGGAAATCTTCAAGGCCTCTTATCGGCTTTACCCATTTGCACACTAATCCCCCCTCGTCCCCTTTTAGAAAAGGGGGGTTGGAGGGATTGGAAAGGAGGTGAAACAAAAGCGAATTCAAATGGACAAGAACCTATTTCCCTGACCTAACCCCTCCCCCTTTGATGGGGGAGGGATAGGGTGGCCACCGGCTCATAGAGCCTCTGGCTCGGAGAGGGGTGGACAAAAAGAATTTAGTCCCCCTCCCCTCAATCCCCTGAAGCTGTGAAAAAATTACTTCAAGTTGAGAGGGCGGGTAGGGATATCGGAAAAGTTTTACAGCGGTACATTTTCCCTTTAACTACCCACGATGAAAAACTTCAATAATCGTTGTTACTTGCAGAGCCTTATCACCTCTGCCTTTAAAACGACCGCATTTGTAAAACTTTGGAGATATTCCTGCCCGACCGGCAGTCCCAATTTTTTCACACCTTCCCTCCCACCAAGGGAGAGGAGATTTTTCCTATGAGGTTTTCTCTTTTTCAATAAAGAAAGGAGGCTATTATGATGAAAAAGATATTGGGTGGAGTCATTATTCTTACTTTCCTATTTGTGACTGGAGTGATCCATGCTCTTGCCCAAACGGAAAAATTTGTCACCTATTTGAGTCTGGCGGACTACACCGCAGCCATTGCAGGTCTCAATGTCCCAGCAGATATGGGATGTGAAGACTATATCAAAGATTTGAATGCCAGAGGCGGCGTGGATGGAGTGAAGATAAAATTTATCGGAGTGGACACCCGATATGATGTGGCAAGAGGAGTTTCTGCCTACAAACGGTATCGCACTGAGCCAAAACTTCTGGTGGCCAATGCCATCGGCACGCCTATTGGCAAAGCAATCGCTCCATTGGCGACAAAAGATAAATTAGTTCAACTCGTCCCTGGCGATGGAGAATTTCAGGCTAATCTTGGTAGGATCTTTGCGTGGGGTCCAACCTATCAGGATGCTTTCGCTGCCACCGTTGACTGGCTCCTTGCAGACTGGAGGAAGAAGGGAAAAACAGGAATGCCCAAACTCGGTTACATCTCCTGGGATAGCGCATATGGTAAGGAACCTCTCCGTGGCGGAAAGGAGTATGCAGAGAAGATGGGAGTGACTTTGGCCCCGCCAGAGTTTTTTCCAGCGGGAGCACTGGATCATACTGTCTATCTTTCCCGTTTGGCGAAAGCAGATGTCAATTATATCTTCGTGGGAGGAGTGGATCCTACACCGACCAATGTAATTCGAGATGCACATAAATTGGGTTTGACCAAAACAATCCAGTTTTTCTGTGATTATTGGGGTCCCACTTCTCTCGGTGTCCGTCTTCACCCTGAAGCTTTAGAAGGAACAGTGATCGTCTCTTACTATCTCCGTGGAGACGATGCCAGAAAACATTCCCTTGCAAATCTATGGACAAAATATGGCCGAGGAAAATTGGAAGATATGAATGAGGTCTATACGATCGGGATGGCTTGGGCAATGACGCTCGAGTCAGCACTAAAAATCGCCTTAAAAGAAGTAGGTTATAAAAAATTGGATGGAGAGGTGATCTACCAAACCTATCAAAAACTCACAGGTGTTCAGAGGGCCGGACTCCAAGGACCTTGTGCCTACAGCCCCACCTCCCGTCGGGGCAGTTGGGAGGTCAAATTCTATCAGGTTCAAGGAGGAAAGATTATCTCCATATCGGATTGGATAAAGGCTCCTGATGCTGTATCCCTTCACAAATTTTAAAAGAAGAGAGTTATGAAAAACTGCTCTGCACTCTTTTGATCACAGAGATTTCTGGGCTTTTTCAGAAATCTCAAGAAAGGGGAAAATCGATGAACTCCTTCAGAAAGATAATCATTGTTCCCAGTCTCTTGATGCTCGTTTTGACTTTCGTGGCCTGCAGTACTCTTTTCCCACCTCCAAAGCCAAAAGCCACGGTTGCCGTCACTCCTACGCAAGTAGAATTAAAGTTTCCTGACATTTTGGGAGTCCCTATCGTGTTTACTGGGACGGGATGGTCCCCAAAGGAAATGGTGGTTGTAGATATGGTCCTTCCTCCAGGTGTGGAGATGAAAGGGGTAAAACCTGGAGAGGATGTTGGGATCGCTTATGGTGAGGCAGATGATGCAGGCAATTTCAAAGGAGATGTGCCTGCCACAGCTAAATTAAATACCATCTTTCGAGTGGGATGGACTCCGATTTTGGCTCCTGATCCAAAGACGCTCAATCCCATTCCTCCGGGAGTCTATACCATTAAGGCCAGTGGTGCTGACTCCGGGATGGTGGTCACAACGACGCTGGAGTTTATTGCGCCCGCACCGAAAAAGTGAAGTGCCCCGCAGCAGAGCTGCGGGGCATCTAATTCTCTAAAAAACTTTCCTCCCCCTTGTCGAAGATCCCGCTGAATTATGGCGGGGATGGGGGAGG
>Ga0315276_10007191_pt1 | contig 10282 bp, 8 predicted proteins | sample YL17G05_0_MG_FD_204542 | JGI IMG/M metagenome (GOLD analysis project Ga0315276, IMG submission 204542) | Sediment microbial communities from Yellowstone Lake, YNP, Wyoming, USA - YL17G05_0 | ecosystem: Environmental > Aquatic > Freshwater > Lake > Sediment | place: USA: Wyoming | collected... | reverse complement strand
GGAGGGGCCGGGATCCAGGCGGACTTGAAAACCATCGCCCTCCTGGGGGGGTTCGGGATGAGCGCGGTGACCGCATTGACCGCCCAGAACACCCTGGGGGTGGAAGGAATCCATGAGGTGCCAGCGGATTTCGTGGCGCAGCAGATGGAAGCGGTCCTCGCCGACATCGGTGCCGATGCCATGAAGACGGGAATGCTCGGCAACTCCGCCATCGTGCGAGCGGTCTCCCAGATCGCCCGCAAATATCGCCTCCCAACAATAGTCGTAGACCCGGTGATGGTGGCCACGCGGGGAGCAAGACTCCTTTCTCCCGCTGCTGAAGAAGCCCTTAAGAAAGAGCTCCTGCCGCTGGCTCGAGTGATCACTCCCAACCTTCCGGAGGGTGAAGTTTTGACCGGGAGAAAGATCAAGGGTTTGAAAGATATGCGCGCGGCCGCGGCCCAGATCCACAAGATGGGCGCGAGGAATGTGCTCATCAAGGGCGGGCATCTTTCGGGAGACCCGGTGGATGTCTTCTTCGATGGGCGGAAGTTTCACGAACTCGCGGGCGAGCGCATCGCCACCCCCCATACCCACGGGACCGGATGTACGATCTCGGCGGCCATCGCCGTGGAGTTGGCCAAAGGAAATTCGGCATTGGAGGCTGTGGAGAAAGCCAAAGCATTCATCACCTCCGCCATCCAATTCTCCTTGCCCCTGGGCCGAGGGCAAGGTCCGGTCAATCCCTATGCCCCGGCCGCGAGGGAAATCGAGCGTTATAAAGTAGTTCAGAGATTGAAAGCAGCTTTTCAAGAACTTCGGGAAAAGAAGGTTGGGCACCTATTCGCGGAGGTCCAGTCCAACCTGGGATACGCCCTTCCTTATGCCAGAGGGATCGAAGACATTGCCGCTTTTCCCGGGAGGTTTGTGCGCCTGGGAAAGGAGATTACCAAGGTCGCTGACCCAGAATTCGGGGCCTCGCAGCACATCGCCAAGATTATCCTCACGGCCATGGCCCATGATCCCGAGATGCGCTCGGCCATGAACCTGCGATTCACGGAAGAAATTCTAATCCGGGCCAGGAAAGCCAGGCTCCTAGGGGGCCATTTCGATCGGAAGGAAGAACCAGCCGGGGTGAAAAGAAAGGAAGGCTCTACTCTTTCCTGGGGGGTACACCAGGTCCTGCAAAAATCGAAAAAAATTCCGGATATCATATTCGACCGGGGAGATGTGGGAAAAGAACCCATGGTTCGAGTCTTCGGGCGCGACCCGGGAGAAGTTGTGTCCAAAGTCTTGCTCCTTCTTTGAAATACCAGAGCGAGATGGCCTTTGTTCAGCTCCCGCCCGAGCTAAAGAATGCCCAAAGGATCGACGATAACAAATCAAGGGATTAGATTTCCGATGCCCTTTATTATATCATAACAATCCGAACGAACCACCGAGGAGGAACGGCGATTGCTTATTTGACCGATGCTCTTTCCGGCATCCGCTGGCAGGATGTCGTGGACATCTTCCTGATTACTTTTATCCTTTACCGCCTGTATGTATGGATTCAGGGGACCCGCGCGCTGCGCATCTTGATTGCCCTTGCGGGCTTGGGCTTTCTTTACCTGCTGGCCCGCTGGTCCGGCCTTTTTATCACGACCTGGATCTTGCAGTACCTATGGGCGGTCATTTTGGTGATTGCGGTCGTCATCTTCCAGTCGGAAATCCGCCAGGTGCTGGAGCGGATGAGCCCGCTGCGCTTCTTCCTGGGCCGCCTGGAGGCTCTCGACCGATTGGTCATCGATGAGACCGTGCGGGCCGTCTTTGAATTAGCCCAGAAGCGCATCGGGGCCCTCATCGTCTTTCAGAGAAAAGATATCCTGGAAGATCACCTCAAAGGAGGAATCCCCTTAGATGGCCGGGTGAGCTACGAGGTTCTCTCCAGCATCTTCCTGCCGAATTCTCCGGCCCACGACGGCGCGGTAATCATCCAGGGGGGAAGAATGGTCTCGGTGGGGTGTTATCTTCCCCTTTCGGACAACCCCAGCTTGCCCCGGAACTACGGAAGCCGACACCGAGCGGCCATCGGCATCAGCGAGCGATGCGATGCCATCTCGCTCATCGTTTCCGAAGAACGGGGGGAAGTTTTGTTGGCCGTGGGCGGCGAGGTTACGCCGAAGACCAACCCCGAAGATCTCCAGAGGCAGTTGGAGTCCATGTTGCTCAAACCAGAGCGGCCCAAAGGGCGCTGGCAGGCCGCTCTGACTGCAAACTTGGTCCCCAAAGTCGTCTCTTTCATCGTCGTCCTCGTGCTCTGGGGCCTAATCGCCGGACAGCAGAGGGCAGAAATGTGGTTGACCGTCCCCCTGGAGTATCGCAACATGCCCGCGAACATGGAAATTGCCGGCGATTTGCTAAATCGGGTGGGAGTGGGCATCCGCGGGCCCCGGGGGATGATCTCCCACATCAGTCCCGATCAAATTCGGGCCTATGTGGACCTTTCTCAGGCCACTCGCGGTCTAAATAACATCCGCCTGACACCGGAAAATATCCAGGCCCCGTTGGGGTCAGAGATTACCAAGCTGAGCCCTTCATCGGTTCGCATATGGCTGGAAAACGTGAAGACCCGTACCGTACCGGTCAAGGCCCAACTCGTCGGTAAGCTTCCCAAAACATTGCGCCTGATAACGATCTGGGTTGAACCCCCCTTCGTCGTGCTCCAGGGCCCGGAAAGCGCCCTGGCGAAAGTCCGGGAAATTTCTACCGGGGCCGTGGACCTGTCTTCCATAAGAGAAAATAAAAAGATCTCTGTCGGGTTGGATATTGAATCCCCCCAGATTCATTTAGGGCCCGGGCAACCTTCTCAGGTTACGGTGGATATCCGAGTCGAACGGGCCACTTGATTCCCCCGGAGGCGGGATGCAGGATATTTATCAGGAGATGATCGAGACCTCCCGCAAGATCGCCGCATCTTTTCCACCTCCCCGCTTCTATGACTGCTGCGCTGAATGGCTCGCTCTTTCCCGCTCTGTTTTTACCGCAAACGAACGGGTCTTGAAATGCCGGGGAATGGTTCTTCAGGCGCTCCAGGACAACTTCGGGCATGGCCTGGATCATGCCGAAAAAGTGGCGGTCGAGGCCGGGGCCTTGGTGTATATCGAAGGAGCCAAGCTTTCGTTGGACGATTCTGCCAGACAGGAAGCGGGCATCCTGGTCCAGATTGCCGGCCTCCTGCACGACCTGCGGCGGGGCGAAAAAAATCATGCGCAGGCCAGTGCTTGGGCCGCCGAGAAAATCCTGGAGGAATTTTCCATCTCTCCCGCGAGCGGAAGATATATCGTGGAGGCGATCACGAATCACGAAGCCTTCGTCGAACCCAAAAAAATTCATTCCGTCATCGGGCAAATGATCAGCGATGCGCTCTATGATGCTGACAAATTCCGCTGGGGTCCAGACAATTTTACCTTCACCCTCTGGCAAATGCTGCGCTTCTCGCAGGCTCCCATCGGGCGTCTGATCCGTCGCTTTCCCAGGGGGATGAAGGGGATCGTGGGGATCAAAGACACTTTCCGCACGGATACGGGAAAGACCTACGGCCCGGAGTTCATCGACCTGGGCCTGCGCATCGGAGAGAAAATTTACGAATTCCTCCAGGAGCGGTTTGCCGCGGAACTTAAGCTGGAAAAAACTGCGCTGTCGAAATGGGGGAATCGCGAGACGGGGTGATTTATTTTTTCTCGACGAGCGACGCCCTTTTGATGGCGTGGGGGCCGAATTTATCGCGGATTCGGTCCACGGCTTCCGTGGACCGTTCGATCTTCAATCTGTGGGAGCTGAAGAGAGAAAGTTGCTCGGGATCGTCGCGGTGCCGCAGGTTGGAGATGCCGACACCGAGAAGTCTTGCTCTTCTTCGCAAAGCCTCTGTTCGATCCAGCAGCGTAAGAGCGGCCGGATATATTTCCATCCCCTGATCCGTCGGAGAGGGCAAGGTGACGGACCGGGTCACCAGGCTGAAATCCGGGTAACGAACCTTTACCTGCACCGTGAATCCCTTCAGCCTCTGTTTCCGGAGCTCCCAGGCGACTCGTTCGGATTGATCCAAAAGGACTTTTTTCATCGTTTCCCGGTCGCAGAGGTCCGGGGTGAAGGTTTCTTCCTGGCTGATCGACTTGGCTTCCGACTCGGGGATCACCGACCGCTCATCTTCCCCGCTGGCCAGGGCGACGAGTTCCCGGCCAAACTTTCCCAGTTTGCGTTCGATGGCTTCCATGGGGTAGGTGGCCAGTTGCCCGACCCGCAATATTCCCATCCCCCTCAAAACCTCTTCCGTGGTCTTGCCGACGCCCCACAATCTTGAGATCGGCAGGTCTCGCAGGAAATCCTGCACCTCCTCGGGCTTGATTTCCACCAGTCCGTCGGGTTTCCTGAGGTCGGAGGCAATCTTGGCGAGAAATTTATTCGGGGCGATTCCCGCAGAGGCCGTGAGGCCGGTGCTTTCGTGGATTCTCTGTTTTATTTCCCTGGCGATCTTTACGGCCGGCCCGAAAAGTCTTTCGCTTCCCGTGACGTCCAAAAAAGATTCATCCAAGGAAAGGGGCTCGACGAGCGGAGTATATACCCGCAGGATCTGAAAAATCTGTTCAGATACTTCCTGGTAGCGGCCCATGCGAACGGGAAGAAAGGTTCCCTGGGGGCAGAGCCTTTTGGCCTGCGAGGTGGGCATCGCGGAGTGGACCCCATAGGCCCGGGCTTCATAGGAGGCCGCTGAAACCACCCCTCTTTTCTCCGCGTCTCCACCCACGATAACGGGCTTTCCCCGCAGGGAAGGGTTGTCATGCTGCTCCACAGCCGCATAGAAAGCATCCATGTCGATATGAATAATCTTGCGCGGCAATTTTCTCTCGCTCGGCACCGCAGAGTACGTCGAAAACGTAGAGGGAATAGAATAAAGACTCTTAGCGGAATGGCTCCCGGAGAACGGCTTATTTCACTTGGGACTCTTCAATTTCTTCAGAATGGCCTCCCGGAATTTCTGGGCTTGCTCATCTTTCGGGTCTAATTTTAGAACGATCTCGAACTCCTCCAAGGCCTCCGGGTATTTCTGCATTTGATAATAGACCAAACCCAAACTGGCATGAGCTTGTTGGAAGCGGGGATTTGACTGCAAGACCTTTTGGTACTGTTCCACCGCCTGAGGGTATTCCTTTCTCAGGTAAAAGGTATCTCCCAGGTTTTTCATAATGACCGGGTTTACGGGGTCGCGGGAGAGAGCAGACTGATAGGCCTGGATCGCCTCGGAAAACTTCCCCGCCTGCCGATAAGCCACACCCAGTTCATTGAAAAAAAGGGCGCTGTCGTTCTTCTTATCGGCGGTATGAGGTTCAAGGAGGGTGATGACCTTGTGAAATTGTCCGCGCTGATTCAGCAGGGTGGCTTCTTCGGCCAACCGGTCGAATGGGGAAAGCCCATCCCTCTCAGCTTTCTGGGCGGTCGCTGGAGGCGGAAGAGGGTAAAGGCCGAGAGCCAGGACAAAAATAAGGCTCTGGAGAAAAAAATAGGGGAAGGAGTCTCGTCCTTCCCCTGGACGTTTTTCATTCATACTTTGGGGATTGATGACAACCTCAGCCCATAAAAACTGGAGCTATTCAAAGCTTACGGTGTAATTGCCTTCAATCCTTCATCAATCGTGAACACTGCTCCGCACTTCGGGCATTTTACTTTGGCGTCTTTGCCGACCTGTCCGGCGCAGCCAAAAGAAAATACCGCAAAGAGCACTAGAGCCAAGACCATGGTGATCCATTTCTTCACTCCCCTTCACCTCCTTTCGTTTGGCAGATGTCTTTCCCAATAAAAACAGAAATGAGCAACGCTACCTCCGCCAAAAAAGCAGCTGACGGAGGGGAGAAAAATGCTCTTCTTAATGACTTTAATAAACCTAACAAAAGTCGTTTTCTTAGTCAAGGGAAAAATTCTGGCCTCCCGGCACTTTTAAGTTCCCCCTCTTACCTCCGTGGACCATGGGCAGGACCCTGTTCCTTGGCTGAAGGAGCGGTTTTTCCATGGGATTGGCGGTCCGCGCCATGGGCAGGCCGCAGGAAAAGCTGGAAAAGGGAAGAATCACAGGAAAAGGATTGTGAGCCGTTCCGTCCTATGCTATAAATCTTAACAGGCAGATTCGAAGACCAGAAACAGGGATCGGGAAAAGGAAGATGAGATGGGGGGGGAGGTCAATTTTTTTGCTGGCTTTGGTTGGCGCCGGCATTTTGGGGATGCAAAGCACCGAGTTGCCGTGGAATCAGAGCCAAGCAGCGCAGAGCATTTTTCATTCCTATGCCAAACCCCTCCGGGCCCCGGAGTTCTCCCTGGAAGACCTCCAGGGTAAGACGGTCGATATACGGGATTACAGGGGCCGGGTTATCCTTCTGAACTTCTGGGCCACCTGGTGACCCAATTGCCGGAAGGAGGGTCCCTCCTTTGAGAGACTGCACAACCAGTACAAACTCAAAGGGCTAATTTTATTCCGCGTCGACACCAAAGAAAGCCGGGAAACGATCGTAAAATTTCTGGAGAAGGAACCAGTACACGTCCCCGTTCTCCTGGACAAGAACGGAAAAGTCGGACGGCTCTTCGGGCTCTGGGGGCATCCGACAAGCTACCTGATTGACCGGCAGGGCATGGTACGTTATCGATCCATGGGTTTGGTCGATTGGGCCGGCCTGGAAGCCACCAGCGTCATAGACCTATTGCTCAAGGAAGGATAGAAAGGGGAATTGGGTGCCCTTCTTTTAATCTTTGTTCTTCTGGCCTTGCAGGGCTGCGCGGGTTCGATTCCCCCTGCCTCAGGGCCCCCCATCCCGCTGAAAGAGGCCAACCTGGAAGCAGTTTTCGAGCAAAATGAAGGGCTGGAAGTGATGCCGGAAGATGCCAAGGAGTTGCGCGATTTTTACCGTGCCGGCGTGCAGCAGAAGGCCAAAGCGGAAAAGCATTTCCAGGACAAATCCTACCCGGAGGCCACGAAGCTATACCACTCCTCTAATGAATTTTTCTCGATCATCCTCCGGTATCTGGACCAAGATTCCGCCGAATATACGCTCTTCGAAGGCACCCATATCCTTTTTTTTCCCAACCTCCTTTTGGCCGACAATGAGTTGAAGATGGGGCTGATCCTGCAGGCGAGGGGAGAAGAGGGCTCGGCTCAACGGTGCTGGAAACGCGGCCTGGCCTCTGTCCAAAAATCCCTGCAAGCGGAACGCACGGAATGGGGTCTATCCCTTCAGGAAAAGCTCATTTCTCTGTTGCCTTCAAAGAATAAATGACTCTCCCCTCCATCCTCGTTGAACGCAGAGTCCCCTGAAGTTGGGGGCAAAACTTCCAATTTTGGGAATTGAAAAAATTTTCCTGTCCACCCCCAGTTTTTCTTCGGCCCACTTTTTCCCCCTTTGTCTATACCCCAACCGCAACAGAGCTGGGTGGACCATCAAACAATTCACTTGACATATAGTTTTGGTTCATATAGTATGCAACCGAACTTTTTTGTTTTTGCTTAATCCCGTGGAATTTTCTGGAAAGATAGGGCGAACCGATGAAAACGGAATATCAGATGGGGTTCCTGCTTTCGCGAGCTACCTGGGCCATGAATAATTTTGTAAACCGTATGCTCCGGGAGAACAACCTCGGGGACATTTCTGTGGCTTACTTCGCTGTTCTCCAGGCTCTCTGGGAAAACGACGGCCTGTCCATCAGCGACCTTGGAGAAAGAGCCCAGCTGGAAAAATCCACTATGACCAGTCTGATTGACCGCATGGAGGGGGCGGGCCTCGTACGGCGGGAAGATCATCCCACGGACCGGAGGGCCTACAGAATATGTCTTACAGCCAGGGGAAAAGAATTAGAGGGAAAATTGGATCAAGTCGTCAGCCGGGTCTACCAACACCTGACGCGAGGAATTCCAGAGAAAGACCTGCAGAAATCCATCGAGGTATGCAAAAGGCTGATTGAAAACGCAAGGTGACGCAGAAGAGGGGGTGATCAGCAGACCGGAAGAACCCGGCAGGACCGGCTGCCAATGAAGATCGGGCCCAAAATCATCCCGGCGCCAAGGGTTTTCTAAGGCATCGAAAAAGCCGGGAATCGTGAGAAGAGGTGGGCCGTTGACCTTTCAGAATGGAGGAAATATGGAAAAGAAAATCAAGAAAGTCGCTGTACTGGGAGCCGGTGTGATGGGAGCGACCATCGCAGCCCATTTGGCCAACGTGGGGATTCCCTCCATCATGCTGGACATCGTTCCAAACAAATTGACGGCGGAGGAAGAGAAGAAAGGCCTCAATTTTCAGCATCCGGCGGTGCGCAACCGCTTTGCCGTGACGGGAAAGCAGAACCTGCTCAAGGCCCGACCTGCGGCCCTGGCCGTTCCCGAGTTTGCCCGCCTGATCGAAGTGGGGAATTTCGAAGACCACCTTGCCCGCCTGGCCGAGGTGGATTGGATCATTGAAGTAGTCGTCGAGAACCTGAAGATCAAGCAGGAGCTGTTCAAAAAAGTGGCCTCCGTTCGCAAGCCGGGGACCATCGTCAGCTCGAATACTTCGGGCATCCCGATCAAGGATATCTGCGCGGGCATGGACCTGGAGTTCAAACAGCACTTCCTGGGCGCACATTTTTTCAACCCCCCGCGTTACATGAGGCTCCTGGAGATCATTCCCATTCCCGAAACCTTACCTGAGGTGGTCCAGTTCATGGCCGATTTTGGGGAACGGGTGCTCGGGAAAGGGATTGTCTACGCGAATGATACCCCGAACTTCATCGCCAACCGGGTGGGCATATTCGGCATGCTTCACCTGATCAAAACCATGGTCGAAGAGGGCTATTCCATCGAAGAAGTGGACGCCATCACCGGGCCAGCCATGGGCCGGCCGTCGAGCGCTTCCTTCCGCACCACCGACCTGGTGGGCCTGGATACCTTCGCCCATGTGGCCAAGAACCTTTACGAGAACGCCCCCAAGGACGAGATGCGGGGGACCTTTATCATTCCGGATTTCATCCAGAAGATGATCGAAAAGAACTGGCTGGGGAACAAAACGGGGCAGGGCTTCTACAAGAGGATCAAGTCCGCGGAGGGGAAAGAAACCCTGGCGCTGGATTACAAGACCCTGGAATACCATCCCGCCCAGAAGATCAAATACCCCTCGCTGGACGCGGCCAAAGCGGCCTCCGGAGCGGCCAACAAGATCAAGGCCTTAGTCTATGCCGAGGACCGTGCCGGACAGTTTGCCTGGAAAGTGGTCAGTGACTCCCTGCTCTATGCGGCCCGCAGAATCCCCGAGATCGCCGATGATGTGTACAACGTGGATAATGCCATGAAATTGGGCTTCAACTGGGAGCTGGGACCCTTCGAGACCTGGGATGCCATCGGAGTGGAAGGGTCGGTGGCCCGGATGAAGAAGGAAGGAAAAGCCATCCCGCCCTTGGTGGAAAAACTTCTGGCCAAGGAGCAAAAAACTTTCTATCTGCGCAAAGACGGCCAGATCTCCTTCTTCGACTTAAGGACGGGAGGTTACAACAAAGTCGAAGAGAAGCCGCAGATCATCCTCCTGCCCGCGCTCAAGGAGCGCAAGAAACTCGTCAAAGCCAACGCCGGCGCCAGCCTGATCGACATGGGAGACGGCGTGGCCTGTCTGGAGTTCCACACCTTCATGAACGCCATCGGCCAGGAGATCATCGAGATGATCCACGAATCTTTAAAGATCGTGGAGAAAGACTTCGCAGGAATGGTCATCGGCAACCATGCGGAGAGGTTTTCCGTGGGGGCCAACCTGCTGATGCTCGTCGGCGAGATGGTCAAATCCAACTGGGCGGGCATCGAGGCGGCGATCAAATCCATCCAGGATGCCATGATGGCCATGAAATACTTCGAGAAGCCCATCGTGGCCGCCCCTCATGGTCTGGCCCTGGGCGGGGGCTGCGAAGTCTGCTTATCCAGCCACCGCATCGTGGCGGCCCTGGAGACCTACATGGGGCAGGTGGAGGTCGGCGTGGGGCTCCTGCCGGGGGCTGCCGGGAATAAAGAGGTGTATATTCGATGCATCGAGGGAATCCCCGACGGCGTAACGCCCGACCTCCTTCCCTTCTTGCGTAAAGCCTTCGAGAATATTGCCATGGCCAAAGTTTCCACCAGTGCCGAGGAAGCCAGAAAGCTGGGATTCCTGCGGCCCACGGACAAGGTTACCGCCAATATCGATCATTTGCTCTACGATGCGAAGCAGATGGTTCTGGCCATGGTTATGGAAGGGTTCAAACCTCCAAGACCCAGGCTGATTCCAGC
>Ga0315276_10007189_pt1 | contig 10284 bp, 10 predicted proteins | sample YL17G05_0_MG_FD_204542 | JGI IMG/M metagenome (GOLD analysis project Ga0315276, IMG submission 204542) | Sediment microbial communities from Yellowstone Lake, YNP, Wyoming, USA - YL17G05_0 | ecosystem: Environmental > Aquatic > Freshwater > Lake > Sediment | place: USA: Wyoming | collected... | reverse complement strand
GGTTTCTTTTTAATGCAAACTTTGTATGATACTTGTCAAAAATATGAAAACATCGAATATCTCAATGAATGGTTTGCAACATCAATTATCCATGATGGAAGACGATTTATGGGAATTACTGCAATTGAACTTTCTACTGGTAATTTTTATGCCATTAAAGGAAAAGCTTTGATTATTGCAACTGGTGGAGCTGGAAGACTGTATAGTTTTTCAACTTATGCATTATCTTCAACTCCTGATGGTTTGGATATGGCATTACGTGCAGGTATGGCACTAAAAGATATGGAATTTGTACAATTTCATCCGACTGGAATTTTACCCTCTGGAATATTGATCACTGAAGGTGCTAGGGGAGAAGGAGGTTACCTTCTAAATAACAAAGGTGAGCGATTTATGAAAAAATATGCTGCTGAAAAAATGGAATTAGCTCCACGTGATATTGTTTCGAGATCTATGATGACAGAAATGAGTGAAGGTCGTGGATTCAAACATGAAACGGGTGCTGATTGTATGAAACTTGATTTAAGACATCTTGGTGATGAAAAAATTAAAGAAAAATTAGGTGGCATTAGAGAAATCTCTATCAAATTTTCTGGATTAGACCCTTCCCAAGAACTATTGGATGTAAGACCAGTAGCACATTATATGATGGGCGGCATTCATACTGATATTGATGGAGCCACAGAACTACAGGGTGTTTGGGCTGCAGGTGAGGCCGCATGTAATAGTGTTCATGGCTCCAATCGACTTGGTGCAAATTCTACTTCTGAGTGTATAGTTTGGGGAAAAATTACTGGTAATTTAGCAGTTGAATATATTGAAAGAGGTATTCCGCCAACTCCTTGGCCCCATCATTTAGTTGCAGCAGAGGAAAAGAGAATCTATGATGGAATTTTCCGAGGTAACGGTGATGCCAATCCATATGAAATTCGACAAGAATTAACTGATACCATGAATGATAAAGCGTATGTTTTCAGAAATGAAAAAACTATGGTTGAAGGACTAAAAAAAATCCGTCAATTAAAAAATGAAACTTGGAAACACGTTGATGATCAAGCAAAAGAATACAATACTAACTTTTCAAATGTAATGGAACTTGATTCAATGTTTAGAGTTGCAGAAATAGTTTTGATTGGAGCTATTAATAGAAAAGAATCAAGAGGTGCACATGCAAGAACCGATTATCCAAAACGCGACGATTCAAACTTTTTACATCATACATTAGCATACTATGATCCAAAAGAACCTATAATGAAAACACACCCTGTTACAATTACTAAATACCAACCAGTGGAGAGGAAATACTAAATGACAAACCAAGATGAACACAAAGCAGGTATTGGAGGAATGATTAATCCTCGAAGATATGGTGTTGAAAGAATTGCATATTTGTTAATGCGATTAAGTGGATTGGGATTATTGGCATATTTTATAGGTCATATTTACGAAACTAGTACAATTTTAAAAGGTCAAGTTGGATGGAATGAATTTCTCGAATTAACACAAACTAATGCAGGACATGCTATTTTGGCTATAGTGATTGCAATGTGTGTTTTTCACACTGTCAATGGAATTAGAGTTATGCTTGGACATGGTGGGGTTGGTGTAGGAAAACCTGCAAGACCTGATTATCCATATATTCCAGCATCACAAAATATTAGGCATAAAATTGGCATCTATTCTGCAATAATACTTGCTGCAATTGCAATGATGTATGGACTAGCGGTAATGTTTGGTGAATAAAATGAGGGAAAGCATTATCATGAAAATACATTATGGGACTGCTCTAGCGGCTGTAGCCCTTGTAGCAGTTCATATCTTAATGCGTCTTACACAGGGATTTGCAGAATCTCTGGAATATGATAGTGTGATTGCAAACTACAAATTCATACCTTATGCTGGCATGCTTGAAATAATCTTGATTCTATTATCTATTCATGGTTTTAATGGACTAAGAGTCATTTTACTTGAATTAAAACAGGGTAAAACATATGAAAAAGCAGTATCCTACGGTTGTGTTGTAGCCATGATTGCATTAATTGCATATGGTTCGCGAACAATAATAATGGTAAATACGGGGATGACATAGATGGCACAAACAACTAGTCTGGCAGAAGAGAACGCATCAACACCACTTTCTTCCCAACAATCAATTATTCTACGTATTGCAAGATATAATCCTGAACATGATAGTACCAAGAAATTCATGGAATTTAATATTCCATATGAAAAATGGACTACTGTATTAGAGGCAATTCTTGAAGTAAAGAAACATTTAGATCATTCTGTTGCAGTTCGTTATTCTTGTAGACAAGCTACATGTGGTTCATGTGGGATGATTATCAATGGTAAACCAAGACTCGCATGTTTTACAAAAATCAGTGAATTGAATTCAAATGTTATAACAGTAGAACCAATGAACAACTTTCCAATCATTCGTGATCTTGCAGTTAAATTTGAACGACTATTTGACACACATCATAAAGTAAAACCATACCTTATTCGTGATGATACTGAGATTACAACTAACACAAAAGAATTCCTACAATCTCCAGAAGAATTAGAACAGTACATCCAATTCTCAAATTGTATCAAATGTGGATTGTGTAATTCCGCATGTCCTACGATGGCAACTGATTCTTCATTTGTAGGCCCTCAAGCATTAGCTCAAGCATATCGATATGTTGCTGATAGTAGAGACAAAGGAAAAGACGATAGACTAAAGATTATTGATGATTCTCACGGTATTTGGAGATGTCATTTCGCAGGTTCTTGTAGTCAAGTATGTCCAAAAGGAGTAGATCCAGCTATGGGGATTCAATTACTCCGAGGCTATATGTTAGGATTTAGAAGCTAAAAACTTTTTTGGATTAGGACTGTTGTTTACCTGATTGTTAATTTGCTCTGCCATAAAGTGGTTTGAGACATTTACTTTAACATCATCAATTCCATCTACTTTCAAAACATTATCATGAATATCTTGACAGATTTTAAATCCAAAAACTGCAGGACAAAATGGACTAGTTAGATGCAAATCTACTTTGACATTACTGTTATTGATATCAACTTCGTCAATCAATTCTAACTCTGTAATTGATACATTGATTTCAGGATCTACAATCTTTGATAATTCATCAAAAATTTTTACTCGAATGTGTTTGATATCTAGACTCATGTTAAAAAAAGCATCGATGCTATATATAACCATTATAGAACCTTAGATAATGTATCGTTCACGTCTTGGTACTGATTTGAGTGATATTACTTTGGATTATGTTTCATCAATAAATGATGATTCTCAAATAGCACTTTATGATATTCTAGGAAGTCAAGCTCACACTCTTATGTTATATGAAAACAAAATCATTACAAAAAATGATGTAAAAAAAATTCTGTCTGCATTAGAATCTTTGAAAAATGAAAAATTCGATGCTTCATCTGGTGCAGAAGATATACATGAATTAATTGAAACTCTTGTAATCAAAAAAGCAGGTATGACAAGTGGTGGAAAAATGCACACTGCAAGATCACGAAATGATCAAGTTACTTTAGATATTCGAATGAAAGTTCGTGATGATATTAACATTATTTGTAATTGCCTGCTTGATACAATTGAAGCACTTGTGTCATTGGCAAAAAATCACCAAAAAACCATAATGCCTCTTTATACACATCTACAACAAGCTCAGGTAGGCTTATTTTCACACTATCTATTGGCTCAAGCAGATGTATTGTTTAGGGACTTTGATCGTCTTTATGCAACATTTAGTCATGTTAATCAAAGTCCTCTAGGTGCAGGACCTGTAGGTGGAACCAGTATTGCCATTGATCGACATAGCACCGCAAAGATGTTGGGATTTGATGGAATCATTGAGAATTCCCTTGATGCAACAAGCACACGTGATTTTGTTGCTGAATATGTTGCAATGATAGCAATACTGATGACTAATCTTAGTAGAATTTCTGAAGATTTTGTAATTTGGTCTACATCTGAATTTTCCTTTATAGAATTAGCTGATGAATTCACATCACCGTCAAGCGTAATGCCACAAAAGAAAAACCCTGATATCTTGGAATTAACAAGAGGAAAAACTGCACAGGTAATTGGAAATCTTACTGCAATTCTAACTACAATCAAAGGATTGGCTTCAGGATATGGACGTGATCTGCAACAAATCAAATCATCTATTTGGTCAACATCTAAAATTTCTATTAGTGCCTTGTTGATTTTAAAATCAATTCTTCTTACATTACATGTTAATGAAAAGGAAATGAAAAAGGCTGCAGAATCTAGTTATCTTATTGCACTTGACATTGCAGAGAAATTAGTTCAGAGTGGAATTCCATTTCGAACAACTCATAAAATTGCAGGAGGTTTAGTACAGATAGCACATCAGTCCAACAAATCTATGAATAAACTTAGTATGAAAGAAATTTCAAAAATTACTCAGGAAACAAAAATTGATCCCAACTTGGTAATGAAAATTATTCAATCTACTACAATTGCATCCTCTCTCAAAGAAAGAAAATCCTTTGGTTCTTCTGGATATGACGAACAGAAAAGAATGATTGAAGATCGTGTGAAAAAAATTAATGATTATAGAATTAGTGCAACAAAACGAGATAATGATATTTCAAAGGCATTGGACGATTTATCAAACAAAATTATTGAATTGATAAAATAGGAGCGGGTCTAGTGGGATTCGGACCCACGACAACCGGATTAAAAGTCCGGTGCGCTACCTGGCTGCGCCATAGACCCCCTGACAAAAATGCTTGACGTGTATAATTTAGTCTTTTACAAATTTTTTTACTCTTACAGAAACTTTTAATCTGGCAATCTGTTTGAAATAATTCGTGCCCTTGTAGTATAGCCCGGTCTAGAATTCGACCCTGTCACGGTTGAGACGCGTGTTCAAATCCCGCCGAGGGCGCCTTTTATCTTCTTAAATTATTATTGTAATTTCATTTGTTCTAATCGATCTGAATTTCTTGTATTTTGTTATAATATTAAGAACCAATAAACAGACAATTTTTACCTCTAACTGTTCTCAATTATGATGATTTTATCTCTTGAAAGTTGATCTTTGGGAATTTCTCTTACAAGAATATTAAAATTCAGGCAATTTTAGTAAATTCTGATGTCTGAAGAGAATAAGGAATCTAAGGTAGAAACAACATCTGAAGTTTCAGCATCAGAAACTATTCCAAAAGATATAGCAAAAACTGCAGCAGTAAAAGCAGAAGCAGCAGCAAAAGCTACAGCCGCAGTAATTCAGGCAGAAGCTGAATTAGAAATAGCATTAGCAAAAGCTACATCTGCTAAAGCAGTAGCAGAAGCAGCCGCAGAAGAAGAATACAAAGCAATAGCTGCAGAAGTTAAAGCGGCAACATCCAAAGCACCAGAATTTACTAATCAACGTAAAGGTGAGGAAATATTTAGAAGAGAAATGGGTGAACCCGAGTTTTTCTTAGCCAAAAAAGATAGATTTCCAAGACCTATTCTTACATCAGAAGAACAAGATGAACTCACAAGAAAAGTGGAAATTCCAACAGATAATACTCCAAAATATATTCCACAACATGTCCTAAGTCCAGAATTTGGTGGCATGTCTAATTATGAATCTGGAGTAGGAAAATTCTTAGAAGAAACTAAGCAAAAACTAAAGAAATTAAAAAATGATCCTAATGCATCTAAAAAAGATATAATCGCGACACAACATGAACTTGAATATTTAGAATCTATTTATGAAAATTATTACATTGGCATGAATGTTTTCCGTACTGCACATGGTGGAAGGAATAAACTTAGAGAATAAATGGTGATGATATGAGTGAAATTAATTTCGATATAATTAATGCAAGAGTCACTTTTAAAAATATACCACTTTATACATTATCAAGATTTAGATTCAAGGATCTTAAAATTGCATGTGAGACTTTTAAGAAAATTCCCGGTGTTGCAGAATGCATGATAATTCAGACTGCTAGTCGAGTTGAAATATTTACAGTAAGTAATTTGGACATAGGAGATACTCCTGATGGACGAAGAACTGAAGGAAAAACTCTCATTTTAAATCAAATTAAAGAAATTTGGCAATCTCTATCTGAATTAGAGCAAATTGATATTGACCACTTTGATCAAACTCTTGAAGTTTACAAAGGTAATGATGTGTATCTTCATCTTTTAAGATTAGCATGTGGTTTGGATTCTGTAGTTGTAGGAAAAGATGAGATATTGAATGAGATTAAAGCATCACTTTCACATGCAAAACAGATTAATGTATCTGGTAACATTTTGAATAAATTATTTGAAAGTGTTATGCGAATTGCAACTCGTATTAGAGAAACAACTGGAATAAGTAAAGATGTGGTCTCTCTTGGAGATGTGGCTGTTAAAATAGTAGATGAAAAAGCAGGTTTGGATGCTAAGAAACGTATTTTGTTAATAGGTACAGGCGAACCTGCAGCAATGGTTGCTAAAACTCTTAATAAAAAAGGAATTGCATTTGACGTCACAAGTAAAAACATTGAACGCTCAACTGGATTTTCAAAAATATTGGGTGGAAAATCAGTTGCATTTGAAGAAGTTTTAGCTGGATTTGATAAATATGATATTATCTTTGTTGCAACTACTTCTGATTATTTCTTAATTACTTTTGACAGAATAAAATTGGTTATGGAAGAAAAAAAGAAAGGTACATTGATTTTAGATTTGTCAGATCCAAGAACAGTTGATGAGGGAATCACTGTACTTCCAGGAATCAAATTATTGTTTAGAGATCAAATTGCTGAGATATATGAAGAAAATGTGAAATCTCGGGCTGGTATAGTACCTGCTGTGGAAAAAATCATTGATAAAGAAGTTCCAATTCTTGAAGCAACAATGAAGATAATTCACATCTGATTTTTTTGGATTATTTAATTTATTTAATTATAAAATAAAGAATTAGGAAATGTAAATGAATCTTATTTCTTTCTAAGGATAAATTGCATTAAAGCTTCTTTTGAATAATCTATACCATGTACCTCTTCAGTATGCTTACCAAATTCTACTATTACATCCTCAATTTGACCCTCGGCTACGTAATCACACTCAAACCCATAATCACTGCATTTCAATTTAGCCATGCCTGCTGTGTAAATACTGGATATAAATATTAAAAGATCACGTTTATGCGTAAAAATAGAGTAAATAAGATCGTTCAAAAAAATAAACCTCTATCGTGTTTATTGTTATGATCCCCTATTTTCCAAATTATTTAATTGAATTTTTATTTTTATATATGAATTTGATTCAGGTTTATCTGGAATCTAAATTTAACAGAAATACATTTATCCAAAGTAGCAAAAATTACTCTGTATGGTAATAGAACATAAGGCAAAAATCATTTACATGCAATTACTCAAAGAAGATCTTGTTGTTCTTCGTTTAGTTCCAAATGATGGTATGCCAAAATACATAACAGGTCAATTTCTTACCATAGGATTACCAATACCATCTGAACAAAAGATTGTTCGAAGAGCGTACTCAATTGCATCACATGCTGAAAATCGAGATTATTTTGAATTTGTAATTAGATGGGTTAGAAAACCTTTGCCAGGTCGTGTTACAACTGAATTATTTTATGCAAATGTTGGTGATGAAGTATATTTGGGAGATCCTACTGGTAACGCTTTATTAATTGATGATAAATTACCCAATGGTCAACCTGATAATAGAAGAATTGTTTGTGTTGGTGGTGGAACCGGTCTTGCACCATTTATCGCTTTTGCTAAACATCTACATGATACTGGAGATAAAAGAGAGATCATTGTTTTTCATGGTGCAAGTTATGTTGATGAGTTAAGTTACAAAGAATTACTAACAAACTTGGAAAATGAGAGTATTGAGAGAGGAAAAGACCAATGGAATTTCAAATATAGAGCAGCTATTAGTAGACCAAAAGAATTTTTTAACAGATCTTGGGCAGGTCATGTTGGTAGAGTTGAATCATTCTTCAAACCAAACAAAAAAGGTATTTCCCCCTTAGAAGAAATGGTTGGAGAAGAAACCACTATTGCAAATACTAAAGTCTACATTTGTGGATATCAGGGTACAATTGATGGAGTTATTGAATATTTGGGACCAAAAGGATTTGTTACAAAGGAAGAAAAACGTAAAGATGGAAGTTATGAAATTAAGTATGAGTCATACGGATAAATAAAATTAGAACCACTTGTATTGTCTTTGTTTTATTTAAAATTTAATTTTTCTATAAAATTTTTTTAGTATATTTTAATTTATAATTATCTTGTATATAATTTTCATTTTTTTATTTGTGAAATAACTTCATCTATGATTTTCTGATTTGATGCTGCAATGAATGAAATTCTTGTTTTGTAACTCAGATCTGCATCAAGAGGATTCAAATTTGCATCTAAAAGTAATCCCCCAGCTTCCTTTACTATCACATATCCTGCAGCAATATCTTGAACCCTGATTTTATCTCTTAAATCTATAAAAATATCCATTAATCCTCTTGCAAACAAGGCCATTTCTAGTGCATTTGCACCAAAATGCCTTATGTGATTATGTTGTTCAAATATTGGATGTAATCGCTTCATCAATTCAGCTGTGGCCCCTGAAGTGTTTATTCCAATAATTTTGTAAATTGGTTCTTTATCATGAACTTTAATTTTTAATCCATTCAAAAATGCCCCCTTGCCTTTTGATGCCCAATACATATCACCATTTGATAAATTTGTTATTACTCCGTCTGTAATAGAACTCAATTTATCTTCAGTTGCAAATGCTAATGAACTACAGAAAAACGGAACTCCTCTTACAGCATTTGCAGAACCATCAATTGCATCCATGATGATAAATCCTTTAGGATTTTCAGATAATTCTACTCTACCACACTCTTCTCCTAAAACAATACATTCAAAATTAATTTCTTTAAGATAATCTAATACTGTTTTTTCAGCAATAATGTCTATATTGCGTGAAATATCACCACCTGCACCTCTTCCAAAATCTCCTGCAGCATCATCTGTCCCTGCTAAATCTTTTACATTTTCATAAATCCGTTTTGAAACATTACGGAGAATATCTATAACTTCCATTGTTTTCTTTTTTTTCTTCGTAATTTAAGTGAAAGAAATTTTCTAGTTTTGAAAGCATAAATAACAATAAAGTAGCTTATCGTATGTGAGTGGAAAAGATCAATCTGTTGTAAGCAAAGAATCTTTGATGAGTACAAAACCTGGAAAACAAATTATGAAACAAGGATTATTCAAATCGAAAGGTTACAAATTATTTACTCACTATAAAGAAGAAACAGAAAACGAATTTCCAAATTTTGCAGATAGATTTGCTAGAGATCTCTTACATGAAATCAAATCTGATCTTTCTCCAAATTCAACACAACAAGCATTTGGAAATGAAGTAGGTTCTACTGAAATCATTCTTCAAGCCTCTGAAATTAACGAAATAAAATCAAAACTAGAAAATCCAGACGTAATTAAAGATAGGGTACTTCGTATTTTAAATTCAAATTTTGTAAAAATGACTTTTCCTGTATTTAATGCGTTATTTGATGGGGCTTCTAATTATACTGGAAAAAAAGATCCTCAGTTAAGACAAGATATTGTGGAAGGTCATATTTTAGCAATTGATCTTAGTGAACCGATGGATAGAATTGTAGACAAAGATGAAGATTTGGAATATCTTGATGATTACAAACTAATGAATCCATATATTTTGAAATTAGCTCGTGATAAAATTTCTAAAGGTGGCGATGAAGTTCTAAAAGAATTTGAAGAAGGATTCAAAGATGCCCGAATAGGTCAATATCTTGATGAAAAATTAAAATCAAAACCTACTAAAATTACAGAAGAAGAAATGAACTTATCTTATAAAAAATATCGCTCTGTAATGGGAACTGCTGGAAGAAATATGGCTTTAGCAGAAAGACCTCTCGGGGAAATTTTCTATCTGGGAATGGCAAGAGCTGCTGAAGGTGTTGGATGTGGAAATGAAATTGAAGACTCTATAAAAAATGGATTTGTAAAAATTCCTTCTTGGCCATTGTATTACACTTTATTATCAAATGATGTCAAAAAAGGATTTGAATTAACATTGGAAAAAAGTAATTTATATCTTCAAGATGCTCGTTTAGCACTTAAATTATTACCTGAAGAATTTTCACATACAGAATTTTTAGAATTTTTATTTTTGACTGTTGAACACTATAATCAATATTGGTATAATCAATTACAAAAAGCAAACAAATGGTCAGA
>Ga0315276_10007187_pt1 | contig 10286 bp, 6 predicted proteins | sample YL17G05_0_MG_FD_204542 | JGI IMG/M metagenome (GOLD analysis project Ga0315276, IMG submission 204542) | Sediment microbial communities from Yellowstone Lake, YNP, Wyoming, USA - YL17G05_0 | ecosystem: Environmental > Aquatic > Freshwater > Lake > Sediment | place: USA: Wyoming | collected... | reverse complement strand
ACGCGAGAATAAATTCAATCTGGAGTCAGGAAACATGAAACGAACCGTCCTCCTCACTGCCACCGCGCTGCTATTGACTTCGCCGGCCCTGCTGCATGCGGCAGATGCGCCGAAACCCAACTTGGTCATCATCAACATCGACGACCTTGGCTATGGGGACATCGGACCGTTCGGGTCCAAGATGAATCGTACGCCTAACCTCGACCGGATGGCGACTGAGGGCCGGCGGCTCACCACGTTTTATGCCGCACCGGTGTGTTCGCCGTCACGGGCGGCGCTGATGACCGGCTGCTATCCCAAACGCTCGCTGCCCATCCCCCACGTGCTCTTTCCCGCCAACAACATCGGCCTAGCCCCCTATGAGATCACGGTTGCGGAGCTTCTCAAGTCGGCCGGTTATGCCACGTGCATCGTGGGGAAGTGGCATCTCGGTGATCAACCTGAGTTTCTGCCGACCCGGCAGGGATTCGACGAATGGTTCGGTCTTCCCTATTCGAACGACATGGGCCCCGCCTCGGATGGCGTCAAGAGCAACTTCGGAGATCCGTTGCCGGCCATGCCCAAGAATCCGCAGCCGCCACTGCCGTTGATGCGGGGGGAGACGGTCGTGCAGAGGGTCTTAGCGGTGGATCAGACCCACCTCGTCGCCCGATACACCGAGGAGGCTTTGCGATTCATCAGGGCGCACAAGGACGAGCGATTCTTCCTCTACCTCGCGCACAACGCCGTGCATTTCCCGCTGTATCCCGGCGAACGATTCAGGGGCAACTCCGCCAACGGCCTCTATGGGGACTGGGTCGAGGAGATGGACTGGAGCGTGGGCGAAGTGCTCGACGCCCTGCGGACGCAGGGCCTCGCGGAAAAGACCCTCGTTATTTTTACGAGTGACAACGGAGGCACGCCTCGGGCCGTGAACCGTCCGCTGCGGGGCTTCAAGGGTTCGACCTGGGAAGGCGGGATGCGGGTTCCAACCATCGCCTGGTGGCCGGACAAGATCCCTGCAGGGACATCCAGCGATGCCATCTGCGGCATGTTCGATATCCTGCCCACGTTAGCGGGCCTCGCGGGTGCCAAAATGCCGGGCGACCGGAAGATCGATGGCGCGGACATCCGTTCAATCCTCATGGGCGAAGCAGGCGCCTCGGGGCCCCATGAGGTCTTCTACTATTACCGGGGCCACGATTTGGAAGCCGTCCGCGATAGCGAATGGAAACTCGTGCTGCCCGTCGCTGCCGACAACGCTGCTGGCAAGGCCAAGGCCAAAGGCGTGAAAGCAAGAAGCTCGAACCTCCTCTTCAATCTCAAGACGGACATAGGTGAAAGCACCGACGTCGCAGCGCAGCATCCGGAAATCGTCGCACGGTTGGAGATGTTCGTAGCGGAGATGAAGGATGATCTCGGCACCAGCGGTTTAGGACCTGGCTGCCGTCCCCTTGGTGAGATGAAGAACCCCCATCCCCTCATTGGTTACGATGGAAAGGTGCGACCGGGTTTTGAGCCGAAATCCGAACCATCAATAAAGGAGAGGCATCCATGACATACAAATCCATGAAACGAGCCGCACTGGCCATCGTCACCCTGTTGCTGACACCGACGGCCGCCATCTACGCTGCCGAATCGCCGAGGCCCGCCAAGCCCAACATCATCCTGATCCTGGCCGACGATCTCGGTTATGAAACCATTGGCGCCAACGGAGGCACGAGCTACCGGACGCCACAGCTCGACAAGCTGGCCGCAACCGGCGTCCGCTTCACGCATTGCTTTGTGCAGCCGCTGTGCACGCCTACTCGCGTACAGTTGATGACCGGCCGCTACAACGTGAGAAACTACATCAACTTCGGGAATATGGACCCGCAGGCGGTCACCTTCGGCAATCTGCTCAAGCAGGCCGGTTACGCCACGTGCATCGCAGGCAAGTGGCAACTGGGCCGCGACATCGAGCTGCCGAAGAAGTTCGGATTCGACGAGTATTGCCTCTGGCAGCACACGCGCCGTCCGCCTCGCTACGCGAATCCCGGCCTTGAAATCAATGGGGTCGAGAAGAACTACGCCAACGGCGAGTACGGACCCGATCTCGTAAACGACTACGCGCTGGATTTTATCACGCGCAAGAAGGACGGCCCGTTTTTTCTCTACTATCCAATGATGCTGACACATGCCCCCTATCAGCCGACGCCCGACAGCCGGGATTGGGACCCGAAAGCTCAGGGCGAGCAGGTCAATACAGATTCCAAACACTTTGCAGACATGGTCGCCTATATGGACAAGCTCATCGGCATATTGGTCGCAAGACTCGAATCGCTCGGTATCCGCGACAACACGCTCATTCTCTTTGTCGGTGATAATGGCACAGGCCGAGGCACTCGCTCGATGATGGGGGAAAGGCTGGTCATCGGTGGCAAGGGCACGACTACCGATGCCGGGATGCATGTGCCGCTCATTGCGAGCTGGACCGGCATGGTCAAGGCCGGAAGGATTTGCTCTGACCTCGTGGACAGCACGGACTTCCTGCCCACTCTCCTCCAAGCCTCAGGCGTGGCGCCGCCGTCAGGTCTGAGCTTGGATGGCCGCACTTTTCTCCCGCAGGTCCTAGGTGCGGAAGGGCAGCAACGCGACTGGATCTATTCGTGGTATTCGCCTCGTCAGTCGGCCGATATGACCGTTAGGGAATTTGCCTTCAATCATCGCTATAAGCTCTACCGCTCCGGCGAGTTCTTCGACCTCAGCGAGGATTTGGGGGAGAAACAGCCGCTGACGGTTGCGTCACTCGATGGGGAAGCAGCAGCCGCGGCGAAGCTGCTCGGTAGGGCGCTGGGAAGGTTTGCGGATGTCCGGCCCTTGGAACTCGACCGCGCCTTTGAGCAAGCGAGCAAAGGTAAAGCGAAGGGCCAAAAGGCGGTGAAAGCCAAGAGAAAGGATAAATAATGAGATGCTGTACTCGATGGGTCATTAGTCTGCTATTGGCCTTGTTCTGCTCCAACCCTCTCGCCCACTGTGCCGGGAAGCCCAATATCCTGTTCCTTTTCGCCGACGACCAGCGCGCCGATACCATCGCCGCCCATGGCAATCCGCACATCAAGACCCCGAACCTTGACAAGCTGGCCGCCTCGGGTTTCAGCTTCCGGGCCAACTACTGTTTTGGGGGCAATCAAGGCGCCGTGTGCGTGCCCAGCCGGGCGATGCTGATGAGCGGCAAGACGTGGTTCCATGTAGATACCAACTCCCTTAAAGGCGTCAAGCTTCTGCCGGAACTGCTGCAGGAAAACGGCTATGTTACTTTCGGCACCGGCAAATGGCATAACGGCCAACCCTCCTGGTTGCGTGCCTTTCAGCGAGGACAAGCCGTAATGTTTGGCGGCATGTCGGATCACAGCCGGGTGCCTGTCAGAGACCTTGGCCCTGACGGCAAGCTGACTGCCGAGCGCACGGGCGAGAAGTTCTCCAGCGAGTTGTTTGCGGATGCGGTGATCCAGTTCCTTCGAAACCACGATGGGAAGAAGCCGTTCTTTGCCTACGTGGCCTTCACTGCGCCGCACGATCCCCGGATGCCGCCACTGGCGTTTCGAGAACGATATTATCAGAACCTGCCCCCGCTGCCCGCGAACTTCCTTCCCCAGCTTCCGTTCGACAATGGCATGATGAAAGGCGGCCGCGACGAGAACCTGGCGCCCTGGCCGCGAACCGAGGCCGTTATCCGCGACCAACTGGCGGAATACTACGGCATGGTCACGCACATGGACGAGCAGATCGGGCGGATTATCGAAGCCTTGAAACAGGCCGGCCAGGCGGACAATACCCTAATCGTCTATGCCGCCGACAATGGACTGGCCTTGGGCAGCCACGGTCTATTGGGCAAGCAAAACGTATTCGAGCACAGCATGCGTGTCCCGCTTATTTTTGCCGGTCTCGGCATTCCGCAGGGCGGATCCACCCAGGCGTTCAGTTACCTGCTGGATATTTACCCCACCTTGTGTGACCTGATCGGGATTCAACGCCCTGCGGACCTGGAAGGCGAGAGCCTGCGTCCTTTGTGGGAGGGAAAGAAAGACCGGGTCCGTGATTCGGTGTTTCTGCCGTTCATCAACATCCAGCGATCCGTGCGGGATGAGCGATGGAAACTGATCTGTTACCCGAAGATCGACCACATGCAGTTGTTTGACCTGCAAACCGATCCGGACGAAAAGACCAACCTGATCGAACGTGCGGAATACGGGGAACACGTTCAGCGGCTACTCAAGCTGATGAGCCAATGGCAGGCCAAGGTGGGCGATACGCTGAAGCTGCCCACCGAAAACAAGCGGCCTGAAGTGATTGAACTGACCGGCCGAAAACGTGTTCCGGACCAATGGCAACCTGAGTGGATCGTGAAGAAGTACTTCGATGCGACTCGATAGCATTCACTCGCACCACCACCAACGAAGATAAGGAGAAAACCATGTTTAGCAACAATCAGTCCGAATCGATCAAAGGGCCCGGTACTTACAGCCATCCGTGCAGTTGCTGCTCGATGTCCAGGAGATCGTTCCTGGGAGCAGCCGCGGCCTGCACGGCGGCGCTGACCACGGGATGTGCGAGCTTAAAAAGTCTCCACTCCAGGCCACAACCGAAGGAGGTGATCGATGTCGCGTCGCTTCGGCCGCGGCCAAAGGTCAGGGTGATGAGCGCGGTCGCACGCCAGAAGCCACCGTACTGGCTCGGCTGGCCGGGCACGTCATACGACGTGGAAGGCGAGCGAGTGAGGTACGCCCAAGCGATCGCCGACAGCGCACGGCGAGTCGGCGTTGAAATCGTCGAAGAGGGGCAGCCGCTTGAGGACAACGCCGCAGTCGCAGCGTTTGTCAAAAAGGTGCAGGCCGAGAAACCCGATGCCGTGCTCGTCACGCTCCAGCACTTCCAGAGCTGGGGCCAGGCGGGCGAGATTGCCAAGGCCGGCGTGCCCACGATCGTGTTCGCCCCGGTGGGCACCGCCTTCACAGGGCACGTCAACGGTCTCGCCTTCCGACCCGGTGTCCACGTCATTTCGTCGCTGGAGATACCCGCCATCGAGCAGGCCCTGCGCATGGTCCGCGCAAAGCGGCAGCTCGAGGCAACGAGAATGCTGGTCGTCCGAGGCAACGAGCGCAAGGAAGACAAATTCGGCCTTGTGAGCCTCCAGTATGTCCCCCGGACGACCTTCGAGGAGATGTTCAATCTGACGCCGGTGAGCGAGGAAGCCAAATGGGTCGCCCACCAGCGGTTCCACGAGGCCGAGAAGGTCGTCGAGCCGACACAACAGGACGGGTTGAATGCCGCGAGATCGTACATTGCGGCCAAGCAACTTCTGAAGAACGAAGGCTGTAACGCCCTGACGACCGACTGCCTCGGCATGGTCACGCAGAAGAAGGTGCCGACCCCGCCGTGCATGGGGGCATCGATCTTCCAGGATTATGGAGTGACCTACGGTTGTGAGGCGGCGGTTGGGCCGGCGGTGTCGCTCATGCTGACGAGCTACCTGTTCGACAAGCCGGGATTCATGAACGATCCGGTGCCGGAGACCGTCAAGAACGTGCTGATCGCGGCCCATTGCGTCAGCGGCACGCGAATTTACGGCCTTGATCGGCAGAAGGAACATGCGCCGTACATCCTCCGCAGCCATTCCGAGTCGAGCCTGGGCGTCTCGCCGCAGGTCCTCTGGCCGGTCGGAAAGCCGGTGACGCTTGTGCAGTTCTTCAGGCCGGATGCGCTCTACCTCGACACGGGTACGGTGGTTGGCAACGTCAACACGCCTCCGGCCGGCGGATGCCGGACGAGCGTCGAGATCCAGATGGATGACATCGAGGATTGCCGCGACGTTCTTGGATTCCACCAGGTCGTCTTCTTAGGGAATCACCGGCGCGACATCGAGGCGTTCTGCCAGTTGTACGGGACCAACGTCATCCACTCGCCCCGCACGCACGAGGCAATGCTCAAGCCGACGGAAAAACCTGCTCGAAGTTGATACAGTCAAGAAGCGAGCGAAGGGATCGCGGCCACTTCGACTCCGCCGATGGAAAGGATTAAAGATGAAACGCAAGATTCTCATTACCTTGACCATTGCTTACACCACGGCGGGATTCACCGCTGAACCGATCACGCAAACCAAACACGCCCAGCCCAACATCGTCTATTTTCTGGTAGATGATCTCGGGCATACGGATGTGGGTTTCACGGGCAGCAAGGATATCCGCACGCCGAACATCGACCGGCTCGCGAAGGAAGGCGCAGTGCTCGATTCGTTCTACGTGCAGCCGGTGTGTTCGCCCACTCGTGCTGCGCTGATGACAGGCCGTTATGCGACGCACACCGGCGTCTACACGATCGTGCGGCCGGGCGCGCCGTGGGGATTGCCGCTGGCGGAACGCACGTTGCCGCAGGCGCTGCGTGAGGCGGGCTACACCACGGCGATTTGCGGGAAGTGGCATCTCGGCGAATTCCAGCCGGACTACATGCCGACGCACCGCGGCTTTGATCACCAGTACGGCCACATGTTCGGCGCACTGGATTATTTCACCCACATCCGCGATGGGAAACACGACTGGTATCGAGACGACAAACCATTGCAGGAAGAGGGTTACACAACACATCTGATCGCGAAGGAAGCCTGCCGGCTCATCCGTGAGAAGCCCGCCAACAAACCGTTGTTCCTCTACGTCCCATTCAACGGCGTTCATGCACCATATGAGGCGCCGGAGGAATACAAGAAGGCATACCCGAATCTCAGCGGCAACCGGCAGACGATGGCGGCGATGCTCTCTGCCGTGGACGAAGCAATAGGACAGATCACCACCTCACTGGAGGAGAAAGGCTTAAGGAAGGACACGCTCATCATTTTCTCCAGCGACAACGGTGGCCCGGCCCCCGACAGGGTGTCCAGAAATACGCCGCTGCGCGCGGGCAAAGGCACCATCTACGAAGGCGGCATCCGCGTGTGCGCGTTCGCGACATGGCCCGGCCACATCCCCGCCGGCACGACCATCAAGGAGCCGATCCATGCGGTGGATTGGTATCCGACGCTGCTGAGACTCGCCGGGGCTTTGCTCGAACAGACACTTGCGCCTGACGGCCTCGACGTGTGGCCGATGCTCACGCAGGGCGCGAAATCGCCGCACGACGCCATCCTGCTGGCCGGAACCGTGCCGTCGAAAATGGCTATCCGCATGGGCGACTGGAAGCTCCTGCTCAACGCCAGTGAGCAGAACGCCGAGGAAGCCCCTTCTGACGATGATAAAACCACCGGCAGGGTAGAACTCTACAACCTTGTCGACGACATCAGTGAGACAAAGAACCTCGCCGCATCGCGGCCGGAGAAAGTGAAGGAGATGCGCACCCGCCTCGAAGCCTTCCTCAAAGACGCGGCACCTCCGGGACAGGGGAGTGCCTTGCCAAAAGCCTCCATAGAAAAGGCTGGTGGTCGAAAAAAGGGAGTCAAGAAACAATGAAGTTCGTCACACATCGGGGCTATTTATGCCGAGGCGGCGATTACATTCGTCGAGCATGTCGGCCGTGCGGCTGGCGCCGACGCGAGTAACGCCCAGCACTCGCACCTCCAGAAGTTTGTCGAGGTCACGAATGCCTCCCGCCGCCTTGACTTGCACGTGTGCCGGCGAGTGCTTGCGCATCAGTCGCAGGTCTTCGATGGTCGCTCCGCCCGTGCCGTAGCCGGTGGATGTCTTCACCCAGTCGGCTCCGAGGTCTGCACAAATCCGGCAGAGATCAATCTTCTGGTCGTTGTTTAGATAGCAGTTCTCGAAGATGACTTTGACCTTCCGGCCATGATGATGTGTGAGGTTGATCACCGCCGCAATATCGCAGCTGACGTAGTCCCAGTCGCCGCTAAGGACCTTGCTGATATTGACGACCATGTCCAGCTCCTCTCCGCCGTCGGCAATGGCCTGTTTCGCCTCGGCGACCTTCACTGCGGTTGTATGGCCTCCATGTGGAAAGCCGATGGTCGTGCTCGCCTTGACGCCGCTGCCCTTGAGGATTTCTGCGCATCGTTTGAGGTAGTACGGCATGATGCATACGCTGGCAACGTCATACTCGACGGCCAGCCGGCATCCCTGCTCCAGCTCGCGGTCCGCCAAAGTCGGATTCAACAGGGAATGATCTATCATCTTGGCGATATCCTGATATGTGTAATCCATCAGATGCTCCTCAGAAAAGAGTCAAATCATGAAACTTGATCCCCGAATCATGCAGACGATCTGTTACGTTGTATCCATGTACTGCATAAGGAATCGGGCGCTCTGCCGCAAGGCGGCTTTGCGTGCCTCCAGTGATACCTCATATGCCCTATCCTCCACCTCCACGCAGACCGGCCCGCGGTAGCCAATATCACCGAGCACCGAGCAGAAGCGGCCCCAGTCCACCTCTCCGAGCCCGGGCAGCTTCGGGCTGTGATATTGCAGCGGTGTGGCGAGGATGCCAACGTCGTCGAGCATCTGACGATCGACGCGGACATCCTTTGCATGGATGTGGAAGATGCGATCCTTGAATTCCCACAGCGGCTTGATGTAATCCATCTGCTGCCAGACCATGTGTGATGGGTCGTAGTTGAGCCCGAAGTGGTCGGACGGGATGTCCTCGAACATACGTCGCCAGATCATCGGGCTGGTTGCAAGGTTCTTGCCGCCGGGCCATTCGTCGTTTGTGAACAGCATCGGACAGTTTTCTATCCCGATGCGGACATCGCGGCCCTCGGCATACTTCACCAGAGGTTTCCAGACCTTCAAGAATCTTGGCCAGTTCTCGTCCACAGTCTTGGTCCAGTCTCGACCGACGAACGTCGTAACACATCGTACATTAAGCAGTGCCGCCACCTGGATGACCTTCTTAAAATGGGCCAGCACCAGGGCAGCCTCATCCCGGTCTGGACTCAGATAGTTGGGATAGTACCCCAGCGAGCTAATAGTTATGTCGGAATCTGCGAGCATTCTGCGGACTTGCTCCGCTTGGCGGCGGCTGAAATCGGTCACAACGAGATGGGTTACGCCGGCGTAACGCCGCTCCGCCTTGCCTTTCGGCCAGCACATCAGCTCGACACATGAATAGCCCGCCTCTGAAGCAAACTCAACTACCTGGTTCAGCGGCAGGTCCGGCAGGATCGCGCTGACGAATCCGAGTTTCATACATGTACTCCTTTCACCGGAACCCATTGTCCCTGGCGGTAACTGCGCAGGATGGCCTCACACAGAACGATCTCACGATGGCCGTCTGCAAACGTGGGAAACGTCGCGAATGCCGAGAAGTCCCCAGCCTGGATGTAGTCGTAAAACGCTCGGAAGCACTGTTTGAAGGTGTCCGGAAAGCCCTCGTTGTGTCCGCCAGGATAGCTGATAAACCGCCTGGCCTGCTCGCAGACTATCGCCGGATCACGAATCAGGCCTTCGTTCGGCAGGTCGCGATGGCCGATCCACAAATCATTAGGCTTTTCGCTGCACCAGGCCAGTGCACCCTCGGAGCCGGCGATTTCATATCGCAAACAATTCTTCCGCCCAGCCGTCACCTGTGAGACCCACAGGCATCCTTTGGCCCCCCCCTGGAATCGCAGCAGTACGGAGCCATAATCTTCGGTAGAAATGCCGATGGATTCCGTGCGGACGTGCGTCTTGTCCTGCTTTCCTTTGAATGTCTCGACCTCGCCCGATGGTTTATGACGCACGGGGTGGACAGTCGAAAGGTCCGCACAGACCGCCTCAACTTCCAGGCCCGTAATCACGTGAAGAAGGTCCAGCCAGTGCGTGCCGATATCGGCTATAGCTCGCAATTCGCCGCCTTCCTCGGCCAGCACTCGCCAATTGTAGTCGGTTGGATACAACAGCCAGTCTTGCACGTAGCTGCCGCACACTGAGTATATGTTGCCGAGAGCACCGCGCTGAATCCGGTCTGCGGCCTCGATACACAGCGGATAGTAGCGGATGTTGTAGTTGACGCCCGCCGCAAGACCCATGCGATTGGCCAATCCTACCAGCTCGGCGGACTCGGTCGAGTTCATCGCCAAAGGCTTCTCACACATGACGTGCTTGCCCGCGTTCAGAGCGGCCTTAGCCATAGGATAGTGCAGCCGGTTCGGTGTGGCGATGTGCACCGCCTGCACGGTCTCGTCGGCGACGATATCATCGAAGCCCTTGTACGCCTTGGGCAGGCCGAGGGCCTTAGCAGCAAGCTGCGACTCAGCACTCGATACACCGGCAATTCCGGTAATTTCAACCCCAATACGGCGCAGGGCCTCCACGTGCACCGGCCCGATGAAACCCGCACCCACGACA
>Ga0315276_10007186_pt1 | contig 10287 bp, 9 predicted proteins | sample YL17G05_0_MG_FD_204542 | JGI IMG/M metagenome (GOLD analysis project Ga0315276, IMG submission 204542) | Sediment microbial communities from Yellowstone Lake, YNP, Wyoming, USA - YL17G05_0 | ecosystem: Environmental > Aquatic > Freshwater > Lake > Sediment | place: USA: Wyoming | collected... | reverse complement strand
TCTGTAAATTTATCCGAATTCTGCCAATTTGTGGGATAGCCTGGGTGAAATGAATTCTATTCTTGGAAATAAGAAGGTAGCCATTGATTGCTATAAAAAATCTCTTGAGCTTAATCCTGAGAATAATAATGCACGCGAAATGCTGAAAAAAATTAAAGCGTAACCTTCCGGCAGCTTGCAGTGATCTGAAGAAGGGGCAGGAGTGCAGAGGCACAACAGCCTGCCCTGATTTATCGGGGGCACAGCGACGAGATAGAATTTTTATCTCATTGACTCGCCGTTCTTAATTACTTCATCCCAGACTCTCAGGAAGTTCTTCGAAAGAATTTTACTTATGTCACCTTCAGTGTATCCGCGTTTCAGTAATTCATGTACAATTACAGGATAGGTTGATACATCAGGTATATCAACCGGTTTGGTGAATCCTATACCGTCAAAATCAGATCCCAGCCCGACATAATCTATTCCTGCAATTTTGACGATATGGTCAATATGATCCACTAATTCCTTCGAATTTGACAAATACCTGTGTGTCTTCCCGAATTCCTGCGCAAAATCAATTGCCTTCTTTGAATTCAGATCAACTTTGTTTGAATCAAACCAGTTCCACAGGTAGTAGCAATTTTTATTGCAAGTTGAATCAAGGAACATAGAGCCAAAGTTTATCATTATGACTCCATTCTTTTTTGCAATTGCCCTGATCAATGTATCTGATAAATTCCTCTCATAACCGGGTGTAAAATACCTGCACGATGAGTGTGTCGCCACGATAGGAGCCTTTGAAAATCTCAATGTCTGAAAGACCGTACTGTCTGTTGAATGCGAGATATCAATAATAATCCCGAGACGATTCATCTCCTTTATCACTTCCCGTCCGAAGGGACTCAATCCATTCCATTTACGGTCGGGATCAAAATTGGAATCACTGATCTGGTTGGCTCTGCTATGATTGATAGTGATGTATACAATTCCTTTTTCTTTCAGGTATTTTAAATATCCCAGGTCGCTGCCTATCGGTGAACCGTTTTCAAGACAGAGCGGCAGGGAAAACAGCTTTTTCCTGAAATTCTTTTTTATATCATCCGGAGTACGGGCAAGCGCAAACATGCCTGGATAGCTATTAGGGTATCCTGTTACCAGCTTCAGCATCGAATCGACCATAATACGGCCTGAGTCTGCGCTGAACCGGGTATTAATGTAGATTACAGACAAGGCAGCACTTAAGCCTCCTTCCCTGGCCCTTTCAAGATCAAAATCACCTTTTCTGGTTCTGCCTGAAATATCCTCAGGATTGTCAAGTATCCATTCCGGCCAGTCGATGTGAGAATCAAGAATAATATTATTCTCACAGATCTTTCGGGTTTGCTTCCATAGCTCCTTGTCAGACTTCTCTTCAGGGTTGTTTCTACATGAAGGAATCAAGCTGAGAAGAATACACGGAATAACGATTTTAAGAAATATCCCTCTGACGGATAATGATGGTGATTCATTATTTTTATTTGTCATAATCGTATTATGAAAGATTGAACCTCAAAACTAATTAATATTTCAGATATCCGGAGAGGAAAAGGAAAGTTCTTAATTATGACTGACCAAACGGAAATATACTTAATGTTTTTTCAGATCTGCCCGGTTTTGGAGATCTGATGGTCAGAAGATGAGCGGGAAAGGAATTTAAGAACAGGCTGAAATTGACTTTTTTTCACAGTACAATTTTTTCGGGCCAGGGAGTGCTTTTTGATGCCGCCCATATCTTACTGACATAATTTAGTGCATAATGATTCTGAATCAAATGAATCCAGTGCGACCCTTTCAAATTCAGTCTGATAATGTTCTCATCCTCAATCTCAATGAATCGAAGGAAACGGATCATCTTTGTGATTGACCCGAAGTCGTTTTCAAGGTCAGTTTTGAACATTTCCCTGTACTGTTTTTTTGAAATTTCCGTTTCATAAAACTTCCAGTAGAGCCAGAAAATCCTTTCCAGCTTTTGACTTATATTCATATTTATCGAGACAGGCAAAGAACTTTTTACAGAATTGATATAATCCGGAACAGAAAAGGTGTTAAAATAAAATGCAGTCCCATTATATGATCCTGCACCTGCTCCCAATCCAAGGTAATAATTTCGTGTTACAGAAGAATAGGTTTCCTTATGATCTTTATTGAACGACCATATTGTGGTACGTTCGTACCCATTATCCTTTAAGAAGCTGTGTATGAAATAATACATCTTTCTCCTGATCATATTATTGGGCAGCTTTATCTTTTTTAATTTTTTAAATTCCCCGATCTCCGAATATGGAAATGTAAATAACGGGTAACAGGTAATCTGGTTGACACCCATGTTAATGGCATTTGAGAGATCATTTCTGATATCTTCAAGTGTCTGGTTTTCAATTGCAAAGATCAGGTCAATGTTAACCGAGTCAAATCCTGTTCCAAGAGTGTCATCAACGCTTTTCAATGCAGTCGCGGAGTCATATGCTCTGCCGATCTTTTTCAGATGCTGATTATTGAAACTCTGTATACCCAGACTTATTAAATTAAAGCCAAGTGTTTTTAATTTTTCCAGTATTTTTTTATCAATAATATTCGGTGTCGTTTCAATGGCGATGCTCCCGCTGATATTAAAATGCTTATGAAGATGATCCAGGATCTCATCTAATTCATTGATCATCAGCGTAGGCGTTCCCCCACCGATATACAGGGAAGAGAAACTTTTCCTGCCAAAGTAACGGTGATATAAATTAATCTCTTTGATGAGCGCATCTTTATATCCAAGAGCAATTTCGCCAGAGTAATTAATTTTGTTATAGGGACAATAAGGGCAGAAATTTTTGCAGAAGGGAATGTGAATGTACAGACCGGCGTTATCCTTCAATTCAACCGGATCAGAATAATTAAACCTTTTAAAAGTGAAATCATCCGATTTATCGGCAAGCCTGTTTCTGATAAAGGTGAGAATCATAAATTACTATAAATATTTTATAGCGGTAGATATTGCACCCGGACTCAACCGGGCAATATGGTATATTTCTGCAAGACCGAGGTATCCGCAATTTTTGCAGGTCTCTTCATTCCCTGCTGATCTGCAACATCTGTAGAGTTTATTTTCAGCAAACAGATAGCTCAAGCCGTTTGGCCGCCTCCATGTATTTTTTTCAAGACTGTTCAATGCTTCTTTTGAATTAAGAATTCTGTAACCTTTTCTCTTCAGGATCAATATTCTATCTATGATTTGCCTCTTTCCCGGCTGACTGATTAACAGATCATCATTTTCGTCATGCGGGGTATAGAAATAGAAAAAGATCCCTTTTAACTTTTTAACCCTGCTTATATTTTCACAAAAGCTTTCAATTTCATCTTCATTTGTCCGGGTAATGGTATAGTTTGCGATTATTCTCCTGTGTTCTGATCGGTTGATATTTGAAATGATAAGGTCGTAACTTTTCCCTCGTATGGAATCGTGGATATTTTTCGATCCGTCCAGGCTGACAAAAACAGTGTCAGCTTCAGTTTCAACAGGGAATGTGCCATTTGTATAAATCACAATGAAGCTGAACCCGATGCTTCGGGCCAGACGAATTATATCATTAAGATTCTTTTCCTTGTCTCTCCATAAAAAAGGTTCTCCACCTTCAATATAAAGATACCTCATTCCTTTATTGTAAAGGGAAAGTAATCCATTATAGATCTCATTATAAGACAGATCGGGTATGCCACGATTGGAGACTGAGCAGTGACGGCAATGGAGATTGCATTTGTCGTTGATCACAATACCTCCTATGAAAGGGAGTTCCTTCCTGAGGACGACAGATTTTAATCCATAATTTATACAGTGAAAATAAAAAGGGATCCTGTTAAAATTCATTAAACTGATAATTATTCATTTTATGATACTCCCCGTCAATCTCACAATAGAAATCAGTTTTAAAGATTTTTTGTTTCATTACTACTTTTACCGGTTTCCTCATTCCGTCTTCATCGACCGATCCGTGAAGCACCAGAATGCCATATAAACCCAGTATCTGGTCCTGCTTTTTATCATCGATAATAAGCGAATACTCCATTGTATAAAATAAAGACCTCTTTTCTGCCCTTATAACGTGATTTTTGTAATTATATATTTTATGAATTGAAAATAATGTACTCATTCCGGGGAAATTTAATATTTATTATTGATCGGTATTGATTTCTTCTCAGTCAGACATCATTGAACTGCTGACAGGATAATAGTCAGTCTTTTTAAAAACTGACGCTAATGCCGCCTCCTCGATCGTCACTGTACCGGGGAAAAACATCATAAGCTGATCCGGTCAGACCAGGCTCCCAAATTCAGTTAAGGGATATAATACCTATTTTTCGGGAGGTGAATATATGGACATCAGCGCAAATTTCCAGCTCCCGTCAACTTTCTTGAGGACGCTGATTCTAGTTTGCACATGATCATTTATCGTATCGTTCCTGATGATACCTTTCCAGTGAGTCTCGCACAAAACCCATGCACTATTATTCATTATATCAATCTGATAATTTGTAAAGGTAGCTGTAACCAGCTTCCTGTCCCAGCTGTTGTCTTCTGTTTCTTTCTTTTCGGATGCGATGATATTATCACCTCCCTCATACTTCGTCTGACCCTTGGAGGAAATGAACATTTTTATTGACGAAGGTTCATTTACCCAGTAATTACTCATACTGACATAGTCCTGTTTAAAAAAAGCATCCTTTTCCTGTTCAAAAACAGCTTTTATAGCTTCTTTTTCTTTTTCGATATCAATTTTCTTCTGACACGAAGTTACTGCCAGCAAGATAAAAGCAAATAATGGTAATAGATACTTTTTCATGATAAGACAATTTAAGGTTAGTACTTTTTTCAGCTATATGAATTAATAAAGATCGTCATAAACCGCAAGTTATCTCAGTAATTGATAAAGAAACTGATATAAACAAAGTTACGTGACAATTGTAATACAAGTCAAGTTTATTTTTATATAACTCATCGGGCAGGTAAGACAGGCAATTTAAAATTTCATTAGCCCATCAGAAGCCGGTTGAGAAGTTTTGCCTGAGTGATGTTTTGTCCCTGAAAAAAGAATTAACCTTTAGAAATTAATTTTTACCTTCGCCCCTTCTTAGAATGGAAAAATTAAATTTCAATTATCATGGAACGGAAAATTTATTGTATTATATCTCTTCTGGGATTGATCTTTACCGGTGTTTTCTCACAGCAGGTAGCTGATTCCTCATTTAGTCCGGAACTTAAACATCCCGAGTATAAAACTGGAAAGGGTCCGGTAGTATTTGTTGATAGCGGGCATAATAATTTTCATACTGCAGGGGGCCGTTATATGCCATTTGCAAAGCTGCTTACCAGGGACGGATACGTGGTTAAAAGTTATAATGGGGAATTTGAATTAGCACGTCTTAAGAAAGCCCGGATACTTGTTATTGCCAATGCATTAAACAGTATTAATGTGATGAACTGGTACCTGCCGACCCCTTCTGCTTTCACCCCCGGTGAAATAGATGTATTAAGAAGCTGGGTTAAAGGAGGGGGTTCTCTTTTTCTTATTGCTGATCATATGCCAATGGGAGGAGCAGCTTCTGATCTGGCTGCTGCCTTTGGTTTTAAGTTCACCAACGGATTCGCCATGGATACTGTTCATCCCGGGCCTTCATTTTTCTACCGGAACGACAGTACTCTTTTATCCAATCGTTTAACAAACGGTCGTGATGGCGATGAAACAGTGAATAAGATTGTCACATTCACCGGGCAGGCTTTCAGAATACCGGCGGAAGCCACCTCAATTCTTCGCATGGATAACAGATATACCCTAATGGAATCAGATACTGCCTGGGTCTTTAATTCTGGAACAAGATATACCTCTATAGCAGGTTGGTCGCAGGGAGCATTTATGAAATATGGCCTTGGACGGCTTGTAATGTTCGGGGAGGCTGCCATGTTCACCGCCCAGCTTGCAGGACCTGCAAAAACACCTGTAGGAATGAATGCCGGTTATGCTGATGAAAATTACAGGCTGCTGCTAAACATTATTCACTGGCTTGACAGGAAGTTTGATTAGGGCACATCGGTTGAAGAGCAGAGCTTCAAACAACTAACCACAGTTCAATTGAAAGATATTTGCAGGACTACAAAGTGACTTTAGGTACCGATCTATAACTATCGTCAGGAAGCCGTGAGACAGACCAACCGTAATGGATTCTGTCTGAATAAAATCGAGAATATTGTCAATCCCTTGAAATTAAACCGTACCTTTGAAAGGAAATCGGTTTGAGATTTTGCGTATCTGGTTATCAATTCCTTTTACGATCAGTACATTTATTTTCCGCATTTTTTCGAAAAGCTGAAAAAAATATTGAAAAGCCGTGAAATATAAACATAGTAAATAGCTACCAATGGGAAGACCACAGGAAACATCGAACAAAAAAGAAGTAAGGAACAAGAAGGAGAAGAAAAGAAAAGAGAAGGAAAAGAAGCGGTTGAAGAGAAAAGAGGACGGGAAAGTCAATAGCTTTGACGATATGATTGCATATGTTGATGAATTCGGAAGGATAACTTCCACACCTCCCGATCCCACCAAGAGGAAAGAGATTGATGCAGAGAGCATAGAAATCAGTGTCACGAAAAACGATAATTCCCAGAGAACTGACTATATCCGTAAAGGGGTGGTTACCTTTTTTAACGAATCAAAAGGTTTTGGCTTTATACGTGATATGGATACCAAACAGAGTGTTTTTGTCCATTCAAAAAACCTTCTCGAACCGATAATAGAGAACAATATTGTCACATATGAAATCGGCAAAGGACCCAAGGGGCCAACTGCCTTAAAGGTAAAACTATTCAAAGAATAAACGACCTTATACAGCCAGGTCAATCTTTTTCCTGCAGTGACGCAGGCTCCCCCTTTAAAAGGAATTAAGTGAATTTTTGTGCAGGACCTCTTTACTCCGGGGCCTTTGATATGAAGCCTGTGCGAGGTACCCGTCGGCTTCAGCCTGTTGCCAGCCAGATCATATCCCTGTCAATCCTATTTTCGTAATGAATAGTAATCCCTGAAATATTAATAAAAAAATATTTGGAAGGAAAGACTTTTTTTTTGATCTTAGTATTAGCTCAGATAAAATTGATTTGGCCATAAGGGCATTCAGCCAAAAAGGGTTAAGTGAGTTCAGAGTGGTTTAAGAAAAAGAATAAATTTTTGTTTTTTATTCTCAAAACATCAGCCGGGTTAAATTGATGAGCAGTGATAAATATGTGTTTAAAATTGAAAATTTGACGATTTAACCTCAATAAATTTCTTGTTTAATTAACCTTTGTAAAACTATGAGATCATTAATTCAGGAATTAAAACCTTTATGCAGGAACAAACCTGTGGTGTTCTTTGCTTTTCTTCTTTTGACTACCGGTGTTTTTGCCCAGACGCCTGACTCAACTCAGACTCTGTTTAAATCAAATATTTCAGTAAGTGAACTATGGACTCCGGAAATCAAAGTCAATTCCATCCAGGGAGATATAGGAACGCTTGTGGGCTTTTACGGTGGAGCATTATTAAACCGGGCTTTTTTGTTGGGTATAACTGGTGGGGTCAATCTCAGCCATCCGAAAGTGAACTATGGCTATTTTGGAGCAATTTTCCAGTATATACATAAATCTTCCAAATTATTGCATTTCAGCGGTCAGATTGTACTGGCACGTGGTTCAACAAAAGATTATGAGAATCCAAAATCGGGACTTTTTGATAATTTCTGGAATATTTCGGGTGCCTCATTCTTTATGATGGAACCTGGTATAAACCTTGAATTGAATTTAAGCAAGAGTCTCACCCTCGTCGCAGGATCAAGCTACAGGTATGTGACTGGTCTGGATGAGAATAGCAAGAATGTTGCATTGACACATGTGACAAATAAAAACCTGAGCGGAATAAATTTCAATATAGGTCTTAAGATCGGGAAGAAACCTAAAAGCTAAAGGTATAGGTGTACTTCAGAAGTATTGTCCTTCCTGAGGAACGGGGTAACGCCGGAACCTCCCGGAGGATGCTGGTATTTAACCCTTCATCATATACAATATAAAAATCATTGCCTTCCCGCGGATTATACCTGAAACGGATGTTGGTCATAATTTTGTCGACTGCAGTGTTATATTGAACAAAAGCGGATAAGGCGGTTTTTACAGAAAGTGTGAGTAATCCCTTTAGTCCGGCAATATGATTCGTAAACCTCATCGCTCTTTCAGGGAAATTTACAAAGTCGAAATTATAGGTCAACGAGATATCGAGAGAAGAACCGATATTAAAAACAGGAGCAGCGGAAAAAGAGACTTTCCATCCGCCATAGAAACTGCCGGCATCAGCCTGGAATGTGCCATACAGGCCATGGCTGCTGGAAGTGTTGTACATAGCGGTAAGGTTAGTAAATGTATATCTGCCCCGAAGCACATTAGCCTGGTCTTCTCCCAGGGTCAGCGTATCTGACAGATCCTCGCGATTCCATGTAACAAAGATACTCCCTGAATATCCTTTCTTGGCCTCAAACGACCATGTAAGAACACCAATTGAGGTCTCCTGTAAACCTGTTGCGGTATTCCAGAAATTTGTTCCGGTGAATGATAGCTGGTGGTACCTCATAGCTGCCTTTTCATCAGGAAACCAGCCGTACTGAAGTATGCCTCGTAAGCCCTGATAGTTATCTTTCATCTCAAATCCTATACCTGGATTAAATCTGTCACCGCTATATGTATAAACGAAATCATAACTGAATCCTTTCAGGTTACGTCGCTGCCACTGAAGGAGCAGCCTGGAGGGTGACCGAGCAAATAGTCTGTTTACAGAATCATTTTCGAAGGTCTGGGCAAATTTAATATTCAGGTATTCATCACCTGCTACCCTGAACTGCCCGTCAATTCCGTAGGCAAGATTATATGTGCCGTTCATCCCGAGTCTTGTGGTCAGCATTCCTCCTGCATACGAATTCTTGTTAAAAACCGTTCTTTTTGCCCTCATGACACAAAAGTTTTCTCCCGGATGATCTTCGAAGGAGGCTGTCTGCATATCGAGTATTCCCAAATCCCATTTATTAACTCTTCCTGTCATCCTTACTCCACCATATATCCTTACAGGATGGCCGTCATATATCCCTATTCTGCGGCTATAGAACAAGTTATTTCCACCCAGGAAAGAGAAATCAAACACATCGGCTTTCTCCTGGAAAAACACTCTCTTCTCAGGAAAGAAAAGGGAATAACGGGTGAGATTAATCTTCTGATCATCAGCTTCAACCTGTGCAAAATCGGTGTTTAAGGTAATATCTGCTGTAAGGTTGTTTGTGATGCTGTATTTGGCGTCGAGGCCCGCATCGAATTTTGGTGATGTCTTAAGTTTATAATCTGTTACCGCTTCATTAAGTTCTTTTAACTGGCTTACTCCGGAGGTGACATAGGGGGTAAGATAAACCGGTTTGACCGGCTTCAATCCTTCAAAGACTATCGTACCGCATAACGAGGGTTTCCAGAATGCGTACTGTGCATCAGGGCTGACCGGCGGCCAGGTATCTATTTCAGATTTTGCAGGTATATAACACCATAGAATAAGTCCCATTTTTGTTTTCCCCTCTTCAACCTGGAACCTCAGACTGGAAAACGGAATCCTGAATTCTGCTGACCAGCTTCTCTCCTTTATAACAGTTTTTACGTCCCAGAAGGTGTTCCAGCTGAAATTGATATCTTCATCCTGAACCATTACATCATTTTTAAGCGCTGCATCGGTTCTGCATCCGTTAGGATTGGTAAAGAACCCGAAGGCATTCTGCCTGTCATAAAAAGAGTCAAGAATAATTCCAAACCAGTCGCTGGTTGGCATTGAATAATCCCTTTTTTTGCCAATAGCTCTCATTGTTGAGGGGTCTTTGTAATAAAATACCCCTGAAGCATAAAAATAGGTATCATCATAAGCGATCTTCAATACTGAGGAATCGGTAGGTTCGTTTCTGAAGACAGGAGAATGCATTATCATTTTTAAGGGAGCAACCTCGTTCCAGGCTTCTTCATCAGGAATCCCGTCAAAAGTGATCCGGCCGGAAATTTTAGCGACCCTCAAAGGCTCCTGTGAGAAGACATCTGAAATGACCAGAAACAACACTGCACAAATTATTAACCGGAAAGAAATGGCAAGATTGCTTTTCAGATCAATCTTATAACCAGGTTTGATATTGATAATCAGACCTGATAGTTTTTTTATCTCCTCAAGAGAAAGTTGCATAATATGA
>Ga0315276_10007185_pt1 | contig 10288 bp, 7 predicted proteins | sample YL17G05_0_MG_FD_204542 | JGI IMG/M metagenome (GOLD analysis project Ga0315276, IMG submission 204542) | Sediment microbial communities from Yellowstone Lake, YNP, Wyoming, USA - YL17G05_0 | ecosystem: Environmental > Aquatic > Freshwater > Lake > Sediment | place: USA: Wyoming | collected... | reverse complement strand
CAGGAATCGAAGCTCGGTGCGAGCGAGCGCCTGGTCGTGATCGAGCACTCGCTCGATGTACTCCACCTGGAAGATCGCATTCGTGAGCGCCTGCGCCGGCCCGTCGTGGACCTCCTGCGCGAGGCGCGATCGCTCGCCCTCCTGCGCCTCCACAATGCGGAGGGCGACGTCCGAGGGAAGCGGGGAATGGGCGTGCCCCGTGATCAGCTTCCCGTCACCGCGCTCCAGGAACAGCCAGACGTTTTCCAGCGTGCGCTGGGTCAGCTCCAGCCGGTTCAGCTCTGTCTCGTGGCGCCCGATGTCCGCCGTCAGGCGGTCCACGTCCGTCCGCAGCTCGCCGATCCCCTGGTCCCACGCACCGGATGCGGCCGGCCCGGCGGCATCGGTGCCGTTCCGGTCAGGTGCCGTTGCGTGCGAGCGCTCCAGCGCGTCCAGCTCGTCGCGGAGCGACTGCCAGTGGGCGAGCTCCTCGCGATACGCGTCGCGATAGCGGTCGCGGATGCCGCGCATCGTGTTCCCGGTATGCGCGAGGGCAGCCTTCGCCTCGGCGTGCAGACCGTCGAACCGGCCGTCACGAAGGTCGGAGCGTTCGCGCGCGACGTCCATCAGATTCGCAGTATACGGAGCGGCGTTCACGGGCAGACCAGTTCGAAGACACGTGTGTCCGTCAACGCCGCCCTCGCCGCGGTGTCCGACCCGACGCGGATGTCCACTTCGCGGAAACAGGCGACATCGGGATCGTTCGTGTCGAGGACCGCGGGCCAGCGGCCGTGGTCCGTGGAGTGCACGATGAGGTATCGCGTGCCGGGCAAGGCCTTCGCGAGCGCCAGGATGCTCGCCGGCGATTCGTCCGGCAGGCCCAGTGCGGGTGCGCGCTCGCCTTCGGCCCACCAGATCGGGAAGTCCGTGATGACCGGACCCATCTGGCTGACGGGCGGCAGCCCGGCGGCGGCCAGCTGCCCGGGCAGCGCCCGGTACCGCGCCTGGATGTCCCGCGACTGCGCGCCGAACCCGGGCAGGAGCACGAGGCTGAAGAGCGCGGCGCCGGAGATGGTCAGGGCGGGGCCCAGCCACGCGACCGGCCGCGTCCAGCCGCGGACGCGGCCGATCCGGACGATGAGCGCGTCGAGCGCGAAGAGGCAGCTGATGATCAGCAGGACGTGCGCCGCGCCCGCCGCGTGGAGGTACGTCCCCCACGTCGTCGCGACCGGGAACACGAGCGTCGTGAACGCGAACGTGGCGAGGGAGACGACGAGCAGCGGCCGGAGGGCGGCGCCGCGGCCGAACCACGGCAGCATGACCAGCCCGATGAGGCCGACCGGGAAGGATGGCAGCAGGAGCACCGTCAGGAGGTTGTGCTCGAAGCCGTCGATGCGCATCTGCAGCAGCCGGCCTGGACCCACCGCGAGGTAGCGCGAGAGGGTGGGCGGGTCCGTGAACGCGAAGATGTCGAAGCCGGTGACGGAGAACGCGTTCGTGATGGTCTGGCTCGGCAGGGCGCTCCCGAGCACGAGCGCATTGCGGGCGGCCCAGGGAAGGAACACGAGGATCGCGACGGCCGCCGGCACGGCGACGAGCCGCGCAGCCGGCATCCACCGCGCCGAATTGCTGCGACGGCCACCGGCATCGTCGAGGGACTCGGCGGGGGAGGAGGCGGACCGGCGGGCGGCGAACACGACGAGGAGGAACCACGTGCCCGCCAGCCAGATCGCCTCATTCCGGGTCAGCGCGCCAAGGCCGATCACCACGCCCAGGCTCAGCAGCCGGGGATCGCGGGCGGCCGCCCGCCACCCGCCGGCACGCGGCGTCCGCAGGATCCGCGCCATCAGGATGCAGCCGGTCAGCACGAACAGCGCGAAGAGCGCCGTGGAGTCCGTCAGGGTTGAGTGGACCAGGAGGGGCAGCTGGACCGCTGCCGTCAGCCCCGCGCCGATCGCGAGGACGCGGGAGCGCGTGTGCGACAGGCCGCGCTCGGCGGAGACGTCCCACGCAAGGCGCCAGGTGAGGATCGGGATCAGGGTCCCGACGAGGACCGCCACGACCTGGGCCGACTGGTAGCCGGTCCCGAGGAACGCCATCGGGATCGCCGCCAGGAGTGACGGGAGGGGCATCCACACCTCGAACGCCGGACGGGGCGGGAGTGCGAGCGGTGGCGTCTGGAAGCTCCAGACGGCGTCGCTGACCAGGCCTCGTCCTTCGACGAGGTTGCGCGCGACGCCGTAGTAGTAGGCCGTGTCCTCCGGGATCGGGAACGGCACCAGCGACGCGGCGGCTACGCGGGCCACCAGCGCCACGAAGCCCACGAGCGCAACGCTGAGCCACATCTCCCGCCGTGTCATGGTGCGGGGCTCGCCGGGACCGCGGCGGTCGCCGCGCACCGCGTGTCGGCGGCGTCGAAGCACACCGGATAGATCGCGATGGCGGGGTACGCCGCCAGGACGGGATCGGTGCTCGGTGCTTGCGTCGAGAACGCGGGCGGACCGATCCACTCGGGTCGCGGGCCGCCCTTGAGGACGGGGGCGAGCGCCCGGACGATCTCGCGCCGCTCGAGGATCAGCCACCGGGTGCCGTAGGCCCGGGCGACGTCGCGGATGGTGTCGATCGGGTCGTCCGGGGTGACCACGCCGCCGCGGCCCGTGTAGTAGCGATAGGCGGCGGCGTCGATGGACAGCAGGCGGTCGTCCTGCGAGGCGCCGATCGCCACCAGTTCGTTGGCGACCGTGATCCGCTGCTGACGGATCGCGTCCCAGCCGTTGATCACGGCGAGGCCGTACACCACGCTGGTGGCAAGGGCGAGCGCGACCGCGCCGCCCACGAACACGCGGCCCGCGCTGTCCACGCTCCACGTCCGCCGGCGCCGAGCGATCCACGCGACGCCCGCGAGGATCCCTTCCATCGCGAGCACGTACGAGTGCGGCGCGAGGGCGACCGCCGAGTGGATGAACGTCCCGCCCGGCACGTGGACCGCCGAGACGATTGCGGAGAACGCGAACAGGATGAAGGCATAGACGAAGAACGGCCCGAAGTCCACCGAGCGCCGCCGCAGCCACGCTCCGGCGACCAGCAATGGCACGAGGAATACCGAGCCGACGAGGACGCCGTAGATCTCGATGGCGGCGACGAGCCCGCCGAGGCGGCTCATCAGCAGGGGGCCAATCCCCTGGCCCAGCAGGTAGCTGAGCGTGGCGGGTGTCGTGATCGAGTTCCACTCCGCGATGTCGCGGATGTAGAGGACCCGGCCGGACTGTGACGACGGCAGGAGCGACCCGAAGACCGACAGCTGGCGGGCGAACCACGGCGCGACGACGAGCAGGAACAGCCCGAAGCACGCAGCCGCCGCCCAGACCGGGATCGTGGGACCGGCGGCGGCGGCGGCGAACGGCACGCCCTCCGACTTGACGATCCGCCGCGCTGCGCGTCCGGCGCGCCACGCGCGCCACCGGTCCCAGGCGAACGCCAGGCCCACGGTCGCCCCGACGAGCACGCCGTCATTGCGTGCGAGCGTCGCCAGCCCCACGAGCAGGCCGGCCAGCGCGAACTCCCACGGCCGGCGTCGTTTCAGCGCCCGTGCCGTGAACAGCAGCGCTGCGGCGACCAGCGGCTGGTAGAACCCGAAGTTGTCAGGCTGGGAGAAGAACACGGCCGACGCGGCCGGCGACGCGGCTAGCAGCCCTGCGGCAACGCCCACGATCGGCTTCGCGCCTGCCTCGCGCGCAATCGCCCACGTCAGCGGCGCGGCGAGGGCGCCGGCAAGGGCGAAGGGCAGCCCTGCCGCGAACTGGCTGCCACCGAAGAGCGCAAGGAACGGCACCTGGACGAGGGACGCCAGCGGCATCCAGTGCGCATTGCTGGGGATCGGCAGGTGCGCATCGGCCGGGAGGCGGCCGCCCACCTCGGCGAAGATCCACACGAAATCCACGTTCAGCCCGTGGCCCGAGTTGATCGCGCGCGCCACGTCCGCGTAGTACGAGGAATCCGGGTACGCCGGGTCCGGGAAGAGCGCGAGGAACGCGACGCGCACCAGGAGCGCCACGAGGTACAGGGCGACAGGGGTCCTCACGTCGGTGCACGGTAGCACCGCCCCTCCGGCACTCCGAGGGGTACCAATTGGCTACTGCCGGGACCCCACCGGACTGGTCCCAACCCTCCACGCCATGCCTACGATCGCCGCGATGTCCCCGTCGCCCCGCCCGCTCCCCGCTCCCCCGGCTGCCGCTGTGCCTGCACGCCGCCCGGCCTGGCCGCTCTGGCTGGTCGTGGGAGTCGCGGGCTGGGCTGGAGTGGCAGCCCTCGGCGTGCAGCTGTATTCGCTGGTCCCGCGTCGCGCGGGATTCGACCTGGAGCTGCTCCTGGGTGCCGGGCGCCGGGTGGCCGGCGGCGAGACGCCATACGACGCCGGCATGCTCGCCGGCCGGGCCCCCAGCGCCGTGGACCTCTTCTACTCCTATCCGCCGCCGGTCGCGCAGTACCTGTCGCTGTTCGCCGCGATCCCATCACCGGTGATGCTGGTGGCATGGGGCATCGCCGCGGGGGTGGGGCTGCTCGCCGTCGCCGTGGCGCTCGCGGGCCTCCGCGCGCGGACTCCGACACCGGGACTCCGAGAGCATCTCCGGCTCGTGGGCCTCCCGGTCGTCGCGATCGCGCCGTTCGTCTTTCCCTTCGCGATCGCGGGCCTCTTCGGCAACCTCGACGCGCTGTTCCCGCTGCTGTACGGCCTGATGCTCGTGGGTGCGCTCGGCGCGTCGCCCGCGTCCCGGTTCGCCGGCGGTGCCGCGCTCGCGATGGCCGCGGTTGCGAAGCTGCACCCGGCATCGATGGTCATCTGGTTCCTCGTGCGCGGACTACGGGATCGCCGGCGAACCCCTCGCGGGGTCCGCGGTTCGGGCCGTCCGGCGCCCGCTTCGGGCGTCCCCGGTCCGTTGATCGTCGCCGCCTCGGCGGCAGCCGTCGGGCTTGCGATCCTCGTCGTCAGCCTCATCGCCGGAGGCGTCACCCCGTGGCTGGACTACGCGGCCGTGCTCCGGGCCGGGTCGGCTGCCGAGGTCGTGGACGCCCGCAACATTGGTCCCGCGGCGCAGCTGGCGCTCCTCGTCGGGGGCGGCGAAAGCCTCGGCCGCCTGGCGCAGATCGTGGTGTTGCTGGTCGCGGTCGCTGGGACTGCCGCGGCCGCCTGGGGCCGCGATGACACCGTCGAGAGCTTCGCCTGGGCAACCGTGGCATCGCTCGTGATCCTGCCGGTGACGTGGTTCCACTACCCGGTCGCGCTGCTGCCCGTCGCGGTCGCCGTCTGGCTCCGGGCGGACGGGCCGGGCCGGCGCCGCGTCCTTGGCCTGTTCGCGGCCGCAATGGTCGTGGGCGTGCTGGCCGTCGGCGTCCCGGTGCTGATCTGGGTGTCGGTGGCGCTGGTGCTCCTCGCGGCGCGCCTGACCGCACCCGCCGTGATCACGGAGCTGCCGTTCCCGAGGCTTGAGCCGTCGCGCATCTCGCGGTTTCCCGCGCCCGGAAGCGACGTCCGGTGACTTGGTCCCCGCGCCGGATCGCCCCGCCGGCCGCCCCGCCGGCCGCCCCGCCCGCCCCGCCCGCCGCACCGTCCCGCGACCCCTCGGCGGATGACGACCGGCGCCGTCCGCCGCTCCTCTTCTGGCTGCCGATCGCGCTGCTCCCCACGGCGGCCTGGCTCTTCGTGCTGCCGTTCCAGTCCGCAACCGGCCCGCCGTTCCTCGACTGGAACATCTACCGCCACGGCTTCGACCTCTGGCGGTCAACCGGCTCACCCTACGAGGTGCTGCCACCGGGCTGGAATCCGTACACCACGTTCCCGTATCTCTACCCGCCGTCCAGCTGGCCGCTGATGCTGATCGCGACGGTGCTCCCGCCCGTGGTCGCGGGCCTGGGCGCGCTGCCGCTGCTGCTCCGGCCGCCCCGGCTCGCGCTGGTGCCGGTGGCCGCGGTGCTGCTCATCCTGGGCCTGGGACCCGCGCTCTACCTGGGCAATGTCAACCTGATCGTGGTCGGGCTGATCGTCGCTTCGTTCCTCCCCGGCCGGTGGGGCGGCATCGCCTTCGCGGCCCTCGTGGGCGTCAAGCTCTACCCGATCGTGCTGCTGCCGCTGCTGTGGGGGGACCGGACACGGACGCGATGGGCGCTCGGCGGGATCGCCGCCCTCGTGCTCAGCGGCACGCTGTTCTTCGGGCTCCAGGGCTGGCACGACATGCTCACCACGCTCCTCAACGAGGGCCGCCATCCCGACATCTCGTGGAACCCGTTCACGGACCTCGGGCCCATCCGCGTGGTGCCCGCCGGCCTGATCGTGCTCGCCGGCCTGGCCGTGCGCTCGCCCACGATCACCCTGGTCGGCGCGACGTGGGCGAGCGGGGTCGTCACGGGCCACTACCTGGTCACGTTCGCGGCCGCCCTTGCCGTTGAGCCGGCGCTCCGGGAGACGATGCGCGCCGCGGCGCGCCTGCCCCTCACGATCGGCGCCCGTCGGGCCCGCCTCTTCCGCTTCCGCGGTCGGCCCGCCGCGCCCGACCCCCTGGCGAATTCGTAGACTGCGCCCGTGGAAGCCTCTTCGCTCACGATCGTCCTGCCGGCCTACAACGAAGAGGCGCGGCTTGGTCCCGCGCTGGAGGAGCTGTTCGGGTATCTCCGGCGCGGCGGTCCCGGTCGGTACGGCCTGCCCGGCCCCGCCGAGCTTGCACACGACATCGCGGTCCTTGTTGTCGACGACGGCAGCACGGACAGCACGGCAGCCCTGGTCGAGGCACGGATCGAGGCCACGAATGCCGCCGGCGGCCCCACGCTCCACCTGCTCAAGGTGCCGCACGGCGGCAAGGGCGCGGCCGTTCGGGCGGGCGTCCTCGCGGCCGTGTCTGACGTCGTGGTGTTCGCCGACGCGGACATGGCGACGCCGCCGGACCAGCTGCCGCTGCTGACGCGGGCGCTCCGCGACCACGACGTGGTGCTCGGCAGCCGGATCCAGCCCGATGGGCGCGACATGCGTCGCACGCAGCCGGGGTACCGCCGGGCGCTGGGCCGCCTGTTCCACGTCCTCGCGTCCGCGTGGGTCGTTGGGCCGGTGCAGGACACGCAGTGCGGGTTCAAGGGCTTCACCCGCACCGCGGGCCGCGATCTCTTCGCGATGCAGCGTGTGACGAGCATCGTCTTCGATGTCGAGGTGATCTATCTCGCGCGCCGGCGCGGGTACTCCATCGCGGTGGTGCCGATCGAGTGGACCGACCGCCACGGGTCGCGGATGCACGCGCGCCCCGGTCTCGCGATGCGCGTCCTGTGGGACCTCGTGCGGATCCCCCTCATCCACCGCCGGCTGCCCCCGCGGCACGCCGAGACATGAGCGGAACCGCCGTGGGGCGCTGGCTGCCCCCGTTCGCGGTCGCAGCGTTCGCCCTCGGCGTGGCGCTGATCCTCGCCGTCGCCGGCCCCACCCTGGGCTACGACGAGCAGGCCTACGTGGGCGCAGCCCACCGCCTCCTCGACGGCACCCCGCTGTACGACGCGGCCGTGTCCGTCGCGGGCGGTTTCGCCATCTACCTCTACCCACCGCCCTTCGCGGTCGCGATGCTTCCCGTCGCGCTGCTCCCGGCGACGGCGGGGCTCTGGCTGTGGATCGGCGGCCTGCTGGCGGCCTTCCTGGCGGGCGTGGCGCTCCTGCCGGTGCGCCGCGACGTGCGCTGGGCAATCGTCCTGCTGGCGGGCCTGTCGTGGCCGTTCCTCTACTCCGTGAAGCTGGGCCAGGTGGGGCCGCTCCTGTTCCTCGCGTTTGCCGCCGGGTGGCGGACGCTGGACCGGCCCGTGCTGCTGGGCGTCGCGATCGCGAGCGGCGCGCTCGTCAAGGTGCAGCCGGCGCTCCTGCTCGTCTGGGCGCTTGCCACCGGGCGCCGCCGCGCGGCGGCTGTCGGCGTCGGTGCCGCCGCCGCCGCCGCGGTCCTGGTCACGCCGTTCGTGGGGATCGGCGCGTGGGCGGACTACGTGGAGCTCCTCCGGCGTGTCAGCACGCCCGTCACGACACCCCACAACTTCACGCTGGGCGCGGTGGCGTTCCAGCTCGGCGCGCCCGAGAGCGCGGCCGGGATCCTGCAGCTCGCGATGTTCGGGGCGACAATCGCGGCCACCGCCTGGGCATGGGTGCGCGCCGACGCCGAGTCCAGCTATGTCACGACGGTTGTCGCGACCCAGCTGCTCTCGCCGTTGCTCTGGGACCACTACGCGATGCTGCTCCTGCTGCCCACCGCGCTCCTGCTGCAACGACGCCACTGGTGGGCGGCGGCGATCCCGCTCGCGGGGTGGCTGCCGGCCCCGGCATACCCAGTGCTGTTCCTCGTGGCGCTCGTTGCGCCGATCGTGACGCGACCGCGGACGGAGGCGAGCCCCGCGACGCTGCCGGTGCCGAACCCGGCCTGACCGCCCCCGGTCGGCGGCCACCATCACCGGTGCTAGCCTTTCGGCCGTGCACGCCCTCGCCAGCGCCAGGTCCCTCGAATCGGGCGAGCGCCGGCCCATCCGGTCCGCCACGTGGGCACCCCTGGTCCTCGGGATCGCGCTCGTCGTCGTGTCCTTCGCGATCTACCTGTTCTGCAACCGCAGCTTCAACGCCGGCCGCGGCGACTTCTTCTACCTCGCCGATGCGTTCCTGAACGGTCGCACGTGGCTCCTGGGCGGCCGCGGCGCGTGGGACAACGTCGTCATCGGGTCGCACGTCTACGTGCCGTTCGCGCCGTTTCCCGCGTTTCTCCTCGTGCCCCTGGTCGCCCTCGTGGGTCCCATCACCGCGGACACCTGGCAGCCCATCGTCAACGCCGGCCTCGCCGCCATCGACGTTGGTCTCGCGTACGCGCTCGCCGCCCGGATCGGCGTGATCAGGCTGTCGGACCGGACCTGGATCGCGATCCTGCTGGGCTTCAGCACGCAGATCTGGTGGGTCACCACGCGCGGCGGCGTCTGGCACACCGGCCACCTGGTTGCGACGGCGCTGACGCTTCTCGCCCTCATCGAGCTGTTCGGCCGGCGCAGGATGCTGCTGGTTGGCCTCGCCGGCGGGGCCGCGTTCCTCACGCGCGCCCCGCTGGTCGTGGCGATGCCCGTCTACGGCCTGTGGGTGCTGGTGCGCGACGCGGGTGACGTTGCGTTCACCGCCCGGTTCCGCCGGCTCCGCGTGCACGGATCCCTGGCCACGTCCGCCGTCCGCAGCGCTCCGCTGCGCGAGTGGTTCCTGCTCACCCTCGGGTTCGTCCCATTCCTGCTCTTCTACCTCTGGTACAACGCCGAGCGGTTCGGATCACCGCTGGAGTCCGGCTACGGGATGGCATCGCTGCCGGCCTTCCTGGAGGCGCAGCGCAGGCAGGGCCTCTTCGCTGTCGCGCACCTCGGGATGAACCTGGACTACCTGCTCTGGCATCTGCCGAAGCTGATCCCGGAGTTCCCGTTCTTCCGACCGGACGGCCTGGGGATGTCCATCCTGCTCACCAGTCCGGGCCTGCTGCTGGCCGTGCGGGCCCCGTGGCACGACCGCCGGACGTGGCTGCTCGCAGGCGCGTTCGTGATCACCCTGGTTCCCAGCCTGCTCTACTACGGCGGCGGTTGGCTGCAGTTCGGCTATCGCTACGCGCTGGACGCGATCCCCTTCGCCGTCGCCCTCGCCGCGATGGCCGCCGCGCGCCGTGGGCGCATCGCGCTGGGCTGGAAGGTCCTGATCGTCTTCGGCGTCCTGGTGAACGCCGCCGGCGCCTGGTGGGCGTACAACCTCTGACGGCCGCGGACGAAGCACGGATTCCGCGGGCAGTGCCCTCGGGTTCGTTCGCCGGCCGTGTCGGACATGCGGGCCGTGCCTCCCGCGGGGCAGCACCAACGCACGGATTCTTGCCTTCGCAACCACTTGGCGGTCCCGGTGCTATCGTGACCCGCGTGACCAGCCCAACCGTCGAAACGGAGCCTGCCTGTCCGGGCGAGCCGGAGAACGTCACGACTCCTGCCCCCGCGGAGCCCAATCGCGACCCCCGGGCGCCTCGCGGACCGCTTGTGGCCGTCCGCCGCCCGCTTGACGCGATCCCGCGCGACACGTGGGACGCGGTGGCGGCGCGCACGCCGTGGGCCACCCCGTTCGCCGCGTGGGCGTTTCATCGGGCCTGGTGGGACGCGTACGGCGCGACGGCGCACGACGAGACGATCGTCATCCTCGACCTTGCGCTCGCCGGCGGTGCGGACGCCCAGCCGGTCGCGATCGTGCCCCTCATGCACCGCCACGAGGTGGAGCCGCTGGATGCCGAGACGC
>Ga0315276_10007184_pt1 | contig 10288 bp, 11 predicted proteins | sample YL17G05_0_MG_FD_204542 | JGI IMG/M metagenome (GOLD analysis project Ga0315276, IMG submission 204542) | Sediment microbial communities from Yellowstone Lake, YNP, Wyoming, USA - YL17G05_0 | ecosystem: Environmental > Aquatic > Freshwater > Lake > Sediment | place: USA: Wyoming | collected... | reverse complement strand
CGTCACCGTCGGGCCCGTCTTTAACATGATCGCCGCGACCGGCGAAGAGATCGGCTGGCGAGGATTTCTGGTGCCCGAGTTGACCAAGCTCACCGGGTATACGGGCGCGTCCTTGATCAGCGGGTTGATCTGGGCCGTGTGGCATTATCCCGGCATTCTCTTCGCCGACTACAACAATCCCGCGACCCCGCGCTGGTATTCGCTCATTTGCTTCACGGTCATGATCGTCGGCATCTCGTTCGCCATGAGCTGGATCCGGCTGAAGTCGGGCAGCCTATGGACAGCGGCCGTGTTTCACGGCAGCCATAACTGCTATATCCAGGCTGTCTACGACCCGCTGACTATAGGCGCCGGGATCACGCCGTTCATCATCGGCGAGTTCGGCGCGGGGCTGGCGCTCATGGGACTCGTCGTCGCGTACGTTTTCTGGCGGAAACGGGGCGAGCTCCCGGTCCTCGCGGGACCTGAAATGCTGCCGCGCAACGCGAAATAACAAGCCTGGCCGGCCATCGAAGACGCCTCGGAAAGACGGCCGGACGAAAAGTCAGATGAAGCGTCCGGCGAGGACGGTGCCGCAGGACGGGCAGCGCGAATCCACAAGGGCGTTCGCGACGACCGTAAAGCCCCGGCGGCGGATGATAACGAGGCCGCATGTCCGGCAGAGCGTGTCTTCGGACTCGCCCGGGACGTTGCCGATGTAGATATATCGCAGGCCTTCGCGCCGGCCCGTTTCGGCGGCGGCCCGGAGGGTGGAAACGGGCGTCGGCGGCGCCTGGGTATAGCGGTAATCCGGGTGGAAACGGCTGAGATGCCAGGGGATGTCGGGGTCCACGGAGGCGATGAACCGGGCGATCCCTGCGATCTCCTCCGCCCCGTCGTTGAGGCCGGGGACGACGAGGGTCGTGACCTCGACCCAGATGCCCAGCCGGCGCATCAGGCGGATGGTTTCGAGGACGGGTTCGAGCCGGCCCCCGCAGACCGTTCTGTAGGTTTCGTCCTTGAACGCTTTAAGGTCGACGTTGGCGGCGTCGAGAGAGGGCCGGATGGTCTCAAGGGCCTCGGCCGTCATGTAGCCGTTGGTGACGAAATTATTGAGAAGGCCCGCCTCTTTGGCGAGCCTGGCCGTATCGTATGCGTACTCGAAGAAGACCGTCGGCTCGGTGTAGGTATAAGAAATGCTCCGGCAGCCCTGGTCGAGGGCCGATCGGACAATGTCCTCCGGGGCGAACGGCTCGCCCGCGATCCCGCCGCCCTTCCTCCGTGACGCTTGCGAGATCTGCCAGTTCTGACAGAAGCCGCAGCGGAAGTTGCAGCCCGCCGTGGCGATGGACAGGGCTTTGGAGCCGGGCAAAAAATGATAAAGCGGCTTTTTTTCGATGGGATCGACGTGCGCGGCGACGACCTCGCCGTAGACGAGCGTCAGAAGACTCCCATCGCGGTTTTCGCGGACGCCGCAGATCCCCTGCTTGCCGGGCGCGACGACACAGCGATGGGAGCAGAGCCGGCACTGGACCTGCCCGCCTTCGAGCGGTTCCCAGAGCATGGCCGCGCGGGTCATTTCTTTTTTCCGCCCGAAATTAAAGTTTCGGCCGACGGGCAAAGCCGCCGCAGGAAGCATTCGGCACATTTCGGCTTGCGCGCCTGACAGAGGGCCCGGCCGTGATCGACGAGCAGGAAATTGAAATCCAGCCAGTCGACCTTGGGCACCGTTTTCAGAAGATCGCGCTCGACTTTGACCGGGTCCTCATGACGGCTTAGCCCGAGGCGCCGGGAAAGGCGCCCGGCGTGGGTATCGACGGCGATCCCCTCGGCTTTGCCGTAGCCGGCGGCGAGGACGATGTTGGCCGTCTTGCGGGCGACGCCGGGCAGCGTGACGAGCGCGTCCATGGAATCGGGGACGTCGCCGCCGTTTTCCTCGACGATCCGACGGGCCGCGCCGATGATGGACTTGGCCTTGTTCCGGAAAAAGCCGGCCGAGCGGATCTCCTGCTCGAGCTCGGTCCGGTCGGCCCGGGCGAAGTCGGCCGCGGTCGGGTATTTCCGGAAGAGCGCCGGCGTGATCCGGTTGACCCGCTCGTCCGTGCACTGGGCGGCCAGGATCGTGGCCACGAGGATCTGGAGCGGGTTCCGGAATTCGAGGGCCGTCCGAGGCTGCGGATAGTGTTTCCGGAGTAGCCCGATGATCCGGCCGATGCGTCGGGGCGCCGGTTCCATGGCCTCTCCCCGCCTCACCGCGTCAGGGCCCGACGTGGAAGAGGTCTTCGCCGATATGGAAATCCTCGACGCTGTAATAGTCGGGGAACTTCAGGAGGAGCTCGAGCTCCGCCCTGATCATGGCCTGGTGGCTTCTCTCGACGCGGCCGAGGTAGGCCAGGACCTTCCGGCCCGCCTCGTCCTCCGCCCTCTCGCCGGCCTCGTTGTAGAAGGCCTCAGCCGTCTCCTCGGCCTTAAGGGCCGCTTGGAAGAGGGCCGGGACGGTGGGCTCGGTGCCGACGGAAACGGAGATCGGCGGCATCAGGGACGACTCCGGGACGTCCTTGGGCTTGTCGGGGTATCTCTGCCCGAGGAGCCGCTCGAGGATCTTCTTGTGGTGCTCTTCCTCGAGGGCTAGGAACTTGAGCTTCTGGAGAAGGATGACGTTTTTCACCCGCTCCTGGAGCCTGACGTAAAAGGCGGCGGCGTCGACCTCGGAGCGGATGGCCACGCCAAGGATCTGCCAAACCGGAAGTTTCTTGTCGATGGACATGGTGACCTCCCTTGGGTCCGGCTTCAGAACGTGACGAACTTGTCTTTGGGAGTGCCGCAGAGGGGGCACTTGTCCGGCGCGTCGCCTTCCATGGTGAAGCCGCAGAAGGAGCAAACATGGACGGGCTTGAAGTCGATGTCCCGGCCCGACTCCACGGCCGAGCGGGCGCTCCGGTAGACGCCGGCATGGATCTTTTCGGCGGCCATGGCCCAGTTGAAGAACTTCTCGGCCGTCTTCTCGCCCTGGGCCTGGGCCACGACGATATAGGCCGGGTACATCTCTTCGACCTCGAAGTTTTCGCCGCCGACGGCCGCTTCGAGGTTATCCTTGGTGGTGCCGATCCCGCCGAGCGTTTTGAGATGATTCGTAGCGTGGACTTGCTCGGCGTAGGCGTTGGCCTTGAAGGCGCGGGCGATGTTCGGCAGCTTTTCCGCGGCGGCTCTTTCGGAGAAAGCGAGGTACTTGATATGGGCCTGGCTCTCTCCGGCGAGGGCGGCCTTGACGTTCTCTTCGGTCATTTTCTTCATATCCAACTCTCCTTTAGGGAATTCGTAACATGGCCTGGATGGCCCCCCGGGCCCGATCGGCGACGGCCGGGGGGACGACGATACGGGTCGTATCCGTTTCGAGCGCCCGCAGGACCTTGGCGAGCGTCGTCATTTTCATGTGGACGCAAAGCGCCGCGTCACGGCCGGGATAGAATTTCACGGCCGGGTTCTCCCGGCCGAGCCGGTAGAGGATGCCTTTCTCGGTGCCGACGATGACCTCCCGCCGGGACGTCGCCCGCGCCTCGAGGACCATCTTGCCCGTGGACAGGACCTTGTCGGCGAGGTCGATGACGTCCAGGGGGCACTCGGGGTGGACCCAGACCTCGGCGTCCGGATGGATGGCCTTTGCAGCGAGGATGTCCCCGGGGGTGAACTTGTGGTGGACGTGGCAGTAGCCGTCCCAGGCGATGAGCTTCTTGCCCGTTTCCCGGGCGACCCACGCGGCCAGGTTCTTGTCGGGGACGAAGAGAGCTTCGCCGACGCCCAGCGAGTTGACGACGGCGACCGCGTTCGAGGACGTGCAGCAGATGTCGCTTTCGGCCTTGACCTCGGCGCTCGTGTTGACGTAACAGACGACCTTGAGCCCCGGGTAGCGCTCTTTCCAGGCGCGAAGCTCGCGGGCGTTGATCATGTCGGCCATCGGACAGCCGGCCTCAGCTTCGGGAAGGAGCACCGTCTTCGCCGGCGAGAGGACGGCGGCCGTCTCGGCCATGAAGTGGACGCCGCAGAAGACGATGACTTCGGCGTCGAGGACGGCGGCCTTCCGGCTGAGCTCGAGGGAATCCCCGACGAAGTCGGCGGCGTCCTGGACCTCGGGGAGCTGATAGTTGTGGGCCAGGATGACGGCGTTCCTCCGCCGCTTGAGCTCGGCGATCCTCTCGAGCGTGTTCGGTTCGTTCACGGGTCTTCCCACTTCCCGGCTGCCGTTTCGGGATCTAGCCCTTCATCGGTTTTCCGCAATGAAGGCACTTGTCATCGCCCTTCTTCGTGATCCCGCCGCAGGAAGGGCATTCCTCGAACTCGACCCGGCAGGCCCGGCAGACTGTCTTGTCCTCCTCCTCGAGCGAAGAGTCGCAGTACGGGCAGGCACAGCTTTCGTGTTCGTGGGCGTCGACGGGCGCGCCTTCGCGCGGCGCGCGGCCCGCCCGCTTATCCTGGTAATTCTTGATGGCTTCATGAAGGGCGTCGGCGCCGAGGTTCGAGCAGTGCATCTTGTTCTTGGGCAGCCCGCCGAGCTCCTCGGCCACGAGGTCGTTGGTGATGGCCATCGCTTCGCCGAGCGTCTTGCCCTTGGCCATCTCGCTGACCATGCTGGAGACGGCGATGGCGGCGCCGCAGCCGAAGGTCTGGAACTTGACGTCCTCCAGCCGGTCGTCCTTGACCTTGATGTAAAACGTCATCATGTCGCCGCAAACGGGATTGCCGACCTGGCCGACGCCGTCGGCATCGGGGAGGACGCCCACGTTGCGGGGATTGGCGAAATGGTCCATGACTTTATCGCTGTACATTATGACCCTCTCTCTTGCAGGTACTGGGTGTAGAGCGGTGACATGCCGCGGAGCCGCTCGATCGCAGGTGGAAAGACGTCCAGAAGATGATCCACGTCCTCGGCCGAAGTCCCCTCGATCAGGCTGAAGACGAGGGAGCCCTGGGCGGTGGCGTGGTCGAGCCCCATGGCCAGGAGGACGTGGGAGGCCTTCAGGGCCTTGGACGTGCAGGCGGAACCGCTCGAGACCGCGACGCCCTTCATGTCCAGGCTCAGGAGCATGGCCTCGCCCTCCACGAACTCGATGCAGAAGCTGGCGTGGTGGGGCAGGCGCTCCGTTCGGGATCCCGTCACGATCACGTGCCCCGCGCGTCCGGGGAGCTCTTCGAGGAGGCGGTCCCTCAGGGGGACGAGCGCCGCGGTCCTCGTGTCCATCTCCTGACGGGCCAGCCGGGCGGCCCGGCCCATCCCGACGATACCGGCGACATTCTCCGTCCCGCCCCGGCGGCCGCCTTCCTGAATGCCGCCGTCGATGAGCGGCAGGATGCGCACGCCCTTGCGGACGAAAAGCGCCGCCGAGCCCTTGGGGCCGTAGAACTGGTCGCCAGCCAGGCTCAGGGCGTCCACGCCGAGCGCCTTGACGTCCAGAGGGATGCTGCCGGCCGCGGCCACGGCGTCGGTGTGGACGAGGACGCCGCGCGGGCGGCAGACGGCCGCCACCGCCGCGACCGGTTGGATCGTCCCGACCTCGCTGTTGGCCGTCATGACAGAGACGAGGACCGTCTCCTTGGTCAGGGCCTTCGCGACGTCGGCCGGGTCGACCCTCCCGAAGCGGTCCACGGGGACGAGCGTCGCCGAAAAGCCCTGTTTTTCGAGGGCCTTGACGGAATTGAGGACCGAGGAGTGCTCGATGGCCGAGACGACGATGTGCCGGCCCCGGGCCTGCTGGCCGAGAGCCAATCCTTTGACGGCGAAATTATTGGCCTCGGTGCCGCTCGAAGTGAAATAGATCTCGGAGCTTTGAGCGCCGACGAGCCCGGCCACTTCTTCGCGGGCCGCCTCGACGGCGTCCAGGGCACGGCGGCCCTCGGCGTGCAGGCTCTGGGGGTTCCCGGTGATGTCCCCGAGACTGAGCCGCATGGCCTCCAGGACCTCAGGATGCAGAGGAGTGCCCGCGATGTGATCGAGATACACTCTTCTCATAACCTCTCCCTGCGCGCCCGAAGGACCCCCGCCAGCGGCGAATGCCCTCCGCCCCAGCCCGAAAAATCGCTCAGACGGCCTCGACCGACGTGACCTCGGGAACCTCTTTCTTCAGGATCCGCTCGATCCCCATTTTCAGGGTGAGCTGGGACATCGGACAGCCGCCGCAGGCCCCTTTGAGCCGGACATGAACGACACCGTCGGCGCCTACGTCCACGAGTTCCACGTCGCCGCCGTCCGCCTTGAGGGCGGGGCGGATCTTGTTTAAAGCCTGTTCGATTCTTTCTTTCATCAAGAACTCCCTATCTTCGGATTTCATACATACCACCGCGTCCGGGGGAAGTCAAACATCCAGGCCCGGCGGGTCCCAGTCAAGGAGACGCTTCTCTCCGCGGAGCGCCCGGATGCCGGTCGCGTCCTGGCTGACTTCGAGCGAGCCGCGGTATCTGCCCCCGCCATCCCTCAGGGCGAAATAGCGGATATGGATGAACTTCCCGTTCAACTCGATCCAGAATTCCGCGGTGTCCCGGCTTCCGTCCCGGAAAGAGGACAGGATCCGGGTGACCGTGTCGAGGCTCTTGGGCGGGTGGCAGTTCTGGACCTTCCGCCCGATGACCCCGGGCGTGCGGGGGAAGATCCTCTCCCGGGTCGCCGAGTAATAGACGACGGTGTCGTTCTCGTCGACGAAGGAGACGTCCACGGGAAGGTTGGTCAGCAGGAGGTTGACCTGTTCCACGCTCAGGGCTCCCGTGTCGAGGGCCAGCCGGTTTCCTTCGGCCGTAAGCTCCCTCTCCTTGGTCGCGATCTCTCCTCCGGAAACGTCGCGGATGATGTCCTTCAGGACTTCCTTCTTAGTGGTCTTAGCGTCGATAATCATGGTTATACCTCTCTGTCCTCGCTATTATATAATATATCCTACTTAATTAGTAGTATATATTATTTTTTCTTTCTAAAATCAGAATAGATTACAGGGCGGGAGCGGCCGAATTTCCTGTTGAACCGGGGCCGAGGGGATTGTCTGAATGAGCATAAGCGGTGATTTCGTCGGTCGGCGTGACGGACGAGGGCAGTTTCAGGGGAAACCGCCAAAACGTGTTTGAGCTCGGCGTAGCGCACGCCGAGCGAGTTGTTTTGGCGCCGAGTCCGGCACGATGACCGGCGGAAATAAATCACCGCAGCGAACGGAGACGATACCCCGAAGCCCCTTCAGACGACGACGCGCGGCACGAGCGGGTTGATCCGGGAGAGGATCTCGTAGCTGATCGTCCCGGCGAGCGCGGCCAGGTCCTCGGCCGAGATCCGTTCCCGGCCGTCGGCGCCGAGGAGGGTCACTTCGTCCTCGAGCTTGACGCCGGGGATGTCCGTGACGTCGGCCATGAAGAAATCCATGGCCACCCTGCCCCGCACCGGGGCCCGCCGCCCCTTGACGAGGACGTGCGCGGCGTTCGAAAGGCTGCGGTCGTAGCCGTCGAAGTAGCCGACGGGCACGACCGCCAGGACCGTCGGCCGGGTCGTGCGGAAGGTACAGCCATAGCCCACGAAGGCCCCGGCCGGGATCTTTTTGACCTGCGCGATCCGCGCTTTCCAGGAGAGGACCGGCTCGAGCGAGAGGGGCTTCTTTTTTTCGAGGATGCAGGAGAGGTAGGTCTCCTTGGAGGGCCACAGGCCGTAAAGGCCGATGCCGACCCGGGCCAGGTTGAATTCCGGTTCCGGGAAAAGGATGGTCGAAGCGGTGCAGGACATGTGCTTGAGCGGGACCTCGAGGCCGCGCGACCCGAGCTCCCGGCACACCGACCGGTAGCATTCGAGCTGACGGCGGGGATAATCGTGCTTCGTCGTGTCCTCGATGTTGGCGAAATGGGAGGAAAGCCCCTCGACGACGAGCCCGGGGCGCTTGCGGATGTCCCGGACGAACGGCCCGACGTCCTTGACGTCGACGCCCTGCCGCCACGTCCCGGTCTCCACTTTGACATGCAGGCGAACCGTCTTGCGGAGACGGGCGGCCAGAGCGGCCAGGCGTCTGACCGTCTCCCTGTTATATACGGTCAGGCGCAGGTCCCTGGTCACGGCCTCCTCCAGGCCCAGGAAGGGCACGTAGCCGATGACCAGGACGGGGGCCTGGATGCCCGCCTCCCGGAGCGCCGCGCCTTCCTCCACGGAATGGACGCCGAGCCAATCGACGCCGCTCTGCAGGGCGATCCGCGAAACCTCGAGGAGCCCATGGCCGTAAGCGTTGGCCTTGACCACGGCCAGGAGCTTCCGCTTCCGGCCGACGAGGCGGCGGAATTCGCGGATGTTGTGGACGAGGGCCGACTTCTTGATCTCGACGCGTTCGACCAGGGCCCCGGCCATCCCCTTCCCCCTAGGTCGCCCGCTCCCGCCGAACCCTGGTCATGTCGACAAAGTCCCTGAGCTCGGATTCGATGAGGACCGTCTGGCCGCGCTCGACGCCCGTCGAAACCACGGCGACGCGGGTTTCGACGAGGTCCTCGAGGACGCGGAGGTAATCGACGAACTGCCGCGGCAGGGCGTCGAACTCGGCGGCGCCGTGGAGGGATTCCGGCCAGCCCGGGAGCGTCCGGTATTCGGGGACGACCTCGTCGAGCACCCACGACTCCGTCGGAAAGCTCTTCAGGACCTCCCGCTTGTAGCGGTAGCCCGTGCAGACCGGGATCTCCCCGATCCCGGACAGGACGTCGGGCTTTGTCAGAGCGATCCTGTCGACCCCGTTGACCCGGCAGGCGGTCCGGACGGCCACGGCGTCGAACCAGCCGCAGCGCCGGGGGCGTCCGGTCGTCGCCCCGAACTCGTCGCCCCGGGCGGCGATCGTCCTGCCCCTCTCGTCGTGAAGCTCCGTCGGGAAGGGCCCGCTGCCGACCCGCGTCGTGTAGGCCTTGGTGATGCCGAGGACGCCGTGGATCGATCTCGGCCCGACGCCTAGCCCGGTCGCGGCTCCGCCGGCCGTCGAATTCGAGGAAGTCACGTAGGGATAAGTGCCGTGGTCGACGTCGAGCAGGGCCCCCTGCGCGCCCTCGAAGAGCACGTTCTCGCCGCGCTTCATGCGCTCGTGGAGGAGCTCGGGGACGTCGCGGAGATAGGGCACGAGCTTCTCCGCCCAGCCCTCGTACTCCAGGCCGATGCTTTCGGCGTCGAGCGGAGGCAGGCCGAAGGTCCCGAAGACGCGGTTCTTGACGGCGACGTTCTCGGCGATCTTCTCACGGAGGACGCCGAGATCGGCCAGGTCCCCCGTCCGGATGCCGAGACGGGCGGCCTTGTCTTCGTAGGCCGGGCCGATGCCGCGGCAGGTCGTGCCGATCTTCTTCTCGCCGCGCATCTCTTCGCTCACCTTCTCGACGAGCGGATGCCAGGGCATGATCAGGTGGGCGCCGCGGCTGATGGCGACGCGCGCCGGGTCGACGCGCACGCCCTGGCTTTCGAGGTCGCCGGTCTCCTTGAAGAACGCCCCGGGCGAAATGACCAGGCCGTTCCCGATGACGCAGAGGGTCCCGGGATGGAGGATGCCCGACGGGATGAGATGGAGGACGACCTTCTTGCCGCGGACGTAGACGGTGTGGCCGGCGTTATGACCGCCTTGGTAGCGGGCGACGACGTCGAAGGCCGGTGTGAGCAAGTCGACGATCTTTCCCTTGCCCTCGTCGCCCCATTGTGTTCCGAGAACGAGCAGATTGGCCATGCCTTATCCTTTGACCATGGTAGCCGTCGCGAACGGGATGTCGGAAGCGAGCCGCGCCGCGATTCTATCAAAACACCGCGGCCAACTCAAGGTCCGCGACTCAGAAGCTCAGGGCCGCCTGGACCTGGAACTGGTCGTTTTTGAGGATGGGCTCCTTTTCCTTGTTCCAAACGTATTCGACTTTGATGAAGAACGTGGGACCGAGGACATAGCGCAGGCCCATCGTCCAGCGGCTCAGGTCGCGGAGGAGCCCGTCTCCCCGGTAAGGGTCGTCGACCTTGACCTTTTGGAAGCTCCCAATCGGCTGGAAGCTTTTGAAACCCATGGCCATCCAGATGGAATAGCCCTCCGTCTTGCCCGTCTGGAACGGCTCGGGATTCTCGATCATGGCCTTGGTGTACTCGCCGTGGATCTCCCACTGGCCGGTCGCCCAGGTGAGGTCCGCCCCTTCCAGGGTGAGATCGTACATGTCGCGCTCGTCATACTTGCCCGTATAATAGGAGATTCCCGCCCGTCCGTAGTCGCCCAGGGCGAGCCCGATCCGTCCACCCTTGGCCTTGTCCGCATTATTGTCCCGGAACTGCTGCCCGCCGCCGACCCTGTCAAAATCT
>Ga0315276_10007183_pt1 | contig 10289 bp, 9 predicted proteins | sample YL17G05_0_MG_FD_204542 | JGI IMG/M metagenome (GOLD analysis project Ga0315276, IMG submission 204542) | Sediment microbial communities from Yellowstone Lake, YNP, Wyoming, USA - YL17G05_0 | ecosystem: Environmental > Aquatic > Freshwater > Lake > Sediment | place: USA: Wyoming | collected... | reverse complement strand
CGGATACAACGGGGCCAAGCGCTGGAAAGCCTGAAGCAAGTAGTCCTGGCCCTTCACCGGGTGAAGCGACCCAACCTGCAAGATGTAGGGACGTTCCACCACTACCTCAACCCCCTCTGTCGTCCAAAAAGCGGTGTCGATGCCATGGTGATGCACCTGTATGCGCGAGCGGGGGACGCCCAGGTCGACCAGGTCGGCTGCCATCTTCGGAGTCATGGCTAGATGCCATGCGCGAGAGCGCCAAAGAGGCTGCATGTAGTGCCTGCCCAGACCACAGAATGCTCTCGGGAAAGCCGACACGTCGTACCCGTAGTAGGAGACGATGAGAGACTTGCCGGCATCGCGAACCGCAGGCAGGAAGAAGGCAGCATCAGTGCCGTAGTGAGCGTGCACCACTCCCAGAAAGGGGCTGGCAAGCCCATCCGCATAGAACCGTCGTTCGCGAGGCATCATGATGCGTGCCAGACGGTAGGTGGCGCGAGCGAACCGCCCCATGGAGTGAGATGTCTCGTAGTCGAGGACTCGTACCTCGCCGCCGAGGGTGCTGCCGGGCTGGGTCGGCAAACGCCGGTGGCACAATACGGTAGGGGTGTAGCGCGTCTGGCTGGCGATCTGATTGACGACGAAGGTCTCGTTGGCCCGAGCGTACTCGCGAATGAGGTGACCGACCAAGGGCCGGGAGCCCGCCGCAGCGGCCCTCGACGCCGTTGAATCACTCATCAAACCTCTGCTCCCACATAGCCCGTGCCGCGCGAGCACCCAGCCATCGAGCTACGAGTCAGGTCCCGATGATGCCGCTCAGCGTGCCCGAGACTCGCGGCAAGTAGCTCAGAGTCACCCATCAACGGCGCAGTTGAGGAACGATGGCAGTGCTCACCCGGTGGGAAAGCTCCATCGCACACCATGCATGCGGCGGTGTTGTCGGCTGAGACTCCCCACGGCGGACATGAGGGCCTGGCAGCCGGCCGTGTTCGAGGCCGTGTTCATGAAGGGAACCTTATCAGAGTCCTCCACCTGAGCTGTGACGGCATCCAGAGTGCCTTCGAGTCCCCGACGCTCGGTCTGGCGCGTGCGCTTCGAAAGGCTGGCGTTCAGGCTCAGGTGGCGGTGTTCACATGGCCTTCCGCGCCCGACTGGCGAGAAGCCGTCATGCCCCGGGTCTCCGACGTGGACGTCACCTGTCACGTACTCTTGCGACCGCCGTTCCTGGGGCGCGTCAAGCTTCGCCTCGCCTGCCTGCCAGCGACGCCTCTGGTCCGCAGGCTGTGCCGCGACCGACAGCCCAGAGTCCTCCATTGCCGAGGCCAGATGGGGACCTGCCTGGGCCTGCTCATCCAGGCCGCCTGTCGACCGCAGCGCACAGGCGTCGTCGGCGACATTCGTGGTCTTCTCGCGGAGGAGATCGACGTGCTTGCCGGGAACCGCGCGACCGCAAGCCGGTGAAGAAATGAAGCCGCGGGCAAGATGCGCGCTCGGCGCGTTGCGCTGGCTCGCGAGTTCGAGGCCGAAGCGTGCGCGAAAAGCGATGCAGTCGTGTGCGTGTCGCAGGCGCTGAAGGCGCACCTCATGCGAGTGCACGACACGGCGGCGAGTCGCATCGCGGTCGTGCCGACGTGCACTTCTTTCAGGCTCCCTCCCCCCGCGGAGCAGGCACGACGCCACGCTTCAGCCAAGTCGCGCCTCGGGCTCGAGATCCAGCCGGTCATCGCCTACTGCGGCTCGATGCATCCGTGGCAGCAGCCTGACGACATCGCTCGAGCCTTCCTTGCCTGCCGAGACGTCCACGAAGGGGCGCACCTCCTCGTTCTGTCTGCGCCACGGGACGTCGCCATCTCGGCCTTGACGCGCCACGGCGTGCTCGAACACGATTGCACCATTCTGGACGTCCCGCACCGAGCCGTCCCGGACCTGCTTGCAGCCGCCGACGCTGGACTCCTTCTGAGACGACCTTCTGTCGTCAACCGGGTCGTGAGCCCTATCAAGTTCGCCGAGTGCATCGCCGCGGGAGTGCCGGTCATCGCATCTCGAGGCATCGGGGATCTGGGCGAGATCATTCCGGCACACGGCCTGGGCGCGCTGGTCGACGACCCAGCGGAGGCCGCGGTCGTACTGGGCAACCTGTCCCTCGACCACCACGGCTCGAGGATGCTGCCGTGATAGCAGATCACCGGCGGGCCTTCAGGTGAAAACTCCCGCCGGCGGAAGAGCCGCGGGTCGGCGCTGTTCATCACCACGGCCACGCGGCGACCGCCTCCGGCGCGCCGGAGGATCTCTCTGCGATATGGCTCGTGCACCGTCATGAGCCGATCGGCATACCTCCAGGAGGCCCGTTCGAGCAGGTAGAGGAGCCGCATCTCCGGAGCGTCCATGGCTTTCTCGAGGTGCACCGCGAAGAGGTCCGTCATGAGGTCGTGGATGTCGAGTACGATGAGCGCGCCGCGCAGGTGCTGCAGCAGGGTCGCGAACACCAGGAAATCTGGCGGGTTGGCCACCACGACCGTCTTGTAGGCATCGGCTACGGCGCAGAACCTGGCCGCCGCCAGCCAAGACCGGCCATACTCGGCCAGCAAACCCCAGCGCCACATGCGCCGCGTACGCCTGACGGCGCTGCGATGGACTCGGACGCCGTCGATCGTCTCGCGCCGCGGCCGGCCGGGGGAGGCGAGCGCGAACGCGTCGACCACCCACCCCCGCCCTCTGCGCGGCCTCCGCCTAGCGGCGCACTCTGGCCTCTTCGACCGGGTGGTCGCTGTGCGCGATCATCAGGAGCCAGCGCTCAACGGATCTGGCGGGCCTGATCCGTCTGCGCACTACCGGTTCCTTGTCACCGGCCCACGGCGTCCGCGGCCACGGCCTCGAGCTCGGCGGCCAGCCTCTCGGTGGCGTCTCCTCCGAAGAGCCGCGCCGCGATGTCCTGGTTCTTTACCGCATCCTCCATCTGGGCGGCCGCCGAGCACTTGTAGCGGCTGATCACCTCGGCCAGCTCGCCGGGCGAGTCCTCGGCCACCAGCGTGGCCGAAACCACGGCGGGGATCTCGGAGTGCCGCGTGGTGATCACCGGCAACCCCAGGAACATCGCCTCCGTCAGGACGGTCGGGAAGCCTTCCAGGTTACCGCTGGGATCCTTCCGCGACGGCGCGCGCAGCATGTCGGCCCGCCTCATGAGCGCCGCGACGGCCGCCTCTGACTGCCAGCCCAGGAACACGCACTGGCTCTCGACTCCGAAGTCGCGCCAGCGTGCACGGATCCTGCGCGTGGGCCCCGGCTGCGTCGCCGACCACCCAGATGTCGACGTCGGAGCCCCCTAGGGATCCGACAGCCTCGAACAGCGTCGCATGTCCCTTCTTGTGACTCACGGAGCCGACGATGAGAATGACGATCCGTTGTGCGGAAGAGACCAGTTTGGTGTCGACACTTAGGCGCACGACCTCGACCTTGTCAGGATCGACCTTCCACTTCTCGACGAGAAGACGTCGGTCATACTTGGTGACGGTGAGCACGCGGCGACAGTGGGTCAGCGCGGTAGCGAAGGGCGCCGGGTTGGGGTTGCTGTGATGCTCGTACGCGTGGGCAGTGACCACGAGCGGGGCGTCCCACCGCAGGCTCAGGTAGTAGGCCGTGAAGAGCTTGCGGTCACCGAACACCGCGTACACCACGTCCGGGCGCGGCAAGCTGGCGTGGTACGCGAGGCACACCAACGGGGACTTGCGCGCCCTTCGCGACCTTGGTGGGCAGGACAGAGACGTCATGCCCCCTCTGAGCAAGCTCGGCGAGGTCGCGACGCGTGAACGGCGCCAGTTCGCGCCCCAGAGATGCCACCACGTGAACGCGCATCAGAGCAGATAGCCCCGGCGCTGCAGGCCCACGGCTGGGTCGGGAGACGGCTCGTGGTCGATGACGTAGACCGCGGCGAGCACCAGCCAGAACAGCAGCGGCGACGCGTTGCCGCCCGTCCAAGCGGCGAAGTAACCCTGCATGAGGGCGAAGTTCACCACGACCAGCGGGCCGGAGAAGATGATGGCGTCTCCCATCTCGCCGTGACCGAAGCGCGCCCGGATCGTGATGCGCCAGGCCATCCAGATGATGACGGCCAAGGCGGCGATCCCCGCCCAGCCCAGCTCAAGCAGAGTCGCAGAGACCTGGTGGCGCGTGAGCCGGAACGTGGCCGACTGGTTGAGGCCGCCGTACGCCAGCCTCGACGCGTGCGCGCTGCCGGGACCGTAGCCGAGCACCGTGGAGGCGGGAGAGCCCGCGATTATCGACGCAGCCGACCGTGCAGCAGTGATACGGCCGGTGCTCTCCAGGCCTCCCCGGCTCTCCTGAGCAGCGATGCCGCCCACGCGGCTGAAAGAGTTCTCGGCGATCGCGCTGCCGAGGAAGCTAGATGCAGCTGCCAGCAGAACCCCTACGACGGCGATGAGCGATACTTTGACCGCCGTCGCGGAGAAGCGCTTGGCATCGAGGCTGATGGCGCGGGCGATCACGATCACGAAGGCGACAGGGCCGAAGACCAGCGCGGCACGGACGCTCGCGAGGATGGGCGCGACGAGCATGCCGAGGGCAAGCAAGACGTACCCCAGCTCTCTGCGCCTGATGAAGACCCAGGCCAACAGGAACGTCATCGCGACCAGCGCCAGGAACAGGAGGTCCTGCCCGCCGGTGAAGCCCATCGTGCCGGCGTTGGCGTCGTCCACGCCGCCCAGACTCGCGTACTGGAAGGCCGAAACCGGAATCTGGATCGCGGCAATGACGATGAAGCCCGCCATGAGCCTGATGAAGAACCTCGGCCCGATCTCGCAGTTCAGCAGAACGAAGAAAAGCAGTGGGTACTTGAGATAGAAGCGTAGTCCGATGAGCACTTCCATTCCGCCCATTCCATTGATCGCGCTCGACGCGAGGCACAATGCCGTGAGCGTGACGCAGGCGACGAGCAGCGATCGTGGTGCCACAAGACCGCGGGTCCCACCCCTGCTGAGGGCGAGCACCCTCAGCACTAGTGACGCGATGATGATGTCCGGCAGCCAAAGAGCAGCGTGAGGCAAGTAGCCGAGCGTGACCAGAGAGCCCAGGAAGAAGAACTGGACCACGAGGAACAGGACACCCAGTTCCGGAGAGAAGAGTACAAGCGCAGCGATGACTGCGGCGGCAAAGGCAGGCGCGAACCACGGGCCACCCAGCGCGACTCCAAGGCCGATCGCCAGTGCGACCGTGATGGCAACTGCCGACGTGCCCCATGCCCCAAGCCCGGGTGCGCGCGATACAATGCTTTGAGTCAATGCTCGGGAAGCTCCTTCGAGTCACTTTGCCGAGCCTATCCTAGCGCAGGCCATGTGGGTCTGCCCCAACTCGAGCTGCGGCCACCGGCACCGTCCCATCGTGTGTTCAGAGAGGCATGAGCATGAGGATCGCATACTACTCAGCGGGCCTGAGTCAGAGCGGCGGCTCTGGAGCGCATGCCCACGGTCTTGCGGATGCATGGGCGCGAAGCGGACACGTGGTGCTGCGCCTGCCCGATGCGGCATCCGCCGGGCCGGTTGAAGCGACACGGCTCCGCAAGCCGAGGCTGTCGACCGGACTTGGCATCCAGCTGGCCCGGGATGCACGGGCAAGGCTCAGAGCGCTGGCGAACGTCGGGGGTCTGACCAAGCGCATGTCCGCCTTCTCCGCAGAACTCCTCATCGCCCGCCGCGGTCGTTACGACTACACGCTTGACGCCCTTCTGGCGTCCACACGGCAGCCATGGGTCGCGGAGGTGAACGGCCTTTCCTGGATCGAGCAAAGAGACCTGCTCGGTGCTCCGCCTCTGTCGTGGGAGATCGCGCGCGAGGAGCGTTTCGTGCGCGAGGCCGATGCCGCGGTCGCCATCACGGATGAGTCGCGGCAGCAGTTGCTGGCGTGCGGAGTTCAACCGGAGAAGATCGCCGTCGTCCACAACGGCGCCGACGTCCAGGCGTTCCGACCGGGTTTGGAGGTCGATCGCCACGTGGCCGAGTGGGCCCGGTCCTTCAGCCCCGTTGTGGCGTTCTGCGGCACGGGCGCCTATACGTTCGATCACGCGACGCTGTGCACCGCGATGACTACGCTGGCCACCCTCCTCCCCACGGCAGGCTTTCTCTTTGTCGGGCCTTCGCCGGCAGACGTCGCGACATGGTGCCCCGCGAGTCTGCGTCTCGCCGATAGACTCCTCTGCACGAGTCGTGTGCCGCACGCCCAGGTACCGAGTCTCATCGCCGCGGCCGACTTGTTCTGGTCGGCCTACCGCAACGACTACGGCTCTCCCCTCAAGCAGTTCGAGTACATGGCCATGGGCAGACCCATCGTGGTCGCCGGCGACGGCCAGGCCGCCTGGCTGGTGGACGCAGCGGAGTGCGGACGCGCAGTCCACCGTCAAGACGCGTCTGGGCTCGCCGCGAGCGTGGCCGACCTGTGGGCGCTTGAGGGCTCTCTGCGTCGGGAGCTCGGCGAGAACGGCAGGACCTGGACCGTGACGAACGCGAGCTGGGACGCGGTAGCACAGCGTCTTCTGGACGCATGCGGATCGCTCCGGACCGCGAGGTCGTAGCGGCCGCTGCTTTCGCCGTGTGGCCGGACGCTATGCAGACACGCCACTCGTGAGCATGGCGAGCCCCTTCTCCGTCGCCGGGCGCTCGATCTGATACGGACCGAACTCCCGATTCCAGCGCGAGACGATCTCCCGCTCATCGGGGCGATCAGCATCATCGAGCATGATGACAGCGCGTGCCGATAGCCGGTCCCGCAGAAGCGGCACGGCGGGGTACCGAGCCAGTCTCTGAATGTTGGCTGGCGGTCCGTCGATGACGAGCATGTCTATGGGCGTGCGATCATCAATGACCGACGTGTCGTACCACATCCAGTGTTCACCGACGATCGTGACGGGTGTGAGCGGCGCATGAACAATCGTCGCCGTCGACTCAAGGCCGTGCTGGCGGACAAGTTCGGCGCTCTTTCTGCACCACTCCCGATCGTGCTCGAGCGACAAGATCCTTCCGGCGCCGTTCTTCTTGAGTGCGTAGGCGGCAATGAGAGTCGACACCCCGCTACCCAGCTCGACGATCGTGTCCGGTCTGCGGACCGCGATGAGCGATGCCAGACTGCAGGCGAAATCCGGGGAGACCGGGAAGCCGCGCATCGGCGGGAGTGGAAGAGCGATGTCCAGCGTCGAGTAGAGCCCGATGAGAGCCTCGACCTGTCCGTATTGACGTTCGGCGATAGTCTCAAGGCGGCGGCCCGGCCGCGAAAGCCGTTCCCCGAGGGCATCAAGGCCTCGCTGCAGTCGGCCTTGGATCTGCGACGCCAATGAATCCTGGTCGCGCTCCGAGCCAAAGGAGAATCTGCGTGCTGGCGTCTGCGCTCTATTCACCTGCTCTCTTCCTCCAGATCCTGCAACGACGAGGCCGCTGATAGCGGACGCCGTCGCATCGGTGCTCGGCTTCAGTCTAGTCTATCGTGCGTCTGAGGAGCGGTCCGATCCTCTGGCGTCGCTGTCTCTGTGCCTCGGTCCGCGTCTTTGCCTTCCACGTGGTGCACGGCGTCACTCGAGCACGTGGTCTTCACGCGCACGATCCACCGCAGCGGCCCCCCCAGTCTGGGTGGCATCATATCGAGCGCGAGACTCATCACGCGCTCCGCGCCCTCCGGTCGCCAGGACCGCGGCAGGAGACCCGCAGTGACTATGGCCACCCCGGTGCACACGACCAGCAGGAGAGCCATGACCGCGGCATCCGAAGCGCCAAGCGCCTCAAGCAGAACGCGTCCGGCGACTCCGGCGCCGAGCACGACCGCTCCGCACGCGACGCCGGCTCTGTGGACCGCTGCGAACCGCATCCACGTGAACGAAAGCAGACCGTGTGTCAGTCGAGCCATGGCGACGTACATCACCACGATGGCGAGCCCGACACCCCAAGACACTCCGGCGATTCCCCAGCGCGAACCCACTACCGCACCCGCAATCACCAGAGCCGCGTACAGAAGTTGTCGTACGAATTCCTTCCACGGTTGGCCCGACGCCTGCGCGATGGCTCCACCGAGATGATAGGTAGCTCGCAACGCGCCGAACGCGGCGAGGATCTGAAGAGGGGCCACGGCTCCGGTCCACTGCGAGCCGAACAGGACGGCAACGAGGTACGGCGCCGAGACCAGCACAAGCATCATCGCAGGAGCGGTTACCAGGAACACGAGGAACACACTGGCGATGTAGCCTTTGGCCATGCGTTCACGGTCATCCTGGATTCGCGAGTAAGCAGGAAGCAAGACCTGCGTCAGGATCTGCGTCAAGTAGCCGAGGGGCAGACTCATCAGGTAGTACGCACGCGAATAGAGTCCCAAAGGCGAGGGCCCGAGCAGTCGTCCCACGACGAAGTTGTCTCCATTCAGTGCAACGTAGTTGGCGAGACTGCTCGCTGTCATGCCGCCGCCGAATCGCAGAAGCCCCTTCGCGGCCTGTCTCCGAAGAGAAAGCCGCAGGGGGTGGCGTGCGTAGGCGAACGCGCCGACAGAGGCCAGGACTCCTTGGCACAGAAGTGCGGCAACGAGTGACCACAGACCCCAGCCGCCCAAGGCGGCGAGGACCGCCACCAGGGCATAGCCGAAGGCATACGACGTGATGTCGATGACCATGAGGCGCCTGAACTGCATTCTGCGACGCAGAAGCGCAAGAGAGCAGGTCCGAAGTCCAACAAGGATCAGGGTCGGGCTCACGGCTACGAACACCGACGAGGTATCCGGATCGCCGACGAGACGCGCCAGGAGAGGCGCTCCGCCGGCCACGAGTCCACAGGCGACGAGGCCGCCCAGCAGGGAGAGTGTCCACGCCACCGCCACATCTTGATCCGTGAGCGTGCGCCGCTGAACGACAGCAGGCCCGACGCCCAGGAAGGCGAGCGTGTTCGTGAACCCGACCACTACCATGACAAGCGCCAGAGTCCCGAAATCGGTCGGCGTGAGCAGACGAGCGAGGACAATGGCAACGGCAACCTGCATGGCCGCTCCACCGAACACCGAGACGGCACGCCATGCGCCGCCGGAGATGGTCGTCGTGGCGAGGTCTCCATCACCTGAGGCCGCGTCGACTGCCCCATGCCGCCACGCACCGGCCCAGCGTGGTCGAAGGCCCTCTGGGACGTCGCGCTTGCTCACGTGCACCCGCCTAACGCCGACGAGCCAGTCTCCCTATACGTCACCGACACGACTCACACCTCTTCAATGAGCGATGGTCGCCTGACCGAGATGCCTCTGATGAGCAGTCACTGCCCGTCGTCCGCGCCATATCCCGTGCCTAGCGAAGCAACGCCTGACTGGGGCCACAAGCGATTCCCGATTCGACATCGTCGTGCGACGGCCCGCTGACGCCGTGTGACCAGGGGCGACCTAAGCTAGGACGTCTGACGGCATGAACGAGCCACTCGCTCTGCGCACAGGTCGGCTCCCCGGTCCGCTTTGTTCGCACATAGTACCTGAGACCGCGAGTAGCCCACCCGACGCCAGCTGTCCCCACGTGTGCTACATTTCCGCCGAGATCGACCGAGTCGCCTCCCCGCGGTAACTCGGCACACACCGACGGTATGTGAGATTGACCACAGCCACATGGCGCCGAACAGGTTGTTGACGGCCGCAGGGTGCAGGCTATGAACATGGACGCTCGCGAAGCTGCCGGGTCTGCTCGATCGCACAGCCGCCCGATGGAGGCAACTGAACACAAGGAGTCTGAATGGAGACGGTGGGTTGCATAATGTGCGAGTCGCCCGGTGACCGTGTCGTCGTCAGAGAGAACGGCTTTCAGGCCTGGCGCTGCCATTCATGCGGCGTGGTATTCGTTTCTCCTCGCCCATCTCGTGAGGATATCGCTGCGCTGTATGAGGCCGACGGCGCAGTGGTTTCCTGTGCATCGCTCCTGAGGCCCGCCCTTGAGAAGCGCCTCCAAGCGTCGTTCACGCTACGCCGAATCCTGCCCTACAAGGCTGGAGGACGGTTGCTGGAGATCGGCGCGGGCGCCGGCACCTTTCTGACAGCGGCCCGGAACGCTGGCTTCGAGAGTGCCGGCATGGAGGCCAATCCCCTTCTGCGCGACCACCTGCGGAGTCAGGGTATCGAGTGCCCGGAGAAGCTTGCTTCAACCTACGACGTGATTTATGGATGCGACGTCCTGAGCCACTTCTTTGATCCGTGGTCGGAGTTGGCCGTCATCCGAGAGCATCTCGGTCCCCGCGGGCTGCTCGTGCTGGAGACAGGCAACATTGGCGACGTGCATCAAAGAAGTGGCTCAGGACGTC
>Ga0315276_10007179_pt1 | contig 10292 bp, 9 predicted proteins | sample YL17G05_0_MG_FD_204542 | JGI IMG/M metagenome (GOLD analysis project Ga0315276, IMG submission 204542) | Sediment microbial communities from Yellowstone Lake, YNP, Wyoming, USA - YL17G05_0 | ecosystem: Environmental > Aquatic > Freshwater > Lake > Sediment | place: USA: Wyoming | collected... | reverse complement strand
AACTCCGAACTCAAAGCCAAGCTCCCCCGGTCGTACGAGCTCTTTGAAGCCACAATCCCCAGGGTCATGGTGGCGCCCAGCCGGCCGATGCTCCAGGAATTTACCGAGAATAGCTCCAACACGAAAAGCATTGAATGAATTTCATGAAATCACCGCCAATCCTTCGTCGCGCGAACGGGCGATGGAGATGATAAGGAGGCAAGAATGAAAAGATGGCTGGTTCCGATGATCATCGTCGCTTTTTCCGTCCTGTCGCACGGGACACAAATCGGGAAGACGGCCAAGAACGCCAAGGGGGCGGAACGAGCCGCCCAGGAGGACAGAAGGGCGAGAATGGAGCAGGCCGTTGCCGAAGTCAAATATGACGTGCCCAAAGAGATCGACATCAATTATGAAGTCCTCGACCGGATCGACACATCGACGTCTCCTTTGGGCATCGCACCCCTCCCGAAGGAACTCGGGAAGACGTTGAACGGCCTGTTCTCGAAATACACGAAACACCTGGCTCCCAACGGGAAGCCCATTCATATTTTCGCCCAGTCCGGCGTGAGTGATTTACAGCTTGTGAGGGCGAGAGAGATCCTGAAATACCATCTGACCGACGCTCCCGGCACGCCATACGGTCATGATAAAATCGCGCTGGCCAACAGGATGGCGGATGTCAGGGCCACGCTCATCTACACGGATACGGAGATCAAGTCCTTCGCCACACGTCCCATATTGAGGGGTTCAAAACTCAGGATCCAGGATCTCTATGCCACGGAGTCTCCCGTCGAGGGGAGCTATGAATATCTCCACAATAAAGCGAAGCCGGGCCAGCGTTTCACCCGGGATGCCTCCTACGAGGAGATCATGCATCTCGTTCATGCCAAAGGGCTGGAGGATGTATTGCCTGATTTCCAAAACGAAATCGTCGAGGCGGAACAGGCCGCCGTTAAAGCCGGGATATATTTGTACGGGCGGCCGGCCTCCCATGAATACATCATCACGGGCTTCGATATCTATTTCGGCCTGTGGGACCACAATCCTCAGGGGGATGGGAAGTCTTTTGGCAACGAGTATCCCTTCCATACCAGAGCGGAAATGAAAGCGGGCGACCCGGCTCTTTACGGACTTGTTGAAAAATTCTGGCCGCGATATCTGACCTATAATGCCTATATTGATCCGTCATTTGAAGGGATTTTTTCGACCGTCCTTGATCAAGAAGCGGAATATACCTATAAATCCCGCTATCTTGTTAATATCATCCTGACCGGAAAGAACAATACGAACATCCTCGGCAATGGCCAGGATAACCGGCTGACGGGGAATGAGGGCAACAACCTGATCATCGGCGGAAAGGGAGATGACCTGATCGCGGGGGGAGAAGGCGAAGATACGGCGGAGTTTTCCGGCAGCTCCTCGGAATATGAGATCCAAAGAACGGGCAACAAAGTCATCGTCACAGATACGGTTCCCGGCCGCGACGGAAAGGACGAATTGACGGATATCGAAGTTCTCAAGTTTAAAGATAAGAATCTGGCATGTCCAAGATGATGGATTCATGAAGACGTCTGGGCTGGATTCGAGGGCTATTTGTAGATGACGCCTCCTCACATTTAATAAATTCTGCGTTTTCATCCGGCCGGATGCGTCGTTTTCATCCAGCCGGAAGTATTGAGGAAATTGGCCACGGCGGTCCCCGGGGGGACGAGATCGTCGCAGGCTTTCCGCAACGAATCGTCCAGGGTCATTTCCATGACGGGAATCAGGTCCTCAAGATGCTTCACCTTCCCAGGACCGATCAAAGGAGCTGTGATGCCCGGTTGGTCCTTTGTCCAAAGAACGGCCAACTGAGCCGGGGTGATGCCGGCCTCCTTTGCCAATTTCACGAACTTATCCCCTACCTCGATGCCTTTCTCCGACACGCGATCCGCATAGAAAGAGCCCCGTGCCGCCGCCCGAGATCCTGTTGGATATTCGCCAACCTTGCTGTAAACCCCGGTCAACATGCCATGGGCAAGAGGAGCCCAGGTGATTATGCCAAGCCCATTTTCCTGCGCCATGGGAATCAATTCGTTCTCGATGCGGCGGTCCAGCAAATTGTAGGGAGCCTCTTCGGAAATAAACCGGGCATAATTCCTCATTTCACTCAGCATGATGGCTTTCATGATCACCCATGGAGGGAATGTCGAACACCCGACGTACCGCACTTTGCCCTGTCGGACAAGGTCGGTCAGGGCGCCTAAGGTTTCCTCAATGTGGTATTGCGGATAGTACCGGTGGATCTGGAAAAGATCGATATAGTCGGTCTGAAGAGCTTTTAAGGAAAGGTTACAAGCCCTGATAATGTTCAAGCGGGAGTTGCCCTGTAAATTCGGAGCGAGTTTAGGAGCATATGCGTCCAACGAAATGCCAATTATGCGCGGAGCATGATCCACTTTTGTTGAAATAAGCACTTGATGCCGGAGATTGTTTTCCTTCAGCGTCTTGCCGATGATCTTTTCACTCGCCCCCCCCGCGTATAAGTTTCCGGTATCAATGAGATTAATGCCGGCTTCAAGGGCTCTAAGAATAATCTTTGCTGCTATATCCGGCGGCGTGGCGTCACCGAAATCGTCCGATCCCAGGCATATGGGAGAAACCTTAACGCCGGTACGACCCAAGAGCTTGTATTCCATCGACAACCTCCTCGTTGATATTCGGGTCGATTTGAATCACATTACCTTTGCCGGATTCGGTAATCATAATTCACGATTGCGCCTATTTTTTTTTGCCCGCCTACCCTATCCGCCCACTTTTCATAAACCCATTTCGAAGCTTCTTTAAAAGGGCCAACATCCGGATACGTGATCTTGATGCCCGCGGCTTTCAGCTGCTCATTTTTCTGTTCATCGACCCTTGTGTAAAGGTCTCGTTCGTAGTCAACGAGCTCCTGTAATGCCTGGTCAACGATTCCCTGGAGATCAGTGGGCAGCTTATCGTAATATTTCTTACTCATGATAACGGGTGCCACCAGGCGGAGCCATCCGATTTGAGCCCAATGCGGGGCCGCTTCAAATAATCTTTTTGAATAATAATTTGAATTGGCAGCCTCCGCTCCGTCGATCATCCCGGTCTGCAGCGCTAAAAATAGATCATTATAGCTCATCGGCAAAGGGCTCGCTCCAAACGCCTTAAACACATCCAGATGGAGCGGGCACTCCATGGTCCTGATCTTCAGGCCTCTGAGATCAGCAAGCGAATTGATGGCCTTCGTGGTCGTCATGATATGACGGACACCGAAGGTGAAGTAACCCAAAAGATGGAATCCCCGCGCTTCCAAATCGGGAATAAAGCTCCTGCCTATTTCCGAATCCAATACGGCGAACATATGCTCGTTGTTGTCAAACAAAAAGGGCAGTTCGAATATGTACAATGAGGGGACAAACATAGACAGCGTCGAATTTGAAGCCATTGACACTTCTATGGAGCCAAACTCCAATCCTTCGATCACGTCCCTGTTTTCCCCCAGCGAATTATCGGCATATAAGATGGCCTTGATTCTGCCTTTGGAGCGCTCATTGACGAGCTTTGTAAACTGAAGAAGCGCCTGTGACCCCGGTTCCTCGAGCGGTGCGGGGCTTGCCACCTTCATGACGAATTCCGCTCCCTCATCCTTGCAACCAGGAAGCAGAAGCATTCCCCCGAGCAGGATTGAGATCGCCGGCGTCAAGATCGATTTCTTCATTGGAAGAACACGTCCTTTAAGGCACCTGAATTATTGTCGGAGCTCACTTCAATGACTTCGCAAGCCATAAAAAAGTCTGGGGGAAAAAGGTTATAATAAGAAGGACAATCAACATCGACGCCGCTATTGGGAAAATATAGGGTGTGACTTCTCTGATGCTCTTACCGGTCAAACTGCATGAAACGAACAATGTGACGCCGAAGGGCGGAGTGATATAGCCGATGGCCCAAGCGACTGTTGTCACAACACCAAAATGCACCGGATCCATGCCAAAACTCCTGGCCAGTGGAAAAACCAATGGGATGATCACGATCGACGCCGAAAAACTTTCCATAAACATCCCGACAATGATCAATAAAATGATGTAAAGCACATAAAATCCGTAGAGGCTTGTAACCTTCGCCAACATAATTTTGGCCAGGGTTTCCGGCACTTGGTTGACGGTGATCAGCCATCCAAAGAGAGATGTCGCGGACACGATAAATAGGATGATAGTTGCTAATTCTGCCGATCGGAACAGCATATTTGGAATATCCTTCAGCTTTAATTCCCTATAAACGAACATTCCCACGATAAAACCGTATGCCACCCCCACGACGGCTGCCTCCGTAACTGTAAAGATTCCTCCAAGTATGCCAAATATGATTATGATCGGTAATCCAAGTCCCGGAAGGGCTTTGATGCCGGTCATGAAGACCCTTTTCGGACTGAACGCTGCATTGGCCGGCAAATAGGCGTCCCCACCTTTTACTGCATGGAGATACATGACAACCATCAGACCGATTCCAATCATGATGCCGGGGACGACGCCGCCAATAAACAATTCTACCGTAGACGTATGCGTCAAATATCCAATGAGAACCATCATCAGGCTCGGAGGGATGATCGGCCCAATGGCGCCGGCGGCCGCCTGCAGCGCCGTTGCAAACCTCATGTTGTATCCTTTTTCTTCCATGATCGGGAGCATGATCGAGCCCACGGCGGCCGTGCACGCAACCGATGATCCGGTAATGGCGGCAAAGATCATCGATGCCGCCACGGTGATCATCCCCAGGCTTCCCCTCACAAAACCAAACAATTCCGAGGAAAAAGTAATCAGCCGTTTTGATATCCCTCCCGAGTTCATCAACTCGCCGGCCAGCATAAATAACGGTATGGCTAAGAGCAGCCAGGAATCCAAGCCAAGAAACATCTTCTGGGGTATCAGGACAAGCGGCAGTTTGCCATCCCAGAGCAACGCAAGCATGGCGCCCATTCCCATCGAGAATGCGATGGGCATACCGATCAAGAGAAATATGGCTATGCAGATCAACAGAATAGCCACCATTTTAGCGCCTTTCTTTATTCATGTGATTTGCCATAAATCGCTTTTAGATCCGCCTTATCTTGCGCACCGGCCAATTTAAGTGTCAATATCAGCGATTCCGAAAACATTAATAGCCCGGCTATGGGAAAGGCCAGATATATGACCCCTATCGGTACTCCCAATGCCGCTGTTTTCTGATTGATCGTAACAACAATCATCTGTATGCCGAAAGTGATTATGGTCAACGTGAAAAACATGATGAATGCCATTATTATGATCTGTAATATTTTATTGTATTTAAACGGTAAGAAATGCGTTAAATAGTCCATGGCCAGGTGCCTGCCTTTTTTAATACATATCGAGGAGGTGAGAAGAACCAGCCAGACCTGTAAATAGCGAGCCAGTTCTTCGGACCAGGAAAATGGATTGTTAAAAACAAACCGCCATATGACCTGACCAAGAACCACTAATATTTGTACGGCAAATAAAGAAATAATGACAATTCTTGCCAGTTTGCGGACCAAGACGAGGTGTGAATCAAGGAGTTTACTTGTTTCCCGTATTTTTAGCGTCCTTATTTCGTTAGGCATAAGAGTAAGTCAAAATAGCTATTTTTCGTGGCGATTCTAATCAACAGGTTAAGCTCATGTCAAGGCCCGCTTTTGCCGGAAGAGATTCCTTAGGAGAATTTTTTCATATTATTTATCATCTACGCTTCTTTTAATCATCATGGAGATGACGATCTCGCGGAGTTTTCGCCCGGCTAACGATTCACAGGGATTTCGATCCGGTCTTCCCTGATCGCTCTTCCCATGAAGAGGCGAAGCGGGTCTCCCATCCTTGATCGCGAAGCGCCGTCCAGTCTCGGGCCGTCTTGACAACTTCTTTAACGGCGGGGGCTTGATCGGTTGTGATCGTATAGCCGAGGTCATGTTCCTCACACCAGACCAAGATATCCGCCTGATAGAGCGCGCTGTTGGAACGAACACGCCGGAGCTTCGGGAACGGCCCCCAATGATAGAACCGGAAGCCTTCACTTTGCGTTGACAACCCCATTCATTTGCGTGACAATCTCACTTCAGAGGTGGTACATTGAGGGAGGGTAGGTCATTAGACTTGGGGTTCGAATAGAAGTCTAAAGTAATGATAGGCATGGAAATAAGATGTAAACGCGTGGAGGCTATGCTATGGGACGAATATTAACCCGGCGCGAATTTATGGGCAGCTCAGCGGCGGCGGCGGCCTTCACGATCATTCCCCGTTCCGTCCTGGGGACACCCGGAAAACCGGCGCCGAGTGATCGGGTCAACCTGGCTTTTATCGGCACCGGGGACCAGGGGATGGGCAACCTCAAAGAGCTTCTTCGTCTCGAAGATGTCGAGGTGGTGGCCGTTTGCGATGTCGCTCAGGAGGTCAGCTATGCCAATATTGAATTCGGGGGGAAAGCCGGGCTGAAAGTCGCATTGGAGGCCGTAGGGCGGCACAATGCCGAAGAGAAAAGATCGGGGGCCTCCAAAGGCTGCGCCGGCTATGTGGATTTCCGGGAGATGCTGGAGAAAGAACCCGGCATCGATGCCGTTGTGGTCTCTACTCCCGATCACATCCACGCGGCGGCCTGCATGGCAGCCATCAAGCGGGGGAAGCACGTCTACTGCGAAAAGCCTCTGGCCCATTCGGTCTATGAAACCCGCATGGTCACGGAGGCCGCCCGCAAAGCCGGCCTGGCAACTCAGATGGGGAACCAGGGCCATTCCGGAGAAGGGATTCGCCTGGCCGTCGAGTGGATACGGGATGGGGCGATCGGGCCGGTGCGTGAGGTTCACGGCTGGACCGGCGTGGGAAGGGCAGATTGGGTGCAAACGAAGGGCAGGCCGGAGGAGACCCCGCCCGTGCCGGAATCTCTGGATTGGGATCTCTGGATAGGACCGGCCCCTGACCGGCCCTATCACCCCGCCTATGCCCCCTACAATTGGCGCGGCTGGTGGGATTTCGGCTCGGGAGCCATAGGCGATATGGCCTGCCATAATCTGGATCCGGCATTTTGGGCTCTTGACCTGGGCTCGCCCATCAGCGTGGAGGCGAGCTGCTCCGGCCCGGACAACGAAAACGTGCCCTTTGGGGCTCTCTATCTCTACGAGTTTGGGGCCCGGGGCGAGAGGCCTCCGGTGACATTGAAATGGTACGACGGCGGCTTGATGCCCCCGCGCCCTCTGGAACTGGAAGAAGGCCGGAGAATGGTGGACGAGGGAGTCTACTTGGTGGGCGACCGGGGGATCATCATGTTGGGCGGCTGGGCTGAATCACCGCGGATCATTCCCGAGTCGAAGATGAAGGCCTACGAACGTCCGCCCGCGACGATCCCCCGCGTCCAAGGACATCATCGGGACTGGATCGACGCCTGCAAGGGCGGGGCTCCCGCCACCTCGAATTTTGACTATGCAGGTCCGTTGACCGAGATGGTGCAGCTGGGCAACGTCGCTCTGCGGACCCGCAAGAAGATATATTGGGATGGTTCCAATCTGAAAGCCACCAATGCTCCGGAGGCGGACCGGTACATCAAGCCGGAATTCCGGGAAGGTTGGAGTTTATAGGCCTCATGACGTGAGCCTCCCGTTCACCTGCGAATATCGTCGATGCGGCATTTGAACGCGCCCTAAACCTCGATAGGAGAATGAAGGATGGCCCTATTGAAAGCTTTCTTGGCATTTGTGATGGTTTCGGTCATCAGCAGCGTCAGCCCTGGTTCCGACAAGATCAAGGTCCTGATTGTCGACGGCGTCAATAATCACGATTGGGAAGATACCACGATCGCCACCAAGGCCACTCTTGAGCGGACAGGCCGGTTCACCGTCGATACTTGCACTTCTCCCACAAGAAAAGCTCCTCAAGAGGCCTGGAAAGCCTGGCGTCCCAAGTTTTTTGATTACCAAGTCGTCGTCGGCAATTTTAATGACGATTGCGAAAAGGACGGCGGGTGCGAACCGCTCTGGTCGTCAGAGACGAGAGCGGATTTTGAAAAATTCGTCAGCGAAGGGGGCGGCTTTGTCCCCATCCATGCTGCGGACAATGCTTTTGCGAATTGGGCTGCCTACAACGAAATGATCGGCGGCGGCGGCTGGGGTGGCCGTGCGGCAGGGAAGTCAGGATTCCTTTTGCGCTTGATCAATGGAACATGGTCGACCACCTCTCCCGATCAGGGCCTCAGCGGTGAGCATGGAGAAATGAGCGAATTTCTGGTGATTCATGATCAGCCCTCTCACCCGATTCTCAAAGGGCTGCCTTCGGAATGGATGCACGCGACAGACGAACTGTATAGTGCGCTCCGAGGCCCCTATAAAAATGTTGAAGTTTTGGCTCATTCGTATTCGCTTTATACGAAAGAGAACGAGCCGACGCTGATGATCATCACCTACGGTAAAGGCAAGATCTTTCACATTACGCCGGGGCATTATAATGACGAACGCGCTCCATTCGGAGAAGCGGTTCACTGCGTTGGCTATCAGACCGTCCTGGCCAGGGGAGCGGAGTACGTGGCCACCGGCAAGGTCACAATAGGCATTCCACGCGAATTCCCGGGCAAAGAAAAGCCTGTCGTGATCGCTCCGGATAAGCTGGAGTGGCCCGGCTTGCCTGCTCGCGAAACCCGGAACACCGGCGATTGAGCAGACCCATTCCGCCTTTTCAGAAAGTTCCGTGAATTCCAGCCGTCCGATATGGGAACTCGGCTATGATATGCTCCGATCTGATGATCCCATATCGTTGACCGTCAAACGGGATCATTTCTGCGATTCTTCAAGGAGGGCCTCCAATTTTTTTCTTTCAGCGGGAGGCATGAGATGGTAGCCCCGTTTCTTATATTCACTGAGCATATCAAATGCCTTACTTTTGTCCCCAGTATCCAGGTAGGCCTCGGCAAGCTCAAAAAGAGACTTTGTGAAATTTGGATCGGATTCAAGAGCTTTTTTCCAGCAGTAGATAGCTCCTTCCAGATCTCCTGTTTGCTTGTAGGCGTAACCTAGGCCATGGTAAGGAGATGCATATCCGGGATCGAGTTCTATGGCTTTTTTATAGTATTCAAGGCACTTATAAAAGAGGGAAGGATCTTTTGACTGCAGACCAAAGGAAAAGTAGGCATTTGCGAGGTTGTTGAAAAGCTCAGGCAACTTTGCATCAAGGGAGAGCCCCGTCTTATAAGCCTTGATCGCCTCCTCGTAATTGCCTTTTCCGTAATAGGCGGCCCCGAGGTTGTTCCATATTGCAGGATCATACTCTGATTCTCTCATGCTCGTTCTTTCAAAACTGCCGATCACCTTGTCATATTGTTGAGCAGATAAGAGCAGCTTCATGTATTCGATAAATATTTCGTAGTTCGAGGGGAGGGCTTTGAGCCCTTGTTCCAGAACATTAATGGCCTCCTCCGTGTTCCCTTTTTCTTGATCGATGGAAGCAAGGACCTTATATGCCAAGTCGATATTTGTTCTCTCCCGGATAATTCCCCTCAACAGCGTGATTCCCGCTTCTTGTTTTCCTTCTTTGCACATCTTCTGGGCTTCTTCTACCTTTTCTATATAAGGAAGGAGGATCTTGACATCATCTTGAATGCCAAAGTCCTTTTTGGGGGAAACCCGAAGGCTCGAGATATAACCCAAGCTTGCCAGCTTTTCCCGGGTTTCCCGGTCGACTTTCTGAGCCGCGTCAATCCTTTTGGAGGGTGTCAGATCATCGATCATCTTCTTGAGCCGCGAAGTGAGTTGAACTGTTTTTTCTCGTTCAGCCAGGTTGTTGAGTTCATTATAATCATGGTCCAGGCCATACAATTCCGGAATGGGAGAGTCGATGAATTTCTTCTTCTCGAAAATAAAACCCTTTAGGGGCGCCCATCCCCGGCTGTAGTAGGGATATAAAGATTCGAAATAGATGGGCCTTTCTGAGAGCGGCATTCCCCTCAATGCCGGGAGGAGCGAGATCCCCTGCAGGAAAGGCGGCGTCTCGATTCCCAGAAGATCACAGACTGTCGGGAAAATGTCGATGTGACTGACATACTGCCCGATACGGCCTGGGGCTATTTCTGGACAGGAGATTATGAGCGGGATCCAGATGGAGGAGTTGTAGGCGAAAAAACCGTGAGCCTTCTCACCATGCTGGCCCAATGATTCGCCATGATCCCCGGTGAAGATGATGAGAGTCGAATCGGACAGACCGGTCTCTTTCATGTCATCAAGGAGCTTCCCCAAAGCCATATCGACGTAGGCAATCTCCCCTTCGTACGGATGCTCA
>Ga0315276_10007177_pt1 | contig 10293 bp, 8 predicted proteins | sample YL17G05_0_MG_FD_204542 | JGI IMG/M metagenome (GOLD analysis project Ga0315276, IMG submission 204542) | Sediment microbial communities from Yellowstone Lake, YNP, Wyoming, USA - YL17G05_0 | ecosystem: Environmental > Aquatic > Freshwater > Lake > Sediment | place: USA: Wyoming | collected... | reverse complement strand
ACCTCAATCGCGACCCGTCCGGCGCGGCGCTCTATCCCGGCGCCGACAATACCGAGCTGTGTCCGACCCGCACGTTCGACAACGAAGCGATCTATCGCGATGGCGACGTCCCCGGCGCGGAGGAGATAGCCGTCCGGCGCGCCGCGTATTTCGATCCCTATCACGCTGTGCTCGCGGCCGAGGTCGAGCGCGTCCGCGCGCGGCATGGTTACGCGATCCTGCTCGACGGCCATTCGATCCGCTCGCGCGTGTCGCGGTTCTTCGCGGGGCGGTTGCCCGACCTCAACCTGGGAACGGCGGACGGGGCGAGCTGCGCGCCGGGCCTGCAGGAGGCCACTGCGACCGTGCTCGCCGGGGCCGCGGGCTTCACCCATGTCGTCAACGGCCGCTTCAAGGGCGGCTACGTGACGCGCACGTATGGGCGGCCGGCGCAGCGGGTGCACGCGCTGCAGCTCGAGATTGCGCAGAGCGCCTACATGGACGAAGCGCCCCCTTTTCGCTGGGATGCGGCGCGCGCGGCGCCGCTGGCCGCCGTGCTCGAGCGGCTGGTCGCTGCGCTGGCCGCATGGCGTCCGGCGTGACGTCCTGACCCGCCTGCGCCATGCTGCTGTTCTTCCGCGCGAACGACCGGATCCAGGCCTACGTGATCCGGGACGTCCTGTCGCATCACGGCATCAAGGCGCACGTCTTCAACGAGCACATGTCGAGCATCGTCGGCGACGTCCCTCCCGACGTCGCGCTGCCGCAGGTGTGGCTCGACGACGACGCCGATCACGCGCGGGCGGCCGCGGTGCTGCGCGACCACAACGCCGCGTGCAAGCGCGTGGGCGTTCTCTTCTGTCGCGCCTGCAGCGAGGAGAATCCGGCGACGTTCGAGCTCTGCTGGAAGTGCGGAGCGGGGCTGTAGGGCCGAACGCTGCCGCCGCCGCGTCGCCGACAGCTGACACCGAGGTACAGGTCTGTTCATGCCCGATCGGTCTTTCAGTTTGCGCCACAGCACCTCTTGAATTTCTTGCCTGACCCGCAGGGGCAAGCATCGTTGCGGCCTGCCTTGGTTGACACCGCCCTTGGGGTCCCCACGATCAGCGCGCCCATGCGCTTCATAACGGGATAGCGGCGCGCGAAACGCGCAAGGTAGTTCGGGTGCCGCTGCCGAAACGCAGTCCAAAGCTGCTCCAGCCGATCACGTCCGTCCTTGGCCGGCTGCATCTTCGTCGCGCCAGACGGTTTGACGACGACATGTCCTGAAGAGGGCGCTCCTCGCGGCATCAGTGTCTCAAAATGGATCATGACCTCTCCACAGTCGCAATCAGGCACCGGGCAGTACACTTCATCGGCCTCGTAAAGCCGGCGATCGAGTACGTAGTAATCCTGCCGGACGCCCGTGCAAACGTCATTCCACGCCAGCATTTCACCGCGCCGCCAGCCCTCTACCTTGATCTCCGTGGCAAGAAGTGCTTTCTGCTCTGGGTCGGGCCAGCCCTTGCCGCGATACCAAAGATGCCCAATCTTCTCGAGCAGCTCGCCATCGATGCGCACCGCGATGTCGGCAATGCGCGGATAGGCCGCCAGGTCCAACGGTTCGTCGTCGGGCGGCGTGGAGATCTCGACCGTGTCAATATCGACGTGGAAAACAATCAGGTCGTCGAGCGCCGCGGCGGCTTTGGAATAGCCGGTTCCAGCATTCCAGGCCTCGCGGACGGCGGCCCCGCGCTCGAGCAACCGTTCACGCCCCTCATGGGTTGCGAGTACCAGGGCGGACCGGCATTCGCACGCCGGCTCGGGACAAGTGTGCACCCATAGCCAAGCGGGCTTGGTGCCGGTCAGTTCGAACACGCCGTCGTCCGGCGCGAGTCGCACATGTTCCGTAGAAAGCGAGTCGTTCTTGCTGCGTTTCACTGGAGATCTCCGTGCGAATTGGTTGGATTCGTTTCCTGGAATCGACTTACGGGTAGGGCTGAGACGATGCCAACGGCAATTCCGCGAGAGACTTGCGAATCGTATTGTAATGTTGTAGGAAGCGGTCAGTCGCCGACTTCGCCTAAGGGCAAACCGCAGCCGTAGCGCGAAGCCGCCCGCGGTCGTTCGTTGGCGCTATCGAAACAAGGCAGCGCGGCCCCGCGTCGCTCGCCAGACGGCCGGCGTGGTGCCGCTCCAGCGCCGGAATGCCCGCGTGAAGGCACTCGCGTCGGCATAGTCGAGCATCGTGGCGATCTGGCGCACCTCCATCGCCGAGCCTTCGAGCATCTGGCGGGCTATCTCGAAGCGGCCTTCGTCCGCGAGTTGCTGGAAGCCGGTGCCGAAGGCATTCAGGCGCCGATTCAGCGTGCGATTGTGCATCGAGAAGAGCGTGGCGACCTGCTCGGCCCTGGCGTGACCGGTGACGAGCGCCGAGCGCAGCACACTGCGCACCTGCTCCGGGAAGTCGTCGCTGTGGCGCACCTCGATCGCGTCGATCTGCTTCTGCAGCAGGCGGCGCAGTTGGGGATCGGTATCGGGCAAACGACGATTCAGCCAGGCGGCAGAGAAGACCAGCGCGTTCTCCTCGGCGTCAAAGCGCAGGGGTGCCCGGAAGAACCGGCGGAACGGCCCGACATCCTCGGGCTTGCGGTGGGCAAACCGGGCCGCGGCTGGTTTCCAATCGGAGCCGCACAAGGCACGCATGACGTTGAGCATCAGGGCGACTGCTCCGTCCCCGACCTGGTCGGTGGCCTCGACCAGCGGTTGATGGATCCTGTAGCTCAGCATCGCCGAGTCGCCGTCCACTGCGAGGGTCGCGCTTGCGCCGCGGACGTGAAGATGCAGATAGCGCACGAAACTGCGCAGTGCCGTCCCTACGTCCGGCGAGTACTTCACCAGCAAGCCCATGAGCCCCAGTGAGTGCAGGCCGCCCTGCTGACCGACCAGAAGTCCGAGATGCTGGCAGCCGGTCCTGGCCACGCAATGAGCTAGCAGGCGGCTCCGGGCCGCGTAGGAAACCTGATTGTCGGGGTCGTCGAACAGCCTGAGGTCGAACCCCGCCTCGGCCAACACGTCGGCCGGGTTTGCGCCCAGGCTCCGCAGAACCGCCGGCAGGGCCACCGTGGCGCCGATGCGGAGCGTCGCTTCGGCGGGTCTGCGCCGCGCCGTTCGCTGTCCTGCACCATCTGAATGTCGCTTTGTTGATTTCACGCAAACAGGGTATCCCAAATTGTCCGAAAATGTCCAATAAATGTCCGAAAGAGACTAGCGATCTCGCGGGCCGCAGCGATAATTGCAGAAGATGGGCCGGCAGCGCGCCGAGGATGGCGACCGTCTGCCGCCCGATGCCCCGTCGCCCCCTTTTCCATGGAATACAGGAGTCTCCGATGAACACCCAATCGACATTTGCGCTTGCACTGATTACAGCGGCCTTGGCCGCGACCGCGTTCGCGCAGCAACCCGGCGTGACGGGCGGCGCTGCCGTCGCCAGCGAGCCGGGCAAGGCGGCCGTCGTTCGCGCGGCGGAGATGTCCGCCCAGGTCGTCGGCATCGACAAGGCGACGCGCACGATCACGCTGAAAGGGCCGAAGGGCAACGCCGTCGACATCGTCGCGGGCGACGAGGTCAAGAACTTCGACCAGATCAAGGTCGGCGACTTGGTCGTCGCGCGCTACGCCCAGGCGTTGACGCTCGAGCTCCGAAAGACCAAGGCCGGTGCCGGCGCCCCGGCCGTGCGCGAGGAAGCCGCGAAGGCGAAGCCCGGCGAGCGGCCGGCCGTCGCCGGCGCGCGGCAGGTCACCGCCATCGCCGACGTCGTCGCGGTCGATCCGAAGAACAGCACGATCACGCTCAAGGGACCGAGGGGCAACGAAGTGGCGCTCGCCGTGCAGAACCCCGACCAGTTCAAGGTCGTCAAGAAGGGCGACCAGGTCGAGGTCACCTACACCGAAGCGCTCGCGCTCTCGGTCGAGCCGGCGCCGAAGCCGGCGGCCAAGTGATCGCCAATCTCGACCAATGTCAAGGTCTACCCCGCACGCAGCCGGTGTTGACCGGCTGATGAGCGGCAATTGCTCGGCAGCCCCCTGGATCGGTGTCATCGACTGACCACATCGGGAAAGGAAACGAATCATGAAGGTCGTCATCGTAGGCGGCGTGGCCGGCGGCGCGTCGTGCGCAGCGCGTCTGCGCAGGCTGGACGAGAAGGCCGAAATCGTCATGGTGGAGCGCGGGCCGTATGTCTCGTACGCGAACTGCGGTCTGCCCTACCACATCTCGGGCGTGATCGCGAAGGAGTCGAGCCTCATGGTCGCGAGCGAGCAGTTGTTCCGCGCGCAGTTCGCCATCGATGCGCGGACGAACTGCGAGGCGATTTCCATCTCGCCGAAGAACAAGACCGTGGACCTGCGCAACGTCGCCACCGGCGAGGTGACGACCGAGTCCTACGACAAGCTGGTGCTGTCGCCCGGCGCGCCTTCGGTCCGTCCGCCGCTGCCGGGCATCGATCTGCCCGGAATATTCCAGGTGCGCACCGTGCCGGACGCGCGGGCGATCCGCGAGTGGATCGAGCGGGGCACCACGTTCCTCGCCGGAATGTACAACTACTCCGGCATGCAATTCGTAAAGCCGCCGCGGCGGGCGGTGGTGATCGGCGGCGGCTTCATCGGCCTCGAGACGGCGGAGAACCTGATCCATGCCGGGTTCGAAGTGACGCTGATCGAGCTGCTAGATCAGGTGCTGGCCCCCCTCGACCGGGAATTCGCCCGCCTGGTCGAGGAACACCTGAAGAGGCATGGCGTGTGCCTGGCGCTCAATGACGGCGTGGCCGGCTTCGAGCAACGGGACGGCGGCGCGCTCGAGGTGCAAACGAAGTCCGGCAACGCGTATCCGGCCGACATCGTGATCCTCGCGCTCGGCGTGCGGCCGGACACGACGCTGGCCAGGTCGGCCGGGCTCGCGATCGGCGAACGCGGAGGCATCCGCGTCGACGACCACATGCGCACGAGCGACCCGGACATCTTCGCCGTCGGCGATGCCATTGAAGTGAGGGACTTCGTCACGGGTCAGTGGAGCCTCATCGCGCTGGCCGGACCGGCGAACCGGCAGGGCCGGATTGCGGCCGACGTGATCGCCGGACGCAATTCGCGCTTCCGTGGCACCCAGGGCACTTCGATCATCGGGCTGTTCGGGGGCGCCGCCGCCTGGACCGGTGTCAGCGAGAAAACGCTCGAGAAGCTCGGCGACAAGGACGTCGAGAAGATCCACCTGTTCCCGAATTCGCATGCCGGCTACTACCCGGGCGCCAAGATGCTCGGGTTGAAGGTCATCTTCCGCAAATCCGACGGCCGCCTGCTCGGGGCGCAGGCGCTCGGCGAGGACGGACCGGCGGTGGACAAGCGAATCAGTGCCCTTGCGGTGGCCCTCCAGATGGGCGCGACGATCTACGACCTCGAAGAAGCCGAGCTCTGCTACGCGCCCCAGTTCGGCAGCGCGAAGGATGCCGTCAACTTCGCCGGGATGGTCGCCGCCGACGTTCTGCACGGTGACATGCCGCTCGCCCATTGGGAGGACACCCAGGGCGCGTTCCTGCTCGACGTGCGCCAGCCGATAGAACTCGTTGTGGAGAGCGTGCCGGGCGCGGTCAACATCCCGCTGGGACAGCTCCGCGCGCGCTTGGGCGAGCTCCCCCGCGACCGCGAGATCCTCATCATCTGCCGCTCCGCCCAGCGCGCCTACTACGCGACCCGCATCCTGCTGCAGAACGGCTTCAAGGCCCGCAACATCTCCGGCGGCATGCTGTCGCGCGCGATGCTCTCGCCAGCATGAGGCATCGGGAATGGGGCGCGGGGTCACCATCAAGTAAACTATCGCAGCTTCGGGTGGATCGCGGTGGGTCGCCAGGATGCGCAACGTCTGATCAGGACATGGAGCACGCATGATGAACAGTTTTCGTACTCTCGCAGCTGCCGATCGGCGCCGTCCGGCGCGCTGGCGTGAACTGTTGGCAGGAATCGCCGTTCTCGCTTTTGCGCTGAACGCCTTCGGGCAGGCGCCGGCGGCAGCGGGGGGTGCCGCGCCCCCGCCATCCGCCGAGGAGCTCGGCAACCTCGTAGGCCGGATCGCGCTCTACCCGGACGATCTGGTCGCGATCATCCTGCCGGCCTCGACCAATCCGTTGCAACTGGTGCAGGCGGATCGCTTTCTCGACAAGCGCAAGGCCGATCCCAAGCTTCCCGTCGACGACAAGTGGGACGACGCGGTCAAGTCGCTGCTGAACTACCCCGACGTGGTGAAGATGATGAGCGCCGATCTCGACTGGACGAGCGCGCTGGGCGAAGAGGTCGTGGCCGATCAGGGCGCGGTGCTGGAGGCCGTCCAGATCTTTCGCCGCAAGGCGCAGGCCGCAGGCAACCTCAAGTCCGACGGCAAGCAGGTGGTGGAGGTCCAGAAAGAGATCATCACCATCATCCCGGCCGATCCCCAGGTGATCTACGTGCCGCAATACAACCCGTCGACCGTCGTCGTCTACGGCGCGGCGCCGGTCTACGGCTACTACCCGACGCCCTATCCGTCGTACTACTACCCGTATGCACCCGGCGCGGCGCTCGCCGCGGGCGTGATCTGGGGTGCGGCGATCGGCGCGGCCTGGAACGGCAACCACTACGGCGCGAACTACGGCGGCGGCGACATCAACATCAACCGCAACACCAACATCAACACCGGCAACATCAACCGTGGCGGCGGCGCGAGCCAGCTTCCTGCGGGCGGCAGCAGCGCATGGAAATCCAACAAGCAGCCCGGCCAGGTGAGTAACTCCGTCGGCAAGACCGCCTCCTCCACACGTGCGGGCGATGCGCGCGCGGGCGCAGGTGGCGGCTCGGCGGGGGGTGGAGCACGCGCATCGACACAGCCCGCGGGCGCAGGTGGCGGCTCGGCGGGGGGTGGAGCACGCCCATCGACACAGCCCGCGGGCGGAGGAGCCGGCAGCGCCAGTCGCGCCGGTGCGTCAGGGGGCAACGCCTTCGGCGACTCTGGCGCCTCGGGGCGGCAAACGCAGATGGACAGTTCCCGTGGGGCCTCGAGCCGCGGTTCGATGGCCAGTTCCAGTGCGGGTGCGCGTCCGACGTCGAGCGGCGGCGGTGCGCGTTCGATGCCGAGCGGTGGTGGGGCGCGTGGCGGCGGTGGTGGTGGCGGCGGTGGCCGCGGTGGCGGTGGCGGCCGTCGATGACGGCCGGAGCATCGTGATGCACCCATTCCCTTCAATCGAAAACAAGGCATCAGCCATGAACATCACCTGCCTTTGGTCATTCTTGCGCCGGCTGGTGCTGGCGCTGCTGGTGGCCGTTCCGCTCGCCGCGGCGGCCGCCCCGCAGGAAACGTTCGCGACGCCGGAAGCGGCGGTCGACGCGCTGATGGCCGCGCTCAAGGCCGACAGCGATTCGGCCATGGTCGCGATCTTCGGCGAAGAGCACAAGGACTTGGTCCTCACTTCCGATCGCGCGGCGTCCAGCGCCACCCGGGCCAAGATCCTCGCGGCCATGCAGACGCTGCGCGTGCTGCAGGCGCCGAGCCCGGATCGCCGGGTGCTGCTGATCGGCGATAACGCGTGGCCGGTGCCCATTCCCCTCGTCCGCGCGGGCGATCGCTGGCGCTTCGCCACCGAGGAAGGCGAGGACGAGCTCGTCAATCGCCGCATCGGTGGCAACGAACGCAACGCCATCTACGTGCTGCACGCGTATGTCGATGCGCAGCGCGCGTACGCCGCGCGCGATCGTGACGGCGACGGCGTGCTCCAATACGCACAGAAGCTCGCCAGCGCACCGGACAAGCACGACGGGTTGTATTGGCGCGCCGACGAAGCAAAGGGCGACGAGGCGAGCCCCCTCGGGCCGTTGATCGCCGAAAGTGCCGCCTACCTCAAGGGCCACACGGCGGGCGACCCGTACCGCGGCTATCACTTCCGGATCCTGACGCGCCAGGGCGCGAAGGCCCCGGGTGGCGCCTACAGCTATGTGATCAATGGCCGCATGATCGCCGGCTTCGCGATGGTTGCCTACCCCGCTGAATGGGGAAAAGGCGGCGTGATGACGTTCATCGTGAGCCACAACGGCAAGGTCTACGAAAAGGATCTCGGCAAGGATTCCACCGCCATCGGCGCGAAGATGACGACGTTCGATCCGGGCGCAGGCTGGAAGAAGGTGGCACGCTGAGTGATTCCCAGAACGCGCCTCGGGTCCGGTTCCTGATCCGCGGCGGGAGTGCTTGGAAGATGGCCCGGTAGTTCGGATTTCTGACCGTTGTGGAGGCATCCATGAGTGGACGGTTGTTTTTCGCGTTTGTCGTTGGCGCTGCGATGGGCACCGCCCCCATGCACGCGTTCGCAGCCGCGTGCTACGAGATCATCGATCGGAACGATGTCGTGATCCTCCGCGACACGCGCCCGCCCGTCGACCTGAGCAAGGCCGGAGCGCCTTTGCGCGAGGCGATGCGCAGTCGCGGCGAGCTCCTCGTCATCTTCGATGTCGAGACCTGTCTGGTGCTCGGACGGACCACCCCGACTGGCAGCAGGACGCTCACCACCGACGAGATCGTCACCGGGTGGAGGGCATTCGAGGGCAAGACCGGTTGGGGTACGTGGTCGGGGCGTTACGGTGGTCAGCCGACGCCGGAGCAGCCCGTGACGCCAACGCTGTCTGCTGAGCCGTCGACGCCGAGCGGTCCCCGCTGACAAAAGCGCGATTGCGGCCATTCCTTCGCCGGCCACGCGGGCTACGGCGCTCGCCCGGCCCGCACTGCGTCCTTCGAAACCCTCGACAAGGCCGCCTGCGCGTCGCTTCGTTGATCTCGCGCAAGCAGAACCGCCTGCGCTGTCCAAAGTTGTCCAGCATGTGTCCTAAAATGTCCGGGAGGACCGCGCCACAGCGCCGCATTGAACAGGAGTGTTCGCGTTGCAGGCTGTCTGCAGCGACCGGCTCCGAGGCACGGTCTTCCATTTACAGCAACGACAGGTGCATCCATGGACGCAACCAGGCAAGTCGCAAGAAGCTACGAAATCTCCACCAAGGTCGCGCAGCTCCACCAGAAGCGGACGAAGCTGGCGCAGGAGCACTTCAGCAAGCGGCTTTCCAGCGCCTACGGGGAGTGTGCGGCGGGCCTCGCCGGGAAGCCCATCGCACCCGCCGACGCCTGGTCGCACTGGTTCAACTATGCCACCGATTTTGCGCAGCGCTCGATCCTCTTCTGGGACACGCTGCGCGAGCGCGGCAACAACTTTCTCGAGCATAACCGCGAGGGGCTGCCACCGCTCCTGCACTTCGCCTACGAGACGGTCGTCGACGGACGCAAGCTCGCCCGGCCGGTCAACTATGCGCTGGTGCGCATCGTCCCGCCGGAGGGCGTGACGATCGATTCGAAGCGCCGGCCGTACGTGATCATCGACCCGCGCGCCGGGCACGGCCCGGGCATCGGCGGGTTCAAGGACGACTCGCAGGTCGGCGTCGCGCTGCGCGAAGGCCACCCCGTCTACTTCGTGATCTTTTTCCGCGATCCCGAACCGGGCCAGACGCTGCTCGACGTCTGCGATGCCGAGCAGCAATTCGTGAAGAAGGTGCGCGAGCTGCATCCTTTGAGCCCCAGGCCGGTGATCGTCGGCAACTGCCAGGGCGGCTGGGCGGCGATGATGCTCGCCGCGTCCGATCCGGAGGACACCGGACCGATCGTGATCAACGGCGCGCCGATGTCTTACTGGGGCGGCGCATTCCAGGAGGGCGCCGGCGACAACCCGATGCGCTACGCGGGCGGCATGCTGGGCGGCACCTGGCTGTCGTCGTTCACGGCCGACCTGGGCGATGGCATCTTCGACGGCGCCTATCTGGTCGAGAACTTCGAGAACCTCAATCCGGCCAACACGTTCTGGGACAAGTATTACAACCTGTTCGCCAAGGTCGACACGGAGGCCCCGCGCTTCCTCGAGTTCGAGCGCTGGTGGGGCGGCTTCTACCTGATGAACCGCGAGGAGATCGAGTGGATCACCCGCAACCTGTTCGTCGGCAACAAGCTGTGGTCCGGCACGAAGGCAGCGGGCGGCAAGACCTTCGACCTGCGCGAGATCCGGGCGCCGATCATCCTGTTCGCGTCGATGGGCGACAACATCACCCCGCCGCAGCAGGCGTTCAACTGGGTGGCCGACGTCTACGGCTCGACCGACGAGATCAAGGCCCGCGGGCAGGTGATCGTCGGCCTGCTGCACCAGGACATCGGCCATCTCGGGATCTTCGTGTCCGGCAAGGTGGCGAAAAAGGAGCACGCGCAGATCGTCTCGGTGCTGAAGTCGGT